>Ga0105099_10000356_pt1 | contig 31454 bp, 25 predicted proteins | sample PPLLak3cmMay2015_2_FD_79138 | JGI IMG/M metagenome (GOLD analysis project Ga0105099, IMG submission 79138) | Freshwater sediment microbial communities from Prairie Pothole Lake near Jamestown, North Dakota, USA - PPLs Lake P8 Core (1) Depth... | ecosystem: Environmental > Aquatic > Freshwater >... | reverse complement strand
AGATCGCCTTTATAGCGCGGTAGATCCAAAAAACGATTGTCCGGATTCTGCGTGGAGGCGGCCGGATCCTGATACAGACCATAGGTCAAAACCCGCAACTCATAATTGAAATGATTTTCAAAGAGATCTACCAATAGAGAAGAGTCGGCCGGGTCTGTTTGAATTTGATTTTCCATTGTTAAATAAAGATCAGCGGCAATAGCGACTTGCACCTTGCAAATCCAGGATAAAAGTAAAAGCAATATAAAAACCGATTTATGGATTTTGTTCATAGGACGCTTGCCTTTTGCAGCGTTTTTATGCCGGAGGCAACCGATTCACGCAGCCTAACCGCCACTATCAAAGCTCCCAGAATAAGAATTATGGCATTCAAATAAAAAGGAAAAACAGGGCCGACTTTATCGCAACAACAGATTTAAATTGAAAACGGAATCCGACACCTTCTTCACGACCGCTCTGCGATAGATCATAGTCGTAATATCTTCTTTGATAACCGCATCCATGATGATCATCTGCGAGATAAAAGCATGGATTTGGCCGTCAACCGTAATGCTGTTCTCATATCTGAATTCAGCGGTCTTGAACAGCTTGCCGGAAACCGTATAGAATTCGGCTTTCACTCCAAGCAGATGCTCTTTTGAAACCCAGTATTTGATGCGATCATAGGTCACCTTCTTGTCGATCGCCTTCAGATCGAAAAGATAACAAGCCGCACCGTCAGCTTGCTCCTCGGAGAATCGGCTGACCTCATAATCGCCGGCATAATTGGTGGAAGCGATGTCGCCGTTGGCTGCTCCGCCCATTAATTTTTGCCTGGGCGAAATCGGCACGGCCTTGGAGAGACCCGGTTTCATGAACCACATATTGCGGTCGATCATCAGAATTTTTTGCCCCTTGACCTTGGCCGGCTCCAGGAATTCGGCCAAGGAATTAAAATCACGAGCCGTCACCTTAAGAACCCTATCTTGTTGCCGGCCTTCTTCAATCGATTGGATTTCGATTTCCCACTCCACCCCTCCCAAGTTCCCCCGGGCTTGGTCCGCCTTTTTGAGAATGTCCCGGGGTGTCAGGTCGGCTGAAGCCGGAGCATGAAAACAAAGCAGAATAAAGCCGAGCACTAAAACGAATAAACGATATTTATATCTTGAAAACATTTTTTCTCTCCAAACAGATTTGTTTTTTTTGGTAAGGGGCAGATTTAAAACCTGCCCCTACGGCATTATATGAAACGTTTCTCGGCAACAATTATCTTATGCGGTTTTTCCGATTCCCTGTTTTTACGGAATCGAAAAAATCTAGACATGCCCAAGGGCATCCACGACATTCTGCCCGGCTGCTCGCCTGGCCGGTATGATTGCCGCTATTAAAGAAAGGAACATCAAACAGATCATCAATACCAGCAAAGACTGGGGCACCAGATGTACAACCAAAGGCACGGGCGTGGAGATCCCGGGCGGAGTATAGGTCGGCGCAAGCACACGAATCAGGGACCAGGCTGCGCAATGCAATATTATCCCCATCAGGCTCCCGAGAAGCCCCAACAAACCGCCCTCCATGGCAAAAAGCAATGAGACGCCTCTGCGTTTTAAACCCAAAGCCCTCAGGGTTCCGATCTCCTTTGTTCTTTCCAAAACAGCCATACTCATGGTATTGATCGTACTCATGACGACGATGATCAAAACAATAGAAAACAAAAAGAGGAAAATCATGTCAAACATTCCTCTAACTTTTAGATAAAAAACGGATAATTCCCTCCAGGTTTTGATCTCAACCGCAAAACCGGCTTTGGCTAGTTTGGTTGAAAGGCGTAAGCGCATCGGCTCGGTTTTTTGCCAATCATCCAATAAAACCACGATTTTTTCGGCTTTATCCGTATCATACAGGGCTTGCGCATAAGTGTAATTAACCCGCATGAATTTGTCATTGGTCGCATCGGAACCGGAATCGTAAATACCCGACACGTACATGTCCATGGCGTTCATTTGTCCCGCAAGGGTCGTGGCCATAACGACGCCTTCTTTCCCGGGTTCCAGACTCAGATATTTGGCCAGATCCTGGGCCACTTCCACTCCATAGTCTTTTTTTTCGCTTAAAAGTTCGCCCTGAACGGGTCTGAATGTACCCCATCGTCCTTTGATGATTTTATCATCTTTGGGAATAACTCCTTGCGCCATGAAAATAGTGGAAATCTTCCCATTGGAAACCAGTCCGGCGATATGGATCTGCGGAGTGGCCACGATCACCGCCTTTTCTTCTTCGATTGTTTTTATGATCTGCTTGATCTCCGCATTTGAAAACATATAGCGCTGTGGATCGAGTTTGCCTTTTACTAACCATCCGGCCTTGTAAATCGTCAGATGTCCGAGACCCTCACCGCGGATGGACGACTCTCGAACGCCATAATACATATTATCCGTGTAACCTCGAAACAGACTGATCGCTGCAAAACCGAACCCAACGGCCGATAAGGTAACCAGTGATCGGCGTTTGTTTCTGAGAACATTACGAACCGCTAATTTCATCCATTTCAACATGGTTTGGATCCTCCGTTTACGATCCGACCGTCTTCCAAACGCACCAGCCGTTTGACCCGATCCAAAAGGCGCTGGTCATGGGTTGAAAAAATAAAAGTGGTCTGGTCTTTTTCATTCAACGCCCGCATCAGATCAATGATCATGCGCGCGGTTTCCGAATCCAGGTTGGCGGTCGGCTCGTCGGCAATGACCAGCGCAGGGCCGGTCACCAGAGCTCGGGCAATGGCTACGCGTTGTTGCTGGCCGCCCGACATTTTGGACGGCCGATTTTGGACCAGATCGGCCAAGCCCACCTCCTGTAAACGAACCAGTGCTTTAGCCTTGGCTTCCGCCGCGGACAGGCCCCGGATCTGCAGCGGCAACATCACATTCTCAAGAGCTGAAAGCACCGGTACTAAATTAAAACCCTGAAAAATAAAACCAACGGTCTGATTGCGCAATTCGCTGCATTGATTATCAGACAAAGAACAAACCTCCCGGCCCCTCATGCTTAATTCACCCTCCGTAGGTTCATCGATCGCTCCGATCAGATTCAGGAGCGTGGTTTTTCCGGAACCGGATGGCCCCCAGATGGCGATAAACTCGCCTGCTTCAACCTGCAAATCGATTCCCCTTAATGCCCGCACCACGGTTTCTCCTAAAAAATAGTCCTTTTTTATATTTTTCATTTCAATTAATGACACGCGGCAACCTCCTTTTGATCATTTCTGTATCTAATGTAAAGAAGGGCCTACTCTTTTTGAATGATTAAGCGATAAAAGGACAGAGCTGGCGACAAAGGGGTATCGCAGGGAATGAAGGGGAAAATCTGACCCGGTAATAAAAAAACCCCGGGCATGCCCGAGGTCGGATCCGATCGTTGATTATTGGTTTTAAAAATCTAGTCCGGCTCGTTGCGTCGGGCTTTGGCCAGTTTGCGTATGCAATACCGGAACGCCAAGTTGTCCGGCAAAAAAAACTGCAACTGGGTCCTGGCGCGCCAGAGCCTCTGGGCAATGGAAGAAAAAGAGAGTGCTTTTTTGTAAAGCTTGAAAAAACCTTGCTGGAGTTGTTCCGGCGTCATACGCGCGGGCTTGAAAACCACATGGGCCGTATCGTATTTCTCCCAGTTGTGGTGCAGGATCCGGCCTTCGCTCTCCATCTGATCGTAAAAGCGCGTGCCCGGATAAGGAGTCAGGATGCTGAAATAAACACTGTCCAGATTGGATTTGCGCACAAAACCGGCGAGCTGATCGAACACGGTCACGTCGTCGTGATCGAAACCCACGATAAAACTGGCCTTGGCGCCGATCCCGTATTGATGCAGCTTCTCCACCGCCGCCAGATACTCGGACGGCCGATTGACTTTTTTGTGACACTCGGCCAAGACTTCTTCCGAAAGACTTTCCATGCCGATCAGCAGGCCCAGACAGCGGGTTTCCGACATCAATTTCATGATTTCTTCATCGCGGGTGACCGTGATGGAAGCCTGACCCACCCACTGGATCTTATAAGCTTTCAACATGGTCAAGAGTTCCTTGCAATGAGTGCGGTTGCCCACGATGTTGTCGTCCACGAAAAATACCATATTTTTAAGCGCCAGTCGTTTAGGCGTGGGTTTGACTTCCGCGACCATGCGCTCGATCAGCTCCAAAGGTTTGGTGCGGTAATGCCCGCCGAAAAAGTTGGTAACCGCGCAGAAATGACAACTCAAGGGACAACCCCGGGTGGTTTCGATGAAATCCACCGGACTGTACAAATTCTTATCCGTAATGTCCCAGCGCGGTAATCGCGTACCGGTCATATCGAATAACTGCTCGGCCTTGTAAATCCGTTTCAGGCGGCCTTGTTTAAAATCCTCCACCAATTGCGGCCAAACCAATTCACCCTCGCCCACCACTACGCTGTTGCAATGGTTCAGCGCCTCCTCGGGCCGGGCCGAGGGATGCATGCCGCCCATCACCACCGTTACACCCCGGCTGCGGAAGCGATCGGCGATCTGATAGGCGCGCGGCGCCAACGCGGTCATGGAGGTAATACCCACCAAGTCGACATCGACGTTTTCATCGAGCTTTTGCACGCGCTCGTCGATCATGCTGACTTCGCAATCCGGCGGCGTATAGGCGGCCAGCGAGGGCAACGCCAAGAGCGGCAGTTTAAAATAAAAATCCTCACCTAGGATTTTGTTTTGACTGACCGGTGAAACCAATAGAATTTTTGTCGGGCGCATAATTTAAACAGTCCTTTCTGAAAAATTTATAATTGAAATAAATTACTACTCCAATAGATGGCATTCAGAACCTTTAAATAGATTTCAGATCCGGAGAATGTCCGAGATAAACGCTATTCTATCGGTAGAGACGCACGGCTCAGTAGAGCCGCGCTCTACTGAGCCGTGCGTCTCTACAAACCTCGTTAGGTCAAGTCCTGATTTAAAGTTGTCACTTTTTTTTACATTCCTTGGAATGCGCGGATAAGGGCAGGAGCCCTCGTGTGACGCGTCGCCGCACTCTAAATGTTTGCGCTTTTCACTCCTTCGTTATTCGATATTCCATGTTCGATATTTATTTATAGAATCATGCTGGGCAGGCACAGGGGCCTGCCCCCTACACCCATCGGTCCTTGCTTTAATTCCGAGCCTTCTTAATCTCGTTTCAATGCTCTTTGTTTTTACCCTTGACCCCTTTCTGATTCTGAATTCTGAATTCTGACTCCCGGCTACCTGAGCGGTTGTGATTTATCTATTATCTTTCTCTTCCGGCTTTTTCACCGGCAGATTCAGATGAAACATCTCATCCGGCACTTTCTTCAACACCGGCTTGCGGTACGTCATAATGGTCACATCGTCTTTCAGCAGAGCGCCGGTTATGGTCATTTTGGATATAAAAGGCCGGTTTTGGCCCTGAACGAACACACGGTTATCATATTCGAATAAGGCGGTCTTGAACAGCTTGCCCGATACGGTATAAAACTCCGCTTTAAGGCCCACCAGTCGTTCTTTGGAAATCCAGTATTTGATGCGCTCATAAGTGACTTTTTTTTCAATCGCACTTAGATCGTAGAGATAACAGGGTTCGCCGCTTAGAACCTCTTCCGCTTCATGGATCACCCTATAATCCGCCACATAATTGGTCGCCGCAATATCCCCGCCGGCTGCGCCGCCGGCCAATTTTTGCCTGGCCGAAATGGCCACGGGCATGGAAAGACCGGGTTTTGAAAACCACATATTCCGGTCGACGACGAGCAGTTTCATGCCCTTGGTTTCGGCCGGGGTCAGGAATTCAACCACCGCATCATAACCGCGCAAGGTCACCTGCAGGGTCCTTTGCCGGGGTCGGCCTTTTTCAACCGTATCAATGACCATCTCCCATTCCAACCCGTCAAAATTACCGCCTCTGGCTTCATCTGCTTTTTTCAAAATCTCTTGCGTAGTCAAAGCCATGACAACCGGAGCAGGCAAACCGGCTATAACAAATATCATAAAGATAAATAGAACGCCCATTTTGATTTTGAAGCGACTAATCATTCTTTCTCTCCAATTTTGAGTAGGGGCGGGTTTCAAAGCAAACAATTTCAGGAAAAAATTGTGACCCACCCCTATAGGCGCAATCCCATATTGCCGCCGGTTTCCGCATTCTGACTTCCGGTTGACTGAACAAATACTTTATTCCTACTCATCCCATTGAGGTTTTTTGATCCTATATTTTTCAAGCTTAAAAAAACCTAAACGTGCCATAAGGCATCCACCACCTTTTGCCCGGCCGCGCGCCTGGCCGGAATAACCGCCGCCATTAAGGAAAGCACGATCAGACAGGCCATTAAGACCACCATGACCTGGGGTACCAGGTGTACAACCATTGGTACGGAGATGGATGTGCCGGGCGGTGTATAGGTTGGTTGAAAAATCCGAATCACGGCCCAGGTCGCGACATGTAAAAACATGCCGAAAAGGCTGCCGCAAAGGCCTAAAAGCCCGCCTTCCAAGGCAAAAAGCAAATTCACGCCCCTGCGCTTCAAGCCCAAAGCCCGCAAGGTCCCGATCTCCCGGGTTCTTTCCAGAACCGCCATACCCATGGTGTTGACCGTGCTCATCACCACGATGATCATGACAATCGTAAACAGAAAAAAGAAAATGCTGTCGAACATGGCTTTGACTTTGGAATAAAATATGGATAATTCGTTCCAGGTTTTTATATCACAGTTGAATCCCGCCCGGGTTAATTTATCCAAAAGCCTTATTCGCATTGAATCGGTCTTGCGCCAATCGTCCAAAAGGACCACGACTTTTTCCGCCATTTTAGCGTCATAAAGAGCTTGGGCAAAACCATAGTTGACCCGCATGAATTTGTCATTGGTCATGTCCGTGCCGGTTTCATAAACACCGATCACCTGAATATCCATGGCATTCATTTGTCCGTTCAAGGTCGCAGCCATGGCCACACCGTCTTTGCCCGCTTCCAGGCCTAAAAATTCGGCCAGTCCCCGGCTCATCTCTACGCCGTACATTTTTTGATCGTCCAGAGCCGCTCCTTTGATCGGGCCGTAAGAACTAAAGATCCCTTTAATAATCTTGTCTTCTTTCGGGATCACGCCCTGAGCCACAAAAATAGTCGAAACCGTGCCGTTGGAGACCAGGCCGGCAATCATGATTTGCGGGGTGGCCACCAAAACATCCGGCTCTTCTTTAATGAGTTTGATGATCCGCTGAACATCCTCTTCCAAAAACATATATTGCTGCGGATCCAATTTCCCTTTTTCAAACCAACCCTGTTTGGCAACCGTCAAATGGGCCAGACCTTCGCCGCGCACGGCCGTTTGCCTAAGGGCGTTATAGGTGGCGTCCGTGTAACCGCGAAAAAGACTGATGGCCGCGAAACCGACGCCGATGGCGAGCAAGGTGACAAAAGAACGGCGTTTATTTCTCAAGATATTTCGGAAAGCCAATTTTACCCAGTTCAACATGACGCGGCGCCTCCGTTCCCGATCCGGCCGTCTTCCAGGCGCACCAGACGCTTAACCCGATCCAGGAGGCGTTGGTCATGGGTTGAAAAAATAAAAGTGGTCTGATCCTTTTCATTCAACGCGCGCATCAAGTCGATAATGAGATGTGCGTTTTCAGAATCCAGATTGGCGGTCGGTTCATCCGCAATCACGAGCGACGGGGTGGTCACGAGAGCCCGGGCAATGGCCACGCGTTGCTGTTGACCTCCCGACATTTTAGACGGCCGATGGGCATCCAACCCTGTTAAACCGACCTCTTGCAAACGCCCCAAAGCCTTGGTTCTGGCCTCTGCCATGGGTGTTCCCTTGATTTGCAACGGCAACATCACGTTTTCCAAAGCAGACAAGACCGGCACTAAATTAAAACCCTGGAAAATAAAACCCACGGTTTTGTTGCGCAGCTCACTGCAGGCATTGTCCGAAAGCCGGGACACTTCCCGGCCGTTCATGATCAGGGATCCTTCCGTGGGTTCATCAATGGCGCCGATCAGATTCAGCAGCGTGGTTTTCCCGGAACCGGACGGTCCCCAAATACCGATAAACTCCCCGGAATCGATCTCCAGGTCAATCCCGCGCAACGCATGCACCACCGTCTCTCCCAGAAAATAATCTTTTTTTATGTTTTTCATTTCAATCAAGGGCATAATGAATATATCTCCTGATTCCGTTTACATCGCAATGAATGGCATCGAATCCGTTTTATCATTAAAAGCCTTGGGCAATCAAAGGGATTCTAAAAAAATGAAAAGATTTGAGAGGGAGTGAAAAGTTAATGAAGGCTTGAAAAGCTATCTATTCGCCTTGGATTCTTATTGAAGCCCGTTTTTCAACCGATAAATCCAATTTAATGCAAACAAAAGAATGATAACGGACACCGCAATCCAGCGGCTGCGACGGGAAGGCAATCTTAACCAAGGGCCGCGTTCAAGTTCGATTCCGAGCAAAAGAGCCGCACTATTCCATAAAAAAACGCCAAGAATGATCGTATATACCGCAATAGAAAGAGGGCAATTGGAAAAAGCCCATTTCCAATTACCCTCTGCTAAAGCCCAAAAAGAACGGGTGAACCCGCAAAACGGACAGGGATAACCGGTCCATTGCAGAAAAGTGCACTTTATCAAAGGCAACCGCTCAAGCGGCAGCCAACCTGCCAATAAAAGGGGAATCCCCGTGACCAAAGCCACAGGCAGATGATTCCCCACTACATTCCAAAAAGAGCGCGGGCATCTCCAGGAAAATAAGGGATTGCCCATTCTTTTTGATTACGCATTTCCGGCCGGAGGCGTCGGAGAGGCGCCGCTGCCGAAAACTTCGCGATAGGCAATGGACATAATGCAGAAATAAAGCGGCAATGTTAAAAAGAGCCCGATACCGCAAAGAATAACGCCGATATATCCGAGGATTCCGGCAATAAACGCAAGGCCAAGGAAAGGGAAAAAGTTTGTTTTTACTTTTTCAAAACTGGCCAGGGAAGCAGCCCAAAAATCCATCTTTTTATCGACGATCAGGAAAAGCCCGAACATCAAAGCGGTTGATGCAAAAAGCCCCACTGCAATGGCAAGAATCTGCCCAAGACAAGGGATAAAACCCAGCACGATGTTAATGATGAAAAGTGCAATACCCCAAACAAGGACAAACAACAAGGTCTGTACAAAATGATCAAAACCCTTAAAAAGATCGTTTAACTGAGGTTTTGGTTCTTTTTTATCCAGAAGGGCAAAAGTGATTAAAATCATACCGGCCATCATAGGACCCGCCAAAATAAATGTAAAACTCAACAACATGGCGACAAGTGAGGGAACAAGTAGGACCTTAAAGTTTTCTTTATATAGATTGAAACCTTCACCGATCCATTTTTCAAATTTGACTTCCGCTTTCTCCATTTTTTACCTCCTTGTTATATGGTTTCTGGAATATCTAAAACTTCTAAAACATCTTCAGATTCCCGGACCCGATGAAACCTGGATCAAAAAAATCCGTTTTATTGACAAAAAGAATAATTCCGGATAAATAGCCCAAATTTCATAATCGGTCAAGAAACATTACCGCCTGGGCTGGAAAACCTGATATAAGATATAATGGATTGTCACCTATAAATAAGAATGTTCATTATCCTGAATGTTAATAAAAAAATCAAATAAAAACAAATCGTTATTCCAAAGATTCATATCCAAGCTGATAAGATATGCCTTCATTTTTTTAATTCTTAGCGTAATTCTTATCTTACCCTTAAGGTGGATGCATCCGCCTGCCAGCGCCTTTATGCTTAGATATCGTTTGAACACCTGGTATCATGAGGTCAAAGGAGCCACATTCCAATATGAATGGGTTAAATGGGACCAAATTTCGCCCAATGCATCGCTGGCAGTGTTGGCGGCTGAAGACCAGAAGTTTCTGGATCATAATGGATTTGATTATGAAGCCATTAATGAAGCCTGGCAAAAAAATCAGCACAGCAAAAAAGTGCGCGGCGCCAGCACCATTTCTCAGCAAGTCGCCAAAAATCTCTATCTCTGGCCCGGAAAAAGTTTTTTCAGAAAAGGCCTCGAAGCCTATTTTACCCTTTTAATCGAAATTCTTTGGCCGAAACAACGGATTATGGAAGTTTATCTCAATATTGCCGAATTTGGGAATGGTATTTATGGAGTTGAAGCAGCCAGTAAAAAATTCTTCGGACACTCGGCTAAAAAATTGACTAAATATGAATGCGCCCTTTTGGGAGCGGTTCTGCCCAGCCCCACTCGGCTGCACGTCGATCGGCCATCCTATTACGTGTTAAAACGTCAGACCTGGATTTTAAGGGAGATGTATCAACTCAGCGGTTTGGAACAAGACCCTTCTCTAAAAAATAAATGAACCCTACCATAATCAAATCGGCATAGATAACTACCCTTTTTCATTGACAAATCAAAGTATCTCTTTTACTCTGTTACAGTATTTTACCTGCCCATATTTACTGGAGGGGATCTCTAAAAATTTACTTTATCGACTACGATACCCTTAAAAAACAGCTAAATATGAACAGTAAATTTCTCAAAAGGCGTATTTTTAGAGATCCCGTGGAGAAAAGATATGACCATTTCAAGAGAAATCATTAAAAAAATTCCGAAAGTTCTGCTTCACGAACACCTTGACGGCGGTCTAAGGCCCGCCACCGTGATCGAGCTGGCCGAGAAAACCGGCTATAAAAATCTGCCGACCCATAATCCCGAGGATCTGGCCGAATGGTTTTATCGCGGCGCGAACCGCGGCAGTCTTGCGCTGTACTTGGAGGGGTTCGCCCACACCTGCGGCGTGATGCAAACCGAAGAGGCCTTGGAGCGCGTTGCTTATGAATTGATTGAGGACATGAAAAAAGACGGGATCATTTATGTTGAAACCCGTTTTGCCCCGGTTTTTCATCAGCAAAAAGGCTTGCACCTCGAGACGATCGTGAAAGCCGTTCTGAAAGGGCTTGAAAAGGGAAAAAAGGATTTCGGTGTCGAATACGGTCTGATTCTTTGCGCCATGCGCAACATGAAACCTTCAGTTTCCATGGAAATCGCGGAACTCGCCGTCGATTTTCGCAATCAAGGCGTTGTGGGCTTCGACCTTGCCGGCGAAGAAGGCGGCTATCCCCCCAAAAAGCACGTGGACGCTTTTCATTTCATCCAGCGGGAAAACTTCAATATAACGATCCACGCCGGCGAGGCCTTCGGCAAGGAGTCCATTTGGCAGGCGATTCAATGGTGCGGCGCGCATCGCATCGGCCACGCCACCCGCTTGATCGAGGATATGAAAATCAAAAACGGTGAAGTCCGGAGCATGGGAACGCTGGCCCAATATATTTTGGATAAACGCATCCCCCTTGAAATTTGCCTGACCAGCAATGTGCACACGGGCGCAGTTCGAAAAATCGAAGAACATCCTTTCAGCATTTTCTATCGCTATAAATTCCGGGTCCTTTTGAATACCGACAACCGGTTAATGAGCCGGCTCACCTTAAGCGATGAGTACGCAACCGCAGTTGAAGTTTTTGGATTGACTTTGGACGATCTGGAAAAATTGACCCTCAATGCCATGAAAAGCGCGTTTTTCCCGTACAAAAAGAGACTCGCCCTCATCTATGACGTGATTAAACCGGGATATGCGGCTGCAAAAAGAAAGGCTGCATAAGGGCCCTAAGAATAGAATGGCATGCAGGCTGAAATGTCGGGTGGCTCCGGCTATCATAGGCAAGCCCGCCCCTCCGGAAGATCGCCGGAGGCGGCAGGCTCCTTTACTTTCCATTCAGTAAGCTTTTTTCGAAAAACGTATTCGTTGGGGATCCCCGTCGCCCGATTCACCGGCTACAAACCGCCCGATATTCGATTCCTGTTTTTTAAGCAAAACCTAATTTTTCTTGGGAATGCAAGCGCCGTTTTTGCACTTATATCCGGGCCCGCAATTCAGATATTTACACGGATCTTCCATCGGAGGCGGGTTCGTTTTTGGAACACAGTTCCCATCTTCGCATTTGTATCCGGACGGGCACTTTACGCCGACGCATAATACGTCTTCGATACTTCCAGCACAGGCTCTTTTGCATTCCTGGAATACCTTTTGGCAATTCTGAATACAGGAACGACACCCCGGATAAATCGGAGAGCCTGCGGCGCAATAAGGATTCTGGGGACACTGTTCCGGCGAATAGGCTTCGCACTCATCGCAAATGCAAATGTGTTTTTGAGTGAGGCAATTATCCATGCAACCCCATATATCCGCGGAAGCATCCACGGCAAAAAACATTAACCCGCCCGTAAAACAGAACAACGCGATCGACAAAGTCATGTACGCTTGGGAACTGACTGATTTTTTCCGAATCGGCATTAGCAGACCTCCTTTTAATGATATTAAATGTTTATTATTTTAATGACAAAAAGATATTTTATTTTAAACAGGAACGGTTGTGAAAGTCAAGCTGCTTCAAAATTAAAAAAAACCGGGATCGATTCGCACCGACGACTATGAATTCTCCTGCGTCGGTTCGGAAGGTCGGCTGGAGCAAATCTGCATGTTCTCGAAACGCGGCGTTTTTATTTTTTTGCGCAATAGATCAAAAGCGCCGGTCAATTGAGTGTTTAAAAAATGGTCGTCCAGGGTCAATGAAGACTGATCGGCGCCAAGGATATCGCCGTATAATTTGGTGAGCATATATTTGGTTTGAAAGCTTAGTTGGGTTTGCATGGACAGCTCTTTCAGAAAAACAAACATTTCGGCCTTTGTCGGCGGCCGCAAATCCTGTTTGGCTTGGATACGTTCGCTCATTTCCCGGCAATGGCTGCGGTAAAGCGATAAGTCGACCGATTGACCCAAGGCGCTTTTTTCAAGGCAAAACACACAAAGCGAATCTTTATTTTTAACATCCGCACAATAGGTTTCAGCTATATGGAGATAACGGTTTGCCTGCAAACAATTTTCAGAAGGATATTTTCGCGTGACCATTCCGATTTGCATGGATGAGGAAAATTTTTGATTTGTTTTGGCTTTATAAAAATCTTTTAAATTATTCAGCATTGATTTTTCACTTTCAAAGAATCGCTTAGATCATGATAGCGATGTGGTTTTCAAAAACATTGATCTCTTGCGACCCATAAAAATGAATATCGCAGATTGTTTCATTACATCTTCTTCGGGACATAGCAATATCAAGGCCATTATCTAATTGCAAAAAAAAAATTTAAACTATTGATAAGGCTAAATAAATTACAAGAGACAAATTAAAAGATAAATTAAGCAACGCTATTCCTGGCATTTTTTTTTACATACGGAAAATTTATTTACCGTATTGGCTCCCCTATCTCCCGGTTTTTGTCTTGAAATAATTTTACAACGCTCCCGGTTCTCAATTATGGCCGGCAACATCCATGGATTTTGCCTCGCTATCCGATGTCCAAAAAAAAACAAAAATCGAATCATGCCTCGCTAATTTTACGGATGATCTCTTGATCACAAACCCCCAAAAATCTCCCTTTCACATTGACAAATCCGGCTTCCTCTTTTAGTCTATCATCTTAATTATCCAAGGATTTTTAAAGGAGCTGCAACATGAGCAATCCCAAAGAACCGCGGCTGACAACCTTGGTCAGCGGAGCGGGCTGAGCCTCCAAATTGGGTCCGGGGGACCTGGACCGCGCATTATGCGGGCTTACTTTTCCGACCGACTCCAATGTCATGGTGGGCTTGGAAAAGCCGGACGACGCCGGGGTTTATAAAATCTCGGATGAGCTGGCTTTGATCCAGACCGTGGATTTTTTTACGCCCATTGTGGACGATCCCTATTGGTTCGGCCAGATCGCGGCCGCCAATGCTTTGAGCGATGTCTATGCCATGGGCGGCACGCCCAAGACCGCCATGAATCTGATCGCTTTTCCGGTCAAGGAAATGGACATCTCTGTTCTGCGCCGGATCATTGAAGGCGGCATTGATAAACTCAAAGAAGCCGAAACAGTCTTGCTCGGCGGTCACAGTATCGAGGACAAAGAACTTAAATACGGCCTTTCCATAACCGGATTCGTGCACCCGTCCCGCGTGCTGGTTAAAGGCGGCCTCAAACCCGGCGACCGGCTCATCCTGACCAAACCTTTGGGAACCGGAATCATCAACACGGCCGTCAAAGGCGGATTGGCCTCAGAAGCCTTGATTCAAAAAGTGACCCGCGTCATGGCTGAATTGAACAAAAAAGCCGCCCAAATCATGTCGAACTATCCGGTCAACGCCTGCACCGATATTACCGGTTTCGGACTCTTGGGACATTTGGCCGAGATGGTTGCGGCTTCAGGATGCAGCGTACGCCTGCAAGCCGCCCAGGTCCCTCTTCTGCCGGAAGTATTGCACTTTGCGTCCATAGGTATCGTGCCCGCCGGCGCCTTGCGCAATCGCGAATTCCGCGCACCCATGATCGCCTTTGCTCCGTCCGTGGCTCCTGTGCTGCAGGATGTTCTTTTCGATCCGCAGACTTCGGGCGGCCTGCTGATTGCCGTTCCCGAGAAAAATGCTGCCGGATTGTTGGACGCATTACAACGGGAACAAATCCTTGAAGCCCGAATAATAGGCGAAGCACAGAAGGACCCTGCCAAAAAAATAATGGTGGCTTAATCACCCCGCCAAGGAATTGATGATGGATTGGTTTTATCAAAACGGAAAAAAAAGAGTGGGACCAATAGATGACGAATCATTCAAAGAAGCGATTATTTCCGGAAAAATAAATGACACGACTTTGATCTCGAAATCGGGCATGAAAGGGTGGCAGCGTTTTGCCGAAATTCGGATTCACCCTGATATATCATCTATACTCCCGAATCTTGAAACGGGCAAACAACTGGTCATTTGCGCAAATTGCAATAAAACATATCCCGTTACTGAACTTATTGTTTATGATAATAAGCACATCTGCCCAAACTGTAAACCTGAATTTGTCCAGCGTCTCAAGGAAGGCGCCCCCTTACCCGAAGTGCTCATTACTTTTAAAGATTTTAACCGTGAAATCATCCATCTGGATTACGATCTAAAAACCAAGGAATGCCTTGAAAACGGTTTTGCTTTGCTGAAAAATAATTTTTGGGCGGTGGTATGGGCGACTTTCATTGTATCGGTTATTTTTCTTGTCATGTATCATCTTATTCCTCTTCTCGGCACGGTCGCCAACCTGATTCTGAGCGGCCCCTTGATCGGCGGTTTATTCCATTTATTTATTCGATTGGGCCGTAATAAGTATGTTGAAATCGGTGATGTTTTTAACGGGTTAAAAGGAAAAAATTTTCTACAACTTATGCTGGCGTATGCGGTTCCGATTCTTTTTCTGATAATCACAATTTTCGCCATTGTTTTGATTTTAGCCGCATTTATCAACTTATCTTCTTTCAAAGTTAACACATTATTCAATACCGCTTATTTCTTTTTTTGCCTCCCCGTTTTCTTGCTAATCTTTGCCGGATTAACTTATTTAGTCATCTCCTGGTCTTTTACTTTACCCCTGATTATCGACAAGGAGTTGTATTTTTGGACCGCTATGCAAATCAGCTACAAAATGGTGAACAAACATTCGTTTCAGGTGTTCGGCTTATTCTTTCTTTCTGGCCTTGTCGGTATCTCCGGCATATTTCTCTTGGGAATTGGCTTATTGGTTACGCTGCCGATTTTTTTCGGCGCCATGGCCTTTGCCTATATTGAAATATTTAAAGGGTAAAATGAACCTTTTGTAAATTCTAAAACAGCTTCAATACCAAAAAGAGGGAGGAATAAAGATGGATTGGTATTATTATGACGGCAAAGACAGAGTGGGTCCCTTAGACGACGAACCGTTCAAACAAGCGATCGCTTCCGGAAAAATCAAAGACACGACCTTGATCTGGAAACCGGGCATGAAGGGTTGGCAGCGCTTCAAAGATCTCTCTCGCCAACCCGAAATATTAGCCATGCTCCCGAACCTTGAAACGGACAAACAACGGGTCACTTGCGTCAATTGCAACAAGACCTACCCCGTTACCGAAGTCATTTTGTATGACAATAAACACATCTGCCCGAATTGCAAACCCGAATTTGTCCAACGTCTGAAAGAAGGCGCCCCCTTGCCGGGAGCACCCGTCGATTTTAAAGATTTTACGCGTGAGATCATTCATCAAGACTACGACTTAAGCATTGGGGAATGCATAGAAAATGGTTTTGCATTATTGAAAAAATATTTCTGGCTGGTTGTGGGAGCCACGTTTATTATCATGATTATTTCCTCTGTCAGCGGGATCATCCCTTATGCCGGGTATGTATTCAGCCTCGTTTTATCGGGACCGTTGACCGGAGGCTTATTTTATTTTTTCATTCGTTTGGCACGCGGCCAACATCTTGAGCTCGGCGATGCCTTTGACGGGTTTAAAGGCCGAAATTTTTTGCAACTGATGCTGGGCTACGCAGTCCCAATGCTTTTTTTTGCCATCGCAATTATCGTCATTGTTTTGATTATCGCTTTATTTGTCGGCTTATCTTCTTTTAAAGCGGATACATTATTCGACAGTTCCTATCTAATTTTTCTTATCCCCCTATTCCTGTTGATCTTTGTCGGATTCGCTTACTTATTTATCTCCTGGTCCTTTACTCTGCCTCTGATTATCGACAAGGAGTTGAATTTTTGGCCCGCCATGCAAATCAGTTTTAAAATGGTCAACAAACATTGGTTTAAGGTTTTTGGTTTAATGTTTGTTTGCGGTCTAATCGGCGGATTAGGCATCCTTTTATGTTGTATAGGCATGTTTGTAACCATGCCTATTTTTCACGGCGCCATGGCCTATGCCTATATTGAAATCTTTAAAGGGTAGGGCCAAAGGCTGATAGACTGTTGACTTTTAGAATAAAGGAAGAAAAAGGAGATCGGTGAATTTTATTTTAATAGGTTGTGTGTCTCTGTAAATTTTGTCGCTGATCTCCTCATTCTGACTCCTGGATTCTGACTTCTGGCTGCTTAAGTAAATACAAAGGATTTTTAAATTCATGCGCCGTTCCGCCGCCATTATTGTCAACCCTGTCTCCGGGCGGGGTCAAACCATGAAAAAAGCCCGCAAAGCCATTCGCTTACTTGAAAAGGCCGGAGTTAAAATTCAATTACTGCCCACCCTTTATCAGGGTCATGGCCGTTTTCTGGCGCGAGAGCATGCTTCAAAAGTTGAAGTGATAATCAGCATCGGCGGCGACGGCACCCTAAACGAAGTCATCAACGGCCTGTTGGACGCCCATAGCGATATTCCCATTGCCGTCATTCCGGCGGGCACGGCCAATGTAGTCGCCTTGGAACTGAAGATACCCAAAGATCTTGAATCCCAAATACATATTGCCCTTGAAGGACCATGCCGCAAATTGGACTTGGGGCTGGCGGACCATCGCCCTTTTATCATGGCGGCCGGAATCGGGCCGGATGCCGAAATCGTGACCCGGATTGCCGAAAAGCGCGATCATAAAGGAATCTCCAAATTAAATTATATTGCTCCTACTTATCACACTATTTTTCATTACCCCTATCCGACCATGCGGATCATCGTAGACGGCAAAATGGTCGATGAAACCGCCACCTTCACGCTGGTCGGCAATTGCTCTTTATACGGCGGGCACTTTCACCCTTTCCGCAACGCCGATCCGGCCGATCGCTTGTTGGATGTATGCGCCATGCACATGAAAAAGCCCGGCGATTGGTTAACGTATGCCCGCTACGGTTTACTTGGCCGCTTTTCTTCTTGTCCGGATATGACTCACTACCAAGGTCGTGAAATCCAGGTCCTTGCCCTTGATCCGATCAAGATCCAAATAGACGGCGACCCGGCCGGTCAACTGCCCGTGACTTTCGGGATACTTCCCGAAGCGGTTTCCTTTTGTGTGGCGGAATAAATTCATGCCCTTTTCGATCTATCAAATCCCTTTGCATAAAGAATATGTACAAGCCGAGTTTCATCCGCTGGATCATTCCATTTTTCTGCTTTATGAAAACGGTCAACTCGAATCGGTGGCCCTCTCCGGAGAACGAGCCGACCTTTTCTCCTTTGGTCATAAACCGCTGGCTTTCCGCATCACGGCGGACGGTTCTCTGGCTTATATTTTATGTGAAGGATTTTTGATCACTTTCCATATCCCCTCCAAAAGGCACACGGAATGCCTTATCGACGATCGTTTCAGCCGTCTCGAGTGTTATAAAGATTGCGCTGTTTTGTACGGGATGCAAAAACAGGTTTTGATGATGAAACCGCACGGCCGCAAATGGAATGCTTTTACGGTCGCTGAATATATTCGGCAATTAAGAACGGTGCCGAAAACCGAGCAAATCCTGATCTACAATGAAAAACACGATCTGGCCATTGCCGATCTGAACGGGAAAACGCTCTGGTTTGCGGAAAAACTCTTTATTGCGGGCGAACTCCTGGTAAGCCATGACGGCCGCAACGGTTATTTTTTGGATTACAACCGCAACCTGATTAAGTTCAACCTCGAGACCCAGGCCTTCGTCGAACTGAGCGGCATTCCGCTGTGTACTTTGATGGCCGTCCCGGCCGACGGCGCTTTATTGCTGGTTTTCGACATTGAAAACAACCTGAGATTGTTCGATGAATACGAGGTTTGTCTCTGGAATGAGCACTTATCTCATCGGATCCAGCAAATCAAAATGGCGTCGCGCGGCGATTATTTTGCAATCATCGATGAAGACGGCATCCTCACCTGTTTTGCGGTGCACACAGATGCAAAACCCACGGCCGATTTCCTGGAAACCGTTCCCGGTCCGCGGGTTCGGGAGCGCCTGCCGTCCTGGTCGCTCCCTTCCGACATCGTGTTAAAAAACATAACCATCAATCGATCGGGACGGCATGCCGGCATCGTCAATCAAAAAGGCGGCATCGATTTTTTCGATGAACAAGGTTCACTCCGTTACCGAACGACTTTTCCCGATCCGATTCAAAATCTCGCGTTAGACGATGACCTAACCTGGGTTTTCATAACCGGAAGGAAGCAAGCCCGGTTGATCGATGTTACGGAAAACCGTTCAGTTTATTTTGCTTTCGATCCCTATGGCGTTCACGGCGTCGCAATCAATTTCGGCCTGCAAAAAGTCTGGATGCTGTCGCAAAACGCGCGGTTGCTGATTTACGATTTTAAAGGATCGATCCGGGCCGACCTTCCGTCGCCGCAAACGCCGTCAACGCCTCTCTCCTGTGAAAAAGACGGCGTCGCTCTTTTTCATAAAAACATTTTAAAGGCCCTCTCTCCGGAAGGCCGATTGCTCTTCAGTCATACGTTCAAGTCCGATATCCGCCAATTGTTTTATACGGAACGCCGTCTCGTCGGCGCCCTGACGGATCGCTCGCTTTTTTCATTCGATCTCGAAACATTGAAAGGCCGTTTTTGCCGCTTGAACGCATTCAATCCCGAGGTTCCGATCGTGTGCGCGCAACCGCTGCTTTGTATGGATGAAAACGGTTGGTTGCGGTATTTGAATCTCGAACTTGACACGATTGTTCATGTGAAAAGAAAATCGGCTGCTTCTCTGTTTTTTGTTCAAAATGCCGTTGTGCAGGAAATCGTCGGCACGCGTGACGGTCTGTTCGGTCACGATCCAAATCAAAACTTGTCCTGGCGTTGCCGGTCCGCGAACCCGATCGTCGCTTCCGCCTTGATGGAAAACGGCTTGATTTTTCTTACGGCTAATACTATTCAATATATCCGAATATCCGACCGGCCGGAAACCGAAAGCAAACTTTCCAAATTTCTGGAGATCTGAAAGGAGAAACAGCTGATGAATCATCTTTTGCAGGAAATGGCCGTCTGCATCCGATCCCGCTACCCCATTCTTTACTTAGTCACATCGGAAGAGACCCGGGCGGAAACCCTGGTCAAACAAGTTTCCGAAGCGACCCAAAAAGACTGTTTTTTCTGGACCGGTTCCGAAGGCTTTTATAATTCGAATAAATTCGACAAGTCCTTGAATGCATTGGATGCTTTGCAGGTCATTTTTAATTTTACCGGGCCCGGCTTGTTCATTCTCAAAGACTTTCATCCTTACCTGGAAGACCATCAGATCGTCAGAAAACTTCGCGACCTTGCGACCCATCTGAGAAAAAGCTATAAAACCCTGATCCTGATCTCGCCGCTTCTGATTTTGCCTCCGGGTTTGGAAAAAGACATCAGCCCCATCGATATACCCCTGCCCACGGCCGATGAATTGAAAAAAATTCTCCTCGATATACTGGATTCCCTGAAAAATTCGAAAAAAATCACGATTCAGGCCGATGACGCTCTGATTGAAAAAATCATCAATGCCGCCCGCGGTCTGACTCTGAATGAAGCTGAAAATCTTTTCGCCAAGCTGATCATCCGGGATCAGTCGTTTAACGAGCAGGATTTGCCGTTTGTGCTGGCTGAAAAGAAAAAACTAATCCGCAAATCGGGTTTGCTCGAATATTACGCTTTTTCGGAAAACATGGACTCGGTCGGCGGATTGGATAAATTGAAAATCTGGTTGGCCCAGCGCGGTACGGCCTTCAGCCAAAAAGCCCGGGATTTCGGCTTGCCTGAACCCAAAGGCATGCTCTTGCTGGGCGTGCAGGGCTGCGGCAAATCATTGGCCGCCAAAGCGACCTCCGCGCTTTGGAGCTTACCCCTGTTAAAACTGGATATGGGAAAAATATTTGACGCCTACTTAGGTTCTTCTGAAAAAAATATCCGCGAAGCCATTCGCGTGGCCGAAGCGATTGCGCCCAACATTCTCTGGCTCGATGAAATCGATAAAGCGTTTTCAGGAATGGGCTCCCCTCATTCCGGCGATTTCGGCTCTTCCGCCAGAGTATTCGGGACTTTCCTGACCTGGATGCAGGAAAAAAGTTCTCCGGTCTTTGTACTGGCAACCGCCAATAATATCGAGAATCTGCCTCCGGAATTGATCCGAAAAGGACGCTTCGATGAAATCTTCTTTATCGATCTGCCCACGAATGAGGAGCGCCGCAACATCTTTGAGATTCACTTCAAAAAAAGAAAGCGCGATCCGGTTCGTTTCGACCTGGATCTATTCACGCAAAAAACAGTCGGCTTTACCGGTTCGGAAATCGAACAACTCGTTATCTCCGCTCTCTATCGCGCCTTTGCCGCCCAGAGGGAGATTGAGAACAAGGATATTCTGCTTGAAATCGAGGAAACAGTGCCTTTATCCGTAACCTATCAGGAAAAAATATCGGCTTTAAGGCAATGGGCCGAGAAACGCGCCCGTTCGGCTTCGTAATTTTTTCAATCGGCAATAGAATACGATTGAAGGCATCAAAAAAAAAGTGAGATTTCGAAATGAAAGAACGTCGATATCTGGAAGGTTTTCATTTTATCCAATTATTGCAGCAAAATGAAAAAATAACAATCGTGCGAGCCCTTAGGAAGCTTGATCAATTTCAATGTATTTTAAAACTCCCCACTCTTGACGACCCAACCTTAAATGATCTTAATCAATTGGAATATGAATATGCTTTATTAAAAAAATTGAATACTCCCGGCATATGGAAACCTCTATTTTTAGATAGAATCGGATCTTCGACCGTTCTTGGTTTTAGAGATTTTGAAGGCATTTTACTTTCGGAATATCTCGAAAAAAGCGTTATCAGTATGGATAATTTTTTCAAAATATCCATTAATCTTGTCCAAATTGTCAAAGAACTTCATCATGATGGTTTCGTTCATGGAAATGTCACTCCTTTTAATATTCTGATAAATCCCGAAAAAAAAATCGTTCAGCTTATTAATTTTCATTCTTCCTTCAAAAACAATCAGGCCCAGACAATAACACGATTCGTTGAAGACATGGAAATAAATTTTTTTTATATCGCTCCCGAGCAAACCGGTAGAATCAAAAACCGTCCTGATTCGCGGTCGGATTTGTATTCCCTGGGTGCCACGTTTTACAGGATGTTAACGGGAAAACATCTTTTTAATTCTCAAGACCCCATGGAAATAATTTATGCCCATTTGGCCTACATACCGCTTGCACCCGATAAACTAAATCGCGATATCCCGCCTACACTCGCGAATTTGGTTATGAAATTAATCGCTAAACTGCCTAAGGAGCGTTATCAAAGCGCAACAGGTTTGCTGAGGGATCTCGAAAAATCGTTTCGAATGTATTCCGCAACGGGAACCGTTCAGGATTTTTCATTGGCCCAATCGGAAATTTATGAGTGTTTTGAAATTTCTCAAAAACTTTACGGCAGAAAAGAAGACTTTAAAACGATCTGTAACGCCTTTCAGAAAATCTTTCAAGAGAATCTAGAGATTATCATGGTTTCCGGATCTCCGGGCATCGGAAAATCTTTTTTGATTGAACAATTTTCCAAATTTGCTATCCAAAATCAAGGTCATTTTATTTCGGGGAAATTTGACCAATACAAAAATAACGTGCCCTATCATGCCATCCGGCAAGCGCTCCAAAAAATGATAAATAAAATACTTATTGAACATTCAGGTGCATTCAGTGAATGGAAAAAAAGCATTCAGAATGCCTTGGGTCACAACGGATGCATTATCACGGATCTTTTACCTGAATTGGAATTAATCGTTGGAAAACAACCTGACGTGCCGAAATTAGGCCATCTGGAATCCCGCAACCGATTTCATCTTACTTTCTCGAATTTTATACGAGCACTGGCTTCTTCCAGCCATCCGCTTGTAATGTTCATTGACGATTGTCAATGGGCTGATTTCGCCTCTTTAGAACTCATTAAAACCATATTGACCGATCCGGAAATAAAATTTCTCATGTTTATCGGTGCTTATCGCGACCAAGAATTTAACGCCAATTCGCATTGTCTCGCCACATTGGGAGCCATAAAAAACGAAACCCCGCATCACATGCAATTTATTGCACTGCAGCCGCTTTTAATCGAATCGATGGATGAATTATTAAAAGAAACCTTGCATGAAACTTCTTTTCAATTGGCCCATCTATCAAAACTAATCATGAAAAAATCGCAAGGAAATCCTCTTTTCGCCATGCAATTTTTGCAATCACTTTATCATCGCCATATTTTACAGTTTAATCATTCCGCTCAATCATGGTCTTTGGATTGGTCTTCTGCACATGAAACTTCGTTCAGCGAAGATACCGCGGATATAATCGTATCGCGATTGAATGATCTTTCATCCGATACCCGCGATGTTCTTCAAACAGCCGCTTCTATAGGAAATATTTTCGATTTGCATACGTTATCCCAGGCTACTCAAATAAATGAGATGCAGTTGCTTAGTCATTTAGATCATGCCGTGGAAAATCAATTTATCGTATTTTTTGAATCGTTTCTTCATGATAATCGGTTATCTTCTTCCGATCATCCGACAAACCTTCATTTTAAATTTCCGCATGATCATATTCAGCAAGCGGCTTATATACTTATTGCCGAACAGGATCGCGAAAAAAAACATTTGAAAATCGGGCAGCTTTTAAGAAAAAAAGCAAGAGAAGTAAATCTCGAAGAAAACCTATTCGATATTATCTACCATTATGGCCAAGGCCTGCGTTGGCTTACCGATTCTACCGAACGTCTTGAATTAGCCTGCTTATATTTACGAGCTGGACACAAGGCAAGAAATTCTTCCGCCTATCAATTGTCATTCGATCAATTGAAAATAGGGCTCCAGTTATTGCCCCGGGAAAGCTGGTCATCCCATTATGATCTTTCCCTTGCCTTACATATCGAATTAGCGGAGGCCGCTTATGTATGCGGGTATTTCGATTTTGTTAACAGGTTATTTACTATTGTCACTCGAAATACCAGTACAATGCTCGATAAAATAAAGATATATGAAATTCTCGTCAGGACCCACATTTCTCAACATAAATTGGAAGAGGCCATTCGAACCGGTTTATTAGCGCTTGAATTGTTGGGAATCAAGTTTCCCGTCAAACCGAAAAAATGGCATATACTATTTTATTTCCTCAAAACCTACCTTATTTTCTTGTTTAAAAAACCGGAAAGAATATTGGAATCTGCTCCGATGACAGATCCTCAACAATTAGCCGCAATGCAAATTGTTTCCGCATTGGGGTCAGCCATTTATTGGGCAGACCCCAACCTATTGCCTTTATTCGTTTTTTTTAACATTCAGTCGGTCGTAAAACATGGAAATTGCCCTGAAGCCTCCTATTCCTATGCCGGATATGGGTTAATTCTTTGCCGACTTGGCCAAATCGATACCGGACATCGATTTGGCCTGCTGGCTCAAAAACTTGCTTCTAACGACGATCGTGAAATCAATCATCTTCGCGCGGAATTCGTTTTTCTTACCTATATTCACCATTATAAAAACCATATCAAGCCTAGCGTAGAGGCATTAAATACTCTTTTTAAAAAATGTTTAACAGCCGGCGATATTGAATTTGGCGCCTGGTCTCTTATGATGTCTTCCATTTATTTTCGCGGAGCGGGAAACCCCCTTGAAACGGTCAAAGCGAAAATGGAAGGAAATCTCGATATCATCAAAACTTTAAAACAAGAAACGGCTTATCATCTGTTATCTCTCTCATATCAATGTGTTTTAAATATTCTAGGAGAAACACAAGACCCTTTTGAGTTAACCGGACCGGCTTTTGATGAAGAAACCATGTTACCTCTTTTTATTAATGCCGGAAATAAAAATTTTATTGCGAATTATTATATGGAAAAAATGTATCTGGGCCTTCTATTTGAGCGCTACGATCGCTTATTAGATATCGCCGACCGGACGAGAGCATATATTAATACCATAAGCGGAACGTTGGGATATTCTTATTTTTACTTTTATGATTCGTTGATAAAATTAGCATTTTATGAAAAACTTTCAAAAAAACAAAAGCATCAATTTCTCGTTCAAATAGAGCAAAATCAAAAAAAATTAAAATTTTGGATGCGGCATGCTCCCATGAATCATATGCATAAATATTATCTTGTCCAAGCAGAAAAATATCGCATATTGAAAGCGGACTTTGCAGCATTGAAATCTTATCATCAGGCCATTCATTATGCCGAGGGCAGCGGTTATATTTATGACGCAGCTCTGGCCAATGAGCTTGCTGCCAGATTTTACATTTCTCGTAAATTATTAAAAATCGCTTCAGCTTATCTTATGGATGCTCATTATCTTTATAATCGATGGGGCGCTAAAGCCAAAACAAAACAACTTGAAACCCAATATCATCAAATCTTTCAAAATATAAATTCGTTTCAAAAAAACTTTACCAATAAAACAACGGCTGTTCAATCAAAAAATATACAGACTATGGATCCAATTGGCGATAGAATCGATTTTCATGCTCTTTTAAAAGCCAGCCATGCCATTGCCGATGAAATTATGATAGACAAACTATTGAGCAAACTAATCCGCATCCTAATGGAAAATGCCGGTGCCGAAAAAGTAGTATTGATGTTGAAACGCGGCGATCGGTTTTTTCTCGAAGCTGAAGGGCTTTCCGGTGAAGGCAGCACGATGGTTTTACAAGGCCTATCGATTCAACAAATGAATTCCATTCCTAAGTCCATTATCCATTATGTCAGCCGCAAGCGGGAGATCCTGGTCCTGAACGATGCCAGCAACGATGAACCATTCTCGGAAGACCCTTATATCGAAGATCGAAAAATCAAATCCGTTTTATGCATGCCCTTGATTTATCAAAATGAACTTACCGCGATTTGTTACATGGAAAACAATCTCAGCCCCGGTGTTTTTACCACGGAACGGCGGGAAGCGCTGAGGATCTTGGCGTCCCAGGCGGCCATCTCCCTTAAAAATGCCCTGATCCTTCGTGATTTTAATTATGAATTGGAAGCGCGTAAAAAAACCCAAAAAGAATTGGATCAATATAAAGATCAGTTGACCCAATTGGTGGAAGAACGGACCAATGAACTAATCCGGGCCAATAAAGAACTGGAACGGGAAATTTTGGAAAAATCCCGCATGGAAACGCACATCAAGGCGTCGTTAAAAGAAAAAGAATTGCTTCTGCAGGAAATACATCATCGGGTCAAAAACAACATGCAAATAATATCAAGCCTGCTGAATTTGCAGTCCCGCTATACCAAAGACGATAAAACCCTGGCAATGTTCAAAGACAGCCGGGATCGCATTCAATCCATGGCGCTCATTCATGAAATCCTTTATAAATCCGATGATCTGACCCGCATCAATCTCGAAAAATACGCGCGCAATCTCGCTTCCGGCCTTTATCAATCTTATGGAACGGATCCGAAAAAGATACGCCTCGAAATCATGATCGAAAAAGTGTTCTTAAGTATCGACCTCGCCATTCCCTGTGGTTTGATCATCAATGAACTGGTCTCCAATGCCCTGAAATACGCCTTCCCGGCCGCCGCCCGCGATTCCGGTATCATACGGATTGTCCTGCAGACCTGCAATCCGAACGAGGTCGAATTAATCGTGGAAGACAACGGCATCGGGCTTCAAACCCATCCAAACACGAGGCCGGGCAATACCCTGGGTTTAAAACTCGTTTCCATTCTGGTTGAAGAACAATTGCACGGAACTCTTATGGTTAAAGATCATCCCGGCACTGTTTTTTCCATTCGATTTCCGTTTAAACCCGCCTTGTCTTTTAATTAAAAAAAGCCCCTCGGCTGTTAGGCCGGGAGGCTTCGTTACCTCTATTATCCTTCATTGGAATTTAGCGAATGTTAACAGAGTCGTAAAAACTGTCAAGTAAAAAGTCTTGCGGTATTAAAAAGCTTATTGCTCTGACTTATTAATCGTCTCATAATAATATATACACACGTCGTTATCGAAATGAGGCTTCCGCGGCTCTTTTTCAGACGGCAACTTTCTTAAGTGGCGAAGATTATCGTAAGATCGGCAAGCACAACATTCATTTTCGCGGGCGCCTGAATGATATTTGCCGATTCCAAAAAAGCTTGACGGCAACAGCGCTTGTCATGCGAGGGCTCCTGCCCTGGCCGTTACCGCCCGGGTGCCCTTCGTTGCCGCCTGAAAAAGAGCTGCGGAAGCCGTAATCTATAGGGATACTATTTTAAGACCGTTAATATGTCCGATCCAATCAACCGTGCATCGTAATGATCGCTTCCGCGATTTTTTTCATGGGAATATTTTTTTCCATACTGATGGCTTGTAGCCTGCGATAGGCTTGGGTCTCATTTAATTTTTCAACCTTCATCAACAAACCTTTGGCTCTCTCGATCAGCTTTCTGTTTTCCAGTTCCTCGCTGAGTTTCATAACCTTATCGTTCAACTCCGATTTTTCGATAAAATGACTCACCGCCAATTCAATGGCCGGCGACAGGTTCTCGATACGAAAAGGCTTGGAAAGATAGGCCATGACGCCTGCTTCGCGAGCATGCTGGATCAAATCGCGCTCGGAATAGGCGGTCAAGATAATAACCGGATATTTTTTTGCGATTTCACGGGCCACGCTGATTCCATCCATTCCCGGCATCTTAATATCCAATATCACGAGTTCGGGCTTTTTCTCTTTAATGAGTCGAACGGCTTCCAGCCCGTCTTTGGCTTCGCCGACAACTTGATGGCCGATTTCCTCAAGCAATTCCCGCAGATCCATTCGTATGATCGATTCATCATCCGCAATAAAAATTTGAAAACTCATTTTCTCATCCCTTTTCCCTGAATCTACAAGCCGATACAGGACCGGCTGTCTTAAGGTTGAAATCCTTTGCCACCGGAATCAAAAATCCGAACGCTCCGCGGCCGGCGGCTGAAAATGAAAATCAATGAGGTCAAACAAACATATCTCGTCCCACATTCAGATGAATACAAAATCCGCATGAATAAAGCAATATTATTTTTCGACCCTGAAAAGCCCGGAAACGCCTATGGAGTAATAAGTTCCTTGGCTATGACACCGATCTCAAAAGCCGCTCGGGGTTTGCCGAGTTTGCGGGCATTTTGTTTTAATTCCGCCAATCGGCCTTCTTGTTCCAACAACTTGGTGATTTTAAAAGCCAGAGTGGCGATATTGTTAATCTTAATGGCGGCTTTATTCTCCAAAAGAAAATCATTATTTCGGCTTTCCTGGCCGGGCACGGGATTCAGGATCGCCATGGCTGCTCCGCTGGCCAGGACTTCGGACGTGGTGAGCCCGCCGGGCTTGGATACCACCAAATCGGATAGAGCCATGAGTTCATGAATTTTATCCGTATAACCGAAAATCCTTGCATTGTGTCTCTCCGGTATTTCGATTCTTTCCAATGCATGCTTGGCCCCCTCATTGCGGCCGACCACCGCAATGATCTCCAAGGGAATTCCGATCATCAGCAAGTTGCGAAATATCTTTTCGATTGGACCGACGCCGAACCCGCCGGCCAGTTGTAAAAGAACAGGTCTATTTCCGGTTAAACCGTATTTATTTAATAAAGCAACCCGGTCAAAAGATTGACTGAAAACGGGATGAATGGGAATACCCGTAACCCGGATATCTTGAGCCGGGACTCCCCAATACTCTAAATAAACAGCGCCTTCCTCCGTGGCCGTGCAATACCGTTCGCAAGGATTTGCGACCCAAAGTCGATGGGTTTCAAAATCGGTGGTCACGGTCATTTGCGGCACATTGATTCTTTCAGTACGCTTTAAGAAAGCAATAATCTCGGCCGGTAAAAAATGAGTATTCACGATGACATCCCATTTTTCAGCCTGCAAAAAACGGGTGACCTTGCCCAAGTTCAACCGTTCGACCAACAACCTCAGGCGGTCACTCTTGCGATGCGGACCGGGCGGCTGATCCAGCATATCGTAAAAATACCCCAACACATGCGGAGCCTTATTGACCAGATCCAGATAGGCCCGGCCGTAAATGCGTCGAAAAGCCTTGCTGGTCCATTGCAATACGTCGATATTCCGGATGATTGCTTCAGGCGCCAATTCCCTTAACGCCAGTTCCACGGCTTCGGCCGCCCGTAAATGCCCGGCGCCCACGGACGCCGATAAGATCAAGATTCTCATGTTTGGACCTTTCACTGCAATAAGATATTGATACGTTGTTCGGCATCATAGCCGAAAAACAAAACCCACCCGATGGCAACGTCCTGGTTTTTCATGGCGGTTATCCCGATCATCCCGGTAGGGGCGACCGGCCGGTCGCCCCTACGGCCGATGTCTGATAGTATTCTTTGCCGATATCCGAAAAAAAAAGTTGCTGCGATCTATTACCGTTTAAATCCCAGTTCTTCCATGACTGCATCATGAATCCGCGGCCGGAACGGCCGGATCTTGATATTTTCGCGGGTCGGATGCACGCGGTTTGTTAAAAAAATGACGATTACGTCCTTTTCCAGATCCATCCAAACCGAAGTCCCGGTGAACCCCAGATGCCCATAACTGTTTTCGGAAAAATACCGGCCGGCGCTCGAATGTTCCGATGAAGGCGTATCCCAACCCAAGGCCCAGGTGCTCTCTGCCGAAATTTTTTGTTTGGTAAAAAAAGTCTTCACGGTTGGCGGAGTGAAAAAATCGCTTCTCATCCCGTAATAATGTTCGCGCAAAAAATTGACCAGGCTATGGACTTCCTCGATTGTTCCGAACAAACCGGCATGACCCGAGTATCCGCCCAAAACATGGGCATTTTCATCGTGGGTTTCGCCTTGAATCATCCGCTTGCGCCAGGGGCAATCTTCCGTGGCCGCAAACCGATTTAGGGGATAAGGAAGCGGCAAACGATTTTCTTTCAAAAAAGTGCTTTGTAAGCCAAGCGGATTATAAAAATGCATTTTCAAAAATCCGGGCAAAGGCATCTCGGCCTTTTCCGCGACGATCCATTCCAGCATCATAAAACCCAAATCGCTGTAAAGAACCCCTTGGCCCGGTTCATAGGCCAAAGGGCTTTGGATAAGCAAATCCCTTAAAAAAGGTCTCCTTTGCTCCGGTTCGATCTTTTCCAGTTCAAGATAAAAAGTTTGATAATCTTTTAAGCCGGCCGAATGACAGAGAAGCAATCGCGAAGTAATGGATCTTTTATCGTTTGGAATCGGTTTGGAGACAAGCTCCGTCAAAGGCTGATCGAGTTGAAGTTTTTCATCCTGGACCAGTTTCATAAGGGCCAATCCGGTCGCCAAAGGTTTGGTCAAAGAGGCCAAATCGAAAATCGTCTCCGGGTGACGGCAGCAGCTTCCGGCAGGCTGCTCACCGAACCGGCCCATTCCACAATCTCCTTACGGCCGCGATAAGATGCTAAAAGAGCACCACCCGGGAAAACGCCTTGTTCAACACCTTGCGCCAGAATTTTTTTAAAATTTTCGCCCATTTTTCTATAAAATACCCTGTTCAATCTTAAAATTTTATATTATTATTTCAAATAACTCAAATTTAAATAAATTTAAAAATAATTTAACATTATATTTTTTTTAAATCGATTCGCAACGCTGCATTCCATTTAGGGTAACGCGCACTTATGACGGGAAAAAATACAACCCTCATCATGCCCGATTATATGCGTTCTTTCCAATGCATTGCGCAAAAATGCGAGGAAAAATGATTTCAATAAAACCGGATTGAATCGATCGAGTGTGCCCGACCATCTGGTGGATTTGCTCTGGGAATTGCGAACGTTCAGCATGCAATTGCTCAAAAGCCGGGACCTGCCTTTGTGGGAACGCCTGATCATCCTTTGTCTGTTTTTCGAACAAGCAGACCGGCTTTTCAAAGAAAATCATAGGGAACAAATTCCGGACCTGATTCAATCTTTTTTGGATGAGATCTTGCAAAACCGCTTTCACGATAGCCTGCAAAAAATACCGATTCGAACGGATATTCAGATGATACTATTAAGTCAAATCATTCGGGCGCACCTATCGGCCGGCGGAGGCACGGACCGGTTTAAAAGATTGGTAAAAGAATGCCTGCTCGGCCTCGTTCCCGATCCGGAAGCCGACCAAGCTGTCAGAGCCGCTCGTTATGATGAAGCTTTTAAAAATCATTACGAGCCTTTTATCCGGAAGCATGAACATATTTTTGAAAATTACCTGGTCCATTACGTTTTTTCGAATCTGTTTCCCCTAAAAAATTTAAGCCCCTTCACCCATTTCATCGAATTGGTTCTGCATTATGCCCTGCTGAAAATATATTTGATCGGCTTGTGCGCGTTTTACAAAGAAACCTTCAGTCCCGAAATCGTTCTGGAATTGGTCTATTCTTTTTCGCGGAATATCGTACATAAGGAAAAATTTTTTTCAAGCATCATGGAACAGCTCGGCCGGCTGGGTTATCTGGACCGGGCGCATCTGTCGATATTGATAAAGAATTAACCATGGAAAGGGACCGGATAAAAGCAACCCTCCGGCATTGGAAAAAAATCGCCCGGGAAGTTCTGTACGGCTTGACCCGTCACGAATTGGACCTGGAAATGAAAAACCGGATACCGCCATCTCAATCTATTTCAAAGTCTATATGAACGCTTTGATCCATACGTCT
>Ga0105099_10000354_pt1 | contig 31472 bp, 36 predicted proteins | sample PPLLak3cmMay2015_2_FD_79138 | JGI IMG/M metagenome (GOLD analysis project Ga0105099, IMG submission 79138) | Freshwater sediment microbial communities from Prairie Pothole Lake near Jamestown, North Dakota, USA - PPLs Lake P8 Core (1) Depth... | ecosystem: Environmental > Aquatic > Freshwater >... | reverse complement strand
GAAAAAAACCATAGTGTTTTTTGGAAAATTATTACAAACACTAGTAATATGAGAAATCATTCGATTAACCATGTCATCGTCTTTTATTATATCTTCATATTTTGTAGAGACATCATCTACAAATAAAACTCGTCTGTTTTCCTTTGGAAAAGATGAAGGAAAAGTTACAAGTTCTGTTTTTTCAGGTAAACCCAAAGAATCTCTATATTCTTCTAAAGGTTCAAGTGTGCCACTCATATGAATAGTTGAATGAAAACTACCTAGAATTTCTGTTCCTACACTAGGATCAAGGCAATATGCTTCTACACAGGGATTATTACCACCACCGGCATCAACTATAAGTTTTACGTATTGTTCCATTTCCAGGCTCATCCATAAATCTAAGAAAGCACCAAGGCTATAAAGAAAAGAACGCGGTAGTTTTCCTTCTTTCTGTCGATACTCCCTTATTTTTTCACCATATGCTGTAAGATCACCTATGATATCATGAAGGGTTTTACTAGTGATTTTTAGTCGACTGATTATTTCTGTTTCAAATTCGTGACTTGGGATAAATGCATCTGTATTTTTCACTACACCGGTGCGTATACCATTTTCAAGTATTCCATAAATATAGGTATCTCTAAGATCATAGGCTATACTTTCAAGTGTTTTACAAAAACCAGAAACAGTAACTCTTCCATCAAACATAGAAGGATCACCATATTTTTCTGCTTCCAAGCTGCAACTAGTAAGCATAAATAAACTAAGTTGCGATGAATACAAATCACGGATGTAATCAGGCAGGTTGTGTGCTTCATCAACAACAAGTATTATATCATCTTCAGGAACTCCTAATGAATCTAAAAGCATGTTGCGGATCATTAAATCAAAAACATAAACATATGGAACAACAACCAAGATGCTTTCTTTCATTAAAATCTTATTTATTTCATATGGACAAATGTCTTGTTTTTCACAGTATTCTATAAATTCTTCAGCGGTTGGAAGATTTTTTTTAAACCAAAGTTTTGTTTTATCTATTTTTTCTTTATTAAGAAAACTACTATAAAATTTACAACCCTCTGACGGGTTATTTTTTGTTTTCTTTTTTTCATTGCTGCAGAAACGAGATAACTCTTCCGATGTGCCTTTTGAAAATTCGCTATTGTTTCTTGCAAGTAGGCACATATTTCCTCGTCCTTGCATACCAACACCTGTGATGATGTCTTTTAAATCTGGGTTTTTTTCTCTTATTGAACGTAGTTCAAGTATTACTTGTCTTTGTTGCGCATTAGTGCGAGTAGTATAAACAATTTTTTTATTATTTTCCAGTGCATATTCAAGTGTTGAAGAAAGGGCGCATATTGTTTTACCAGAGCCGGTTCCTGATTCAAAAACTAGGTGTTGTCTATCCTCTAGTGATCTTTTGATTGTTTGCATTATCGCTGTTTGGTTTTTTCGTGGTTTATATGGAAAAAGGTTCATAGTTTGCAGTTCTGGTATATTTGATTATAATAAAAAGACTTATTAGGACATTATTTAAACTATTATTTTTTAATGGGTTTAAATTATGGTTTTAAATCCATTTGATGAAATAACAAATAAACTTGATTCTAGAATTCCTAAAAGTTTGAATACATATTTGCCTAAAAAATGGGAGAAAAATGGCGATGTGATAATAATTGAATTGCCTGTTTTGCTAAAAGATTACAAACAAGTCATCGGAGAAGTTTATGCAGATGTTTTAAAATGTAAATCTGTTTTAAATGATGTTGGGGGAATTTCAGGTGAGCTTCGAGAACCTAGTGTAGAAGTTATTTTTGGTTCGAATAACACTGTGACAATTCATAAAGAAAACGGTGTTAAATTTAAACTAGATCCTCAAAAGGTTATGTTTTCATCAGGAAATATGAATGAACGTATTCGTATGGCAAATATTTCAAAACAAGGAGAAGTAGTTGTTGATTTATTTGCAGGTATTGGTTATTTTACTTTACCAATTGCAGTTCATAGCAGACCTAAAAAAATTTTTGCTTGTGAGAAAAACCCTGTTTCTCATGGTTTTCTCTGTGAAAATATTTCTTTGAATAATGTCAATTCAATTGTTGAGCCATTGCTTGGCGATAACAGAGAAGTTATGCCTGTCGGTGTTGCTGATAGAGTTATTATGGGTTATTTTGGTGCAACTATTCGTTTTTTACCAACTGCTTTTAGATGTCTTAAGAACAACTCAGGCGTAATTCATTTTCATGATACATTTCCTGATGAAGATATGCCAAATATGACTATGGAACATATTAACAATGAGGCTAGAAAATGTAAGTTAACTGTTAATTTATTAAGATACATAAAGGTAAAGTCTTTTGCACCTGGCATTGGTCATTATGTGTTTGATTTAAAGGTTGATGAAAAATGAGTAATATAAAATTGTTTGTTTATCATGCAAATGAGGATGACCCTAAAAAATGTAGTGCTAGAAAGTTAAACAAATTTGGATTTGTTAAACTTGAAACTAATATTAAAAAAACTCCAAGGGATGCTATTTTATTAAATCCTCTTTGTAAAAAAAGTTTGTCGCCGGAGGATAAAAAAATCGCTTTGAAAAATGGTATTCTTGCCCTTGATTGTTCTTGGGAGAATGCTGAGAATAGTTTTGATTATTTGGATAAAAGAAATCATTCTAGAGCACTTCCGTTTATCATAGCTGCAAATGCCGTGAATTATGGTAAGCCTTTTAAGCTTTCAACACTAGAGGCTTTTACTGCAGCATTATATATACTTGATGATGTAAAAACTGCTGAAAAAATACTTAATTTGTATAAATGGGGGCCTACTTTTCTTGTTTTAAATAAAGAGCCTCTTGAGGATTATAGAAAAGCAGAGAACAGTAGTCAAATAATTGATATAATGAAAAGATATATTTAGTCAATTGTTGACTGTAAAAAGCTAAATATTATTTTTTTATAAAGTAACTTAGGCGTATAAAGAGATTTAAATAATAATATATAATCATGCATACAAAAAACTAAGGTTGAAAAAAATATGACAAAAAATCTTGAAACATTCTTCAAGCCAAAAGCAATTGCTGTAGTAGGCGCAAGTAAAGACTCAAGAAAAATAGGTCATGCGGCACTTAAAAATTTACTAATTTCTGATTACCAATGCAAGATATATCCTATAAATCCAAAAGAAGAGACAATACTTGGTCTAAAATGTTACAAAAAAGTAACAGATATCCGGGGTAACATAGATCTTGTGCTAATTTCTGTACCCGCTGAAATTGTTCCAAGTGTTTTAAAAGATTGTAAAGAAAAAAACGTAAAAAATGTAATAATAATTTCATCAGGTTTTAGTGAAATAGGCAATCATGATCTAGAAAATGAGCTTAAAGAAATAATAAAAGATTCAAATATGAGAGTTTTAGGTCCAAATGTTATGGGATACAAAAATGCATCAAACGGTCTTGATGCAAGCTTTGTTTATGGGAATCCTAGAAAAGGAAACATAGCTATAATAAGTCAGAGTGGAGCACTAGGAATAGGTATGATATATCTTGCAAACAATGAATATATGGGTGTATCAAAAATTGTAGGTGTTGGAAACAAAATCGATATCGATGATGATGACCTTATAGATTATTTTGCAAATGATCCTGAAACAAAAGTAATAGGACTTTATATCGAAGCAGTAAAAGATGGACGAGAATTTATGAATGCAATAAATAGATGCGATAAACCTGTTCTTGTAGTAAAAGCTGGAAGAAGTACTGCCGGTGCACGTGCAACAGCGTCACACACAGGTAGCATGGCTGGTAGTGACATAATATATAGTGCAGCGATAAAACAAGCAGGCGGTATACGTTGCAGAGACATAGTAGAACTATTTGATATGGCAAAAGCCCTAAGTGTTCAACCGCCAGCGCAAGGAAATCGTATTGGAATAGTAACAAACGGTGGAGGATTAGGAATAATGTTAACAGATGCCTGTGAAGAAAATGGTCTGGTGGTACCAAAACTTTCATCTAAAACATTCAAAAAAATAGACAAAATATTACCTGATTTAATAATACCAAATAATCCAATAGACGTAGTGGCAGATGCTGGTTTTTATAGATATGAAACAGCAACACGTGCACTTTTAGAAGACCCTAATATTGATGGAGTAATAGTAGCAAGTGTCCATGGTGGTTATGCAAGACCTGAAGAATTTACAGGCGCGATATTAAAAATGGTAAGGGAAAGAAAACTTCATGAAGAATTCAAAAAACCTATACTTGCAACATGGGTAGGTGGGCGAGAATATGAGGATTTGGTATTAGATCTTAAATCAGCAGGTGTACCAATATATCCTTCAAGCTGGAGAACTGCGCGTGCGATGCTATCTTTGTATTTAGAAGGATTAAGGATAAAAAAAGAGCAAAAAAAGAAAAATTAATCTACCCAGTCAACACCCAGTTCTTTTTCCCAATCAGGACAAGAACCGTCCCATTTATCAGAAATACCTGAAGGTACGCATTTTTTGCAGATACCAATAATGTTAAAATAACAAGAATTACAAACAAATTTCTCGCATTTAATACAAACATGTTTGGCAGTTTTTTCGCCACAAATCTGGCATTTACCAGATGGTTTTTTCTTAACTTTATCTTTATTTTCTTCTAAAGCTTTAACTTCTTTTTTAGATTCTTGAATCCAACGTTTAAGCTCCTCATTCATAGATTCTTCAGACACGACTCAGAAATCACCTACCATATAAAATAACAACATATGTATTTAATAAACTTATTTATCAGATGTTTTAGATTTTCTTTTATTGTTAAGAAAATTACCAAGAACATGAAAAAATGGTGTAACAAACAAAAGAAAAAGGATATGCCAAACACTAAAAGTATCAAAAAACCAATTATTATTTGTCAAACCAGCAATTTGTAAAAAAATAGATACAATAAAACTTAAAAACAAAACACCCAAAATAAAATCAATCTGATCAAAAGGAATCCAATCCTTACCGCGTTCTATACCACGGCGTCGTTTAAAAAAACTTTTAACAATGTCTCCAAATAGTGCACCAAAACAAATAGAAAAAAGAATTGGAATCATTAAAGGAAAGCCCGTAAAATCAAGTTTTTCAAAAGCAATATAATTATATTCTGTAGGAGCAATTGTTTTTGCTGCGACAGAAAGCCCAAAACCTCCTATCATGCCAAAAAGACTTCCAAGGATAAGCCCTCGCCAGGTTTTGCCATCACCAAGTATTCTTTTTCCATCTTTGTATTTTTTACCAAAATCAATAGGTGTGCCACCACCCAGAAGTGCTGCACAACCGTTAGCAATATAAGCGGGCAGTATAAGCCAAAGACTCTGAAGAATAATTTCATAAACCATAAAACAACAAAGAAGGGAAATACCACTCTTGTTTAAAAAACATAGTAAAAAATTTAGTCTCTACGACTAAGTTTTAAACCTTTATAACAAAATTTGTTACTTCTTTTAACAAGTCCTTTGAGCGCAAGGTTTGACAAGTTAAAGTTTTCTGCAACCATGTTGCCAAACTTTCCATCTTCACCTATATACGTAAAAATATTATTTTCAAGTTTTTCAAATTCTTTAGCATTCAAGCTTGCAACCGTAAAAATTTCACTTATTTCATTTACAGGACAAGAAATATTGATATTAAAAGCAGAATAATACGAACGATATTTTTTCTGTGGGTGACCTTCAATTCCGTCTTCAGGGGTGGTCCATTTTGTTTCGACTAGTTTCATTTTATCAAAATATTCAAGTGCATCCGCGCCATCACCACCATATTTTTCAAGGATATCACTCATTGGTTTCCAGTCTTGTAAAAGCTCAGAAAAAACCTCTTTTTTCACTTTGCTATCAAATGCTCTAAGTAACGGTACAAGGTCGGTTGAATCATTAACAACTTTAGTTCGCATCATATTTATCAATCCGTAATTAGCAATTTTTATAAGCTAAAAGTAAATAATAATATATAAGTTATCTATATAAATCTTATTGTAGTAAAATATAAATAAATTAATTATTTTTTAAATAAGTTACGTCTTTTTGTTGTTTTTTATAGATACAAAGCGTTATTTTAAATAGTGGACTTGTCGGGATTTGAACCCGAGGCCTCCTCCATGCCAAGGAGGCGATCTTCCGAACTGATCTACAAGCCCAATACTGCGGCACTAAACAAAATATAGCAAATAAAACTTACGGCAAAAAAACAAGTGTTATTAACCTATCTTTTATTTTAAAAATAGTATTATGAAGAAAAAAGAACTTGAAATATTCCTGCAAAAAACACCAGATTTTGAAAAACCAAAACCAGGTTTAGAACAGTATATCACTCCTGCAGGTATCGTAGCAGATATTATTTTTATTGCTTTTCAAATGGGAGATATAGAAAATAAAATAGTTTTAGATTTAGGCTGCGGCACAGGTATTTTTTCAATAGGTGCATGTATCGCTGGTGCAAATAAAGTAACTGGTATTGATTTAGACAAGGATGCTATAAAACTTGCAAAAAAGTTTGCTGATGAAAATAAATTTAAGATTGATTTTATTGTACAAGATATACGAGATGTAAATGTTTCTTGTGATACTGTTTTTATGAACCCTCCTTTTGGTGCTCAAAAAAGCAATATTAATGCAGATAGAAGGTTTATTGAAAAAGCATTTGAAAAAGCAAATGTTATTTATTCTCTTCATTTGACTAAAACTGTTCCTTTTATTGAAAAAATGGTTTCTTCTCTAAAAGGAAATATTGATTTTACAAAAAATTATTCTTTTCCAATTAAACATAGTCAGTCTTTTCATTCTAAAAAAGTAGTTTTTTTTGATGTAACACTACTCAGAATTCTAACAAAAGGTAATTAAAGGGGTTTTTTTATCTGGGTGACACCTATTAATCGAAAATAATATAATATATAATTATATCAGGCATTATCCTGATATTTAAAAATTTAATGAAAAAGTGATGTAAAATGGCACGAACAAAAACCAAGAAATTCAGAGGATCCATGACACATGGTAAAGGTAAAAAAGCTGGTCGTGGAGCAGGACTTCGTGGAGGAAGAGGAAACGCCGGTTTATGCAAACATAAATTCATGTATATGAATAAGTACATGCCAGGTCATTTTGGTGAAAAAGGTTTTAAAAGACCTCAAAGTATTTTAAAAGAAGACAAAATTATAAATGTCGGAGAAATAGAAGATAAATTCCCTGGTAAAAAAACAATTAATCTTACTGAAGAAGGATATGATAAGCTTCTAGGTGCTGGTCAAATAAAAAGTAAACTTAAAATTACTGTTAATAGTGCATCTGAAAAAGCAGTAGATAAAATCAAAGAACAAGGTGGAGATGTAATAATGCCAGCAGGAGAAGTTTTTGAAGAAAAAGGACCTGCGGAAACTGTCGCGTCTAAAGTTAAAGAAAAAACAGAAGATAAATAATATATGATTTAATATCTGGGTTTGTAAAATGGCAGAGGAAAAAAAGAGTCGACTGTTTGTACTTAAGCCAATTATTGAGCATTGGCCTGCAGTTACTAAACCTGAGGGGCATGCTAATTTTAGGACTAAAATTCTTTGGACTTTGTTTTGTCTTATTCTTTATTTTATACTTTGTAATATTACTATTTATGGTCTTAAATCAGATGTTATAGATTTGTTTTCGCAGTATCGTTTCATAATGGCTGGTGCATCTGGTAGTATTATGCATCTTGGTATCGGGCCTATTGTTACTGCTTCTATTATTTTGCAATTGTTTGTTGGTGCAAAAATAGTAAAACTTGATCTTACTAAACAAGATGATAAACAAATTTATCAGGGAACACAAAAAGTCCTTGTAATAATTATGATTTTTGTTGAGGCAATTCCACAAATCTTTGGTTATCTTAAACCAAGTACTGAGTTTGTTTTACTGCTTGGTGGTAACGAGCCGATGGCCAACATTATAATAATTATACAATTAGTAATAGGTGCGATTTTAGTGTTTTTCATGGATGAGCTTATATCAAAATGGGGTATCGGCTCAGGTATATCATTATTTATTGCAGCAGGTGTTTCTCAGGCGTTATTTACTGGTTTGTTTAACTGGTTACCTAGTGGCAGCCCTACAAATACTATTGTTTCTTTGAGTAATCCTCCTGCAGGTGTTATCCCTGGTACTTATTATATTGCAAGTAACGCAGGTCTTGATGGTTTGGTAAGTCAGTACTATCAAACTATGTTTATTGGTAATAATTCATTTCCAAATTCTATTGTGGCATTGATTGGTACAATTTTCATATTCTTTATAGTTGTATATGCTGAGTCTAGTCGTATAGAACTTCCTTTAGCACACAGCAACGTCCGTGGAGCAAGAGGACGCTACCCAATACGCTTGATGTATGCATCAAATATACCTGTTATACTTATGGCCGCGCTTTTTGCAAATATTAACATGTTTGGTTTATTGCTTTATCAATCTAATCTACCGCTTTTGGGTCATCAATGGTGGATTGCTTCTTTTCCAACAGACCCTACAACAGGACAACTTTTAGGTACACAAGTACAGGGTGGCGGTGCATGGTATCTATCAAATCCTAATGGTATTAATGGATGGCTTATGCCGATACTTGCAGGTGGTGATGGTGCACATAGCGCTATACAGTATTCCTTAAAGATAATTATTTACATGGTAATTCTGGTCGTAGGTTCTATTTTATTTGCTAAATTCTGGATTGAAACAACTGATATGGGACCATCTGCTGTCGCCAGACAAATTCAAAGCAGTGGTATGCAAATACCTGGTTTCAGGCGAGATCCACGGGTTCTAAAAATGGTATTGGAGCGATACATTCCTGTGGTAACTGTGATTGGTGGTGCCGCAGTTGCTTTGCTTGCTGGTTTTGCAGATATGATAGGAACTGTTGGTAATGCTAGTGGTACTGGTTTACGACTGACTGTCGGTATAATTATACATTTGTATGAGGATATTGCAAAAGAACAAGCAATGGAAATGCATCCTGTACTACGTGGTTTCTTTGGAAATGAATAAAAAAAGATAGGTGAGGTTTTTATGGGATTAATAGTTGTAACAGGAATACCTGGTGTTGGTAAAACAACAGTTATGAAAAAAGCAGCTGAAGGAATGGATATACAGTTTGTAACATTTGGGACAGTAATGATAGAAATAGCCCAAGAATTAAAACTAGTAAAAGACCGAGATGAAATGAGAAAGCTTACACTTGAGCAACAGAAGAAACTACAAATAAAAACTGCCGAGCGAATAGCTAAAATGAAAAATGTAATACTTGATACGCATTGCACTGTTAAAACACCAAAAGGTTATATGCCTGGTTTACCTGAATGGGTTGTTAAAAAAATTAATCCTATGGCAATTGTATTAGTTGAGGCAGATCCTGAAGAGATATATAATCGTCGTGCAAGTGATAAAACAAGAAATAGGGATCCTGATACCAAAGAACAGATAAATGAGCATCAGATGATGAATCGTGCTGTTGCAATGGCCTATGCCGCTCTTACTGGTGCGACCGTGAAAATTGTCTTTAATCATGATAATGCAATAGATGATGCTGTTAAACAAGCATCACCTGTATTAAAATAAATAAAGTTAGAGGAAAAAAATGATAAAAAAAATGGATACTAAAGCACAGGGCAGTAGCATGATGTACATGATGCTAGTTATGGTTATAACATTTGCACTAGTTTTTACAGGCATTGGAAATCTTCTTGGTTATTATTTTGGCCTTATGCTACAACCTGTAATAGGTTTTGGTGGTAGTTATCCTGTTTTAACAATATTTTTAGCGGGTTTGATAGTAGTTTTTCTATCTGGTGCTCTCACTAATTTTTTTACAGATTGGAGAAAAATGGGGGAAATGCAAGAGTCTCAGAAAGCTTTTCAAAAAGAAATACAAAAAGCAAGAAAAGAAGGAAATACAAATAAAGTTAGCAAACTTATGAAAATGCAGCCTGAGATGATGAAAAAACAACAAGAAGCATCTAGTGGCTCTATGAAATCTATGATGTTTTTAATTATTTTTATATTCCCTATATTTATATGGTTACGTACTTTTCTTGCAGACCTTGACCATTTTTATTTTACAGTTCCCTGGGCTAACTATGTTAGTTTTTTTGATAAACCTTTTGTGATGCAGGCATGGTTATGGCTTTATATGATATTTTCAATGGTTATCGGGTCTGTAATAAGAAGTGGTTTGAAATACGTGAGTTGGTCTAATACATGGAAGAATATTAAATCAAAGATTAGGCCTTCTTCTAATAATATTTGATTATGACTGTAATTACTGTCAGCGGGAAACCCGGCAGTGGTAAAAGCACTGTTGCAGAACTTTTACATGAAAAACTAGGGATTTCTTATGTTTATTCTGGTATGATTTTTCGAAAAACTGCAAAAGAATACAAGATGAGTTTAGAAGATTTTGGCAGGTTTTGTGAAAAAAATAGTAAAGTCGATGAAGAACTTGATGAAAAACAAGTAAATATCCTAAAAAAAGGAAATGTTATTCTTGAGGGACGTCTTGCTGGTTGGCTTGCCTATAAAAATAATATTTCTTCTTTTAAAATTTTTATAGATGCCGATCTTAAAACAAGGGTCAATCGTATTGTAAATCGAGAAAATGGAGATTTAGAAAAAAGAAAAAAAGAGCTTGTTGAAAGAGAAAGAAGTGAATCTGAGCGTTATAAAAAATATTATGATATTGATCTTGATGATACAAGTATATATGATTTAGTTGTAGATTCTGCCGATAAAACGCCTGATGAAATAGTAAATCTGATTTTGGAGAAGCTTGAATAATTTTTATTAACCTGTTGTTGTTCACGTGACAAGTAAAAATATGAATAAAAATAAAAAAGTATTACCGGGTGTTATTTCTTACGAAAGATTAATTAAAAAAAAGGTTAAGACTAATCCTGCTTTTGGTAAAAAAATAGAAGAAAGAACTGTTGAAGAGCTTTTGGAAAACGGTGTAATAATAATTGATAAGCCTAATGGTCCCACTAGTCATCAGGTTGATTCTTGGATTAAAAAGATTCTTGGAACTGATAAAGTAGGTCATAGTGGTACTCTTGATCCTAACGCCACAGGCATCTTGCCTATTGGTGTTGGTGATGCAACAAAGACTTTGTCTTTTTTGCTTCTTGCTGGTAAAGAATACGTAGGAATTATGGTGCTGCATAAGGATGTTGATGAAAAAAAGATAAAGGATGTTTGTGAAAGTTTTGTTGGTGATGTTGTTCAGTTGCCACCTGTGAGAAGTGCTGTTAAAAGAGTTCATCGGAAAAGAACAATCTATTATCTTGATATCATTCAGATAAAAGGCCGTGAAGTTTTATTTAGAGTTGGTTGTGAATCAGGTACTTATGTTAGAACGATTTGTGTAGATATTGGTCGAAGGTTAAGATGTGGTGCGCATCTTGCAGAATTGAGACGTACGCAAGTTGGCCATATCAAAGAAAGTAATTGTGTTCTTCTTCATGATTTAAAAGATTGTTTTGTTTTTTATAAAGAAGATAAAGATGAAGAAAGTATTCGTACTATTTTGCATCCTGTTGAATATATTCTTATGCATCTTCCAAAAATTGTTGTACGTGATTCTGCTGTAGATGCACTGTGTCATGGTGCAAATCTTGCATTACCTGGTGTTGTAGAGCTAGATACAGGAATTAAAAAGAATGATATTGTACTTTTGTCAACACTTAAAGGTGAGGCGGTTGCAGTTGGAAAAACTTTAATGTCAACTGAAGAGATGATACAAAAAGAAAAAGGTTTTTGTGCAAATCTTGAGCGCGTTGTAATGAAAAAAGGCACTTATCCATCGATCTGGAAAAAAACTTAATAGACGTTTTTGTTTTCCTCAGTTATTGTTTTTTTATGCCGAGGTGGCTCAGCCCGGTACGGCGCGAGCCTGGAAAGCTCGTGGGGACCTCCCCGCAGGAGTTCAAATCTCCTCCTCGGCGTTAATTAAAAATTAACTCCATGGGTTCATATTCCTTCCCCTGCACTATTTTATTCTTAAAAATTTAAATGTCGGATTAAGACTCTGACAGTCTTGTAATTGTAATTGTATCCCCCGATTCACTAATTACACCAAGCAAATTATAAGGAGTATTAGAAAACTCATAATATTCATACGCTCTTTTATCTACAATACCATTATTAGGTATGTCATCATAATTAGATGAGTTGTATACGGCAATGTCTATCTTAATTATTTTGTCTGATTTTTCATATTCATGAGTAAAAACATAAGTTGACTTAGATTCTAAACCTTCGCCTTTATAGATTTTCATACTCGGTCCAACCTCGCCAATATCACAATAAATCGCGCATTCTATGTATAACGTCTCTCCGTAATTATTCATCACTGTAACTTTTAACTCTTCTTTATTTGAAAATAATTCACCTAAGTTTACATCAACATCAAATGATATAAGTACTACACCTATAAAAACAATAATTGCACAAATTAAAAATATTATTGCACCAAAATGTATGAGTCTATTCTTGGATTTATCATTAGATTCCATAATTTTCAAAATATATTATATGTATAATGATTTATATATTTTTTGATAGAATAAAAATCTTATTACTCCTGAATTCGTTTTCATTTTAATTACAGCAGTCAACATGAGTAAAGGTTAGTTTTTACCGGTAATTACGGGTTCATATCCCTTCCCCTGCACTATTTATTATATATTGACAAGTATTTTTAATTAGATAACTTATTTGAGTTTTTGTGGCCAAGGAATTAGAAAAAGAAGTAAAAGAGTTAAACAAAAGAATCAGTGAACTTGAAAAAATGCTTTCAGAGGTAATGAGCCCCTTAAGAGAAGTAGGCAAAACAACTCAAAAATATCTAAAAATTACAGGCCTTATTCTTGAACATGGTGGACTCACACCAGATATGATACTACCTGAAATAAAAGATAATATCAGCAGAGAAATAGTGAGAGTACTCATAGATCACAAGGACCAGAATATATCAGAAATAACAGAACTAGTTAAAAGTAAAAGAGGGACTGCTTCAAGAAGAATAATACGAGAAAGACTCAAAGAACTAGAAGAAAAAGATATAGTTAAAAAACAGATAAAAGGAAAAATATATGTTTATACTCTAACTGATAAAGTGCTCAAAAAATGGTCACAAATGCTCGGTTTTAATATATAAAATGACCACTGTACCATAGTTTAGAATTAAAATATTGGAGGAATAAAAAAATATGAACAAGCATGAAGGAATGCCAGACCCAGAAAAAATAAAAGAAATATTAGATATTGTATCTGAAAAAATACCTGGACTCTTAAAAGAGTTAAGCGGATTGTTATATAGTGCAGAAAGCGCTAAACAATATGCAGAAGCCGCTGCAATCTTTTATAAAGAGCTGATAAAAGCAGGTATGACAACTGAACAAGCATATGAACTTACAAGCCAATATTTATCAACTCTAAATCTTGGAAAAATGATGAGAAACGTCGGAGAGCATCATCATCACGACTAAAAAAAAGCTACACAAACCGCGGGTATCAAAAATGAATAAAAATGTAAAAGATGACAGGGAAGAAATATGCCCGATCAAATTATTTGGCATTATGATTCCCTCAATGCCATCTTTAATGTTTAGAATCATGGGGACGCTTCTAAGGTTCAAAAGTGATGCAAACAAGGCAGAAAAAGTTTTTAAAAAAGAGTTGATAAATCAAGGAATTGACAAAGAAACAGCAGCTGAGCTCACAGAAATTTACATGAAAGGAAGTCATATACGACAATACATCCAAGGATTTAATTAAAAATGAGAGTATGGGATTTACCACCAGAAAACTTGTGCAGAAAACATTTACTTGGTGAACATAGAGAACTACATGCTATATGGTCAATTATAACAAATAACAAAAAAGGTTATTCTAAGCATCCTGAAACAATGCGCTGGAAGAAAAAACTAAAAGCACTTTACCTTCATCATGAAAAAAAGAGGTTACAATCATAAAAGTCCTCTTGATAAAAAACTTGCAATTGGAAAAGATGTGCAAGATGTTTTTGTTGATTCTATAGAAGAACAAAAGATTCTTCTTAAAAATAAAAAATGTGGATGTAAAATCTAAATTTTTATATAATTTCTTTTTTAAATTTTGATTTGTACATTACCTGGGATTTTATCTGAAATTTGTGGATTTTGAAGTTTTCCATGTTGAAAAAAAACGTGTGGTTGAGTATCTCTTTTGGCTTCATCAAAAGCATTTTCAATATATGTAGTAGATCTTAAAGCCTCAGCTAAAAAATATGTAAAGGCCGCGGTATAACCATTGGAGTGAACCCATGCGCTTTGACCAGCTTTACAAGAGGCTATAACAATTCTTCCGCTTTTTACAAGATTGCCAAAAAAACCGTCGTAATTTTCCTCAGGCGAATCTAAATCAGTTGTTGTAACTATGCCTGAGTTGCTCGACTCGGGATCTGTACTCCCATCACTGTTTTTGTCTATCTTGTATTGTCCTCCGTTGAGCTCTGAACATCTTATCGTTGCGGTGTAGTCATTTTCTTTATCGGGATGTTGTTCTATACAGTCTATGGTTACTGATGATACATCCGGTTCTACAGGTGTTTGTTCAGGCTCAGGTGTAGGCTCTAGAGTGGGTATTGGTGTTACATCCTCAGGTTCTACTGTCTCAATAGAATCAAATATTTCTTCATCCTTCGCAGGGTCTGTATTTTCTATTCTTTTTTGTATGTTTTCAGTAATTTTTTCTATTACTTTGTTTAAAGCATCCGTTACTTTTGAATATTCTGTAATTTCAAGTAATCGTTCTTTTATCCTTTTTAATAACATGAATGCCAGACCCTTTTCGTCTATTTCTGTATCATCATCCATCCTTCCACTGAAACAAGTTTCAAATATCAAAATCAGCTTATCAGAAGTGTCAAACTTACTAAAGGCACTCTGAAATTCCACATCAAGCATGTTTTCACCATTAAGCTGTACATAATTTCTTCCACTATGCCCGCAAAAATAAAACAACAGAGTACATTCTTTATTTGACAGAGATTTATCATATAACCAATCTATAGCGTTAAGAACGTCATTTTTTGATAAAAAACCTTCCACCGTTTTAATATCTGTCCAAAAACCGTTATCAATAACAGATTTGAGTTTACTTATAGATGCATCAAATGCCCAATCAGATCCAATAAAAACTGCGTAATGATTTGGCAGTCCTTTTTCCTTCCCATATATTTTAAAAGTGTAATCCTCAGTTGTTTTTTTATGCCAGCCTAAATACTGGCTATCATCATAATATACATATGAATCACCACCAATCCAAGGATTATTATTACCAAACCACCAACAAAATTTATCGTTAGCAGACTCCACCTCATAGATTATATAAAGGTTGTCTAAATCTACATACTGATCTACCTCAAAGCCAAGCCATTGAGGACTGTCCCCAAGTTGTGTCCCTTTATCATAATCTGAATTTATAGTTTTTTTCCAAAACCACTCACTTTTTTCCGTAGTTAACGTTTCTGACAAACCTATATATCCATTTATATCGCCGCTAGTTAACGTCTGCATACGTATTTCAAAACCTTCGATATAACTAATCTTTGATGCTATATCTTGACCTATCTCTTGAGCGCCAAAAAAATCATCCAGACCTACAAAACCCATACCCATATATGAATATTCTTGTGATGCTATTAGATCACAATCCCAGGCCTGTACAGTTACTGTTCCAAAAATAGGTACAATCATCAGCATTATTATAATTGCCAAACTCTTTTTAATCATCATACTGATTCAACCCTTATTCCAATAGATTATTTATTATAATATTTATAATATAAATAATTTCCTATAAAATTTAATCAAAATTGTAATATTTTGTAATAGAAAAGATAAAAAGCTTTGTTTTTTTACAGGTAAATTGATATGACTCAAGAAGGACTAACCAACCCATCTTTACGCGTTTTCTATGTTTCTAAGGAAGAAACAAACTGTCCACTAATAATTGAGATGATAAAAATTGGTAAAAATCTAAAAGAAAGAGGCATACTTAAAGATAATAATTCTGCCACAATTAGTATGAAATATGGTAAAAGAATTTTAATAAACAGTAATGTAAAAGATTTTTCAAAGATACAAAAAGAAGAAGTAATAGAGATAGTTGATTACAATCCATTAAATAATCATCTTCTTGTTATAGGACCTGGAGAACCAAAAGTCGAAACAACTCTTCACTGGATGATTCACCACGCCCGTGATGAAGTAAACATTGTCATCCAAATTAATGATAAAAAACTTCTCGACAGAAAAAAAGATGAAGAAATGATTTCAACTGAAAAAACTCCAATGCCTAGTATAGAGTTTATAAAAAGTTGTTTAAAACAGCTTAGAGATTCTCAAGAAATATTTATAAAAGAAAAAGGAGTGGTATTTGCTGGAAAAAGCGTCAAAGATGTTAATGATTTGATAGAAAAAATAGAGGATTTAAAATGAAAATTAACGGTAAAGAAAGTCGTGCTCTCTGGTTTGAAAAAGGAAAAATTAATTTTATTGACCAGAGAAAATTACCTTTTAAACTTGAGTATTATACTGCCAAGACTGCTGATGATTGTTGTTTTGCGATAAAGGAAATGGTTGTTCGTGGTGCACCCGCCATTGGTGCTGCTGCTGTGTATGGTATGGTTCTTGGTGCTAGTGATTTGAAAAAAACTGCCGAGAAACTTCGTAAAACACGTCCTACAGCTTATGATTTATTTTATGCAGTAGACTTCATGCTTGATAAAATAAAACATTGTGAAGATCCTCTGGAGATCGCAAATGCTTATGTTGAAGGTGTTGTTGATAAATGCCATAAAATTGGTTTAAATGGAGAGAAATTAATTAAGAATAATATGAAAATTCTCACTCATTGTAATGCTGGTGCTCTTGCAACAGTTGACTGGGGTACCGCCCTTGCTCCTTTTTATGTTGCCCATAGAAAAGGTAAAAAATTTTTTGTTTTTGCTGATGAAACCCGTCCACGTTGCCAGGGACTATTGACAGATTGGGAACTTGAACAAGAAGGTATTTCTCATGCTGTAATTGCTGATAACGCTGCAGGATATTTTATGAAAAAAGGTGAAATTGATATGGTTATTACTGGTGCCGATAGAATTACTGCAAATGGTGATTTTGCAAATAAAATTGGTACATATGAAAAAGCAGTTCTTGCATATGAAAATGATATCCCTTTTTATGTTGCAGCACCTGTTAGTACTTTTGATAAAAACATAAAATCTGGTGATGAAATAATAATTGAAGAGCGCAGTCGTGAAGAGTTAGCAATAATTAATGGTTGTAAGATTATGCCTGATTATACAAAAGTACGAAATCCTGCTTTTGATGTTACACCCCATAAATATGTAACAGGGTATATAACAGAAAAAGGGGTTTTTGAAAAACCCTGTTTTTAAGTGAATAAAAATTCTTTTAATAGCAAGAAAATCTGTTCAAATTTTACTAGTTTTGGGAAAATATCCTCATATGTAAAAACTTTCTTTGCGTTGTTGTTACTTGTATCAATATCCCCAGTTAGACCATCTGGATCAACTTTTACAGTTATGTTATTAATCCCTGCAAAATTTATAAATGCATATAAGAAATCAGGTATTTTAAAATCAAATATATCTCTTGAAATTGTTACAGTTTCACCAGGTAGTAAATATTCTATTTCAAAGATATTATCTGCACATGTGTCGTTTCCTTTAGAAAATGAAAAAGTCACATTCATCTTAATGTTTTTAGCAGTTGCATCACCCTTGTTTTTAATTGTAATTTGTAAAAGATTATTTGTTTTAAGGGGTTGTAGATCACTTGTAAGATTTATATCTACTAGTTCAAGGTCAACTTTTGATATATAATCAACATAAAAGTATATGTCAAAATTTCCGTTGCGATTATCAGTCCAAGCAAAATTGTGATTATTTGCCATATCTTTGTAATGATATTGTTCTACAACACTTGCATTTACTGTATTAATAATATATGGTATTGTCCAGTTAACACCACTATTATTAGAAGAAGTAACTGTTAAATTTCCGGATTCAATAAAACTACAAAAAACATGTGTATCAGTTACATATATATCTGGATAGCCTGGTTTTGAACCTGGCTCTAAAATATCATTTGTCACGTTTTTTGAAATCCAGCTTCCATTTGAGCCGTAAGTATTTGAATGATACATCACTATTTCTTGGGAGCTTGTTTCAGAAATAATATAGATATTGTTTTGTTTTGCGTATATCTTTGGATGCAGTAAATTTTTGCTACTTGAAATAATGTTTTTCCTAAGTAAATCTTCACTATTCCAAATATCAGGGTTCCCCTGGAAAAATAGAAGGTTTTTACTTGAGCCGTTATTTATTTCACATACGCCATAAACCATGGGTGCATCTAAATTATTTGTACCCAAACAAAGAGATATATTACTGCAGCCAGAAATCTCCGGGAAAAATACTATTGTTCTACTATCACTTGGATCATCAACATCTCTGTAAAAAAACATAGGGCTATCATCGCAATCGTATTCATCATGCTCTTCAATAAATTCTGCTTTTCCAATAACACCAATAATCCATGGTATAACCGAGGCAGGGTATCTTATTACATCTGGTGTTTTAAAATCATAAAAATCACCTATGTGCTCTCCACTGGATGTGATATTTGTATAATCCCATAATGCAATATTATTTAATTCAGAGCCTGTCAATTCGATAATATAGCTACTGTTGTCAGGTGTTAAAAAAGCTCCAAAATAATCGCTACTTGTTTTTGTAAAACTAGGAGACGTCGTATTATATGTTATATCATCAAATGTAGCATTAGCATATCTTGCTTCTGACCAGTTTTGGCCACTATCAACAGATGTTTTAACATAAATTTTATTTTTGTTTCCTTCTAATGTTTCATATGCGATAAGTGCTTTATTTCCACTGATAACAAGAGATGGATGATATTCAGCATATGTTTCATTTGAAATGATTTTTTCATAATCATCTGCACTTGCTGTTTGTATAAAATTTTCTGAAAATAATGAATTTTGTAAAATATTTGTTTGTACTTTGTTTACCTTTAAAGTATTTGAACTAAAACTTATTTTTTTCTGGTTTATATCTGTTACATTTGCAAACGAAAAAGTGGATGATAAAACTACTAATGTTAATACCGATATTACAAGAAATGCGCTTTTAATCTTTTTATTATTCATTAACAACACCTTTTTATTTTTTATAATATATTAATTACACCCATATAAATAATTTGTTATAAAAACTATAAAAATATTATTTTTTAGAGCAATCAGGATTAATACAAATCTGCCAAGGCCTTCGCCCCTTGCTAATTATTTTAACCTGAGGGGAATTACATTTACTACAGGGTTCATCAACTGAAACTACCCCGCCTTTTTGCGGCAAAGGATAAGTATTACTACAATCAGGATAACCTGTACAACCAACGAAACGATTACCTTTTTTAGAAAAACGTATAACTAAATCTTTACCACATTTAGGACATTTAGCAATTACATTCTGTTGTCTTGCAGCATTTTTTATATTTGTTTTAATTTTTTCTTTATCCTTCTCAAGAGAAATCATAACCTGCGTAAGCATTTTCCTGGACTCATCTATGGTTTCCTCAAGTGTTTTTTTACCCTCAGAAATAGCATCCATATCCTCCTCAAGTGTTGAAGTCATCTTAGGTTTTACAACATCACAATCACCCATAGCTTCAACAACTGCAAAACCCATTGGTGTAGGCTTTAAAGGAGTTAATGTGATATATCTTCTAGAAAACAATTTCTGAATGATTTCATGCCTTGTACTTTTTGTCCCCAAAGTTAATTGTTCCATTTTACCAATAAGACTACCTTGCGTATAGCGATTTGGTGGTTTTGTTGCATCTTCTTTTAAAACAATTTTTGTAACATCTATTTTTTCGCCTTTAATTAACTCAGGTAAAGGTTTTCTTTTTTCTTTATAATAGATATAGATATTTCGCCAGTTAGGCTCAATTAAACGATAACCATCTGCATCAAATTTCTCATTTGATATATCTATCACTGCTTTTACAACTTCAGATATTGCATCTTTTGCAAGTGTTGCAAGAAAACGCCTAACAACAAGTTCATAGATTTGTTTAGATTCACCAGATAGTTTCTTACTACCAGGGACACCTACAGGATGAATAGGTGGATGATCAGTAGTCTGTTTTTTACCGCGGGTAGGACTACTACGACCATTTTTTATAATTTCTTCTGCTTCTTTTGAAAAATCAGACGTCTTAAGTTTTTCAAGAATACTTTTAATGTTTAAACTAGAAGGATAAACAGTGTTATCAGTACGAGGATAAGAAATAAGACCAGACATATAAAGTTCTTCAGCAACACTCATAGCATGCGCAGCACTGATACCAAGATAAGAAATAGATTCAAGAAAACTAGTGGTGCTAAAAGGACTAGGTGGTATTTCGTGTTGAATTTTTTTGTCGATTTCTTCCACTGTTCCAGTTTTAGCATCTTTTATTTTATCAAAAATAGTTGTAACTTTTTTCTCATCCCAAAATTGTCCTTCGCAATGAACACAATCGAAAGGCTTATCTTTTTTACAATTTGCAATAATCTTCCAATATGTTTTAGGCACAAAGCTTTGTATTTCTTTCTCACGATCAACAAGCAACGCAAGAGTTGGTGACTGAACACGCCCAATTGATAAAAAATCTTTACCCAGTTGATTTGATGTAAGACTAATGAAACGAGTAAGTACAGCACCCCAAATAAGATCAATTATCTGACGTGTTTCCCCTGCACTAGCAAGATTATAGTCAACCTCTGAAAGGTTTTCAAAAGCATTATTTATTTCATAACCAGTAATTGCACTAAATTTTGCTCTTTTAATCTGTTTAATGTTTTTGTTGTATTCTTTTATAAGTTCTATTACTTCGACACCAATTAACTCTCCTTCACGATCAAAATCAGTTGCAACAATTATAAAAGGATTTTTGTCAGATAATGTTTTAACAGCGGCACCAATACTTTTTTCACTTACTTTTTTTACAGGTTCAATAGTTATTAGGTCTCTTGGTTGAACTTGGTTCCAGTTGTTAAAACCTTTAGGAAAATCAAGATTTATAATGTGACCTTTTAGACCTACAACCGCCCAGGGTTCATTGTTTTTTGTAAACTCATAAACAGGTATTTTATCAATGTTTTTGCTTTTTGATTTTCCATCTGATAAAATATATGCGATTCTTCTTGCAGAGATATTTTTTTCGCAGATTACTAGTTTCATTTTAGCATCAATTTTGCACTGAACAATAAAAACAGGTATAATTAGTTTACGCCTAGTTTTTTTTCTAACGGTCGAAACATTTTATATCTCTTTTTCTATTTCCTTGGTTTGATAGGTATGAAAATTCAAATAATACTTGGAAGCAGTTCAGATGCCCCTGTTGCTGAAAAAGCAGAAAAAATACTCAAAGAATTTAGCGTCCAGTATGATATTAAAGTTGCTAGTGCTCATCGGACACCTGATTATCTAAAAGAGCTTGTTGAAAAAAATAATGCTGATGTTTTTATTGGTTTTGCAGGTCTTTCAGCAGCACTTCCTGGTGCAATTGCAGCTCACACTATAAAACCTGTAATTGGTGTTCCTGTTAGCGGTAAAGTAAATTTTGATTCAATTCTTAGTATTGTTCAAATGCCACCCGGTATTCCTGTTGCTGCTGTTGGTCTTGACCGTGGTGATAACGCTGCACTTCTTGCAATTCAAATTTTATCTGTTAAAGATAAAAAGCTTGAAGAGAAAATGAAAAAATATCGCGAGAAGATGAAAGAAAAAGTTCTCAAGGGATAAAAAGAATGTTTAAAGCAGATAGATTTATAGAAGAAACCATTGAAAATCTTAAAAAAGAAATTTCAGGTAAAGCGCTCATTGCTTTTTCAGGTGGTGTAGATAGTACCGTTTGCGCAGCACTTGTAAACAAGGCTATTGGAAAAAACCTTGTTGCAGTTCATGTCGACACTGGCTATATGCGTAAAAACGAAAGTAGTGATGTTAAAAAACTTATGCAGAGAATGGATCTTAACTTTCGTTTTGTTGATGCAAGTAAAGAATTCTATGGTGCTTTGAAAGGTGTTACAGAGCCTGAGAAGAAACGTAAAATAATTGGTGAAAAATTTATTCGTGTTTTTGAAAAAGTTGCAAAAGAAGAAAAAATTCAATACTTGGTGCAGGGAACTATTGCACCAGATTGGATTGAGTCTGGCGGAGAACTTCGTGATACTATAAAATCTCATCATAATGTTGGTGGTCTTCCAAAAGATATGAAGCTTAAGCTTGTAGAACCGCTTCGTGATTTGTATAAAGATGAGGTTAGAGCGGTTGCACGTGAATTAAAACTTGAGGTTTCTGAAAGACAGCCTTTTCCTGGGCCGGGTCTTGCTGTAAGGATTCTTGGTGAGGCAAGCCCTGAACGTGTAGAGGTTGTTCGTGATGCTTGTTTTATTGTTGAGGATGAAATTGATAAGGCGGTTAAAGCAGGAATTATGGAACATCCTTGGCAATATTTTGCAGTACTTCTGCCTGTTAGAAGTGTCGGTGTTCATGGTGACCGTCGTGCATATGGTGATGTTATTGCAGTGCGCTCAGTTGAAAGCCTTGATGCTATGACTTGTAATTATAGTGGTATTCCTCATGATGTACTTGATAAGATTTCTACACGTATCACAAATACTTTAAAGGAAAAAGTTAACCGTGTAGTTTATGATATAACAAATAAACCACCAGGGACTGTTGAATGGGAGTAAAACAATGGTTAAAATTTTTGTTGTTGATAATGGTGGTCAGTGGACTCATAGAGAATGGCGTACCCTGCGTGACCTTAATGTTGAGACAAAAATAGTTCCTAATACTATTTCTTTTGATGAACTTGTAAGAGAAGATATTAATGGTTTGGTTTTATCTGGTGGTGCACCAAGAATAGGACTTGATGGTACTTTAGGTAATACTGATGAGATACTTAAAAAAGCAAATTTTCCTATTTTGGGTATTTGTGCAGGTCATCAGTATATTGCACGTTTTTTTGGTGGAGAGGCAAAACCAGCAGAGAAACCAGAGTTTGGTAAAATACAGCTTATTATTTTAAAGGAAGATGCTATTTTTGAAGGGGTACCTAAAAAATCGATTGTTTGGGAATCTCATAATGATGAAGTTACAAAACTTCCCAGCAGTTTTATTTGTCTTGCCAAAAGCGAAAGCTGTAAGATTCAGGCTATGAAACATAAAAATAAACCGTTTTATGGTTTTCAGTTTCACCCTGAAGTAGAGCATACAGAATACGGCGAACTAATTTTTGAAAACTTTGTGAAACTCTGTAAATTATAGAGGTGAAAATCAATAATTTTTATTTCCAGCGTTCAAAAAGAGAGTGGTTAATATCTAATTGATCTAGTATTTTACCAACTATAAAATCAACAATCTCTTCAATTTTTTTAGGTTTATGGTAAAAACCAGGCATTGCAGGTAATATCGTTGCACCAGCAAGCTTTGCGTTTTTTATATTTTCAATACTTGCAAGATCAAGTGGTGTTTCACGAGGGACTAATATTAGTTTTCTTTCTTCTTTTAAAGTACATATTGCAGATCTGCTTGTCAGTGTATCTCCATAACCATTTGCAATAGCAGATAAAGTCTTCATGCTACATGGGCAAACAATCATTGCATCAAGCTTAAATGAACCACTTGCGGGTCCTGCAAACATATTATTATTTTCATAATAAAAATCAGCTTTCTTCTTTAGGCTAGAAAACTTGTAATTTGTTTCATGTTCTATAATTTTTTTAGCGCCATCTGAAACAATTAAATGGGTTTGAACACCTGCTTTTTTAAGTTCTTCTAAAAGACGAATACCATATATGCTACCCGATGCCCCACCAATAGAAAGTAAAACTTTCATAATAATCTTTTATTCTTCTATTGCTTTTATAATTTCCCTAAGTGTTTTTTCAATGTTTTTATCTTTCTCAAAAGTGGTTCCTGTAACAATTATATCTGCACCTGCAAGAACTTTTTCATGCGCAGTTTTAGCAGAGCGAATACCTCCACCTACTAATAATGGGATATTTGTGTTTTTCTTAACTGCTGCAATCATTTCATTAGTTACTGGTTCAGGTGCACCAGATCCTGCCTCTAAATAGAAAAATTTCATTCCAAAATATTGTGTTGCAAGAGCATAACCAACAGCGGTCTGTAAGTCATCGCGTTTTACCAAGTCTACTTCCCCTTTTTTACCTGCAGTCATACCTGGTTCAACTATTAGATAACCCATAGAGATTGGTTCAATTCCAACATGCTTTATAAATGGTGATCCTTGAACATGCTCACGGATTACAAAACCAAGGTTTCGTGAATTTAGACAACTCATAAAAAATATTGCATCTGCGTATTTGCTGAGAAATTTTGCACCAGATGGGAACAATATTACTGGAAGTTTAGAATTTTCTTTTATTGCTTTTACTGTATCGTCTACTTGTTTACTGGATGAAAGAGTAGATCCTCCAACCATCATAGCTGAACTACCTGCGTCTTCTGCTATTTTTGCAAGTTTGCCGGCTTCTTCAGGTGTCTGGTCCTCAGGATCAAGTAACGAGAAATGAAGTTTCTTTTTACTAACCTTTTTTAGTATATCCTCTGTGACGCTCATTTTAGCACCTTATTAAAAAGTAGTATTTAAAAATGTTCATATACAACCAAAACAAACAATTATACCAAGAAATATATCCGAAGTAAAGAGCATGACTGAAAACCTCATTAATCCAAATAATACAGATGCTTTAGACTTTATCAATAAAAACCATACAAGTAAACCAGATAAAACAATGATTCTAATCGCTGGAGACTGTATGATAGAATACAAAGGCAGAGCTCGTTCTTTTCTTGATTGGGGTGAACGAGTAATTATGATTAAACAAGATGGAACATTACTTGTTCATCAACCTGAGATGCGTGAGCCAATAAACTGGCAGCCAACTGGCAGCAAAACAGAGTTTAAAATAAATGAGGATAAATTAGTTTTAAAATCATATAACAAAAAACCTCCTGAAAAAATGAATATAAAATTCAGAAATATAAAATTTATAACAGCAACTATTCTTAAAGATAAAGCAAAACTAATTATTTCTGGAATGGAACTAGATGTTGTAAATCAAATCGTAAATAATCCATCTGTTATAGAAGAAGGTCTAAGGGTTGTTAAAAGAGAAAAACCTGTAAAATCAGGAATGATTGATTTGTTTTGTTATGATAAAAATCATACACCTGTTATAATAGAGGTTAAAAGAAGTCTTGCAAATATTAGTGCTGTTCATCAACTGCGCATGTATGTAAAAGATACAAAAAAAGATGTAGATGAAGCAAATGTTAGAGGAATACTATGCGCACCGAAAATTCCGGATATGGTTAAACATCTTCTTTCAGAATATGGACTTGAATGGCAAGAAGTAGAAAGAAAAGTAATGCTCCCTGACGAAAAACAAAAAACACTAAAAGATTATTCAAAATTAGAATAGATATTTAAACAATTATTTTTTTAAGAATACGTGATAAAATGAAAGAGGAGTTCAAATTAATCTCTGCCTACATATTTAGTTTGTTATTGATAATAATTGGTTTTTGTTGTATTTATATTTCTATTAGTGGCATGTCTTCTTTTGAAGTTATATTTGATTTTAATTCATTTTTAATCGGTCTTTTATTTTTTATATCAACTGGAATTGTTCTTTTTGTTTCTTCTAAAAAAAAGAAAGTTAAAATTATTGCAGTAATAACAACAGTATTTTTGGTATTACTTACTTCAATTTTTGTTTATTATGATATTCAACCAAGGAGGATAACTACATCTCCGACAGTTTCAATAAAAATATTATCAAATGACACATTAAATCATACTGCAACATTTATAATCGCAGGTATAGATAGTTCTGAAGAATTGTATTGGAGCCATATGCAGTTGAGATTACTATTTGTTTCAAACGGCGAACCGTATGATAATTTTAGTTTTAATTACGAAAGTGAATTAATTCTAATTGGAAGCCGCTTCTCAATTAAGACAAATGTTTCTGATAGTTTTATAATAGATTTAATACATCTAGAAACAAACTCTATTGCATGGGCATCTAAACAATTTACCATTTAAACGGAGCGATGCATGGCTGAAAAAGAATACAAATGCAAATACTGCGGTAGAAAAATGCATAAATTTGATTATGAAAACTATAACGGCTACTGTGGTAAATGCAGAGAAATTATAGAATGGAAAAAAACCCTTGAACATGTAAAAGAATTCAAGAAATAATTTTTTTGATTAAATCCATGTTGCATGCTGCAACAACACTACTGCGCTCTTCTAAATCAAAAGCCATATCAAAATCTTCACCAGAAATATTTGTAACAAAACCACCAGCCTCACGAAGAATCAGAGTCGATGCAGCAATATCAATAACCCTAAGATACTCTTTTCCAACAATAAAATAATCAAGACCACCAATTGCAACCATACACATCTCAAGAGAAGAAGAACCAAGAGAGCGAACCTTATCTCTTTTAGCAAATTTAAGAGTTACTTTATCAGAGTTTTTACCAAGTGCAAGAGAAGATAAAAGCTCTTTATCAGGAACCTCAGGGACACAAAAACGTTTACCATTTAAAAAAGCACCAAAACCTTTCTCAGCAATATAAATATCGCCGGTTGGAATGTTTTTAACAACACCATATTCAATATCACTAATACGCTTTTTACCAACACCAATAGACACGGAATAAAAAGGAATACCTCGATATGCATTACGAGTACCGTCAAGTGGATCTAAAACAAAAGTATATTTTCCACCATTGTCAATAACACCTGCTTCCTCACTTAAAACATTAACTTTTACTTTAGACTTATTAACTATATTTAATGCCTCGTCCTCTGCAAGTTTATCAATAAACTTAGTAACAGTACCATCTGCACCAAGACCAACGGTATTTCCAAACCTATAAAAATCAGTAGCACAAGCTTTTTTTACTTTTTTTGCAACACTCTCAGCAGTTTTCTGAGCAAGTAATTTTATATTTTCATCCATATCTAAACACAAACCAAACTATTTTTTCTTAGAAGAACCAAAGAAAACAAACAAACCCATGATAACCCCTGCAATAATCACACCTGCAGCAATATACAACAAATCAATACCTGTTAAGGTAACAACAGTCATAATACCTGCAGCAGCTAAAACACCAATAAAAATTGTAATTAAAGATTTACCAAATTTTAAATTAAACAAATAAGCAATTAAAGCACCAGTCCAAGCACCAGTAAAAGGAATAGGCAATGCAACAAAAACAAGCAAACCTAAATATTCATATTTACGAATAGAATCTTTTGCACGATCACGTGTTCTTGCAAAAAACCAATCCATCAACTTAGACCAAAACTTGTAATTTCTAAGCCATTTTTCAGCATGCTTAAAAAATAATAATATAAATGGAATAGGTAACATATTACCAAGAACTGCAACAGGAAACGCCTGCCACCAACTCCAACCAAGACTATTAATTGCAAAAGGAATAACGTATCTAGATTCTAACCAAGGAACCATAGAAAAAAAGAAAATACGAAACCACTCAGGTAACATCTCAAGCATTTTTTATTCCCCGGTAAACCTTCCAAAACCTTGTTTCACCTGGATTTCACAGTCGTCTATAACCTTTTCTCCACGAATAAAAACACTCTTGGGAAAAACTGCAGGCCAATCCTCAAAAGGAGTCCAACCACAACGAGAATGAAGTTTATCAGATTTAATTTTACAGTCTTCTTTAAGGTCAACTACAATAAAATCAGCATCATAACCTGGTTCAAGCCGACCTTTACCAACACCTAAAAGATTAGCAGGATTATAACACATTAAAGAAACAAGACGTTGAAAACTAATTATTTCTTTTTTTGCAAAATACAAAAACAAAGGATACATAGTTTCAACACCTGGAACACCACTAGGAACAACATCAAAATCCCCTATTTTTTCCTCACGAGTATGCGGTGCATGATCAGATTCAAGAACATCAACAACCCCTGATTTAACACAAGAAAACAAAGATTCTTTATCAAAACCAGTTCTAATGGGAGGATTAACCTTAAAAAGTCCCTCTGAACCCATATTATTTTCAACATTTAAAAGACAATGATGAGGCGTTATACCAAAACTAACATTACTAGGTTTTTTCTTTAAAAGCTCAAGACCTTCACAAGATGAAATATGACAAACATGTATTCTTGTGCTAAGCCCATTTGCTGCATGTAAAACCTCATTTATAGATTGTTCTTCACAAACACCAGGGCGAAAACGCATATGATCTGACAAGTTAGTCTCAACCTTTTTATGTTTAATAAGACACTCTTCATCTTCAGCATGAACAAGAACTATTTTACCAGAGATACCTGCTAAATCAAAAACCTCACGAAGACGTTTTTTATCAAAAGACAAAGAAAGAGTACTACTGCCTAAAAAAAGTTTAAAACCACTACATTTTTTTCCAATTTTTTCAATAAGTTTAAAGTTATCATTTGTAACACCTGCATAAACCCCAAAATCAACAATAGATTTATGCTTAGCAATATTTATCTTATCAACAATTGTCTCAATACTAGTAGTCTGGGGAACAGTATTTGGCATATCAAAAACACAGCTGATGCCTCCAAAAGCCGCAGCAGTACTACCAGAAAACCAGTCTTCTTTATTAGTAAGACCAGGCTCACGAAAATGAACATGAATATCAACACCCGCGGGTAAAATAAGTTTACTGCCAAAATCAAGGGTTTTATCACCCTCTAAAATCTTTTTTATCTGTATTATTTTACCATTATCAATACCAATACAGCAATCCTCAAAACTACCCCTGAAAAAAACTTTTCCTTTAACAACCAATTCACTCATTAAGTTTCTTCTCCTTAACGTCTCCTCTGGGTTTAACCTCTGTAAAAACCTGGCCGCTAAACCTGTAAACCTTGGTTTGTTTATCAAACCATGCATCAGGCATAAGCCCTGCTTTTATACAAGTATGACTAAGAAATTCTTCTTTATCCCATCCCTGCTCAACAGGCACCTGCGGCAATAGCAAACCTTTATAAAAACCCTGTTCAACAATAAGACCATCACGACCTACAACAATATTTTTTAAATAATCCTCTGGCTTTTTTATTTTAATTAGTTCAGGAGGAGACAAAACAGTAACCTCAACAACAACATTATCCAGTTCTTTAACTGCAAGTGGCAGAAAACGAGGGTCACGAGTTGCGGATGCAGCACCCTCAGCTATAGCATCACACAAACTCATAACAGGTAAAGGTATACCAATACAACCGCGCAAGTCATAATCTGGATATGTATGAATTGTTACAAAAGCGCCTTGTTTATCTTTAAAAACAGTGGATAAATTGCAAACAGGAATTTTTTTATTTTTTACATATTCCTCAATAACATTTCTAGCATAATTTACAGATTTTTTACCATCATTTAAACTTAACATAAGACAAAGTAATTTGAAAAGGATTAAATAAAATTTGGTTAGGCGTTTATTGATTTACCTAACACTCTTTAAATTTTTTGAGTTTACAGGTCTATTTCTTCTTCTTTTAAAGCAATATCATTATCTGGAATTCCAGTAGCAATATGCTCGTTATTTACAATCAATTTTCCTGTATATGAGTATTTGTAATCTTCTGTCTCATTGGTTGCTGAAATATTATAGAACCCTGGAGAAAGCTCAATAATATATGAACCATCTGCTAATGATATTGTTGTAGCTTTTGTTGCTGCAGTATTGTTTTTAACAGAACCGTCTTTTGTGAATTCTATTGTAACATTTTCCTTATCCACTACACCATAGGATGTTGAACCGCTTACTGTAACTGATTTTTTCTCAACAAGATAATTTTGGTTGGCTAATGTTCCTAGGTTTTTGGCTATGAACAATTTTTCATCTGTAAGTTGATAAACAACAACATTACCAGAAGATGTCTTTTTAATTGTTACATTATAGTATCCAGGAGTTAAATCAACAGAGTAAAAACCGGTCTCATCTGATTTAACACTTTTTGATGCATCTGCATTGTTGTCCTCAGTTACAGATTCATCTTTCACAAATGTCAATGATGTTTCTACAGGGTTAGTATCATGCTTTACAAGCCCGCTAACTGTTACAGGCGTAATACTAAGAGATATGTTTTGGATTTTTGTCTCATTTGCAACAAGGTTTAAACTTACCTCTCCGTCATATAATTTATCTTTTGTTACCCTAACAAGATATGTATTATATTGCCCTGGAAGCAAAGATTCGAATGAATATTGTCCATTGCTATCTGAAGTTACATTTTTAATGGATAATTCTTCTGCCGTATTAGCTAAAATAAGTTCAACATTAGCACCTATTATTTTTTCATCTCCCACAGTATAATTTACGTCATCATCTTTATTGTAATATACAGTACCTTTTAGGTTTGCAGGAACTGGTTCGGCAAAGTTATACGTTGTATTACCAGAATATAATGCAATATCATTAAGATGAACTATATAACCGTCATCTCTTGATAGTATAATCCTGTAAAAACCGGGTAATAAATCAGATATATTATAATGCCCAGTTATTTCATTAATTTTAATAGGATATGTACTTCCTATTTGAATTTGATTTTCTAAAATATCTTTTATTTCGTAAAGCATTAAAGAACCATTAGACAATGGAGTATCGACTGAAGAATTATATAAGCCATCATTATCTACATCTTCATAGAAGTAACCTTCAAGGTTAGCTGGTTTAATATCTATATTTAATGTCCGCTCATAATTAGAATTCTCTCGCCTCATCGCATCATCATCTGAAATTGGCTCGTATTCTGTTCCCGTTTCTCCTTCAAACGTAATATTTGTAAGGACAAATGCACCTTCAGTAATAGTCCTACGGATCTGCAAATGACTACCTGCACCAGCAAGCACACTAAACCACCCTGTTGTATTAGTATCATTTTTATCATGGTCAATCGGAATAGTATAATCAGGAGTGTAAGTTAGATTCTTCTGAACCACTACTTGGGCATCCAATGGCTCTCCTTTGAAAGTAATATTTCCAGTTACAAGAGCACCCTCATAATATTTTGCTATAACAACTGCAGCTTGACCTTGAGCGTATTGATACTTATTTAAATCTGAGATGAATTCAGCATAAAAATGTTTCATATCAAGACAAGGAAACTGAAAATTATATGCGCTTTTCTTACCTGTTGAATCGGTCTGAGAAGGTCCAATATAAGTACGATAAAACATGGTATCAAAATAAGGATTATTATACGAATAAGATGTCCCAGTTACAGCTATATATCT
>Ga0105099_10000353_pt1 | contig 31542 bp, 23 predicted proteins | sample PPLLak3cmMay2015_2_FD_79138 | JGI IMG/M metagenome (GOLD analysis project Ga0105099, IMG submission 79138) | Freshwater sediment microbial communities from Prairie Pothole Lake near Jamestown, North Dakota, USA - PPLs Lake P8 Core (1) Depth... | ecosystem: Environmental > Aquatic > Freshwater >... | reverse complement strand
TTAGGTATAATGCGGCTGTGAAGCAAAAGCACGAACTTGCAGGCAGCCATGGTTGAAGCGGCGTCCCTTCCCGCCATCTCCCTTTCAGGGGTAGACAAACGGTACGGTCAACGCCGGGGGATCGAACAGGTGGATCTGGAAGTGGCGGCCGGGGAGGTGTTCGGGTATCTCGGGCCCAATGGCGCCGGTAAAACAACAACCATCCGGTTGCTGCTCGATCTGATCCGTCCCGATCGAGGCAGGATGCGCGTGCTGGGGCTTGATCCGCGTCGGGAGGGAAAACGGGTGCGAAAATCGATCGGTTACCTCCCCGGGGAATTGGCCCTCTATGACCAGTTGACCGTATGGCAATACCTGGCTTTTTTCGCCCGTTTGAAGGGGGCGGTGCCGGATGGAGACATCACTGCCCTGGCCGAGCGTTTGGGTTGCCCGATCGATCAGAGAATCGGATCCCTTTCCCAAGGGAACAAACGGAAGGTGGGTCTGATCCAGGCGTTCATGGGGAAACCGCTCCTATTGATCCTCGATGAACCGACGAGCGGTCTCGATCCTCTGATCCAGAACGAGTTCGAACAATGGGTCAAAGAGGCGCAAGCCGATGGTCAGACCGTTTTTCTTTCGTCCCACAATCTGTCCGAGGTGGAGAGGCTCTGCGGCCGGGTGGGGATCATCCGTGCCGGGCGGATCGTCGCTCTCGAAAAGGTTGAGTCTATAAAGCAGCGCAGCCTGAGGAAAGTGGAAATCCGCTCCGCAATTCCCCTACCACTTGCAGAATTGACCGCCTTGCCCCGGGTACGGGTTCTCCATTCCGAACCCGGAGTGATCCGCTTGCAGGTGCAGGGGGAGATGGCTCCGCTCGTCTCCTTTTTGGGCCGTTTCCCGATTCTGGATATGCTCAGTGAGCCGTTATCCCTGGAAGAGCTCTTTCTCGCTTACTATGGAGAGGATGGTCATGATTCGTAACCTGTTCGGAAAGACGATCCGCGATCAACGCGGAGTACTCTGGGGGTGGGGGATCGGTCTGGTGGCCATCTCCTTTTGGCTTGTATATGTGTATCCGTATGTGTATCGGACCACGCAAATGGTGAAGATTTTTGACCAGTTGCCCCCGTTTGTCCGCAAGATGATCGATCCCCGGATGTTTTCGACGGCCGAGGGATTTTTCAACCTGCAACCGTTTTCCATACTGGCGCCGCTGATCCTGGCCGGGTATGGCATCATCCGCGGCGCCAATACGCTGGCCCTGGAGGAAAAGACCGGGACGCTCGATCTATTGCTGGCGCAGCCGGTGAGCCGCAGCGAGGTCTTTCTGCAGAAAACGGGTGCCGATATCTTGACCCTGTTCACTCTGACGATAAGCTTCTGGCTCGGTATGACCACGGCCTGCCGGATGTTTTCTGTTTCGGTTTCTGCAGGAAAGTTGGCGGCGGCGTTTTTCAGTTGTTTTTTATTGGCATGCCTCTTTTATGCAGCAACTCTCGTGGTGGCCGGAGCCACGGGGAAGCCGCGATTGAGTTCGGGGATATGCGGCGGGGCGGCAGTCGTCTTCTATTTGCTGGATGCCTACGGGCGATCGGTTGAATCCCTGCAGGTCATTCAACACTGGACACCGTTTTATCTGTACAATGGTCATGATGTCGTCATGAACGGTCTATTGCTGAGACATGCTCTGATCCTTGCCGTTTTTGCCCTGCTGATGGGAATGGTAGCCCTGATCCTATTCAACCACCGCAACCTGCATCGCTGAACCATGCCTTTTTTCGACACGCTTCCCATAGACGAGTTTCGCGGTCAGATTGAGCGGGTGGTGGTGGGGAATCCGGTGGTCATTCTCACCGCCGAAACCGGCGCGGGAAAATCGACGCGAGTTCCCTACTGGTTTTGGAAAAAGGGAAAAACCATCCATATCACTCAGCCGCGGCGAATCGCCGCCCGTTCCCTCTCCCATTACCTGAGTCGCAGCCTGGATATCGGACTGGGGCGGGAGATCGGTTTCCAGACCGGTTTCGAAGTGAAAAAATCGTCGGCGACGAGCCTGTTATTCCTTACCGACGGGGTTAAAATGGTCCAGGAAATCCGCGGCAACCGTCCCTACGATATCCTGGTGCTCGATGAAATCCATGAGTGGAACCTGAACCAGGAGATTCTGGTCGGATTGGTTCGCAAGAACTTGGAAAGCGGGTATTTTCGAAAAACCGGCAAGCGGGTGATCATCATGAGCGCCACCCTGCAGGCCGATCGAATATCGTCCTTTTTCAGTGACGCTCCCGTGCTCTCCATCCCGGGCCGAAGCTTTCCGGTCAGTCAACATCGCCATGATCCGGTTTTTTTTCTGGCGGATGTGGCCCAATTGGTGGCTGAACAGCACAATGTCCTGGTCTTTCAACCGGGGAAAAAGGAGATCGATGACTTTTCCCGGGAATTGCAATGCATGCTGCAGGAAGACCGCGTCAAGGCCGAAATCCTGCCTCTCCACTCCGAATTGTCGTTGAAGGATCAGTCCCGGGTTTTTCTCCACTATCACCACCCCAAGGTGGTCGTCGCCACCGATATCGCCCAGACCAGCTTGACCATCGATGATATCGACGCCGTGGTCGATTGCGGATTGAAGAAAGAGGTGAGGATCGTCAACGGGATCGAGGGACTTTACCCGGTTGAAATATCGGCGTCTGAGTGTTGCCAGAGAGCCGGGCGCGCCGGCCGGGTCAAGCCGGGGGCCTATATTCTCTGTTCGGATCGGGGAGTCGACGATCGGCCCGAATTCCCGGAGCCGGAGATCCGGCGACTCAATCTGGAAACGGCAATACTGAGAATGGTCAACTGGGGACTCGACCTGGTCGGGTTTCCGTTCTTTCACAAACCCCGAAAAAGCCTGATGGAACAGGGCTTGAAAAACCTTCAAGTGTTTGGCGCCATCGACGAAGAGAACCGGGTTACCGCTGACGGCCGGCGCATCAGCGAGTATCCCGTGTCGGTGCGCAGTTCCCGAATTCTTCTGGAGGCCGAAAAAGGTGGAGTGGAAACGGTCGACCGCGCCCTGAAGATCATTTCCATCATGGAGACCAAGGGGATCGTCGGCAAGGACTACAACGGCGAGCGGGCGGGGACCGGTCCCTTCCAATCGGACCTGCTCAATCAGCTCGACTTGTGGGAAACGGCCAAGCGCAACCGCTTCGCCCTATCGGGCAAAAAAATGGCCATGGCGCTGGAAATCTATCAGGAGTTGAGAAGACGTCTGAACCTTCCCCTGACCCGCAAGGCGCTGACCCCTGAGGGATACCGGATGCTGTTCCGGGCGGTGATCTCTGGGTGCGCTGACGGTATCTTCACTCGCGGCGAGGGATACTACACCAACGGCCGCGATAACCGCCAGTTGGAACGCTCCTCCATCTTCAACCTGGCCCAGGTCAAGCCGGAAATGATCGCCGCCATCCCCTTCGACCTCTCCTTTACCAAGACCAACCCGATGACCGCCCAATCCGAGGAGGTGTTCGTTTCGCTCCTGACATTCTGCTCGGAGGTTTCCTTCGATCTGCTGGATGAGCTGCAACCCTTTTCCTACAGCCGGGTGACCGATATCCGGGTCCGCGAGGGGAGGGTGGAGATCCATGAATCGCGGTTTTTCGGGGGGGTGCTCCTCGATGAACGGGAGCGGCAGCCCGATTGGGAGAGTGAAGCGGACCGCGGAGCGATCATGGAACAGGCGCTGCCCTGGATCCGGGAGCACTTCGAGCAGGCCCCGCTGGCCGAGCAGCGGGAGAAAAACCGGCTCTGGCTGGGGGAAATATCCCGCCGCCTGCCGCCCCGCTTCCGTGACTTCGAGCCTCTATGGGAACGGTTCGTCGAGCGGGAGACGCGATCCAATCTGCGCCAGCAGGATGTCGCGCAGTTCCTGCACGGCCATCCCGGCTTCGCCCGGGTGCGGCTCGACTCCCTGCTGCCGGCCGCCCTCATCCGCCGCCTGGTCCGGGCCGGCTGGCCGAAAAAGATCGAGGCCGCGGGCGGGGAATGGAGGGTGGAACGGAGGTCGGGCAAACCGTTTATCCGGATCACCAGGCCCGGATTCGAGCGGTTCACTCCCGCCGACGCGCTGCTCCCGAGCGGCGAGGAGGCCGGGATCGAGATGGAGGGGACCGTCTACGAGGGGTACAGGGAGGCCCTGGCCGAATTCAACCACGACCTGCGCCTCCGGCTATTCAAGGAAAAATGGTTCTTTGACCGGAAAAAGGCCCGTCTCCAAGATTTGCTGGAGGTGCCGTTTCCCGTCTCCTTCATCGGCGGCAAGGGGAAGGACGATGTCCCCTTCGAGTACTATTCGGCGCCGCTCCTGGAGGGGGAGGAGGTCTTCCTGATCCATTTTGCCACGCGGGAGGAGGCGGAGATCCACTTGCGCGGGCAGCGGAAACGATGGGAGAAGGCGGTCTACGCTTTCAAGAAGAACGGCATCGAAGACCTGTTCCGGCAGAAAGGGTGGAAGGTAAAATCATAGAGCTTTTAGCCGCAAACGGGATGTTGGTTCTGGGAAAAAGGTTTGATGAATCAAACCCCTGCGATATGGGGATGAATATTTTAAATGGTAGGGGCAAAAAATCTTTTGCCCCTGCGGTAAGACAATGAATTCCCGGCCCAATTCCTATTGGCGATTTGATCCTATTCATACCACATGAATCGCCTTGGGGTGGGTTCCCAATCGGCCCTTGGGGTGCCAACCCGCACCATACCCTCGATCCGGAAATTCTAATTAGGGAGCATAAAATAATAGAAAAATCGGCAATCGTATCGCATATTTGTAACAGAATCGCTGAAAATGAGGAAAACACTCCAAATTCTTGCCATCCTGTCATGGATATTTCCCATCTCCATCCCCATTTTTGCCATCAACCCGGAACGTTCGATTCCCGACTATCGGATCTCCACTTGGATCACGAATGATGGTTTGCCGCAAAACACGATCAATTCCATCCTTCAGACCCCGGATGGCTATATCTGGATCGGGACCCAGAACGGCCTGGCTCGCTTCAATGGAGTCGAATTCAAGATCTTCGATCGGTTCACGGTTCCGGAATGGAAATTCGATTATGTGAATATCCTGTTCCTCAGAAAGAACGGGGATCTCCTTTTGGGTACCTTCGGAGGCGGGCTCTATTATTTCACCGACGGCTCGATTCTCCCCTATCCAGGTTCAGAGAGTCTTCCGCCCAATCTTTCCATTGTCGGTTTGGACGAGGATGCCCAGCAGCGATTGTGGATCGCCAGCGAAAATGGAAAACTCTTTTTCCAGGAGGGCAATCGGGTGACGCCGATTCAGTTGCCGGCCGAACTGCAGCGACTCCAATTTCGTTGGCTTTTGATCGATCGCAGCCAAAGACTGTGGGTGGCAACCTCCGATGGACTTATCCGATACGCCGAGAACCGCTTCCAGAGAATCGGGGTCCGGGAGGGTCTCTCGTCGAACTTGACGACCCGGATTTATGAATCGAGAGATCGGGATTTGTGGATCGGCACCGAGAGCGGCGGGCTCAATCGGATTCATCAGGGGAGAATCACCCATATTCGCCGCAAGGATGGACTACCGAGCAATGATATCATGTCGATCCTTCAAGATCGGGATCTGAATCTCTGGGTGGGGACACGGGGGGGGGTGAGCCGGATTCGCAACGATCAGAGAATCGATTCCTACACCTCGCGCGAGGGACTGAATGGAGAATCGGTGCTCTCTCTGCTCGAGGATCAAGAGGGCAGCCTTTGGGTGGGAATGGGGTACGGTCTGAGTCAGTTCAAGGATTCCCAGGTCCTGATGATCGACAAGAAAAAAGGCTTGCCTTCCAATTTCGTCTGGTCCGTTTATGAGGATCGGTACCAGACGATTTGGGCGGGGACGAACAGCTTTGGCCTGATCGGATTCAACGAAGATCGGACCATGACCATCGACACGGAAACAGGATTGCTGAGTGCCGTGGTCCGCTGCATGTACCGCGACAGAAAAAACCAGTTGTGGATTGGGACGCTGAATGGTCTCTCCTGCCTGCGAGAGGGGAAGATCCACAATTATTCCCGGGCGGATGGGTTGCCCGACAACGGCATCCGTTCGATCGTGGAAGACGGGTCGAATACACTATGGATCGGCACCCAGGACGGCCTTTGTTTCCTCCGCGATGGGCGGTTTCATCCCTATCGTTTCGACGATCGGATCCCCAGGCCGTTGGTCGTCAATCACATATTTTTGGAACGGACAGGCGGATTGTGGTTGAGCACCCGGAATGGGGCCATCCACATCGTGGGCGAACGATCCGAACTTATCCAGTCACGCCAAGGGTTTTCCGACAGTTTCGTCTACGCCATCACCGCTGACCAACAGGGCAACCTCTGGTTTGGAACCGTTCAGGGACTATTCGTTCGCCTCGGTGATCGGTTTCATCGGCTGGGTCGCAAAGACGGCCTTCCTGACGAGGTCATATACGGAATCGTCCGGGACGATCGGGGCTCGATTTGGTGTGGATCGAATCGCGGCATCTTTCGCTTTGAACCCGATCAGGCATGTAAATATCTACAGAAGCAGCTTCCCCAGCTTCAAATCGAGGTGTTCGGAACCGCCGAGGGGTTGAACTCACTCGAATGCAACGGCGGCAACCAGAACAGCGCCTGCATCACGCGTGACGGTCGGATCATGTTCCCCACCCAGGAGGGGGTGGCGGTGATCGTACCGCGACAAGCGAAGTGGACCGGAAAATCCGCGGTGATTCGCATTGAAGAAGTCGCTGCCGACGGCCACTCCCTGCCGATCGGTGGCAGTGCGCTTTTGCCTCCGGGGACCAATCGCCTTGAGTTCCAGTTTTCGGTCATCAGCTTTTTGGCTCCGAAAAAACACCTCTATCGCTATCGTCTCGAAGGCTTCGACCGGCAATGGCTGGATGCCGGCAACGCCCATTCCGCCGTCTACACCAACCTCTCTCCAGGGGATTATCGATTTGTCGTCAAAGGGTCCAATCATGAAGGGGTTTGGAACGACGACGAAGCCAACTTCGCCTTCACGATCAAGCCGTTTTTTCACCAAACCAAACTGTTCCTGATCCTGGCGATCGCTTTCGGATTCGGATTGGGAGGCGGTATCTACTATATCCGGTTCCGGAATCTGAAAAAGAGAGAACGGGAATTGTCGGCCCTGGTCAGTGACCGGACCAAACAACTGGCGGAGGCCAATCAGGAACTAGAGAGACTGGCCAATCTGGACGGATTGACCGGCGTCGCCAATCGTCGTTTCTTCGATCTGGCACTACGGGACGAATGGAGACGCAACGCCCGTTCCAACAAACCCCTCTCCCTGATCATGATCGATGTCGATTTCTTCAAGAATTTCAATGATGCCTATGGTCATCAGGCCGGCGACGATTGTCTCCGATCTTTGACCAGGATGTTCCAGAAAACGGTCTCCCGTTCCGGAGACCTGGTTGCCCGCTACGGCGGCGAAGAGTTCTGCATCATCCTGCCGGCGACCGACTCTGAAGGAGCAAAACGGGTCGCCGCGAAGCTGAGGGAAAACGTGGAGTCCCTCCAAATCGATCATGCCACTTCCGCTTGCCGTGGCTATGTGACCATCAGCCTCGGGGTATCGACTACGGCCCCGGGTCGGGAAGAACACTGTGATTCCTTCCTGTTGCAGGTCGATAAAGCGTTGTATCAAGCCAAGAAGAACGGGAAAAACCGGATCGAATATCTCCCCTTCGTAAACGAAACCGAGAACTGACTCCGATATTTCCCCCCGGAATGGAAGGAAATGATCTCAAATCGAAGGCTGGGAATAGACTACCTTTCCGGCGACGATGGTATGGAGGATCCGTGTCTTCAGGATCTCCACCGGCGGCAGTGCCAGGATGTCGCGGTCGAGAATGGTGAAATCGGCGAGCTTGCCAGGTTCGATCGATCCGAGTATCTGCTCCTGGAAGGAGGCATAGGCCGGCCAGACGGTGAAGCCTCGGATCGCCTCCTCGATCGACAGACGCTCTTCCGGGTGCCATCCTTCGGGGGGATGGCCATTGACATCCTGCCGGGTCACGGCAGCGTAGATGCCCCGGAGGGGATCGGGGGACTCTACTGGGAAGTCAGATCCGCAGGGGATGATCGATCCGCGATTCCGAAACCGCCTCCAGGCATAGCCATCCTTCTCCCTCTCACTCCCCAATGCACTACGGACAAAAGACATGTCTGATGTGGCGTGGGTGGGTTGCATCGAGGGGAGGATACCGAGGCGGGCAAAGCGGGTCACGTCCCGGTCGGCCACGAACTGGGCATGTTCGATCCGGAACCGATGGTCCTGTTTTGGGCTCCGACTCAGGGCTTTCTTATAGGCATCGAGGCAGAGCCGATTGCCACGGTCGCCGATGCAGTGTGTCGCCAATTGCATCCCCGTTCTCAGGGCCGCCTCGGCGACTCGCTGGATATATTCCGGAGTGACCCGCAACAATCCGGAATTCTTCGGATCGTCGGTATAGGGCTCAAAGAATGCCGCTCCGCGGGAGCCGAGTGCTCCGTCGAAAAACAGTTTGACTGAGCGGACCGTCAGAAAGTGATTTCCATATCCGACCAGGAGATTTTCGCGGAAAAGGGCATCGAGGTCACCCGGGTACTCGGGGTGACGCTCATCACCCAGCATAGCGTAGCAGCGCATCTTCAGTTTGCCGTCATCGACCAATCGTCTGTAGACAGCGATTTCTTCCGGAGTGACTCCCGCTTCGTGCCAGCCGGTCAGGCCCAGGGCTAGGCAATGACCAATCGCCCGCTCCAGTTTCTCCGCGTATATCCTCGGCGAGTCTTTGGGAATAAGGTTTTCCACCAGGTCCATGGACCTGTTGACCAGGACGCCGCTGGGGCTGCCGTCGGCCATTCTGTGGATGACGCCGCCGACGGGATCCGGGGTATCTCTCGTGATACCGGCAACCGCCAATGCCCGCGCATTGGCCAGGGCGGCATTGCCATCGATCCGCTTCAGGTAGACCGGGTGATCGGGCGAGACTGCGCTCAATCTGGTATGGACGGGAAATGATCGGTCTACCCAGTCATTCTGGTCCCAGCGGCCGCCGACGATCCATTCCCCCTTCGGAGTATTTCGCGTCCGCTCGCCCACGCAGCGAATGATCTCGTCAAAACTGGCGGCGTCTGTGACACGAAGATTGGACAACTCCTGCGCCAGGCTATACATATGGGCATGGGCGTCAACGAAGCCGGGCAAAACCAGTCCGCCCCGGATGTCTATCATTCGGGTTTGGGTGCCGATGAGTCGTTCGACACCGAGCCGGTCACCGACATAGACGATTCTTCCGCCCCGCACGGCTACCGCTTCACAGAGGGTAAACTGGCTGTCCACGATGGCAATCCTGCCTCCTTGAATGACCAGGTCGGCAACCTCGGGGATGGGGGGGCCGGATATGAGCCCCACGATCGTCAATGCTCCGGCCAGGATCAAAAGGATGGTTTGTTTTCTCAAGTCAATTCTCCTCCCGGCCCTTGCTTGCAACCGTTTTCGTATTCGCCATTGTTCGTTTTTTATTCTGCTTTATTCCCATTGCGTCTCCTATTGTAAAGAAAAACTCTGTCCTTGCCAAGGAAGCCTCCGGGGCCTGGTCTCGATTTTAGACTTTCGCGTGAAAAGGCCAAAGGATTCGGTCTCCAGGTTCCGGAAATCATCGCCGTTTTAAAGTCACAAAAGCAAACCCCATCCCCAAATGCACTTTCAAAATTTAAAGTTTATGGTTGAGACACACCCCGATGACTTCCCCCGAACACTACTTGGCAAAGTGCTTGCGAACCTTGGCTGCGATCTGGCGCTTCGTCATCTTGTCAACCGCCTCGACACCTGCGATGCATCCGCCCATATTTTTTCTTTCCAGACGTTTTTTCAGCTCGCCCTTTGCCTCACCGGGGCCAAATATCAAAATGGCTTCCGCATCCCCGATGGCCGTGATTACCGCATCGTAATAGATGTTGAGATGCTCCGTAAAAACTCTCTGGCGAATATCATCCGCGGTTACCCGCTGCGGTTCATGAGAGCCCTCATACTGCGGATCTCCGGAACGGCGATGCTGCTCTTCCGACTTTAAAACGACCGACCCTATATCCTTTCCTTTGTCCGTAACCGTCACGACAATGGCCTGCTTATGGTCAATCCACAGCCCCACGCTTGTTTTCATAGATACCTCCTTATTCTGCCGGTCTACTATTATACACTTTTAAAATATTTTGATCCAAAGAGAAATTGGGGTCCACATCAATATCAATACCTGACTTCAAAGACACCTCTATTTTGTTTTTGTTTGTTCTATTTCTAAAGTCACAAAGTCATGCATTGACCCCAGTCCCCCCAGGATGTGGGTGCTCTTCAGGACATTCTATTTTAGATTTTTACGGATCTCCAGGGCAATACCCAGGAAGGAGAGACTGGCCCCGAATGTGATGAGATTTAAATCCAATGGAATTTCATCGAAGAGGTCCAATCCGTGATTGATCCCATCCAGATTATAGTTTACTATTTTTAAGATATATGAATCGGGGTTCGGCCGACGTCTCAGTTTTGTTCGAACCTCCGTGCAGGATTCGCGTATATCCTCGACGAATGGTTCATACTTCAAATAGTATATCCCGACTACAATAGAACCGCTTATGAAAAATCCTATGGAAAATCCCATGCAGTATCGATATAGTTTCTTCAGCCATTGTGTATGATCGATTTTTCCGGACTGTTCATTTTTCATTTGAACCTCAGTAGGATTATATCATGGGGCAGAAATTTCGATAAAGATTGTCGTGTGTTTATCGAAATACAGTTTTTAAGAAAGATTTTAACAGATATTTTAAATAACTTCCATATCATTGTAAGCGTTACATGTTAATGTCCCCTTTGCGTAACGCAGGGAGCAACGGGGGCGGGTTCTAAATCTTCCCTCTGGGAAATAATCCACACGATCCCGTTGACATAGATGGTATTCAGGCTCGGCCCGATTTGCCGGTTTGCTGTGGAGGTTCTGGGGTAGGGTGGGGCAGGGGTGCCGAAGCGAACCGGGCCGGACAGTGAGATCATTTTTTTTCTTGACAAATGATGAGGTGTACGTTATTCTCAAACTGACCAACGGTCATAACATGAAATTAGTTCAAGATACGAATATTGTTCAGGAGGTCTCATGGGTGTGAACGAACGGAAGGAACGGGAAAAGGAATCCCGCCGCGAAAGCATTGTCGACGCGGCCGAGAAGATGATCCAGGTCAAGGGATTCGAGGGGATGACGATCGACGATGTGGCGGTGATCGCCGAATTGGGAAAGGGGACCATTTATCTCTATTTCAAGAATAAAACCGACCTCTATCATGCCGTGATCTGCCGGGGATTGAAGATATTGAAAAGCAGCTTTGAGAAGGAGATCAAGAATAAAAAAACCGGCATGGAGAAACTGGTGGCGATTGGTCGCTCCTACTTTCAGTTCTGCTTCGATTATCCCATCTATTTCAATGCCATGAGCCACCGGGATGTGATGGATGTCGACTGGGACAAAACGTCCGAATTTGAAGGGGTCCAGTGCTGCGAAATCCTCGGCGATCAAATATTCGGCCTTATGACCGAGGTGATCAAGAAGGGAATCGAAGATAAAACGATTCAAGCCGGATTCGACCCGATGAAGTTGTCGATGCTGTTATGGGCCCAGGTGAGCGGCATTCTAAAAATGCTGACGGCCAAGGGGGAGATGCTGGAGAAATACTGGAATACCCCGATTGAAGAACTGATCGAGTTGCAGTTCCAATTGATGAAACGGGCAATCTCCCCGCTGCCCGAACCGGGAGCGCCATCATGAAGCCTGGGAAAGTGATCCTGTTGATTCTATTCATATTGCTCCGGATGAGCGGCTCGGCCGGGCAGAATGTTTTGGATCATTATATCCGCCATGGGTTGGAGAATAACCTGGCGCTAAAGCAGCAGCAGTTTTCTCTGGAGAAAAGCCTGGAAGCGTTGCGTGAAGTCAGGGGGCTGTTCTACCCGACGCTGGGGATCGAATCACGCATCTCCACCGCCGGTGGTGGCCGCACCATCGATTTCCCGGTTGGGGATCTGGTCAATCCCATCCATATCACCCTCAATCAACTCCTGTCGGCCATAGGGCAGGCTCCGGTATTTCCCGCCAATCTGGAAAATGTCCAGATCCCGTTCTACCGCCCCTTCGAGCACGACACCCGGCTGCGCATGATTCAGGGGCTATTCCAACCGACGCTCTATCCCTACAACCGGATCCGGCGCGAGCTCAGCGTTGCGGAAAGGGAGTCCTGCCGGGTATTCGCCCGGCGTCTCGTGCTGGAGATCAAAACCGCCTATTTCAGCCACCTCAAGGCGGTCCGCGTCGGAGAATTTCTGGACGAAACCCGGGGCCTCCTGGAGGAAAATCTGCGGCTTAGCCAGGCTCTGTTCGCCAATCAGACCGTAACCGAAGAGGTAGTCTTCCGGTCCCAGGCCGAATTGAGCAAGCTCGATCAGCAGCGGGGGGAAGCGGCCCGGAATGTCTCCTTATCCAGATCATATTTCAATTTTCTGCTTAATCGGCCCCTGACCGAGCCGATTGACATTCAACCGGTTTTTATCCGTCTGTTCGATCCGCTGCCGGAAGCGTCCCGGTTGGAATCGGATACCATGCAATTCCGCGAGGAGCTCCGGCAACTGGGCCATGTTGTCACTGCCCTGGCGACCCAAGTCAAGCTGCGCCGAGCCGAACAGCTTCCATCGCTGAACGTGGTCGTCGATTACGGATTTCAGGCGGATACGATTCGCTTCGGGAAAAAGGACGATTTCTGGATGACCTCGTTGATGTTCAATTGGAACCTCTTCAATGGGTTCCAGAGCGATGCGCGGCGAAAACAGGCGCTGTTCGACCAGCGGCGAGTCGAAAAGCAAAGAGAGGAGGTGGCTGCAAAAATCCGCATGCAGGTGCAGGATGCGGTTCGTTCCTTGCAGGTGGCCGAGCAGGTCCTGGAGGCGGCCGCCGCCACTCAACGGAGTGTGGATGCATCCTTTGCTATTATCGCCCGGAAATATGAGCAGCAAATGGTCCCTCAGATCGAATTCATCCAGGCGCAAAATGAAAAAACCGCCGCCAGTGTCGGTTACCTTGTGGCCATGTATGACCTGTATATTCGAGAGGCCGAATTGGAGCAATGTGCGGCGAAATACCCACTGAAGATGGAGGAGAAATAAATGCAGCGAATTGTTTTGGTCATCATGGTCGGATTGGTGCTGACAGCGGGATGCGGGAAAAGAGTAAACGGGAATGGGGAGAAGAATCGAACCACTGTCGGTGTGGCCAGGGTGGTTCTGGAGAAAAAACCGCTTGCGATTCATGTGTCCGGTCGGATTTTTCCCAAAACACAGGTCAACCTTTCATTTAAAACCGGCGGGATCATCGGTCGCATGGATGTCGATGAAGGCCAACGGGTTCGCAAAGGGCAGGTGCTGGCCTCGCTGGACCTCTCGGAGGTCCAGGCCTATTCCGAACAGGCCCGGCAGGGGTTGGATAAAGCGGAACGGGATCTGCGGAGAGTGGAGAATCTCTACCGGGAAAAGGCGGCCACATTGCAAATGTTGGAAAATGTCCGTACCGCCTATCAGGTGGCCAATTCGACCCGGGAAATCGCCGAATTCAACCTGAGACACTCCCGGATCGAAGCGCCGCTGGACGGGCGGATCATGAAACGGCTGGCCGAGGTCAGAGAGATGGTCGGAGCGGGAATGCCGGTATTCGTCTTCGCCGGCAGTGCCGATCAATGGATCCTGCGCAGCGGTATGACCGACCGGGATATCGTCAAACTGAAACTGGGCGATGAGGCCTCGGTGACTATTGATGCCCTCGCTTCTCAGACCTGTCTCGGGGTGGTGAGTGAGATCGCCGATGCGGCCAGTCCCGTCTCCGGCACCTACGAAATCGAAGTGTCATTGCAAATGGCCAATCAGACTCTCAAAGCCGGTTTTTTTGCCACCGCTGATATCCGTACCCAGCAGAGTGAAAGCCTGGCAGCGATACCGGTGGAGGCGATGGTGGAAGGAGACGGCCTTAGGGCCATTGTCTATACAGCCGATCGTACTGCCAACCGAGCCCGGAGACGTGAGGTTACGATCCGGGAGCTTCTGGGAACGGTTCTGAAGGTCACCGGATTGAAAGAGGGGGAGGAGGTAGTCACTGTCGGGGCCTCCTATCTCAGCGACGGTAGTAAGATTTTCATTGAAGACAATTCCGCGGTCGGCGGAGGGAACCGATGAAGCTCCCTGACCTGGCCATCCGCTTCCACCATTTCACCCTGATCATCATCGCCCTGGTGTTCGTTTTCGGGGTCCTTTCCTTTCTGACCATGCCCCGCAGCGAGGATCCCCAGGTGGCACCGCGGGGGGGAACCGTCCTGGTTCTCTATCCCGGGGCGAGCCCGTCCGACATGGAGGAACTGGTGGTCGATCCGGTCGAAGAGAAACTGAACGAACTCGACGACATCAAGCGGATCAATTCGGTGAGCGGCAACGGCCTGGCGACTATCGGCATCGAATTCCTGAGCGGCACCGACATGGATGACACCTTTTCCAAGATCACTCAGAAGCTGGCCAGCATCCGCGATCAGCTTCCCAAGGAGATCATGAGGCTGGATGTCACCCGCTGGAACTTGTCCGATTTCGTCGTGGTCATGCAACTGGCCCTGGTTTCAGAAGACGAGAGTTTTTCGCGGCTCGAGGACGAACTCGACTTGCTCGAAACCAAATTGCGTCGAATCCCCGGCGTCAAACGGGTCAAAAAATGGGCCATTCCCGACCGGGAGATCGACGTTTCCCTGAACCTGGAAAAATTGGCCGAATTCAATATACCGCTGAAACAGGTGATCGGCGCCATCCAGGCGGCCAATGTCAACATCCCGGGCGGCGCCATCAACCTGGGGCTGAAACGGTTCAGTATCAACACCAGCGGTTCGTACAAGTCACTGGAGGAGATCCGCAACACCATCATCCAGGTCTTCCCGACGCACCCCCTCTATCTGCGCGATGTCGCCGACATCCGCTACGCCGATCGGGAAAATGAATATCTGGCCCGGGTCAATGGCCGGCGCGCGGTCTATCTGACCGTCAACCAGAAAGAGGGGACCAATATCTTCACGGTCATGCGGGCGATCAAGCGTGACTTGCGGGAGTACGCCAGGAAGCTCCCCCCCTCTATGAACCTGTATTACGTGTTCGATCAGTCGGAGAGCGTCAGTTACCGGCTGAATGGTTTTTTCATGAACCTGCTCCAGGGGCTGGTGCTGGTCGGCATCATCATCCTGCTCGGAGAAGGATTCCGGGCCGCCGGCATTGTCATGACGATCATTCCTATCTCGATCTTCATGGGGATCGGGTTGATCTATCTATGCGGCTTCGGGTTGGAACAGATGTCGATCTCAGGATTGGTCATCGTCCTGGGAATGATCGTTGACAACGCCATCGTGGTCACCCAGAACATCTCCCGCTTTATCCGCCTGGGGCATGACCGGGTGTCGGCGGCGGTGAAGGGCACCGGGCAGATCGCCTGGGCGATCGCCAGCTCGACGCTGACCACGGTATTCGCTTATCTGCCCCTGGTGATGATGCGCGACGAAACCGGGGAATACATCCGCAGCATGCCCCTGATCGTGATCTTCACGCTGATGCTCTCCCTGATCATCTCCCTCACCTTCACCCCCTATCTCTCCAGCCGGTTTCTTCCGAAGAATGGCGAGCAAAAAACGACCCGCCCGCAAAAGGCCATCGATCACTGGATCGAAACGCGTTATGGCCCTTTCCTGGAAAAGCGGATGAAGCGCCCCGGGCGCACTGTATGGGGGGCGGTTGCCGTTTTCATCCTGTCGCTCTGCCTGGTGCCGGTCATTGGGGTCAGCTTCTTTCCCAAGGCCGAAAAGCCGCAGTTCCTGATCAACATCAACCTCCCCCAGGGATCGAGCCTCGATGCCACCGACCGGGTGGCCCAGGATGTGGAAAACGTGCTGGCGGAACGGTCCGAAATCCGCACCTACGCAGTCAATGTCGGCCGCGGCAATCCCCAGATCCATTTCAGCGTCCACAGCCGCGAATACGATCTGGCCCATGCCCAGGTCTTCGTGGAGCTGAACACCCATAACCTGCGCCAGGGAGCTACTCTTATCCGTGGTTTAAGGGAGCGTTTCTCCCGTTTTTCCGGCGCCCGGATCGAAGTCGAGGAGATCGAATTGGGGCCCCCGGTCCAGGCGCCCATCGAATTCAAGATACTTGGGGAAAAGATCGAGGTATTGACCCGCTTGGCCGGTCAGGCCGAGGCGATCTTCCGGACCTCGGCCGGAACGTTGAACATCCTCAATCCGCAATCGGAGCCGGCCACCGACCTGGCCATCCGCATCAACCGCGAGAAGGCGGGGATGCTCGGCGTGGTTTTGGCCGATATCACCACCACCATCCGCGCCAGTGTCGTCGGCATGCCGGTTTCCCGGTTTCGCAGCGACGAGGGCAGGGAGTACGACATCGTCGTTCGCCTGCCGGTCGATCGCCGCTTCACCATGGCCGATTTCGACCGCATCCGCATCCCCTCCTTGAGCGGCTCTGCGGTCCCTCTGAAGCAGGTGGCGGAGATCGAATTCACCGCCTCGGCCCGGGAGATCACCCACTATAATTTCGAACGCAGTGCCGTGGTCACTGCCGATGTCCTGCCCGGGTACAATGTCGAGCGTGTGACCCGGGATATCGAAAAAAAGTTGGAAAAGCTCTCCTGGCCGCTCGGTTATCATTTCTTCGTGGCCGGTGAACGGGAGAGCCGTTCCGATTCCTTCGGTGGTATGGGGAGGGCCATGGTGATCGCCCTGATGGCCATCTTCGCCCTGTTGGTGCTCCAGTTCCGGTCGTTTACCCAGCCGTTTATCGTCTTTGCCGCCATTCCGCTGGCCATCATCGGTTCCATCCTGGCGCTGTTCCTCTTCGGCTACACCTTTTCCTTCACCGCTTTCATCGGATTGACCACCCTATTCGGCATCGTTGTCAACAATTCGATCATCCTGGTCGATTACAGCAACCAGTTGGTCCGCCTGGATGGGATGTCGGTGCACCGGGCGGTGATCGAATCGGCCAAGACCCGCTTCGTCCCGATTCTGTTGACGACGACCACCACTATTTTCGGCCTTGTCCCCCTGGCCATGGGCGGAGGAACCCTCTTTGCCCCCATGAGCCTGGTGATGATCGGCGGTTTGACGACTTCGACCATGTTGACCCTCCTGGTGGTTCCCGCCCTCTACAAATTGTTCACCAAGAAAAACGGCGGAGTTCCCGCCAAAGAAGTGACGGCCATAAGCGAAGTTATTGAATAAAATCGCGCCTCTTCCCTGGGCGGTCCGCGGCGTCAGGCCCGGGCCGCCTATGGGGGGGAGCAGCGGGATTAAAATGGGATTTTATTCTTCAGCAGGGGAAGCGCTCCCCGGCTGACCTTGAGCCGGCTCCGGCCGCTGTCAGCCATCTGCAGGATGTATTCTCCGTGGAACCATTTTTTGATGCGTTCGATCTTGCCGATGGCCACGATGTGGCTCTTATGGATGCGGCAGAAACGGTTGGGGTCGAGGTTTTCATCCAGTTCTTTCAGGGTCATGGAATAGATGTACTTCCGGGAGGCGGTATGGAGGAATATATATTTATCCTCGGCGCTGAAATAGACGATATCCTCCTCGGGGATGATCAAAATATCATCGCCGAGAGCAACGGTGAACCGTTGCAGGTAAGCCTGCCGCTGGAGAATTCCGGCCAGCTTGGGCAGGATATCGGCCGCCATTCCCGATCCCTGGCGGCGGATGCGCTCGATCGTTTTCCGCAGCCGGTCCTGGGAGGTCGGTTTGAGCAGGTAATCGATGGCGTTTTGCTCGAACGCGTCGATGGCGTATTGGTCGTAGGCGGTAACGAAGATGACGATGGGGCGGTGACGGCATTTCTGCAACACCTCCAACCCCGAACATCCGGGGATATGGATATCGAGGAAGAGGAGGTCGGGGCGGAGCCGGTCGATCTCCTGAACCGCCTGCGGACCGTCGGCGGCGGCGCCGACCAGTTCGATGTCGGAGAATTCTTCCAGCATCTGTGTCAGGCGCTCCCGGGAAAGCGGCTCGTCCTCAACGATCAGGGTTCTGAATGCCATCGGCGACCTCCAGGGTGAGCTTGGCCCCGCCTAATTGGCTTTTCCCGATCTCCAGGCGGCTCTGTCGTGGATCGCAGATCCGCAACCGTTGGCGGATGCTGCGCAGCCCGAACCCGTTGCCGGGTACTCCCGATCGGAACCCAGGCCCCGAGTCTTCTACCTGGATGATCAGGCGGGGTGGCTGGTGGCGGATGGAGATGCGGATCTCGCCCCCTTCGGGAAGGGGATCGATGCCGTGGATCACGGCATTCTCCACCAGCGGTTCGATGAGCAGGGGGGGGATGCGGATATCGGCTTCCGGGGCATCGGCCTCGATCCGGTAGCGCAACCGGTCTCCCAGGCGCATCGCCTCGATCTCCAGGTATTCCCGGACCAATCCCAGCTCTTCCTCCAGAGAAACGGTCTCCTGGTCGGAGAAGCGGAGGATGTTCCGGTAGATTCCCGAAAGGTTGATGATCATCCGCTCCAGTTTCTCCGATCCCCGCGGGACCAATCCCAGCATGGTATTCAAGGTGTTGAACAGGAAGTGGGGGTTGAGCTTCGCCTGCAGGGCCTGAAACTGCGAGCGCATCTGCAGCCGTTTCCACTCCTCCTTCTCGCGGATGCTGACTTCCAATTTTTCTTTTAAAAACTGGTAACTGACCTCCACGATCGCCCAGCCCGTTGTAAGCAGCAGGTTGGTAAACAAGACCGGTTTATAGTCGTTCCGCATAAACTGGGTCAAGGAAAACCTGAACAGCAGGCAGATCAGTGCTGACCCCGCCAGCGTAACCAAGGGTACCGTCAGCAGCAGGGGCAGGATGAATTTTCCAGCTTGGAGAAGCCAGGATTCCCCCGCCTTTTTTGGGGCCAGGTTGATCCGGTAGTAGATGGCGGAAGTCGACCAATAGAGGAGATTCCCGTAGATGAGCGTGTAGATGAGGATATTGGGCAGTTTTTGCAGTCCCAGAGTGAAAAAAACCAGGGCGAGGCCGACGAAAATGAACTGGACGATGATCGCTTTCTTGACCATGCACCCTCATTCTACCTGTTGGTGTAAAAATGGCAAGAGTTCTTACTATTTCCGATTGAGCTTTTCCTGGGCACGCTGGGCCGAGTCGTCGCCTTTGCCAAGTTTCACAGCCGCCTGAAAGTGCTTTCGGGCGGCGGCCGCGTCCCCGTCCATTTCCGACAGGAAACCTCGGAAGAGATGGACGAAAGCGGTGTCGGCCTGATTCAGTTTTTTCCCCATCGTCTCCATGGCGGCAACATCGGCCCGGATCGTCTCAAACCGCGTGATCGGTGAGTTGTTGGACATGTTCCAGTAACATTCACAGCGCATCACCCGCAGCAGCGGTTCATCCGGCCCGGCTTCGATGGCCTTGTCGAGATTGTCCATGCCCTCTTGGATCAGGGCCATCGCCTCCCCCATCCGTTCCGATTGGAACAGGTGCCAGGACATGAGGATCTGCGATCCTCCCAGGTATCCCCGGCTCAGGGGCATGGCCGCGGCTTCCCAGGCCGCCCGGTTCGCTTCCATAGCGGTCTGGACGGCCGCGTCGTCGCCGGACAGGGCGAGTTGAAATCGGACCATCCCCTCCACGACAAGTTTTTCCTGGGCGGTCAATCCCCGGCATTTTTTGAGCACCGATTCCGCCTGCTCGTTGGTGGAAACATCCGTAGCCAGACGGATGCAGGCCGGAAAGTCGGATGCCTGATCCGCTGCCGGGAGTATCCAGACCGCGCTCAGTCCCAGCAACAACAGCAACAGCTTGATGATCATTGTTCTCATCGATTCCTCCTTGATTCGATACCTTCATCATAGTTTGCTTCTCCCCGTTCGCCAAGAAGAAATTGACGAAGGGACTGTTTCGACGGGTGAATCGGGCAAAACCGGGGGCAAGATGCGGATGGCGTCCGGGGTCATTTTCCCGTATAATCGGGGGGTGTTTTGCGGAGGTCATATGAAACGGATAACAGCGATGGTTTTATCAGTCTTCCTTTGCGGATTGGTTTCTGCGGCGGGAAAGCCGGCCGATTTTCTCGAGCGGTTCGGGATTTCGGCCGAGGAGGCGCAAGTTTACGCCCTGAATGCGCTCGATTCGGGCGTCGTCCCCTATGAGATCCTGGCCGGCGCCTTCAAGGAGATGCCGGTTGGGGAGCGGATCGCGATGGTTCACTCATTTGTCGCCTGGGCCAAGTCGTTCGCCCGAACGGAGGGGTTTCGGAAGGCTTATCAAGCTTGGCGTGAGGAGAAAAAACCGCATACCGATCCGGGGAGTTCTACCGAAAGCCAGATGCAAAACCAGCGGACCGAATTCCAGAAGATGATCGATGAAATGAAGAAAGCCCTGCCCCAGCTCCCGGCCGAGCAGCGGAAGGAAATGGAAAAGACGATCGCGGAACTGATCAAGCAGAGGCAGGAGATGGAAAAAGATCAGGAACTCCAAACTGCCATGAAGCAGGGATTGGCCGAGGAACAAAAGCGGATGCAGGCCGAGCATCAGGCCGGCCTGAAGGAATGGGAGAACCGCTTTCCCGCCGATCTGAACCGCCTCCTCGCCCGACGCCTGAAGTCCTTTCTGGACCTAAGTGCCACCGTCGATTTTGCCGCCAAGCTGCGGGAGAACGGAGAACAAAAGCTCTTCGTGAACGAAACGTATGAAGCCAAACCGCCCGAATGGAAGCTCTGTTTCCGCGCCGGCAAAGAGGTGATCCAGGCGGCCCGGGCCGATGTCGTCACCTGGCTCAAGGAGATCGAGGGGAAATAAGGGACGAGTCGGTCCCGGGATAAATGAGGTCAGCCGGCCGGGTTACCGTCCACCTGATCGACGTCCAGTTGCCGCACCCCTTTGACGTCGCGACGCAATTCGACACAGCGGCGGATTTCGTCCAGGAGTGGCTTGGCTTTCGGCACGGCAACGATAGCCAATTCGGGATTGCTGGGGTCGGAGGTGATGATGCGGATGGTGCCGCGGCGGAAGAGGCGCAGGAAAAACGGCATCTCCAGGATGAAATCCTTGACGCGGTAGAGTTCCAGGGTGTTCATCCGCTTGTTCAATATGCCGACGGTGATCTTGATCCGCTCGCTGGTGATTTCAAAAACCGTTGCTTTCAGCTGCCACCACTTGATCAGGACGACCAGAAACGGGATGACGGTCACGATCAGGGCGGCGACGAAGGCCAGGGTGCCGGTCTGGCGGATCTCCCGGCCGAAGAGGATCCACAGGGCGATGAAGCCCGTCTCCACCAGGAAAGCGAGCAGGTAGGTGCCGGTATTGATGATGTGCGACGAGGTGCCCTTCCAGACCGTTTGTTCATCCATGGGGTTCACTCCTTTAGACGACTGTTTGCAAAGCTCAATTATACGGTTGTCTCAATCAAAAGGCAATGGGGACCACAAGGGCGGCATGGAGCCGCCCCTGGTCCCATAAGGGTACGGGGGTCTATTTCAGCTTGATCCCCAGGTTCTCGAAAACGAAGGCATAGGAATCGGCGGAGGCTTCGATGGCCTTGGAGAGATTGGAGGAGCCGTGGCCGGAGCGGGTCTCGATGCGGATCAGCACCGGATTCTCCCCCCTGTGCTTCTCCTGGAGGGTGGCGATGAATTTGAACGAGTGGGCGGGTACGACCCGGTCGTCGTGGTCGGCGGTAGTAACCAGGGTGGCCGGATATTTCACACCCGCTTTGAGGTTGTGCAGGGGCGAATAGGCCAGCAGGTATTTGAACTGCTCGGCGTTGTCACTGGAACCGTACTCAACCGCCCAGCCCCAGCCGACAGTGAATTTGTGAAACCGCAGCATGTCCATGACGCCGACGGCGGGCAGGGCCACCTTGAAGAGTTCGGGGCGTTGGGTCATACAGGCGCCGACCAGCAGGCCGCCGTTCGATCCGCCGGCGATCGCCAGCTTGTCGGGGTTGGTGTATCTCTCCCGGATCAGGTATTCGGCGGCGGCGATGAAATCATCGAACACGTTCTGCTTTTTTCCCAGCATACCGGCCTGGTGCCAGGCTTCGCCGTATTCGTTACCGCCGCGCAGGTTGGCCATGGCATAGATGCCGCCGTTTTCCAGCAGAATCAGGTTGGTCGGACTGAAGCCGGGGGTCATGCTGGCATTGAATCCGCCGTACCCGTACAGGTAAACCGGATTTTGCCCGTTCCGGACCAAACCTTTTTTATATACGAGGAACATGGGGATGCGGGTCCCGTCCTTCGACGGATAGAACACCTGCTTGACCTCGTATTCCTCGGGGGTGAACTTGATCTCCGCCTTGCGGAACAACTGACTTTTGCCGGTGGTGAGGTCATAGCGGAAGATCACCGGGGGGTAGTTGAAGGAGGTGAAGGTGTAAAAGAGGGTTTTGTCCTCTTTCTTGCCACCGAATCCACCGGCCGATCCCAGCCCCGGCAGTTCGATCTCCCGCTCCAGGGTGCCGTCGAGCGCGTACTGGTAGATCCGGGTGGTCACGTCCTTGAGGTAATGGCAGAAAAGTTTTCCACCGGCGGTATTGGCCCCCTGCAAGACCTCCTTTTTTTCCGGGATGACGGTCTTCCAGTTCTCCTTTTCGGGTTTGGCCGGATCGATCAGCACCACTTTGAAGTTGGGGGCATCGCAATTGGTCTGCACCAGGAACCGGTCGCCGATGTTGTCGATGGGTCCGTAATCGAATTCAAACCCCTTGCAGAGCAGGTGGAAGGAATCGGCTTCTCTGGCCAGGTCGAGGTAGTGGATTTCCGAGCCGTGCGTCCCCTCTGAAATGGAGAGGATGAGGAAGCGGCCGTCCTCGGATACGCCGGTGCCATAATAGCGGAGCGGGTGTTCGGGGTCCTGGAAGACCAGCCGATCGTTCTCCTGGGTATCACCCAGCTTGTGGTAGTAGATCTTCTGGTTTTCGTTCTTTCCCTTCATCTCCTCACCCGCTTTGGGCTCTTCGTAGCGGCAGTAAAAAAAGCCGTCCTTGTGCCAGGAGGCGCCGGAAAACTTCACCCACCGCAGACGGTCGGTCAACTCCTGGCGGGTGGTGATCTCCATCACCCGGATCTCCTGCCAGTCGGATCCGGCTTCGGAGCGGGCGATGGCCATGTAGCGGTTGTCCTGGGATTCACCGAGCAGGCCGATGCGCACCGTCCCGTCCTGGGAGAGGACGTTGGGATCGATGAACACCTGGGGCGTTCCCTCTAATCCCTTCTGATAATAGATCACCGATTGGTTCTGAAGGCCGTCGTTCTTGCCGAAGAAGTAGTATTCACCGATGCGGAAGGGAGCCGAATAACGCGGATAGTTGATCAACTCCTCGAGCCGTTTCTTGATCCGGTCCCGGAAGGGGATCCGGCTCAGGTAGCCCAAGGTTACCTTGTTCTGTTCCTCCACCCAGGCTTTCACCTCGGGTGCCTTGTCGTCTTCGAGCCAGCGGTAGGGATCAGGGATCTTGGTGCCGTGGTACTCGTCGATCACGTCGACTTTTTTGGTTTGTGGATAGACAACCATCTCCAGTTTTCCTTTTTCCTGAGATTGGGCGGCGCCGAACCCGACCAGTATGATCGCCAGGATCAGCGCGGTTGAAAAGAACCGGTTCATGTCTCCTCCTTGAAGTTATTTGAAGATCATATTATACGAAAAGTAAAGTGAAATGGCTCGTTGAAAAAACAGGAATTTGTATTATTACTTTGGTCGGAGGGAGTCATGCTGTACAACAAGTTGATCGAGGTGATCGCCCGGGACTCGCGGCAAATGGCTGTGGCCTGGATGAGGGGAATGAAAACGTCGGAGTTCGCCGAAAGCTACCACAAACTGGACGATGAGGAGATGAAGTCGCGCTGCCAGGATGTCTACGACAACCTGGGCAAGTGGCTGGAATCCGATTTCAAGATGCTGCAGGGCGATACCATCTACACCGACCTGGGTCGGCAACGATATAAGGAGGGGATTCCCCTCTGCCAGGTTCACTTCGCCCTCCACCTGACCAAAAAGGTTCTCTGGAACCATATCCTGTCGCAGGGAATCCTGAACACCTCGCTCGAGATCTATCAGGCCATAGACCTTTTTGTCCGCGTCCAGAATTTTTTCGATATGGCCTCGTTTTATATCATCCGCGGCTATATGGAGGAGGTTTTCCTGCAATTGGGCCGCCAGTACCATCTCGATCCTCAGACATTGAAGGCGATTTTTCCCGAGGGTTCCTTCATGATCGATCCACCCGGAGAAACCCTGAAACGGGGAAATTGATTTTGCTGATTGCCAACAGGGAATCGGAATAGTAAGATAGTGATGATGAGATGCGTCATCGGGAGAAAAAAAAATGAAAAAAAGAGTGTCCCTGGGAATTTTGATTGTTTGTTTTCTGCTCATGTATATGCAGTGTCCGAAAAAGAACGACGATGATCTCAGCCCCCCGCAGGAGACAAATCCCGAGGCGATCATCATCGATCACCTCTGCCGGAATTTTCAGAATATCCCCGACCAGTGGATCAACCAGGCCAAAAGCATCCTGCACATCGCTTACCAGCACACTTCCCACGGCAGCCAGCTGGTCAGCGGGCTGAGAACGCTGATGAACGGATTAGGCGGCCGCTATGTCTATTCATCCACCGGCTGGGGCTACGAAGCGGGGGTGTTCTTGAACGACTACGGGATCGAGGGGGCGGACGATCTCGGCAGCCCTGACCGCTCCGCCTGGGCCGATGCCACCCGGGAACTGCTCAACAACGGCTGCGACCGCAATGTGGTGATCTGGTCCTGGTGCGGCCAGGTCTCCGAATCTTCAGCGGATGATATCGACCATTACCTTTCCCTGATGAACCAGTTGGAGATCGATTTTCCGGACGTCAAATTCGTCTACATGACCGGTCATCTGGACGGATCGGGGACAGGCGGCAACCTGCACCGGCGGAACCAACAGATCCGCGAGTATTGCCGGACCTACAAGAAAATCCTCTTTGATTTTGCCGATATCGAAAGTTACGATCCGGACGGGAACGAATTCCTCTCCCGGGATGCCGACGACGGCTGTTACTACAACGGCGGCAACTGGGCCGTGCAATGGCTGGAGGGCCAGGCCGGCCACCTGTACGCCAACCTGGCGGCCCAATGTGAGGAGTGCGCCCACTCCGAAAACCTGAACTGCGTTCTCAAGGGCGGCGCCTTCTGGTGGCTGCTGGCCCGGTTAGCGGGCTGGAACGGACAGGTCAATTGACTGTCGAGAACTGAGAAACAAGTATTGCTAACCACACTGCCTGTTTTCAAGCGGAGATCGCCCGAAGCAACCGGGACCTGGCGCCTTTGCCGATCCTCGTCAGCGGCGAATCGGGCGATGACCGTTGATTCCATATTGAATTGAATTTCAACTCGATATCCCCTATAATATACAATTCACGATCTCGCCCCGGCGGCGGGTTGCACTTCCACATTCAAGGAGTAAAAAGTCATGAAAATACTGATCACAGGCGGATCCGGTTTTCTGGGCATCAACCTGGTCCGATATCTGATCGCCAAGGGGATTTCTGAAATCACGGTATTGGATATCGCCGATTTCGATTATCCCGAGAAGAGCTCCGTCACATTTTTCAAGGGCGACATCCGTTCCCCGGAAACAGTCGCCGAGGCGATGGCCGGCTGCACCCACGTGGTCCATACGGCCGCTGCCCTGCCGCTGCACAAACCGCGGGAAATCATCTCCACCGATGTGGAAGGGACGCGAACGCTTCTCCAACAGGCTTTTCTGCAAAAGGTGGAACGGTTCGTCCATATCTCCTCGACGGCGGTCTACGGCATTCCCGATCACCATCCGCTCCTGGAAACCGATCCCCTTTCCGGCGTCGGCCCCTACGGAAAGGCCAAGATCCAGGCCGAGGATGTCTGTATCGAATACCGCGAGCGGGGGATGTGCATCCCGATCATCCGCCCCAAGTCCTTCATCGGTCCCGAACGCCTCGGTGTTTTCGCCATCCTCTACGATTGGGCCTTGAGCGGTCGCGGCTTCCCCCTCATCGGCAATGGCCGGAACCGCTACCAACTCCTCGATGTCGAAGACCTGTGCGAATCGATCTATCTCACCCTGACGCTGGACCGGGACAAGGTCAACGATGTCTTCAACATCGGCGCCAAGGACTTCGCCACCATGCGCGAAGACTACCAGGCGGTGCTAGACGAGGCCGGTTTCGGTAAAAAGATCAGGACCTTTCCCGCCTGGCCGATGATCGGGACCCTGCGCATCCTGGAAGCGATGAAACTGTCCCCGCTCTACAAATGGGTCTACGAAACGGCGGCCAAGGATTCGTTCATTTCCACCGAGAAGGCCGAAAAGATTCTCGGATTTATCCCCAGGTACTCCAACAAGGATTCACTGGTGCGCAATTTTCGCTGGTACAGGGACAACCTGAAAAGCTTTCAGGGCAGCACCGGAGTCTCGCACCGGGTTCCCTGGAAACAGGGGATAATCGGATTTTTCAAACTATTCTTCTGAAGATCAAAGACTCGGCTTATTTCGGAGAAACCGTCTCCGCTTTGACCGTCATCCGGTGCAGATAGAGAACGGCGAAGACAACGAACGCTCCGGTGACGATGGACAGGTAGATGTACTTCGGGCTATTCTGCCAGAAGTATTCCAGTAATCTCCGGATCTCCCGGATCATCATCGGATAGGTGGCCGGTAATTGGGGATCGATTTTGTTGACGGTGAAGATCTTTTCCAAAAAGACGTTGAACAGGAACAGCATATTGAAGATGAGGAGAATCAGCCAGCGACTGTACGCCCGTTTCCAAATTTTTTCCAGGAAAAGAGCGATGCCGAACACGGCAAAGGGGAGGACGTCGATGAAGCGGCGGGCGCCAAACGAAGCTCCGGCCCAGTATTCCCGGATGGTGGCGTTGAAATAGACCTGGATGAGAAAGCCACCCAGCGCCGCGAGGATCAGCCTGCGATTCTCGGGCAGGAGCCGTTTCCAGGGAGGAACGAACCCGGCGACGATCGTAAGCATGAACGGATGCCAGTAAAAAAAGCCATGGAAAGAGGAGAAGAGTGCGGGGAAGAGCCATTCAGGGAAGATGGAAAGGTAGGTGCTTCCCTGGGGGATCAGAAAAACGGTGCCGAACATGAGGCGGAAGAGGATCAGTTGCGGCAAGAGCAAAAGGATGGCGAAACCGCCATAAACCGCGAATCGGGCCGTTTCTGACAGGAATCTCCTGCCCGAGAGCGGTCGTACGCCGAGAAAGCCGAGCAGCCGGTACAGAAATGGGACGGCCAAAAAGAGCAGATTTTGCCAACGCATCAATGCCGCCAGCCCCCCCAGAGCCCCGAGCAGAGCCCAATGCCGAAGAGTGTCGTGATCGCGGAAACGGACGAACACATAGAGAAAGAGCGAAACCGCGAAGAAGGAAACGGTATGGGAATAATAGGGAACATTGCGCAGGTAATAATAGAACGGGGAAACCAGCGCCACGGCAAGGACGGCCACCAATGAAATGGCGGCCGGAAAAAACCTCACCAGGGCCAGGTAGAGGAACCATAGCCCCAGGAAACCGTAGCACAGGTGGGAGAAATGAATCATGTTCTGGTAGATCGCCTCGTAGCCGTTCCGTTGGGGATAGTTGCGTTTGTAGAGAAAATCCACCGCAGCATAAGCCGGATACCAGAGCAGAGCCGGCCCGATGGCGAAGTTGTTGGCCACGTAACCGGTTTTCCGGTTGGGCAAATAATACTCTTTTCCGGCCTCGTCCCGCCAACCGTTGATTCCGTACCGGGCGGCGTGCAGGTCCTTGTACTCATTGGTAAAATCGATGTCCCGATCGAAATGGAGGGAATGGAGATAGGCGAAATAAGCGACTCCATCCCCCTCGATTTTCAACGGGTAATAGTCATATTGGAAACCGGCGAATATAATCGTGAAAAGTGACAGGGCTGCGATTCCGTTCACACGCTCGTTTTTCCATTCCCGGGGAAGGATGATCAGCAGCAAGGCGACGCAGGCAAACAGATAGATGGCGGGATTGTAATAAAAATGGGTATGCATAAAGGGAAAACTGAATTTTTCCCCGGTGATGATTCGGCTCACGAGTAGGGCGAGATTCAGGGCAATGCCGGCGAGAAGCACCAGGGAACCCGCTGCCCGCAGGGAGTTCAGCCTTTTTTTCATGTTTCAATCCGCTCGGTTACCGGTATCGTGCCGGTAGGCCAGGGAGAAGAAACTGACCCAGTGCTTCAGGGAGAAGACGGCGGTCAGGCCGCAGCCGATCTGACGGACCGGAATCACCTCGTCCGAGTAGGTGTCGGCAAACGCCAGCAGTTTTCCCTGCAATTCCTTGCCGGAGACGGCGGCGACGATTTTCTGCACCGTCAGCAGCCCGAAGGGGATGGAGTATTTACCGCACCAATAGGAATCGCGGTAGTCGAGATAGGTTTTTCCCCATAATTCGCCGGTCAGCCCGCGCAGTTTTTGCGGCTGCAGGGGACCGGTCAGGTACGTGGTGACCCGGTTTTGATCGCGTGTCACGGCCCGGTCATGGGCGGCGGTATCCTCGCCGTAGGGGGTGTTGTTGAAATCGCGGCCGTAATGCTCGCCGTCGGCCGAGACCAGGAAGACGATATCGCTGCCCAGTGTCAATCGGTTCTCCGTCATGTAGGCCTCGATCACCACGGCGATTTTGCCGGCCACATCCTCCATCCGCTCGAAGGGCATGGCCGTCACCATGATCGGGGTGATGCGGATCTCCGGGTTGTAGTACTGGAGAAAGGGGAGCAGGGCCTCGATCGAATGCTCCAGTTCGTGGGCCGGGTTGGAGACGATGAAGGCGGCCGGATCGAGATGCTGGCGGATGTGGTCACGCAGCGGAGAGACGGGAACCGGTTTTTCCAGGCCTGGCCAGAGGACGAATTCGTCGAGGATGAGCACGCCGTTGGGGTCGCCGATCTTGTCGCGCACCGTCTTGTGGGTGACGCCGAAGATCACCGCTTCCCGGGCGTGGATGTCACGGAACAGCCGGTTGTAGACGGCGCCGGCGTAGAGGTGGTCGTCGTGAGGAGAAACGCCGGCGATGATCGGGTCGGTTTTGGCTGTTGGCGGTCGAAGTTGGCGGTCCAAGTAGGAGATGAGCCGGGAAAATCCCTCCCGGTTCCAGCAAAACCCGACGTCGTCTTTCACCGGCCGCACGGTCTGGGCGGAGAGGGCCAGGGAGACGACTGTTATGAAAATGAATAGTGATCGTTTCATGCCGCTATCATAGCAAAACTTCAGGAGGAAAGCGAGACAACGCTGCCTAGGGATTGAGTACTGGAAATGGACTGGGGATAACAATGGTTGGATTTTATGTTATCATTGCATCATGGGCAAACTGAAAAAACAGGAACTGCAACAGACCCTGGATGAAGTCTTCTGGGGGGATTACCGGATCGATCCGCAGACCGTCAAACAGAAAATTGCCGACAATGACGAGTACTTCTTGCGCTTTTTGGTCTCCCGGATCGTTACCCACAGCCTGAGTCCCTCCAGCAGCCCTATTATTTCTAATACACAGATACCAGCACCGTCCCTCAACCCCTCTCTTGGCTTCTGACCAGCCCAGGAAACGATGCCGCCTCGCAGAATCTAGGATTGACCTTTTTGTAATTTTTCCAGCATGGCCTGGCCGTTCTTGTTATTCGGGTTCAGGTCGAGCGACTTGCGGTAGCTGGCGATCGCCTTCTCTGTCTGGCCCACTTTGGCCGCCGCTTCGCCGAGGCTGTCCCAGGCGTTCCACGAATCGGGGTAGAGGCGGGTGGTTTTTTCGAATACATAGAGGGCGGAATCGAGCCGGTTTTCCTGCAGCAGCTTGTAGCCGAGGGCGTTGAAATCGGCTTCGTCGAACACCGGGCCGTCCTGGCGCCGCTTCTGCATCTCTTTCAGCTTCTTTTCCGCGGCCGGGACACCGCTTTCGAGCAGGGCCTTGCCGAACAGTTCGGCGGCCGATCCCAGCTTGGCCTTGCGCAGCGCGGTTTTGGCCTGTTCGATCTCCGGCCGCTCGAAGGGGAGCATGGGCTCGACCTTGTCACCCTCTTTCATGACGGCTTCGGCGGCGGCGATATCCTTGAGGCCCAGATAGGCCAGTGCCAGCTTGGCGTAGGTGACGGCGAGCTCGGGAAAACTCTCGCGGCAGGCGCTGAGCATGCCAAGGGCCTCGGGGTATTGCCGGCGGGCCAGCAACAGGTTGGCCTGCTGTATGGCAAATTCAGGGGTGAAGTAGTACTTGCCGCTCCCTGCCTTCCGCTCGCGCTCGAGCATGGCGGCCGCCGCCTCAGGCCCCTCGTCCTTGAGACACTGCATGTAAACGTCCGCCAGGGACGTCTTCACGTCGAGGAGGCTTTTCGCCTCGTCCTGGGGCGCGGCGGCTCCCTTTTCGAGGAACTTCATGGCGAATTCCAGGACCTGGTCGCGGCCGGCGGCGATGTCGGCTGCCTTGTTGATCATGCGCAGGTCGGGCGGGATGCCCACTCCGTCCCAGCAGACGCCGTCCTGGTCGCGGAGTTCCTTGAAGGCCACCCACAGGGTCCAGCCGTTGGGCATTTTATCGGGGAACTGGCTGGACAGGGCTCCTTCGGTGATATCGCCCACCACCGTGACCTGCGGCAGCACGCGCATGGCCAGGACCAGGCCTTCGGCGGCGCTGGCGCTGACGCGGTCGGTCAGCAGCACCGTGGGCCCGGTGAACTGCAGCGGCCCGGCCGGCTCAACATGGCGGAAATCCTCGGGCCAGAAATCATCGTGCTTCGGCCCGTAGCGGGTGCGCTCTGTGCCGTAGTGGCGAGGGCGGTCGGCGAAGCGGCCGGCCACGATGTCCACGGCCCGCAACGTGCCCCCCGGGTTCTTGCGCACGTCGACGACCATGACCCTGGACTTGGCGAATTCGGCCATGACGGCGTCGATGGTCTTGGTAATCGCCTCCAGGGGGTCTTTCAGGTCGCCGATGTACAGGTAGCCGACCCCATCGGCCAGCCAGCCGCTGACGAAGCTTCCGCCCAGGGCCTCGCTGAATTTGCCCTGCAGGTATGTCGACTTCACCAGGTCCAGGGAAAACGCCGCACTGGCATACATCTCCTCGTAGCTTTTCTCGCCGCTCCTGGCGTCGATGCGGCGTTTGCCGTCGGCCAGGCACACATGCGAGTCGTTCAGGTGTCCCATCATGGCCAGCAGGAGATCCCATAGCTCGGCGTCGGTGGTCTTGGGCGTGACCTGGGGGCGGTAGACCCGGTACAGGGCGTCCCAGTCGACGTGCTTGACCTGGAACTGGCCGTAATTGCGATCCAGGGTTTTCCAGACAAACTCGAAATTCAGCTGGGGATCCTTGGGGTCGATGATTTGCGGCCTGGATTTCTTCACGGTCTTGACCTTCTGCGCCTGGCCGCTCAG
>Ga0105099_10000352_pt1 | contig 31568 bp, 24 predicted proteins | sample PPLLak3cmMay2015_2_FD_79138 | JGI IMG/M metagenome (GOLD analysis project Ga0105099, IMG submission 79138) | Freshwater sediment microbial communities from Prairie Pothole Lake near Jamestown, North Dakota, USA - PPLs Lake P8 Core (1) Depth... | ecosystem: Environmental > Aquatic > Freshwater >... | reverse complement strand
TCTCCTTCAAAGTATAATTTAACAACTTGCTCTCCTGCAGCCCACGAATCACTATAATCGCTGTTGTTGTAATCTGCTGATATCCATGTTGTTCCATCGCTGGAATATAAATCACCATATAGATTATAATCAGTACTTTCAACTGTTACATTTACTGTGACGTTAACTACTAAGTAATCATAATCACTGTCACTATCTATATCTAAAAGATAGGAACTGTAATCATCGACTAAGTTACCTTCCTCAAAACTATCCGGATGCTCAAAATCAGATGAACTGTATGCTGAAGTGGTAAACTCATAATCTGTTTTGCGTGCGATTTCACCAATACCTGGTTTTATAACAGAGATAAAAGAAACCCTATACGGTCCGTTTAATCCTTTCATGTATATCTTTAAACCATCAAATGATATGTTGATTGGCTCTAAACCTGAACGTGGAGCAGCAGGAATATTTGCCCCAGTTATCCACGTTCCATTTTGATCTGTTAAACCAGCAGCTATCTCATATGTTCCCTCTGAAAAAGTAATATTTGCATTTATTAATAACGCATTGTAATATCCATCTGAATCATAATCCGGTGTTCCACCTAATGTTACTTCACCAAAAGTTATACTAGCACCAAAATCATCTGAACTGTACGTGTTCTGCAAATCGTAATCTCCGTAGTCCATTAGTTTCCAATCGCTTGTTCGTCTCATCTCAACATAGATTTTTGCAGGATCAATTCCACTATTATTTATTAGACCCCCATCAAACAACAATATAACTTCTTGCGTACCATTTACACAGGTGGTGTTTCCCGCCCACGCAATGAACTCCCAGTTAGATCCAAATAACCATCCACTAAGTTGATACTGGGTATTTGAAGCTGAATAACTTGTAACATTTACTTGTAAATATCCATTGTTTATAAAATCCTCTGTACTATTAATATTAACTGAAGAGCGAGGAAAGTCTGTATGATTATAGCTATTAGTTGTATACCTGTCTATTGTATCTATAAGTGTGTCACTACCGACTCTTCGCAGTTCAATTCTAATATCATATGTACCATTTATTTCTGATTCGTAGATATCACTTCCTTCAAATATTAATTGAAATGTTTGCTCACTAGAATTATCAACCGTGATTGTTGTTGAGTTCCATGCAATCCATTGCCAGCTATAACCTGATTCTTTGTGCAAATCTCCTGCAATCTGGTATTGCCCGCTAGTCGATGAATTAACAGTAACATTAATCTGAAGGTTACCGCCAACTATACTATCAGCGGCGCCATTGATAAGATCTACAAGTTCAACACCAGCACTTGCAAAATCAGTAGCGTTATACGTATTTGTAGTATATGACTCAATTATATCATATTGTTTCCATTCACCTGTATACGAATTAAGTTCCAGTCTAATTTGATAAGGACCATCTATTCCTTTATTTCTTATTTGTGCTCCATCAAAGTATATAGTATAGGTTTCAACGCCCGACACATTATGAGTTATTTCTTGTCCTTGCCATGAAATCCACTGCCACGTGTAACCAGATTGTTTATGCAAATTAGCGTTTAACCAATAAGTACCAGGTGTCGAAGAGTTAACCGCTACAGTCACTGCAAGATAAGTATATGATCCTTGAGTACCCACACCTGTATCAGTTGGATAACCCGCTTCATAAAATTCAACAGATGATCTTTCAAAATCAGTATAGTCATAAGTGCTAGTAGTATATTCATTTACTGAATCAAGAGTAGCCCAAGTAGTAATATTACTTATTTCAATTTTACAAGTATATGGCCCATTAAGTTCACTATCACGTATTCTTTCTCCGTCAAACTGTAATTTTATTTCTTGTTCTCCAGTTCCAACAAGCGTTATTTGTTGTCCTTTGTTAGTTATCCACTGCCAATTGTAACCAGATCTTTTTTGTAAATCACCATTTAACCAGTAAGTTCCTTCTTGTGTACAGTTTACAGTTACATTTACCTCAAGGTAGTTGTAATCATCATCTAAATCTGTATCATTACCCCAATCAGTAATACCTGAATCAATAATTGTTATAGAAGGTGTCTTAAATTCAGTATAGCCATATGGATTTGTGCTGTAACTTTCCATTAAATCTTGCTCGGTCCAAGTAGAAACATCACGTAACTCAATTCTTACCTGATAAGGACCATTGATCGCACTGTTTCTAATTGTTTCTCCACTAAACAATATTATAATTGTTTCTTCTTGACCAGCTGTTAAATAATCAGCCCCATCATTACTTTCCCATGAAATAAAAGTCCAGGACCAACCAGATTGCTTATGCAAATCTGCACCAACCCAGTAATATCCAGATGTACTACAGTTAACAGTTACGTTAAGTTCTAAATCACCGTCACCTGTCTTTGTATCTGTTACATCTACTATCTCTGCACCTGCACCTTGGAATTGTGAATAAGTATATTCTAAAGTTGTATACGGGTCATAAGAGTCAATTTGTCTGAAATTGCTATCCCTTAATTCAAGTTGTACTTTGTATGGCCCATTTATCCCCTTGTTTTTGATTTTTATTCCATCAAAGTGCAAGGTTATTGTCTGATCACCTGAATCTATGTATGTATAATTATTCTTCCAATCTATCTGATTCCCGCCAACAGCATTGGAATATAAATTCCCTGTTACCTCATAATAGCCTGCTGTATCAGCAGATACGGTCACATTTACATCCAGATAATCGTACTTTCCGTCAATGCCTGTATCACGACCAGAATTGGTGATACCACTTATGTTTATAGAAGCAGACGGCGCATCAAAATTATCATATGAATACGAAGGTGTTTCAAGGCTTTGAATACTATCAAGTAACTTCCAATTATCAGTATCCCATAATTCAAGTCTTATTTGATATGGTCCATTTATTTCACTGTTTCTTATTATTTCTCCATCAAACTCCAAAGTAATAGTTGCATTACCTGAAATACTAGTCCAATTATTTTTCCATGAAATCCACTGCCATGAATAACCAGATTCTTTGTGAAGATCTCCTCTCAGTTCAATATTTGTAGCTGACAAAGCGGAAACATCAACGCTTACCAAAAGATAATTATAATCTCCATCACCATCTGAGTCAACACCTACAGCACTTGCACTGCTGTCATTAAATTCAACAACAGAACCCGCAAAATCTGTATAATTATAATCATTTGTTTCTCCTTCATATAATGCTTCTCTTTTACCTTCATCAAGATTTTGAACTTGAATTCTTAGGTTGTATGGTCCGTCTTGAGCTGCAGATCTAATCTGTTCAGAATTAAATAAAAGCGTAGCAGTTTCAGTGTAATACCCACCAGCTACTTGAGCAGAGCTGACTGTTATATACTCGTTTTTCCAACCAAGCCAATAACTATTTGTATTTGTCTGTTTACTAAGATCACCAGTTACTTCATAGCTACCTGCTTGGGTAAAGTTAACATCAACGGTAATCTTTAGATATTCATAAGCAGAAGTACCTGTAGTATTATAACCGATATCCTCTACTTGATCGATACTTACAGCAGCAGTTCCAAAATCAGAAATACTATAATTGTGGCTTGAATCTACACTTAATTGATCTAAATTTGACCATTCACTTGAACGCCTAACCCATACATCAATATCAAAATTTGTACTGTTACCGTTAGCAAAAGCATTTTGAACCGTTTGAGATAAACCTTGTATACCATTTAATACTTCCACAGAATCATAATAAAGTTGTATTATCTGTGGGCTACTATTCTGAAGAAGATATAAATCGTTTTTCCAACTACCTGCGATATAATTCCAATCATAAATCTGTTTATGCAAGTCACCACCTATTGTGTAATAACCTGTATCGTTTACCTGGACAGACACATTTACTACAAAGTAATCCTGATCACTTGTTATATAATCGTCATAATCTCCTGTAAAGTATATATCTCTTAAATCACCAAGACTTGAGAAATTGTAAGCATGTGTTGTCTGATATTCATTAATGCTATCCATCATATTCCAGCTGGAATCAAATAAATCAAATCGTATCTTATATGGGTCATCATATCCAGATGCTTGTATGGTTCCAACATCGAAAGATACTACAATGTCTTGTTCACCTTCTGAATCAAATGTTATTTGTTTTTCAGAACTTGTTAACCATATCCAATTATCCCATCCACCCTGGTTTACAACTTTATGTAGATTACCATACACATAATATGTTCCAATTTCTGTAGAGTTAACTCTCAAGGTCACATTCAGATATTGATTATCACTAGAATCATAGGGATATGTAGCATCATCAATGAATCTAATATCTGGCTGACCAAAATCAGCAAGATAATAATATGTATCAGTTGTAAAGCTTATCTGGTCAAGTTCACCTGAACTACTAGGTTGACGCAGCCGAAGGTTAACACTGTATGTTCCTTCTACCCCTGATTTTTGAACTTCATATCCATTAAATAAAATTGAAACATTTTCAGTACCTGAAGTTGCATAAAACTGAGTATTTCCCCATGTAATCCACTGCCAATAGCCATTACTTTCTTTGTATATTTCACCGGAAACTTCATAATTACCAGAGTTGTTAATATCAACAGGAACTATCACTTTAACATAATCATAGTATCCATCTCCATCGTCATCATATCCTAAATCACTGTGACTTCCATCAAAAACTGCACCAGGTGCTGAAAAATCATCATAATTATGAGAACTTGTTTCAAAATCTCTGCCACCCATCCATTCGCCACCAGATGTTTGTAGATTTACATGTAATTTGTATATTCCACTGTAACCAGCACTATAAATGCTTTCACCAGAAAATGTCATATTAACAATACTTGTACCATTTTCAAGTGTCTCTTCCACCCAAGTATTTGTTATCCAGTACCAGTTGCTACTTTGTATATCTCCATTTAGATAATACTCACCAGCATAACCATCTGAAATGTTAATATGTACACCTATTACCAAATTTCCATCTACAACACCATAATCTGTAATATCCTCAATTAAAGCACCAGGTCTGCTAAAATCATCATAGTTGTATGGAATTTCCGTATCAGGGTCATAGTTAGTTAACCATTGTTCATTTCCTACTACTTTATGTAGATTGAAATTTATATAATATGGGCCATCTTTCTCACTGTTATAGATATCTGAACCTTCAAAATATATTGGAAGTATTATACTAGTATTTGGTAGATATTCTCCACCTTCTTGAATAATTATCGTTTGACTTTTGTTCCAAGCAACTCCTTGCCATTCGTACCATCCACCAGGTTGTTGTACTTTTTTATGCAGGTTACCATGTACATTGTAGCTACCTTCAATAGATGCATTTATACTTGCGTTTACAAAAAGGCCTGCATATCCATTTGAACCAGGTACCGCATAATAAGTAATACCGTCTTCAAATGCTATCGGAGGTCTTGAAAAATTATTACGATTATAGGTATTTGTTGTCGTATACTCTAAACTATCAAGTTCCATCCATTCTCCAGAGCGGTAAAAACCAACCCATGCTCTCCAATTACCTGTTGCTGCGTTGCTGCTTTGTATTTGTTCTCCATCGTAGTATATTTGTATAACATTTTGTCCGGAAGAACAATATTCTTCTGTTTCATTATATGTTATCCATTCATTATTTGGACCATTTAATCCACCGCCCACACGATAGGTTCCAGCTGTTGTAACATTTACCGTTACATTAAATATTAAAAAGTCATAGTCCCCAGATGACCCATATGGATAGTCAGTTATTGATTCTATCGTGCTACCAGTTGTTATCCCAAAACCTCTGAAAGATTGTACCTCATTTTCTAAAGGATCTGTTGCGGTGAGCTGTATATCATACCACGAATCATCATCTGCAGTTGAAGGTACTGTAAAGTTAAATGTCCCATTTCCACTATTAATATTTGTAAATGTTCCACTTGTAAGAGTATGTTCCCCCATCCAATCCCAGTAAAGAATCTTCCAATCATAAGTTGCGTTTAATACCTCGCTACTATTGAGTATATACGTTAGAGTATACGTTCCAACGCCTGTTCCACCTGGGCGATAGTTGTTTTTGTTTATATCAAATTCTAGATTTAATGAACTTATTTGAACACCCCACATATCTCCACGCGCAACAAGCTGGGATGTACCATTTGCAACCCACATCTTAAAGACATATTGACCATTTGAAAATTCAGAAGTATTTATAACAAACATATGGCTGCCATTGCTATCTGTCACATTTGTTATTCTAGATACAAATTGTTCACCATAGTAATTGTCACCATCGCTATATTCTTTATACAAATCAAGTGTACAATTAGAATTAGAAAGACTTGATGCTGAAATATTGACGTATATTGGTGCACCAGTTGCATATTGCCAGCTATCCATCCGGTTGTCAAGCCAATCACATTGATTCCATCTTGGAAGTAAAGTTATATCTCTATTTGTTGTACTATTATTTGATATTACAAGTACCTCATTATAATGATCGTATGATCCACTGTTTGCATCTATCTCAAAATAATACATGCCTGCTCTTGCATTCATACTATATGCACCAGTTGAAACATTTGTAGAAGTTGTGTTCTCACTTCTTGTAACTGTAGCTCTAAGCCAAATTGTTGCATCAACAGGATTGCCGTATGCATCTGTTATATTACCAAATACAACACAGTTTTCTGGCGGAGGTGGACAAAATTGATCATAATAATATTTACTAGTCATTGTATTTATTTCATCAAGAATAGAACCTGTTGAACTACGTACACGTATATTTACCCAAATTGAAGCGTTTCTACCCTTTGAATATATTGAACCACCCTCAAAAGTAAGATTAACATATTGCTCACCAGTATTAACAAGAGTAACTCCTTGGCGAATACCAGATATCCATGGATCTCCTTGATAACTAAAGTCACATGTACCAATATCGCCTTCAAACTCATAATAACCGGTTTTACCAACTTCAACCTCTACGCTAATTTGAAGATAATCGTACAGACCATCGCTATCTTCATCAAGACCTGAATCAATGATTGTACCTGCAAAATAGATATCAGGAGCACTAAATGCTGTATAACTATAAGCTGAGGTGTTCTTACTCATCGAGTCAAACCATATGCTATTATTTCTTATGTAATATAAATCATAAATCAATCTATATGGGCCATTTATTTTTTTCATATAAATATACCCTGCATCAAAGGACAGTTCAACCATATTTGTACCGGATGAATAAGTTCCAGTGTACGAATCTGAAGTAATCAAAATTCCTTCTGAAGTGTATAATTTTCCAGTTATACCATATGTTCCAGATGCATTAGTTGAGAATTTAACTTTTGTTAGAAGATAATCATAGTCTCCATCTGAATCAGAATCAATAGGCGTCTCAGAATAATAACCTTCATAAAACGATGCAAATGGACTTACTGTCCCAATATTCATCTTAATGTCGCCATAAAAATCAGTATCATTCCAATTTGGATCCTGCACTGGAACGATATTTACTGATGCAGATGAACTATCAATAGTCATCATATAATTTTTGATATTATTTAAGGTCATACCATTTGGAAGATTAATTGTATACTCCATTTCAAAAGCAGGATTGCTGTAGTATCCATCTAGCGCAACACTGTGAATATTTTGACTTTCATCTATAAAATCAGATGCAACAAGTGTCTCATTTATGTATATAGTTATAGGCTGGGATGAAAATGTTGAACCTACAAAGTTTGTCATTTCAACATTTGTACAATATGGTTCTATATCAACACTATCAACTTTAAACTTGTTAAAAGGTATGCTAGTTAGCATAGTTTCTTCACCGAAATAGCTAGAAGACGTTAAAGACGAATTTATAAAACTAATAAATTCCTCTGCTTCCTCAGAACTTACTGTACAATCAAAGTCTGCATCAGCCATTACTCTTAAAATTTCATAGTTTGAGTTGATAGCTCTTACAAGATTTGCATTTGCAATAGAACAATTAATCATATCTATATTAACAGTTATTGGATCAGGGCTGGCATTAGTAAGTGTAATATCCTGCCAATATGGTCCATCTTCCACAATTGTAATATTAATGACCTGGTTTTGATATCCCCCAATTCCAAGTGGAGGTCCATCCATTGATTCACCTACCATTTTTGCAAGAGTTATCAAATAAAAACTACCAGAGTATATAGATATGTTAAAGAAGCCGTTTGAATCGGTTGTTGGTAAATCAAAAAATCCTTTAGAACTTTCGAATGGATGATATGGATCATAAAGCATAATACTTACACTTTCAAGTGCTTGACCCGCTGAAGTAACATTTCCACAAATATATGAATTTGATTCTGGTTTTGTTTCTAAATAGATTATACCGATGTTTTTTGTTTCGCCTTCTGAAACAGTGATTTCTTCAGTTCCATTTAAAAAGTAACCCTCTTTACTTACGAAAAACTCAAAATCTTCAGAAACACTTACATTTAGACCAATTATAAAACTACCATTACCTTTTGATAACGTTTGATTCATGAAATGTGTTTCTTCGTTTTCAACATAAATCGTTACATTAGCAATAGCTGTTGAAGTACCATCTAAATATATTTGACCAATGGCATACGCCGTAATATTGAATATTATTGATAAGTAGGTGTCATGATCTATTTCATATATTCCATCCTCATTTAAATTCTCATAAAAATGATGGAAGCTATCTTGGAAAGAATCTGACTCATAACCTGGTGCTTCAAATATTATTTGGACGTCATAATTATTATTATTATAGGCCTGCTCGCTTTGTTCTATAAACATTCTAAAGAAACCTTCGCCATCTGTATACGTTGTATTTAGAATATCACTTTCATTGCCATCAGTTATAACTGTAACAAGGCAACCCTCTAATGGCTCTTTATCAGTCATATCTATATAGACATGTCCTTGTATTGTAGCATTTGCAATACCCATGTCCCCTCCGCCACCGCCACCAAGGTCAACTGTAAAATTAATGTTTTCAATATTAGTATCATTATCTGGGATAGTCCTATAATTCCAAAGCGTTGGGAAAACCCCTTCTTTAGAAGAACTTAAAGCGTATTCGCCTGCAACTAGACCTGTAAAAATATAATAACCATCGATATCACTAGTTGTAATATTATTATAAGAAGAATTATCAGTTATTTCAACAGTTGCACCACTTATTGGATCCCATGTATCTTGATCTAGCACATAACCTGAAATACTAGAATTACCACCAGGACCTGGCTGCGGACCATCGCCACCACTGCCTGGAAATGAAGCATTGTTCCAAGTCGTAGTATTTTCAGAAACAGATACATTATAATCATAAACTGTGCCTAAAGAGTTTTCATAGAAAGACATGTCATAAATTCCTGATGTAACATTATTATCAAAAATATAATAACCCGTCGCATTAGTATATACAGATTCAATTGGTTGCCCTTGATCTTTTCTATCTATTAAAACTGTCACGCCTTCTAAAGGTGCACTTTCACTATCATTTACAAAACCTCTAATTGTTCCATTACCACCACTACTTGTACTGGCATCATCTTGCTTTGTTTCAAGGCTATAAAGACCAGCCGTTTCATTCCAGCCTAAGGCTATATAGTAAACGTGTGTAGCTTCAGGGAGAGTAGTATGTTCATAGTGGTTTTCTGTTGTATTACATAGTAATGTTCCATCACCAGGCCCAGATGGCGGCGAACCTAGCTTGTAAAAGATGACTGTTTTATCATCTCCAATTCCCGGAGAAAATACCAAATTTATTTGAGACGAACTATTTGATGTAGCTGTAAATGAAGCAGGTTCTGTCGGGTAAACAGTAATGGTTGCGTTGCTGTAGTTACCTGGTATTGGATTTGCTGCACTGTCATATATCATACACCCGTCTTGTCCAAATGCTGGCACAAATGTTAAATTTGTAGTTCCAACATTTTTTCCATCAAATGTTATATTGAAAAAAGAATAATTTCCTGAAACATTACTTCCACCGTTTGTTGCGCCTTCTACTTGTTTAACCCACCCTGATGCATTGTTTATTCCTCCAACTATTGCAAAATTTGTCCAAGTGGAAGGAGCACCGTTTGTGATACTTGACACATTTACTATATTTTGACCGAATGTTAGGTTATACATTGTAAAACCTGCAAACTCGTTTGCATTTCCCCATACATATGCTGTAACGGAACTTCCTATTTCTACTTCTAATGTCGCATCGCTCCAGCCTATTCCATCTATTGTTGATGCCGCTGCTGATACAGGCAATACAAAAGATATTGGTATTAAACTTGTAATCAACAACACTATTACTAATAGCGTACTATTTTCTTTCGTTATGTTTTTTTTATTCATTTCTATTCCTCCTAACTTAATTATTTATTATATACCATACTCTTGGGCATCTGTACCGCCAATTACGGTATATGGTGACCAAACATCATATAAACCATTATATTCTAAAAGTAAATCAAGACTATTCCATATTTTTTGAGCATCTGCTCCGCTAACAATGACTAAAGGCGTATAAACATCAAATCTAGCATTTTTGCTTTCAACTGTTTGAACTGTCGTAAAAGAATACGTTTCATTAGTCCAAGTCAAGTTCCACATTGTATAACCTGAAAATTCAGTTGCATCTCCCCATACTATTGTTTGAAATTCATCACCTATTGTTACTTCGTAGCTCGTGTCATCCCAACCTACCCCTTCACCCGGAGAACCTGCTTTTGTAATGCCAAACAATCCAACAAAACATCCCAATAGCAATAAAACTACGACATAGCCGCTTAAAATTTTATTTACAAATTTATTTCCTTCTCCAAATATCTTTTTGTTTGATTGCATTAAACCCATCTCTTATCCTTCTTAGTTTTTTGATCACTCAGAATAGAATTCTCTAAAACAATAAGTTATTAGGCATCCATCCTGACTAACACAAGTATAGAATAAACAATTATATATCTTTCTATATACGTAAATATATACTGTTTATATATTAATCTACATATTTATATGCATACTTACCTGCATAACCACCTGCACAACAAAAGAAAAACAATAAACATTATACTAACAAAAAATTAAAAAAAGAATTATTTTTTGGTGTAAAACTTAGTCCAACGAACACGTCGAGGTACACGCTTTAAATCAAGCATGTTTATCTGACATTTAAGTTTACAAAAATAAAGAACAGTACCATCTTTTTTAGCATAAAGTTTACCAGTACCAGGTTCTATTTCCTCTCCACAAAATGAACATTTACGTCTCTCAACCATAAACTTAACCTCTAACGTGGCCCACCAAGGCGTCTTGCTTCACGCTGTGTCTCACCAAGCATTAAGATATCACCAAGTTGAACTGGACCCATAACGTTTCTAGTAATAATTTTACCTTTGTCAATTCCGTCAAGTACCCTGATTTTTACTTGTGATGCTTCACCAGCCATACCGGTACGGTCAATTATTTCTACTACTTCACAAGGTGTTCCTTCTACGACCATATTCTATCACTGTTGTTTTTTAATTTTAAGTGGTTCAATTTTTTTGACAAGAGTATCGATTCCTGCTTTGTCTTTTCCAGGGTTTGTAATAGCTACTGCTGCAGTACTAACCTTTAAACCTGCGGCGCTACCTAGCTCATCCTTACTTTGAACATATGCATATGGTATATTTTTTTCTTCACATAAAACTGGCATATGAGCAAGTATTTCCTCAGGTGTTATGTCTTCAGCCATAACTACTAGTTTTGCTTGTCCGCGTTCTACTTGTTTTGTAACCTCATTTGCTCCTTTACTGATTTTGCCATTATCTCTAGCTTTTTCTACAAGATCATAGGCTAAATCTTGGATTTCTTTTGGTGTTTGAAATTTTACATACATCGGCATAGTTTTTTAGCCTCCTTATTTTTAAGCTTTCATAGACATATTCTTTACTAGATATGTAAAGCACTTGAATACAGGTCTATTATAAAAAGGTTGTTCAAGTAAAAGATATCTTTGAAGTAAACTTATTTTTTGTAAATAAAATTATTGCACTTGCCAAAAAATATTTATAGTTATTATAACTATAATAGTTATGATAACATGAATTATAGAACAATTAATGTCACGTCCAAAACATATGAAAAGCTAGTTCTTTATAAACATGGAAATATGAGTTTTGATGATATAATAAATGAGTTTATGAAACTTGTTGAAGAAAAAAAGTTTTACAAACATATACTTGAAGAACATAAAAAAAGAATGCTTAAAATAAAATCTGGAGATTTTATAGAATCCGATAATATAGAGCATGCTCTAAAAAATAGTTGAGGGGACTTTTTGAAATCAAACAAAAAAACATTTACTTATAAAATATTTCAGGGTAAAGATTTTTTAAAAGATGTTAAAAAAATACTTAAAAGTGGAGATAGTTCAGTATTAACAGATATACAAAGAGCAATAGATGAATTAAAGATCGAGCCTCATAAAAAAAGACCGAAAGTTGATATAAAACTTATATCATCAAAGAAAGAATCAACTTACCGAGTCAGATTAGGAAAATATAGATTAGTATATGAAATAGATGAAATTAACAAAAAAGTAATCCTTACAATGTTTTTTATTAGAGGAAAAGGATACTAAATAGTATTTCATGCCAAAGGTATTTTTTCCACTTCAAGCCGGTCTGCCGTAGGATACTCTTCAACAATAAAACACTCAAAATTATTTTCTTTTAAAAACTTTAAATTTTTTTCTAAAATCCAAATCGCAAGCTCAACTCGTTTTTTATCAAGATCAATATTTACATATTTTTTTTGTATTTTTAAAGTGTTAATTAGTAAATCATAAATTTGATTTAATGATCTATTTTTTGAAACAACAACACCTTTTAGAAGTGTTCCATCATCTGTTATTATATCACTTTTTTTTGCTATATTTTTTGCACGACGTTTAATGCGGTTTCTAAGCTGTATCCCATCTTTAAAAGAAGAAGAACAATAATGAACACCTATTTGTAACTCAGCATCCAGGGTTTTTTTAATAACATTATAAGCAGTTTTTTGACTATTTTTTACAGCTGAAGATATATCATCTTTAACAGTAAAATTTTTACTATTTAGTTTTAAAGCATTTGTCTCAGAATATTCAAGTTCATTTAAATTAACCCAAGAAACATTATTTTCACAAGCCCATTTAACAAGTAAAAAAATATCCTCTTCAAAACCTGGAATTACAGGTATTTCAAATGCTACATCACAATCAAGTGTTATAGATTTTTTAATATGTTTTAAAAAAGGTACATCTTGCATTTTTTTCCAATACGCAGGCATTGGATGAAAACGTATTTCATCAAGACCTGCAGAAACTAGTTCATCAATATATTGACCATTTTTTAAACCAGATGTATAAAGATGAATATGAAAATCAGATCCAAAATTGTTTTTTAAAAGAGAAATATATTCTTTGGTTCGCCCCCATTTAACAAGCGGATCACCACCAGTAATACCAGCACCTTTTGCATTTATGTATTTTGCCTCAAGTAACAATTTTTCTGTATCTTTTTCGCTAGATAATTCCCATTCATCTGCAAAAATTTTATCTTTTTTAATTTTTTTGGAACTTAGTGGACAATAAAAACAAGATGCAGGACATAATCCGGTTACAAGTAAAACCATTTTTGAGCCTTGCGCACACATCTTGCAAGCAGGTGACAAAGGCGTTGTGTAAATGCTATCGTTAAACCAGTTTACTATTTTTTGCATAAGTTTATTCCAATCCACTAGAAGTTATTGTAAAAATAGTTGTTTTTCCTTCAGGTTGAGATCTATGTTTCATAATTATCGCAGTTCTTTTTCCAACACCTGTTTTTTCAAGTTTAATACTAGTTTTAATCATGTGTTCTGTTTCACGATGAGTAAAAGGTTTTATTTCACCATTTTTATCAGTATAAACTTGTTCAGATACAAGAACAAAAATATCTTTTTTTCTTGCAGCCATTTGCATGCTGCCCATTTGCCTTAGAAAAGAACGCATTGTTGCTTCTTTATCTTCTTCCAGATGCATCCTATAAAAAAGATTTAGAGTATCAACAACTATTAACTCAACATCGCTAGTATCAATTGCTTCTTTTATCATTTTTTCTTGAGAATCAAAAGAGTCAGGTGTAAAAAACATTATACTATCAAGGATTTTTTTAAAATTATAATCCTTTTTACACATCTGATTAAGCCTTTCAATTGAAACACCTTCACTATCAATAAATGCAATCTTTTTACCCGCGTTTGCGCATTCACGAGTTGCTTGTAAACAAAGGTTTGATTTACCACTACCGGCTTCTCCGTAAACTTCGGTGATTGCACCGCTTTCTATTCCTCCCCCTAAAAGATCATCAAGAGGTTTACATTTAAGTTTAAGATGTTTCATTTTACTTGCATTAGGTCAGTATCAATTCAAATAAAAACTTTTTTGAAATAATTTTAAAGATCATTCATCCTTTTTTTAAGAATACATGCTTTACAAAGCTTTTGACTTGTTGGCTTACCACAAATATTACACTTATTAAGATTTGCAGGAGGATACTTTTCCAAAAGCATATCTTTTATCGTATCATAACTATTAAGAATACTATGACGTGCTCCTGGCGTCTGATACTCAAGAGTATCAACCATATTTCTAAAACTACCACGCAAAGCCCTTATAGAATAAGGACACTCTGCATCATGAAACTTAAAATCTTTTAAAATAGCATACAACATATTTTCTTTCTCAGGAATACTACGCAGTGGCATTATACGTGGGATAAGACCAGGCTGAATTTTTTTATGAGGACCAAGACGCGCTAATTTTTTGATATCACCACTTACAAAATTCATAAGAACAGACTGAGCCATATCATCAAGATTATGACCTGTTGCAAGCTTTGTGACACCTAATTCTTTTGCTTTATTATTCAAACAAAGTCTTCTAAAAACACCGCAATAACTACATTCACCAAGTTCATCTTTTTTTGCAGCAATCGCATCCATTGTAAAACCTGTTACTTCTTTAAAAGATATAATATGAGACTGTACATCTAAAAGTTTACAGTTGTCTTTAACATATTTTAAACTTTTATCCCTATACCCTTTAATTCCTTCATCAACTGTTATACAAACAATTTCTACATCTTTTCTTTTTGAAAAAATATCATGCATTATATGAAGAGTAGTGATACTGTCTTTACCACCAGATACAGCAACACCTATCTTTGCAGGACCCTGAGTTTTGCCTTGTTTTTTAAGGTCTTTTTTTACTCTTTTTTCAAAATACTGTATAAAATGATCACTACACAGATGAGTACCATTATACCTGATATAGGTAACAGAAGGTTTCTTACATTTACTACAAATCTTAGTCATTTTTAATAAAACCAGACAATAAATACAAAATAAAAAGGTTATTGATGTAAAATATCTACATTTATTTCAAATGCGATAATCGGATGCTCCAGTTTAAAATTTGAAATCGTCTGAGGATGAAGTTCACCAAAGAAACCCACATTTTTATTGTTTACAAAAACTTGCGCACATCTACCTTTTACAAAACCAGGATGACTAAAATCTTTAATTTCATAAGTGATACCTATATCTCTCATAATTGCTTCAACAAGGGATTTACACTCCGTAAAATTTGCTTTTGCATCTATTTTTACAAAACCTAGTTCAAACTTGTTTTTGAATTTTTCATTAACAACTATTCCAAGTTCAAAAATCTGCTGAGGCAATGCATGATGTCTATTTTCATTTAAAATTTTAAGAAGTGATGGTATAAGACCTACACGCAAGCAAGAAAACTCTTCACCAATCGGATTTTGAATTTCAACACATGTTTCTTTTTTTAATCCTATTTTTTCAAACTCGTCTTTATCATTACTAATTGTAAAAGTTGTTACTTCATTAAAACCCAGACCTATCATTATACTTCTAAGCGCATCATAAAAATCTTGACGCACAAGTTTTTTACCAAAAGTCAAAGATTTTGAAAACTCAGATTCAAAGTTTTCATAACCATAACCTTTTGCAACATCTTCTACAAGATCAATTTCATGAAGAATATCTGCTCGGAAAGCCGGTATTGATACACTAAGTTTATTTTTTGATTTCTCCAAAGAATTATAACCCATTTTCTGCAAAGATTTTATTATTTCTTTTGCACCAAAATTTGTTCCAAGAATCGTATTTACATAATCTACTGATAAATCCATTTTAACAGGATTAAGCTGCGGCGTAGTAAACTTTTCATTTCCATCTTTTACAGTTGTTGTATATATTTCTCCACCACGTTCTGCAAGAGCTGTTACAACAATATTAAGTGCGTAGTTTATTGCTTTTTTATCATTACCTGTCACATCAATAAAAAGATCGGTTGTAAAAGGTGTAACTTCAGTTAGACTACCATTGATAATAGGTGGATAAGAAAGAACATTATTATTTACATCAACAATCAATGGATGTTTATCAAATCCTTCAAGAAGATTTGCGTAATCAACACCTTTTTCATGTTTTTTAAGTATCTGACTAAGAGTCATTGACTCTACTTTATTTAAAGGCACAAACTGCACTGCATCAGGATTAACTGCTTTATACGTAAAAGGTGGTTTAACAGGCTCAAAATTATGTACACCAATTGCTACCTTTTTACGGTTACGACCTAAACCCATATGCAGTTTTTCCTGTAAATCCATTAAAGAGGAAATCAGTTCATCAGTCATTGTAATATTTTTAACAAGGGCTGTTACAACAAATGGTCTTACTTTTTTAACACTGGAATCAACAGTAATCACAACATCTGATTTCTTAGTGACATATTCTTTTAAACCAGTCTTAAAATTAAAAAAAGCACGAGATGCACGTGCGATTCCCTCAACAGATGCAAGATCTGGCCTATCAGGGAAAAACTCTATACTTATCTCATCGCCTTCTACCCTATCAAGGTCAGCACCTATCATAGGTAGTTTTTCAAGTAACTCTTTTTTTGGTACCTTATATCCTAACAAATTTAGAAAGTCATTATAGTCAAATGTTACAACGGGCATAAAAAGGGAAATATACTTTTTATTTATTTGATTTTGGTAAAAACTTTTAAAAAAAGGTTGTATTTAGGCCTACAAAGAAGGAACTGCAAATGAACAGATATAAACTAGTGATGTTTGACATGGATGGAACACTACTTAATGGTAAAGGTATTTTTGTTATAGCTGAAAAACTAGGTTTTTATGATGAACTTTTAAGCTATTTTAAAAACAAAACAGATATCCCTTTTTACAAAAGAAGCATTGAAATTGCAAAACTATGCAAAGGTTTTACAAGAGATGAGTTTCTTAGCATCTTTCATAGTGTTCCCTTACAAAATAACGCAGAAAACATTATTCAAACTTTAAAAAATAAAAACATTAAAATTGCAATTGCTACAGATAGCTACATGTTTCTTGCACAAGATTTAAAAAATCGACTAAAAATTGATTTTGCTTTTGCAAATAATCTTCTAACTAATAATGGTACAATAACAGGGGATATTGAAATTAGCAACAAAGATCTTATAAGTGATATCACAGGTAATATCTACTCGATTTGTAAAGAGCAAACACTTACAGACCTCTGCAAAAAACTAAGTATATCTGTTGATGATTCTATTGCGGTCGGAGATGGAATCGTTGATATTGGTATGATTAAGAAAGCAGGTATCGGTATAGCATTTAATGCATCTGATAAAGTAAACAAATACGCTGATATTGTAACTAATGACTTAAGCGTAATACTAGATTACATTTGAGGAAAAGGATGTTAAAAAAATGAAAATCTATAGCGTAGCAGATATACATGGTTCACAATATCGACTGAACCTTGTTTTAAAAAATATACAAAGATACTCTCCAGACCTTGTAGTTGTATGTGGCGATATAACACAGTTTGGACCTGGAGATGTTGCAAAGAATTTTTTAGATCAAATACCTGTTGAAACAATTGCAGTAACAGGCAACATAGATTCACCTGATGTAGAAAGGGGAATAGACGAGAGCAAAGCAACAAGAATAGAACTAAAAAAATTAGTTAAAAAAGGTATAACTTTTGTTGGAACAAGCGCAATAAACCCGGATGATTTTAAAACACTTGAAGAAAAAAAGATGATTGATGAAAAAACAATACTAGTTACTCACGTGCCACCTTTTGATACAGTAGATAAAATATTTATTGGAATGCATGGCGGAAGCAAAGAGTTACGTTTATTAGTTGATAAATTTAAACCAAAACTTGTTCTAAGTGGACATATACATGAGGATCCAGGATACAAAAAAATTAATGATACAATTTTTGTAAACTGCAGCATAGGCAAACGTGGAGAAGGCGCTCTTATTGAAATAAATGAAGATATATCAGTTAAAATGCTTGAATGAAAAAAATAGTAGCCCCGTCCAGATTCGAACTGGAGTCACAAGATCCAGAGTCTCGTATGATTGACCACTACACTACGGGGCTAGACAAGTAAAAGCTGAATAAACACCTTTCTTATGAAATTTACTATTATATCTTAAAAACGCTAAAATTTTTATATCAAGTTATGATTATAAAGATAAAAATGTGAAAGGTTAACACTTGACAAAAGTTGATATTATTGGGGGAAGTCTAGGCGGCTTAAGTACTGCAATATCAATTAAAGAAAAAAATAAATCTATAAATGTAATTGTCCATGAAAAACATAAAAAAATAGGATATAATCACGAAGGACGAAGATGCGGTGAAGCCCATTCAATAGAAAAAGAATGGAGCAAATGGATCCCTGAAAAAAACAGTTACTACAATGAAATTAAAACTGGAGTAATATACATAGGAGAAAAAAAATACGAATACACAAGAAAACCAGGGACTGCTTATATGCTAAACCGGCAAGAGTTTATTTGCCAGCTTGCAAAAAAAGCAGAAAAATTAGGCACAATAATCCAAACAAACGATAAGATAAAATCAAAAGATGATCTTGATTCAGATTATGTCGTTGATGCATCCGGATGCCCAAGCACAATTAAAAGAGAACTTAACTTAAATAAAGGCGTAAAAGGTGTAACATATCAACATACTATAGAAGACTCAAATTGTTTTATATCTGATACAATAAAGATTTATTATACTGGTAAATTTGGATACTACTGGATATTTCCAAGAAATCCACAGAAAAAAGAGGTAAATGTTGGAGTAGGTCTTGCAAAAGATTTTGGTTACAACCTAAAAAATCTTTTAGAAGATTTTGAAAAAAAACAAAATATCACAGGAAAAATTAATTACGTGACAGGAGGTCTTATACCTGTTGGACTTCAAAGACCTTTCAAATATAAAAATATCCTATTTGTAGGTGATGCATCGGTTGGTTCTTTTCCACCAAGTGGGCAAGGTATCTACCGAGCATTATTAAGTGGTGATATAGCAGGTAAATGCATCGCATCTAATCAAGTAAATAGATACCCATATATGATAAATAAGATGTTTATAAAATGGGATGTTATATGTAAATTTTTTACATCAGCAAATCTTGTTGGTAGAAATATAAACCCTAATTTAGTTTTAAAAAATTTTGATTATTTTGTCAAATTTGGGGCGAGAATGCTACATTAAAAAGAAAAAAAATTATTTTTCCAGGAAAATGGTTTGCGTTGGGAAAGCCATTTCTATGACTTCTCAAAAAGTAGAATATACATAACGAACCCAAATCAAAGGAAAGTAAACATTAAAAAATGATTATTTATTACCCCTAAAATAGTATGATGACAATAAATTTTAAATTAAGTGAAATTATCAACAATCTCCTACTAAATAATGGTATCAATGTCGCTCCGATATTTGGAGAAATTATTGCTGCTTTAATCTTTTTTACACTTGCTCTTGTTATAGGTTGGATAGTCTATCATATCTTCGAGCATTACTTTAGCAAATGGGCAAAAAAAACAGCGACAACTCTTGATGATGAAATCATTAAAAACATAAAAAAACCAATCTATTTTTTTGTCATCCTTGTTGGTATGGTATATGCATTAGATCAACTTTCAGTTCTTGATCCATATGATGTTGAAATCGGTCAGATTTTTACTATTGCTCGAATCCTTCTTGTTATTTTTATTATTACCAGAATAATCAATGTTCTTGTTACATGGTATGCAGAACGACTTGCAAAACAACGCAAAAAAAATATTGATAACCGTATTTTAAATATATTTAAAAAATTCCTACATGCAATCGTATACATTCTTGGATTTGTACTGATCATCCATATTTTTATACCCGATCTCTCTGGTTTAGTTGTTGGTCTTGGGGTCGGTGGTATTGCTATTGCCTTTGCTTTACAAAATATACTTAGCGATATTTTCAGTGCTTTTTCAATCTATTTTGATCGACCTTTTGAGGTTGGTGACTATATCGTTGTTGGAGAATATGGGGGAACAGTGACAAAAATTGGTATGAAATCAACACGTGTTCAACTATTACAGGGTGAAGAAATGATTATCTCAAATCATGAGATAACCTCAGGTAAAGTTCGCAACCTGCGCAAAATGTCTAGAAGACGTGTAGAACTAATTATCCGTGTTTCTCCAAATGTTCCACTTAAAAAACTAAAAAAAATCCCAGTAATTCTCAAAGAAACCATTGAAGGCTGTAAACCTGCTGAGTTTGACATGGTGCATCTCAGAGAGGTTGGGCCATTTAGTTATAATTTTGAGGTTATATACTATCTAAATACAGGAGATTATAACCAATTTCTTGATGTTCATGACAAGGTTAATTTTGCTATCAGGGAGCGATTTGAAAAAGAAGGAATCGATTTTGGTTTTCAGGGTAGTAATCGCCTTGCAGCAACCTAAAATAAAAACCCTAAAAAAAACTAATATTTAAGTTTTAGTTTAAAACATCTTTTATCTCATTTACTAATGTTTCCATCTGCGTTCTTGTTCCAATTGCAATCCTTAAACAACCATCAAGCAGAGGCAGACTTGAAACATTATTTACAAGTATATTTTTTTCATTTAACTTCTTACAAACAATATCTAAATTTTCACCAAAATTTGCAACTATAAAGTTTGCATCAGACTGATAAGTTCTAACACCGACTTTATCTAATTCCGCAAGTAAGTAACTTCTATTATCTCTTACAAGATTAACATAATGATCCACAAATTCCAAATCATCAAGTGCTGCTGAACCTGCGACAATACTTAGGCCATTTACACCATAAGGCAAAACTATTTTTCTGAGGTTTTGAATAACATTTTCATTAGAGATGATATAACCAAGTCTAACACCTGCAAGACCAAAACCCTTTGAAAAAGTCTGAACAACAATAAGATTACTATAACTATTTATCAAATCTTTGCAACTTTTATTACTGAACTGGAAATACGCTTCATCAACTAAGACAATTGCGTTTTTTGCTTTTTCTAAAATCCTAACTATATCATTTCTATAAACAATCGTTCCAGTTGGATTATTTGGATTTACAATTGTTATCATCTTTGTATTAGCATTTATTTTTTTAAGAATACTATCAACAGGAAAACTAAGATCATCATTGTAATCGACTAAGTTCTTTTTTGCACCAATAATTTCTGAATGAGACTCAAAAATATAAAAAGTCGGATTAGGAATAATTATCTCATCGTTTTTATCCAGATAAGTATCCATTATAACTCTAAGTGCTTCATCTGCCCCATTTGTAATCATTAAATTATTTTTACCTACATCTAAATAAGAAGAAAGTTTATCCATAAAAGTATCATACTCTGGATATACTGATATATCATCACAAGTAACTTTTTTTAAAGCTTCGATAACCTTAAGTGAACACCCCATTAAATTCTCATTTAAATCTAGTTTAATTTTATCTTTTCTATTGGAATTTAGATGTAGTTTTTTTATAACACCCTGAAGAGTAGATTTTGGTTTTACTATACGTTTCACCTTTTTTAAAGGTTAAACATGATAGTAACTTATCAATGTTTTTGTTTATAAATTTAAGAATGTAAAAATATTTAGAAGATGATTTGATACAGGTATCTCACAATAAGAAAAAATTAAGGGGAATTTATATGACAATTGTTATTGATGGTTCAAATCTTACAGTTGAAAAAGTAATACAGGTCGCAAGACATAATGAAGAAATAAAACTACATCCAGATGCTCTTAAACGTATTAAAAAATGTAGAGACCTTCTTGAAAAAAAGATAAAATCCAAAGAAATAATGTATGGTGTAAACACAGGAATTGGTGAATTTTCAGAAGTAGTATTAACAGGGGATCAAATACAACAATTCCAGAAATACCTTGTTTATAATCATGCAGCAGGAATAGGGGATCCTGCACCAATTGAATATGTCCGCGGGGCAATGCTTGCACGAATTAATGTTCATGCTCATGGACAAAGTGGATGCAGACCTGAGATTACTCAAACTCTTGTTGAAATGTTAAACAAGGGTGTAACACCCTATGTTTGTCAAAAAGGTTCGGTTGGTGCATGTGGAGACTTGGCACCAATGTCTCAAATAGCACTTTTAATGCTCGGGGAAGGAAAGGCATACTATAAAGGAAAACTGTACAATGGAAAAGAAGCAATGCAAAAAGCAGGAATTACTATTCCTGGTCTTCAAGCAAGAGATGGCCTTTCAGTAATAAACGGATGTAACCTTCTCACAGCTATGAGCGCGATTTTCTTATACGATGCTAATAATTTTTTAAAACAAGCAGAAATTGCAACAGCAATGAGCCTAGAGGCACTTAAGGCAAATATGAAACCATATACACCTAAACTACATGAAGCACGTGGCTTTAATGGTGCTATTCGCAGCGCAAAAGCAATATGCAAACTTGTAAAAGATGGAGATCTTCAGAACGGCAAAATGAAATGCAAAGTACAAGATGCCTATTCAATGCGTTCAACACCACAAGTAATTGGGGCTGCACATGATGCTTTACGTTGGGCTCGTTCACAAATTGAAATTGAACTAAATGGAGTTGGAGACAACCCTGTATTTTTCCCAGATGAAGATTTACAACTATCTGGTGCAAATTTCCAAGGCTCACCAATGGGTCTTCCAATGGACATGGCCGGAATTGCAGTTACCATGGTTTGTATCTTAAGTGAAAGACGCATGAACCGATTAAATAACCCTGCACTAAGTGTTGGACTCCCAGCATTTTTGACAAAAGGTGCTGGTATGTTTTCAGGTCTTATGCTTTCTCAATATACAGCAGACCATTTAATCGTTGAACAAAAAATACTTTCAAATCCTGCATCTATACAAAGTATACCTGCTGCAGCAGATCAAGAAGATTTTGTAAGTATGGCTATGAATACAGCAATTAAAAACTTCCAAATCTTAGATAATGCATATGGCATTCTTGGAATTGAAATGATGGCCGCAGCTCAAGCATTAGATTTTCGTGATTATAAATTTGGAAAAGGTGTTACAAAAGCAAAAGAAGTAATCAGAAAACATGTCAAGTTTTTAGATGAAGATAGACCACTGTATCCAGATCATACAAAAATGAAGGAACTTGTTAAATCTTGTGAGATACTTGCTGAAGTTGAAAAAATAGTTGGAAAATTAGATTAAATAAAGGTCTCTTCTATTTTATCAACAAGATTTACAAAGTTCTTTATATAACCATCAATTTTCTCGTTGGTTATATTATCTGTAATTCTATAATAAGAATAAAAATCATTTTGAGAGAGATAAAAAAGGTCCAAATCATCTGGATATTCTTTAATTAATGAAAATAACTTTTTTGCTTTTTCTTTTTTATTAGAAAAAAACATAAATTGATTAGTTGAAAATTCTGATAAATTTACGATATCTTTCTCCCAAATTGTTTCAGGACAGTCCTCTAGATGTGAATCAATATACGGCCAAAAAGAAAAAATTGGATCATCAAATGTTATTTTTGGTCCCAAAAGAGATTTTTTAATAGGTCCTGCATTTGAAGCTCGAATCCCGATTGAAAAATCAAATGATTTTTTTGACTTCGAAAATATTTCTATAAAATCCCCTTCATCCAATTCCAACTTCCTAAGATCTAATTTTCTTTGGAAAATATTTTTTTCGCCTTCAAAAAATTCTTTTGATCTATTTATCTCTTTAAATTGTGCGTCTAGCATTTTTTCAATAAAATCTTTTTTCATTTTATCTGAAAAATCACTTTTTATTACTCCTTCGACATATTTTATTAATCCATCTTTTTTTTCTTGTGGAAAATCACTATTTTCTATTATAAAAATGTATTTTTGCAAATCTTCAACTTCGGGTTTTTTATCGTTATTTTTAAACAAACTCATGACAACACCTACAAACAACTTTATTTAATCATTGGAAGCTTTAAATCTGTTTTTTTCACAACATTTAATGCTTCACTGTATCCCGCATCAGCATGACGTACTACACCCATACCAGGATCTGTTTTAAACACTCTTTTAATTCGCTCATCTGTTTCTTTGGAACCATCACATACAACAACCATTCCAGCATGAGTAGAAAGTCCAATTCCTACCCCACCACCGTTATGAATTTGTACACTATCTGCACCAGCTGCACAATTCAAAAGAGCATTAAGTAGCGGCCAATCAGCAATTACGTCACTACCATCCTTCATACTTTCAGTCTCACGATAGGGGGAAGCAACACTTCCACTATCAAGATGATCACGTGTTATTGCAATAGGCCCAATCTCACCTTTTTTAACCATCTGATTAATTTTTAATGCAAATTTATCACGTTCGCCATAACCAAGCCAGCAAACACGCGCAGGAAGTCCTTCCCATGGAAGATATTTTTCCGCAAGTTTAATCCAATTAGATAAAACATCATCTTTTGGAAACATTTCAAGGACTGCTTTATCAGTTTTAATTATGTCATCTGGATTTCCTGAAAGTGCAAGCCATCTAAATGGACCACGACCAACTGCAAGCATTGGTCGAATATACGCTGGTACAAAACCCGGGTAATCAAAAGCATCAGAAAGACCTGCTTTAAATGCCTGCCCACGTAGATTATTTCCATAGTCAAAAACAACAGAGCCTTTTTTCTTAAAATCAAGCATTGCTTTACAATGAATTTTCATACTTTGCATTGATTTTTTAATGTATTCTTGTGAATTTTTTTTCCTAAGAACAAATGCTTCTTTTAAATTATCACCATAAAAACCTGCAGGAATATAGCCGTTAAGCTCATCATGAGCACTAGTTTGATCGGTTACAACATCAGGTTTAAAACCTTTCTTTACCAAATAAGGGAAAATATCTGCACAATTACCAAGAACCCCAAGTGCTAATGCCTTACATTCTCTTTTTGCATTTTGCGCAAGATCTATTGCTTCATCTACATCTTTTATTTTTTTATCACAAAAACCTGCAGAAAGTCTTCTATTTATACGACTTTCATCACATTCAATTGCGATACACACACCACCTGCCATTTTAACAGCAAGAGGTTGCGCACCACCCATACCACCAACACCACCAGTTAAAACGATTTTTCCTTTAAGATTACTTTTAAAATGTTTTTTTGCAAGAGCAGCAAAAGTCTCATAGGTTCCCTGGATTATTCCCTGTGTTCCGATATAACACCATGAACCTGCGGTCATCTGACCATACATTATAAGACCTAGTTTTTCAAGTTCATAGAATTTTTCCCAGCAACTCCAATGCGGTACAATATTTGAGTTTGCCATTACAACACGTGGCGAGTTAGTCCAAGTCTTAAAAACAGCAACAGGTTTACCACTCTGTATAACCATTGTTTCATCATTTTTTAGTTTTTTTAGTGTTTCAACGATTTTATCATAACATTCCCAGTTTCTTGCCGCTTTACCAGTTCCACCATAAACAATTAGCTCCTCAGGTATTTCTGCGTTTTCAAGGTTGTTTTCAAGCATTCTAAGTATTGCTTCTTGTTTCCAACCTTTGCATCTGAGTTCATTTCCTGTTTTAGCTTTTATTTTACTGTCCATAAAAACCAGTTGCATGTATTGGAAAAACTATACTTAAAACTTTTTTAAAATAATGTAATTAAAAAGGAAGGATTGGCTGGCCTCACTAGGAGGGGATGGGATGCACTCTAACAAAAACTACCAGCCCGATTCCTTCCATCTATATCAAATAAGTAACGTATATATATACATTTCGCTAAAAGGTATTATAAAACAGAGATACTTACAACGTTATTACCGCGTAGTATAACTATACCAACACGACGTTTGTTTCCATCCAAGGTTTCTTCCACATCAGATAACACCATATTCATATATTCATCATAACCAGTCAATTTTCCTTCTATTACCCTACTATCTTTTAGTAACAAAGAAAGCTTCTGATTCATTGCTTTTTCTAGTACGTCTAACGGAAGTGCCATGGGAGAGGTGTAATATCTTATCCTTTTTAAATTATTCCCTCAAATAAATGCTTGAATTCTCATTTAAAAATGATAACAATTAAATGTAATATGTTGATTACAGAACTGCCCAAAAAAGCTTAGGGGAGGAATATATTATCATGTCAAATAGAAATATTGTCCATGTTGTAGGTACAGGTACAATTGGTGAACCTTTAATCGGTCTTTTATGTGACGCCCAGGAAGATTTAGGTATAGATGAAGTAACTTTTTATAAACATAGTCCTAATCTTACAGACAGACCAAAGATAAAGGGACTTATAAAAAAAGGTGCAAACCTTGCAGTAAATGATGAAAAAATAACAGGATTTCAAGAGCTAGGTATCGATCCGATGTATGGTGAAGAAGAGGCAATTAGTCGTGCATCTGTTGTAGTTGACTGTACGCCAAAAGGTACAGGTATGATGAACAAAGAAAAATACTACAACAAATACAAAAACAAAGCCAAAGGATTCATGGCACAAGGTTCAGAATTTGGCTTTGGAAAAATGTATGCAGTAGGAATCAACGATGACGTAATAACACCTAAAGATAAATTTATTCATATCGTTAGTTGTAATACACACAACATCGCAGTTTTAATAAAAACACTTGCAATAGGAAACAACAATAAAAATCATCTAAAAGAAGGTCGTTTCCTATGTATACGTCGTGCAAACGATATAAGTCAAGTAAAAAGTTTTATACCTTCACCCGAAGTCGGCAGTCATAAAGACCCAAAGATGGGAACACACCATGCAGTAGATGTTCATCATCTGTACAAAACAATGGGAATTGATCTTAATGTTTTCTCAAGTGCTCTTAAAATTAACACACAATATATGCACTGTATATGGTATGATTTAAAACTTGACAATAAAATAACAAAAGATGAAGCAATACAAAAATTTGTAGATAACCCACGTGTTGCAATTACTTATAAAAATTCTGCAAATCTTGTGTTTTCTTTTGGTCGTGAACATGGCCACTACGGTCGATTGCTTGATCAAACAGTTGCAGTAGTACCAACTATTCATGTACTAAATGATAACGAAGTCATAGGTTTTTGTTTCACACCACAAGATGGTAACAGCATACTTAGTAGTGTCACTGCAACTGAGAGATTCTTATATCCCGATGAGTGGGAAGAAAAAGTTAAATGTCTATGGCCGTTCTTGTTACAAGAAGTTTAAAAAAAATAAAATATTTCAACTAATCTCATATTTTATTTTCCTATAAATAATGGATAAATTGATTTATTATGAGCAAGATAATTCGTGATCCAATACATGGTGATATTAAAATCGAGGGTATCTTTCTTGATTTTTTGGAAGCACCTGAAATTCAAAGACTTTACAACATTAAACAACTTGGTTTTGCACATCTGGTTTTCCCTGGTGGTCATCATACTCGCTTTGAACATTCACTAGGCACCTATTTTATGGCAGTGAAAGCATGCGAAATACTAGAGTTAAATGATGCACAAAAAGAACTTGTTTCTTGTGCTGCTTTTTTACATGATATAGGTCATGGTCCTTTTTCACATACTCTTGAATCTATTCTAAGAAATGCGCTTAATGTTGATCATGTAGATCTCACTGAAAAATTAATACTTGGCGAGCATACAATTTTTGATGATGATGAAAAAAAAATAATTGAGCCTGTGACTGTTTTTGATATTCTTAATAATCATGGCGTTGATCATCATAAAATCATTGATATTATAAAGGGAAACGGAAAATATTATCTCTCGCAGTTTCTAAATAGCCCTGTTGATGTAGATCAGCTGGATTATCTTATGCGTGATGCATATTATACTGGTGTTGCCTATGGACTTATTGATGCTGAGCGTTTTTTAACTTCTTTGACTGTTGTTAATGGTGTTCTTGGTATTTCAAAAAAAGGTGTTAGTGTTGTTGAAAATATACTTATGGCTCGTACTCTTATGTATTCTTCTGTTTATTTTCATAAAACTGTAAGAATTGCCGAGCTTATGCTTTCAAAAGCAATTGAGCTTTCCAAGGATTCTCATCCTTTTGAGTTTTTTAAAATGACTGATGATGAACTCATTGCTAATCTTAAAAAGATGGGTGTTTTTCAGCATGAGATTGCAGTAAGACTCAAGTATCGTAAACTGTTCAAACAAGCTTATGCACCTTCAATTGTTGAATTATCTAAAGATCATATTGATTTTATCAAGAAATTTGATGATTTTAAATTTAGAAGGCAAAAAGAAGTAGAGTTTGAAGATAAGCTTGGCATACCACCGGGTCATGTGATTATTGATTTTCCAAATACTGAGCTTCATCTTAATGAACCACGTATCGATAAAACAGGTATTGTGGTTTTTGATAACAATACTTGTAAAAGCCTTGATGATTTTACTCCAATTAGTCGCGCTATTAGATCACGTTTGATAACTGATTGGGCTGTGATGATTATTACAGATGATAAACATCGCAGTATTGTTTCTAAAAATGCTGAGAAAATTTTGTTTGATTAATACACAAACATTATCTTATTTTTATAGTAATAAGGAGAGAATGGGGAAGATGAAGGTGGTGAGGAGAGATTAAAAAAAATAATCTAATCAATTATCTCCCCCATTCAATAAAAAAATATATCTTAAGAGAGTATATAAATTTTATTATACAAATCTCGGTATTTGACGTTAAGCCTTGTTTAATTATATCTTATACAGTGGAAAAAATAATTAACAGCTGTTAAAATAATTTAAAAAAAATAAAATATTTGGTTATTTGAATTTTTTGGACTTGAAACTTAAAAATTCTATTATTTGCGGTTTGTCTTTTAATTCTTCAAATGTTTTATCTATCTTTATTATACCATTTGTTTTAACATGATATCTATAATATTGAATTGTAAAAATTCTTTGATATTGTATATCCAAGGTATGCATTTTTATATCAATCACTATAGGTTTTTTATCTGTTGTTTCACCTTTTGCTTGTAAATTAAACTCTGTTGGAATCAATCGCCTTTTTTTAAGCTCAAATTTATCCTGCAATAATAGTATATTTTCTGGGTTTATACTAAAAAATAGTTGTTTTTCATCATGGTTTTTATCAATATTTAAAACTGTTATTAAATCACTTTTTTGCTTGTTTTCAATAGTTTTTGCCCAGGTAATATTTGTTTTTTCTCCACATATTCTACCCCAGTACCAACCAAGATTGTTCATAGCAGTTTTAGGAGAATAACTCCAATTATGATCATGATAACCAATTCCTTGAACGGAAATTGTTTCACCATCTGTTTGTATTGTTCCTTTTACATCTGCTTTAGGCAAAGGCACTGCCCAACACGTATTAGACGTTTCTATTTTCCAACCTTTTGTTTTTGCTGTAAAAACTAGATTAATTCGGGTTTCTTTTATTGACAAATTAACCGTATATATAAATTGACCATTTTTTTTATAATGATCTTTGTCAAACTCTACCACACAATTTTTTTTTATGCCGATATCTGGATAGATTTCACCTGTTTTAAAATCTGAAAAAAGATTTATTTTAAGATGTTCTTTTTGTGTTTTACCATCTTTATATAATGTTATTCTTGTTTGTAAAAGCCCAATTTTTCGTATGTGATATATTCTAAAACCTATGTGTATACTATATCCATTAGTAAATACTGCATCAAAATACCACCATTCGATATCTAATAGATTTAGATTACCGTGATATGTATCATCTTTTGGTGTTATTTCTACTGCTTTTAGAAACTTACCATTGTTGTTTTTCATGATTTTTTACATTTAGTGAATTTAATGTTGTGTTAATAAGTATTTATAAATCTACTAATTAGTTTTTTAAATATTGTTTTAATTATGTAATTTGTTTCCTACAAACTGTGGGTGATTTAGATAAAAACGAGAGAATTTTGTCCTAAAAAAGCTGTTTTAAGAGATGATGCTGCTCATAAAATTAGAAGATTAGGATATATTGAAACATGGTATTATGATGGGATTTTTACTAATGGGTATAGTGTTGTATGTTTAGTGAATATTATCCGTTTTTTAAAAATAGGGGTGGTTTTAACAGGTTTATTTATCTATAAGGATTCCTATCTTCTAAAGAATAAAAGAAACAGAATTCCTTTTAGACATTGCAAATTTTCATATGAAAAACCATATATTGTAATTAAAAATCATGAGATAATTAAATCTAGAGAAAATAATGACAAATGGGATTACAGTATTTCGATGGGTGATACTAATGCCGGTGTTAATTTAGATCTTATTACTACATCAAAACCATGGATTGGAACGCATTCTCTTGGCCGATGGCTTGTTATCCCACAGTTTAATATTAATGGCAGGATCCTGTTGGATGATAAAATAATTGATGTTTTAGGTCATGGCTATCATGACCACAATATTTATCCGTTATATGTGCCTTTTTTTAACAAGGGTTATGATTTTGGAAAAATACCTATTAATTCTTCAAATATTGTCTGGGCTAAAGTAAGTAAAAACAAAAAAAATAATAGCTATATAGCGGTTTTTAACACAGAAAAAAATAGTTTTATAACAATTCAATCTAAAGACATAAGTATACAGGTATTAAACTATAAAAGTGATCATGGTAAAAATATTCCAACAAAGTATAGCTTAAATATAAAAAATGATCAAATTGTTCTAAATGTTTTAATTGAGTCCATCGGTTTTCATCATATTAGTATTCCCTCTGTGAATTACTGGAGACATCATGTTAAAAACATAGGGGAGATAAAAATTGGCTCTAAAATTGAAAAAATTAACAACATCGAAATCTTAGAACAGTTAAGGTTTTTTTAGTTAATTGATTTACGGGAATTTTAATTGCTAAAAGCATTACAACTTTTTTATATATTGACTTTTCATACCTATTTTATCGTTAATATAAGATGTATTTTTCGATGAATTTTTAACCATATAATTTGTTTTCATATAATATGAAAATAAGAGAATACCTCAAACTTGCTAGATCTTTCAACGCAGTTTTAACAGGAGTAAGCCCTGTAATGGGTGCAATTGCAATGCAAGAATATGATATTTTGACACTGTTTCTTTTATTTATAGCAGGGTTTTTAGGACACACATATGGATTTGTATTAAACGATATAATAGATTATAAAATTGATA
>Ga0105099_10000351_pt1 | contig 31606 bp, 22 predicted proteins | sample PPLLak3cmMay2015_2_FD_79138 | JGI IMG/M metagenome (GOLD analysis project Ga0105099, IMG submission 79138) | Freshwater sediment microbial communities from Prairie Pothole Lake near Jamestown, North Dakota, USA - PPLs Lake P8 Core (1) Depth... | ecosystem: Environmental > Aquatic > Freshwater >... | reverse complement strand
GTAGGCTGAGTCAGGTTTGACGAAGTGCCGATGATACAGGATACTTCCCAAGAAGTCATCAGTAGGTCGAAAACTTTTGCCGTGTGAGTAGGGAAGACCTTTGTGTCAGGGTGAAACAAAAAAGCCGGGCAGCGAGTATCTGGTATGATAGTTCGTTTCCATCCGGAAAGACCCGACAGAGGCGGGGCTGGAACTTCCTCGAAGCCTCTCGTAATCGGTCGCCACCCGAGACATGGGAGAGGCTGCCTGCTGGATTCAGGGGTTTTCCTTGCCGTCGCTGTTTTGCCATAAAGCCGTACGAGAGACTCCGAGAAAGTCCCAGCCCAACAGGGGATGGTTCTGTGTTGGAGTTTCCGGATGGACACTGCTCGGTATTCCGGTTGTCCCGTGGAGACCCAGTAGGCTTTACGTCCCCATCATCTCGGATGGTTGAGTAGTATCGTATATCTGACTTTGGCAATTTTTACGTCACAATACGGCGAAGACGCGCTACAATGGTCTGCGAAAACCCTCTGTCATCCCACCCGCGGCGAAGGAACGGTACGCTGTACCGGGACATCGTATGCCATATATGTCGTCGGCACCACGGCTGCAGGTAAATTGCCGGTCAAGAAAACCATCGAGCAGGTGAGATGCCATTCTTAGCGGTAATCCGTGACGAAAAAATCGGAAACAGTGTGTAAAACCATAGCGGAAGATCGTCGCTTTGAGTCACTTCAAAGTAAGTGCCTGAAATACCGTTCTTTGCATTGTTTGAAGTTACTCTATGACAAGACGATGCTAATCAGGGCGGGTTGGAAACCCGCCCCTACAGCAGAGATGTGGTGTGCAGTTCAATTCTGACATTCATCTTCATGTGGTTGGATAATCCGGGTTAAATTGCTTTGGCGGCATGAAATGAGCTCTTACATCATCACAAAATATTACATTTGACGCATTCGTAGTCATGCCGAACCACGTCCATGGGCTTATCGTGCGTACCGACAGATAGTGAGAGCCCGTCTAAATCTTACCGGACAACAGGGCTTTTACCATCTCGCTGGCTTCCTTGCCGTCGTATTTTCCGGCAAAATGGACACCCAGCGCTTTCATTACTTTTCCCATGTTTGACGGTTGAGGCTCGATATTCTCGAGCGTGAGCACCTGGCGGATTGCTTCCTTGAGGGAGTCGCCGGTCAATTGCGAAGGCAGGTATTCCATGAGGATTTCTATCTCTTTTTTGGCGTCATCTTTGCTTGAGGTTGTGCCGCAGCCCTTTTCAAGCATGGCGAGATTGTCTTTGGAATTTTCGATGAATTTCTTCACGAATCGTACCACCGTGGTATCGTCAGGCTGTTTTTCATCCTTGCAGGCATCTGCGATTAATACGCCAAGAAGGTTCTTTTTTTTCTCATCCCTGGACTTCAGGGCCTGTAGCCTGTCTTCTCTCATTCTGTCGATAAGCATGGTGTATCCTTTCTGCACAAGTGGTGATGATAATTTTCTATTGGCGTCATGCGGTCTGTCCTTGTGACGGTGCCTGTCTTCTGGGCGTTGAATCTGTTCTCGTGACGTTTACTATCGCAGCCATATCGAGATACTTTGCTTGTAAAAATAGTAGTATCCCTCAAAGTGGCTCTCAGGGCAAAGATAATCTTCTTCATGGCTTCCCACCTTCAGTATCTTCATGTGTTGCACGCGTAACCTTCCAGGCTTGCTGTAAATATCAGTCCAGTAGCCGGGCGGACATGGCAGGCAGATTATCTTTTGCAAATTGTTGCTTGAAATAGGTTATGCTTACGGCAAGCAGTACCTCTATCCGTCCGTGAAGAACAGTTGGGGGGAGACGACCTCGTGACCAACCAGGTTGGGATCAATACTTGCATTTTCTCGAAATGTTGAAGCAGCTCAGTAAACAGGTGACTGTCTATCGGTTCGTCGAGGAGCACTATGAATAAACTTCTCAGCTCTGCTGTAAGCATTCTGCTGATTCTCTTGAGCAGTGCCACCTTGTACGCCGCCGAACAGCGTGTCCTCAGTGTCGGCGCATTCAATTACTATCCGGCAATTTTCAAGGATAGTGATGGTGCTGTGAAAGGCTTTTATGTAGACGCTCTCTCCGAATTTGGACGGCGTGAGAACGTACGTTTCGAATATGTCTACGGCTCCTGGAGTGAGGGCTTGGAGCGGATCAAAACCGGTAAAGTTGACCTGCTGACCAGCGTCGTCTATACGGATGATCGGGCAAAATTTCTGGATTACGGTACTATTCCGCTCCTGACAGTGTGGGGTGAACTATATATGCCGCTGTCATCTGAGATCTTCGGGATTCGTGGCGTTCAGGGTGCAAAAATTGCCGTGATGAAAGGTGATTTCAATGCCCGGCATTTTATCGAGTTGGTTAACAAGAAGCCCTTCTCGTTGCCTAGTATGGCCGCCCAGGTACGGGAAGTGTTGGATTCGGTGTGCTCGCTGAGGCGATAAAGCTGACGCTGGTGGTTCTGTGCATTGATCTTCTATACAGGGGGTATTGATTGCTTTTAAAGAACAATACATTTATCAAGCTTACCTTTAGGCAACTCGTAGATATCGAGCAGATACAACGCATGTTGGAGGCGCATTACAAGGTAACGGGCGCACTTTCGGCCATTCTGGATACTGATGAAAACATTTTGGCCGCCGCCGGCTGGCAGGATATCTGTACCCGGTTCCACCGCGTCCATCCCGAAACCTGTAAGCGCTGCCGGGAAAGCGATGTCTATATAAAGACGCATTTGCCCGACTTTACCGGCAAATACCTGGAGTATCTGTGCGGGAACGGTTTGCGGGATGTTGCCGTGCCGATCATTATCGCCGGGGAGCACCTGGCAACATTCTTCACGGGACAGTTTTTCTATGATGACGAGAAGCCTGATGTGGGATATTTTCGGGCTCAAGCGAGGGAGTTCGGATTTGACGAGGAGAGCTATCTGGAGGCTCTGAGCCGGGTCCCTGTCTTTACCAGGGAACAGATTCGCAACATTATGGACTTCTACCGGAACCTGGTGCACATCCTGGTTGAAATGGGCCTGAAAAATCTGGAGCTTGCACAGGAAGTCACGGAGCGCAAGCAGGCCGAGAAGGAAGCATCTTTCTTCAGGACCTTGATTGAAAATACCTGCGACCCGACCTATGTGGTCGATCCCGCAGATGGTGGTAGAATGGTCTACGTCAACCAGGCAGCCTGTTCACACTTTGGATTAGAGCGCGAAAAGTTGCTTGCCATGCGAATTCCCGATTGGGACCCTGTCTTCGATATGGGAAATATCGACATGATCCAGCAACAGATAAGGCAAAATAAATCCATGCGCTTTGAGACTCAGCACCGGGTTGCCTCGGGTGAACTTGTCCCGGTCGAGGTTACGGCTAACCGTTTGATCCACGATGGCAAAGAATTGAATGCCGGGTATTTCCATGACATCCGTGTACGCAAAGATATGGAAGCGGCACTGAGATCCAGTGAACAGAATCTGGTTGAAGCGCAACGCATAGCAAGGGTGGGGAATTGGGTCTGGGATCTTTCCGGCAACCTCCTTTCGGCCTCGGCTGAGTGCTACCGCGTTTTCGGGGTGACTTCAACGGAATTTGCGAATTCTTACAGAGCTTTTCTGAAGCTTGTGCATCCCGAAGACAGGGTTACTGTGCAGGATGTCTTCGAAACCTTTCTGAAGAACCATCTGCCCTACTCGGTTGAATACCGCGTCAGACATCCCGATGGAACCGGGCGGATAATTTATGAACAGGGAGAGGTCGTTATTGATGCTCTCGGAACACCGGTTCATGCGGTAGGAACAGTCCAGGACATCACCCTGCGTAAAAATGCTGAAAAACAGATACTGCGCCTGAACTGGCTCTACGCGATTCTGAGTGAGGTCAATCAGGCCATTGTGCGTTCAGTCGATCAAAACTCGCTTTTCCAGGAAATCTGCCGGGTTGTTGTCGAACATGGCGGATTCCTGCTGGCCTGGATAGGGCTCGTGGACGAGGAAACCGGGATCGTGAAACCAGTCGCGAGCAGCAGTATAAATGAAGGTTTTCTGGATAATATCCGGGTTACCATCAGCGACGAACCGGAAGGAAGGGGCCCCACCGGTTCCGCCATCCGCAAGGGGACATTGCAAATTGTAAACGACTTCATGAGCAATCCGCACACTTCCCCTTGGCACAAAGAGGCTGAAAGATACGGCTACAGTTCAGCGGCAGCCATCGCCCTGAAATTGAATCGGAAGACAATCGGCGCCTTGACCATGTTTGCCGGTGAAAAACACTTTTTCCACGGGCAAATGAGCGGGTTGTTGCGGCAGTTGGCAGCAGACATGTCCTTCGCCCTCGAAAACCTCGACCGGGAGACCCGGAGAAAAGCAGCGGAGCAGGCCTTGTCGAAGGAGATTGCCGAGCGTCTTCACGCGCTGGAGGCTATCCACGAGAAGGACCAAATGATAATGCATCAGAGCCGCCAGGCCGCCATGGGGGAGATGATAAATAATATTGCCCACCAGTGGCGGCAACCGCTCAATATTATCGCCCTCACCATTCAGGACCTCATGGCTACCTATGAGGAGGGCGAATGCAGCGACGAGTATGTTGATGAAACCGTCAAACAGATAATGAACCAGGTCCTTCATATGTCCCAGACCATTGATGACTTCAGGAATTTCCTAAGGCCTGACCAGGAAATGAAGCAGTTTGATCTGGTGGAAGCTGTCAAGAAGACTCTGGTCCTGGTTAGCGACAGCTTTACCTCACAAAACATACGTATTGATACCGAGACGCAGGAAGACCTTATTGTGACAGGATATCAAAATGAATATTGCCAAGTTCTGCTCAATATTCTGAATAATGCCAGGGACGTATTAACAGAGCGGAAGATTGTTGCACCACGAATAAACATCAATCTGTTCAGAGAAGGCCATAAACATATCGCAACCATATCGGACAATGCCGGCGGTATCCCCGATACGCTAATTGACAGGATTTTTGAACCATATTTTACGACCAAAGAGGTAGACAAAGGTACTGGGATCGGGCTTTATATTTCCAAAACTATCATCGAGAAGCGTATGAATGGCAAAATTTCCGTACGCAATACTGGTCAGGGCGCTGAATTCCGGATCGAGGTGTGACCGGGAAAGGAGTAAGCAAAACGTGGAAATTATTACCGTACATTCGTGGGATGAGCTGCAGCGAGAGCTTTTTGCCAATTCCTGGAACGATAAAATAGGGAGATTTCGATCCCGGTATGCTTTTCGGGGGCTTTCGAGTGCCGAATATCGGCTTGAAACGACTCTGATGCGACTTCGGGGAGATTATGTCAAACTGGAGCGCCATCTGTTGCGAAACTTCAGAAAATATGCCCACCGCAGTTTTGTGGAGCGCGACTCCCTCTGGCACTGGTTATCCGTTGCTCAGCACTTCGGTCTGCCTACCCGTATTCTTGACTGGACCTATTCCCCTTTTGTTGCAATGCATTTTGCAACGGCAGCCATTGACAAATTCGATGTGGACGGAGCGATCTGGGCGGTCAACTATGTGAAGGCGCATGAATTGCTGCCGCAATCCTTGAGAGACAGTCTTGAAGAGGAAGGCGCGAATGTCATGACCCTTCAACTCATGAATGAGTCAATCAATTCTTTGAGTGCGCTTGATTCGCTCGATGGTCAGTCAGGTGATAATGTGGTGATATTTTTCGAGCCGCCAACCATAGATGACAGGATCGTAAACCAGTTCGCTTTTTGTTCGGTTGTGTCCGATCCTAGCCTGGTTCTGGACGACTGGCTGGGAAACCATCCCGAGCTGGTCCGGAAGATTGTCATTCCGGCTTCTCTGAAATGGGAAATACGTGACAAACTGGACCAGGCGAATATAAACGAACGGGTACTGTTTCCCGGCTTGGACGGCTTGAGCCTTTGGCTGAAACGGCACTATAGCCCTGTCGAGTAGCCGCACAATGCCGGGATGGTATGAAATGCAGTGTGTCTCCCTCGAAGTGATACAGCCATGTCTGTTTGGAGAAAAGGGAACTGTCTCGTAGTACAAGAGGTACTCTTTGACATGAAGCGTCAGCCTCAAAGGAGTTGCTGCGAATGAAAGTGTTTGCCGTGCTGGTGCTGATCCATTGTCTGTTGTCAGGGTCCTTCGTGCTGGCTGCAGACGACAGCGTTGCCGGGACCTGGAAGACCGCGGATGGCAGGGCATTGATCGAGGTGTACCACTGTGGTGTGAATATCTGTGGTCGAGTGGCTTGGCTGCTGGAACCAAATTTCCCGGCAAATGACCGGAAGGGCATGGCGGGCAAGCCGCGTACCGATCGATACAACCCAGACCCTGAACTGCGTACTCGCAGGGTAATCGGACTGCAGATCATGGAAGGATTCACTCGTGATGGTGACAGTCGTTGGGCAGGTGGGACTATCTACGACTCTGATACGGGAAAAACCTACCGCGCTCGTCTGACCCTGGTTTCCCCGAACCGACTGGATCTGCACGGCTATATCGGGATTCCCCTGTTTGGCAGGTCATCGATCTGGACCCGGCAGAAGTAAATGTTTGGAAACCTGTGCTGTCCAACTCCGACAGCACAGGTTTTTTTGTTGAAAAGCAGGGGTGATGTGTCTGTTAGTTGCTGCTCATTGTCTTCTTCATCTGTTCCGCCTGACATTTACCGACCCATCTGTCGGTAAATTCGACCGTGGTCACTGAGCCGTCCTTGTTTACGTCAGAGATGGAATACCATTCCACCACTTTTGTATCGAACTCTTCCTTCGTAAGTGAGCCATTTTTGTCGCCGTCGTTTTCAGCAAATCTGACGGTCCAGAAGGCCACGCACTCTTCACTAGTCACCTTGCCATTTTTGTTGGCGTCCATATTTTTGTGCAGTGAATGTTTGTTGGGCTTGGCTGCCTTTTTAGCTGATTTGGCATCCTTGGAGGGCGCTCCGCACCAGGTAACAAGATATTCCTGAACATCGACCATGCCGCTTTTGTCGGAATCCATCGCCTCGAAGTTCTTTGTGGTTCCCGCTTATTGGCGATTGCATAGGGCAGTTCTATTAATGAGGTTCTGGCTGCTTCGGCTTCGCAAGGATAAATTCCTGAGATGTGAAACCGGGGGTAATATTTTGGTGATTGCTGACATGCTTGCAATGCGATAAATCTCTAATAGGATAGAGGTAGATCAAAAATCCTATTTCGAGAACTTGCCGGATTCAAGTAACGACATAAGGGGAGGTACACAATGAGAGATTTAATTGTTGCCGGATTCGATGGTCAGTATACCGCTGATCAGGTTCTTCTCGACCTCTTGAAGTTGGAACAGGTGCATCTGGTCGATCTTGATGAGGCGGCCGTGGCAATGCGTAAAAGTGACGGGACAATTGCCATAAAGCACACCAGTTCATTGGTTATGGCCGATGCTGCCGTGGGCAGTGGCTGCGGGTTGTTGATCGGTGCGGTCTGTCTCAATCCGCTCATGGGCACCCTGGTTGGGGGAGTAGTTGGCGCGGCTGTCGGCAAGATCATCAAACTGGTGGAGAAAATCGGCATCAAGGAAGATTTTATCAAAAATATAGCGGAAACACTGAAACCAGACAGTTCAGCCATCTTCGTCCTTGTTTCCAAGGGGCTTTCGGATCAGGTGGTCAAAGAGTTGGGTAAATTCAGCGGGACGTTGCTGCGGACCTCTCTCTCTCCGAAAAATGAAGAAGAACTGAAAAGAATTCTCCAAGAAAGTGTTTGTCTGAAAAGAGAATGTTCTGATCTGGATGCCGGTAATCAGTGATAGCTGTGGATATTGAATACGTTGCGGTTTTGGGAGTACTTAAGTGCTAAAAAGTTGTTGACAATATAAAGTTGTACACAAATAATGACTTTCATTTTGCAGTACTACACTAAGTTAGAGATGAGTAAGTGTTTCAGTGAATGATACCGGCTTAAACGAGTAAGTACTGACTGGGAAGGGAAGTCCCCTTCCCAGTTTTATTTTTGGCTGTTTACTGATACACAGTAAACGATAATTATCTGATATTTATCAGTATTTTAACTTTTTGACAATGTGGAAAAAATGAAACAGAAATTCTACGAGGAAGTAACTCTCTTTGCAAGTGTAATCAAATGGACAATCTACGCTACCATTGTCGGCGCTTTGGCAGGCCTGGCAACAGCGTGTTTTCTCCACTCCCTGGCATGGACATCGGAACAATTGGTAAAAATCCCCAATTATTATTTTGTGTTGCCGTTGGCAATCCTTGTAAGCGCCTTCCTGGTCAAGTGGCTGGCTCCCGATGCCGCGGGCCATGGAACTGAAAAGGTAATCGAGTCTGTCCATAAGCACATGGGCAGGATTCCCTTAAAGGTTGTGCCGGTCAAGCTCGTTGCGACGGTTATTACGCTTGCCTGTGGAGGCTCTGCGGGGAAAGAGGGCCCATGCGCCCAGATCGGAGCGGGACTCGCTTCGGCATTCGGTGGTCTGTTGCGGTTGGATAATGTTGATCGGAAAAAGCTTGTCATCTGCGGAATAAGCGCAGGGTTTGCCACTGTATTCGGAACCCCGGTCGCCGGGGCGCTGTTCGGGCTTGAAGTGCTGGTGCTGGGTAGCATGATGTATGAAGTGCTTTTCCCTTCTTTTGTGGCAGGCATCATCGGGTTCCATGTTGCGACCCTAATGGGAGTGCAGTATCAGCAGTATGCGGCTTTTGTGACCCCCATGTTTTCGGGGGGCAAATTCCTGGAAATAATTCTCCTTGGCATGTGGTGCGGCTTGATAGCACTTTTTCTTATAGAGACCATGAAGTTCAGTCACAAGGCTTTTAATTGGCTGCCATGGCATTACACCCTGAAGGCACTCTTCGGAGGAACCCTGCTGATCGTGATCGGAAAGTTTCTTTCTCCCAGTTATCTGGGCTTGGGGCTTGATTCCATTGATGCGGGGCTCACGGGCAATGTTATTCCGATAGGTGCGGTCTTCTGGAAAAGTATTGCCACTTCAATCACACTGGGTTGCGGAGGCAGTGGCGGAATTGTAACCCCGATATTCTATATAGGTGTTGCTGCGGGCAATCTATTTGGTCAAATCTTTCACGAACCGAATCTGGCAATATTTTCGGCTCTCGGAATGACAGCGCTTCTGGCGGGTGCCGCGAATACCCCCATTGCCGCATCTGTTATGGCAATCGAGCTTTTTGGTCCCGGTATTGCCCCCCATGCCGCTCTTGCCTGCATGGTAAGTTATCTGATTGTTGGGTACCGGAGCGTCTATCCAAGCCAGTTGCTGGGAATTCGGAAAAGCGCTTCCCATAAAATAACTATCGGGATGCCAATCGGAGAGGTCGGGCGCACAGAGTTTGTTACACGTGAAAAATCTCTGCTCGGAGTCGTAGTCAACATAATGGATCGAGTTCGCCATAAAGATGATCCCAAATGATGTAAGGATGACGGAAAGGAAACGAGATGGGGTTCATCCTTGCACTTGATCAGGGAATCACAAGTTCCCGGGCCCTGGTTTTTGACTACGAAGGCAACGTGTGCATGGCTCATGGTAGTAGTACTACGGCTACTTGCAAAAACTAACGACCTGCCGAAATTCCCCTCCCTGTCAAATTCCGTTAAACCCATAAGTCTGTCACAGCTAGTTTCACGTAGTCTGGAAAGTAGGGAAACACCGTTTTCACTCGCTAACGTCCTGGTCTTTATCATTCTCTTCCGCAAAGTTGTTACTCACCTGCCACGCTTTTTAGAAGAAATCATTTCTAAATACGTACTTCACCACTTTTTACAGTCCGTATGCACCCTGTTTACCAAGGTACCTTGCAGGTAGTTTTGCTACCAAGTGAATATATTTGTTTGTGTATAAAAATATATTAAATATGCAGTAAAAATTTGCTATTTTAATTAAATCCATGGTAAAAATTGTCAATTTTCCTTTAATTAGAAATAGACAGCTGTTTTGCTATTGACGTCAATGTATGATCGATAACGGAGGCCGTTTGTATGGGTATTTCAGGTGTCATCGCTGCAGTGAGATTTCGTCCCGCTGCATTCGTTCTTGGGTTGCTTTGTATTCTCTTCCTTTTTACTGTACCTGCTCGCGCGGCTGAATACGATCTGGTTCTTAACCAGGCTGACAGCCCGGACCCCGTAACGGCTGGAGGTGTTGTCACCTATACCTTGCGTGTGACCAACGACGGCGATGATAACGCCATAAGCAATATTCAGCTCACGGACACCCTTCCTGCCGGCGTCACCTTTTTGAGCGCTACACCCAGTCAGGGAAGTTGTTCTGCTCCTTCTGCGGGGCAGGTTACCTGTACTCTTGGCACACTGGCACCCCAGACATTTGCGACGGTCGCCGTTCGTCTCCGCACTGCGATCTCCGGTCTTATCACCAACCAGGCTTCCGTTACCAGTACAACCGGCGGTTTTTTTGATCCTAATACATCCAATAACAGCCAGAGCGAAGTCACGACGGTCAATGCCGGTGTAAACCTGTCGCTGGTCAAAACCGCTACACCGTCCCCATCTGTCCAGTCTGGTGCTTCCTTGAGCTACAGTCTGAGGGTAACCAACGCCGGTCCGGACAGCGCTACCAATGTCCGTGTTACCGATAATCTGCCCCCTGGGTTCGTGCGGAGCGGATCCCTGCCAAGCGGTTGTTCACAGGCAGGTCAGGTTGTAACCTGTGACATTTCCGCTTCAGTGGCAGCCGGCGGAATTGTCGATATCGGTCCCCTAACAGGTACCGTTACCGCTGCATCCGGCAGTACTCTTACCAATGCGGCCAGTGTTACCATCACCAGCGCCGGTGCGCCCCAAGATCCTGACACCGGCGATAATACCGTGACTGTCGACACAAGCGTGACAGCAGGCTGTGACCTGGCCCTGACCAAAAACCAGAGTGTTGCCAACCCGATTATTCAGGGAAACAGTTTTAACTATCTCCTTACGATTACCACGACGGGAGATGATCCCGCCAACGTGTCGGTGACCGACAGTATCCCGGACAATTTTGCCATCGGTACGCCGACCGGCTCTGGCTGGTCATGTTCTGTCGCGAGCCAGACGGTAACCTGCTCCCGTGCGACCGGTATCGGTGCCGGCAGTCAGACCCTGCCGACAATCACTATTCCGGTTACGGCAACGACCGTTGGCAGTGGGGTAGTCAACTCGGCTACTGTTTCCAGTTCGACCTCCGATCCGAACCCCGCTAACAACAGCGGTTCCGTAACCAGCAATATCCTTGCTCCCAATTCCGACCTGCGGATGAACAAGTCGTCACTTCGTGCCAATAATTCTGCATTGTCACCAGCGCTGGTGCAACAGGGGGTGCCTTTCCGCTATCGCTTGTCAGTGACGAATCTTGGCCCGGCGGCAGCCACCACCGGCGGTACGCTTACCATGGTGGACACCCTGCCGGTGGGAATAACCGCCACCAGCTACGCTGTTACCAATGGCTGGAGCTGTACTGATCTGACCACTCCCCTTGTCGGCCCGGCTTCAATTACCTGCACGCGCACGCTGACCGCCAACCTGAATTCCGCCGCCACCACTCCTGCTGTCGATATCAACGTCACGCCAACGGCCACCGGACTTCTCACCAACCAGGCCTGCGCAGCGGGCAGCGGTATTCCGTTGGACGCCAATGACACCAATGATTGTGCAAATTCGGCGGTAACCTCCCAGGATACTGCTACCGACCTGCGCGTTATCAAAACCGCTGCGCCAGACCCGGTCAATGCCGGCGAAGAACTTACCTATGCCATCGAGATTGTCAACAGTTTAACGGTTACGGCTACGACTGTTTCACTGACCGATACCATCACCAGTCTGATCAACGGCAACAAGGGCGCCACTGGTGCCGGTTTCATCGATGCGGTGGTGACCAACAATAGTGCTGTTGGCGGCAGCTGCAGTGACAGTTATGTAAACAACAGCAGTCGGAGATTGACGTGCACTTTCAGCTCCATTCCCGGCTGTAGTCAAGGGAGCGACTGCCCGGTGGTAACCGTCCGCGTCAGGCCGAGAGGGAGCGGAAATCGCATCAACAGTGCCTACGCGGTTTCCGGTGATGTGGTTGATGCGAATATCTCGGATAATACCGGATCTGTCACCAGCAGTGTAACTCCCATTGCCGACGTTCGCACCACCATTACCGATACCCCTGACCCGCTTGCTGTGGGCACCAATCTCACCTATGTGGGGACCATCATCAACCAGGGCCCCAGCGACGCTGCCAATGGCACCATCAGCATTACCCTGCCCGAAGGAGTCGCTTTCGTCTCGGCTTCTCCTTCGACAGGCAGTTGCTCGGTAACCCCCGGCGCCGGTGTTGTCACCACGAGCAGCAACCAGACGGTTACCTGTGACCTGGGAATCATAACCCTGCTTGGTGGGCAGCGAACAGTCAGCGTCATTGTCCGGCCGACCCTTGCGGTTACCGCGGCATTTCCTGCGACCATTACGGCCCTGTCCTCTGTTTCCACCAGCACGACGGAAAACGATGCGACCAACAACAGCGGCTCGACGACAACCCAGGTTACCAATCCCGGTCACGACCTGCTGATAAACAAGACCGACAGCCCGGACCCTGTTGCAGTCGGGGACAACGTCACCTACATCATTACCGTAACTAACAACGGTCCATCGTACGCCACAGCGGTGCAGGTGGTGGATACCCTGCCGTCGACAAAACTATCTTTTGTCAGCGCCACGCCTTCCAGCGGAAGCTGCACGACTCCGGTGAGCAATGTGCTGACCTGCGATGTGGGCGACATCTCGACCGGACAGAGCCGAACCATCAGCGTGGTCATGACCGGGACTTCCAAAGGGGTGGACACTAATAGCGCCGCGGTCAGTTCCGCCGAGACCCGGGCATCGTACCCTGATATCCTGCCGGGGAATAACGCGGTAACGGAGAACACTACCGTCCGTACCAAGGTTGATCTGCAGGTGACCAGCAAAACCGCTTTACCCAATCCGGTGGGACTCCGCAGACCCTTTGACTGGACTATCTCCCTATTGAACGCGTCCGGAGCCGGGCTGGCAGAAGCGGATAACGTGGTCTTGAGCGACACCTTGCCGGCCGGTATGGAATTGACGGACACACCTTCGGTCACGGTTACCGGCGGCACTTTCTCCAGCACCACCTGCACGGGAACGGCGGGACAAACTTCCTTCACCTGCGACCTGGGCACCGTCAGCAGCGGCGCCACCGGGACCATCACGGTTCCGGTCCGGGTCACGACCTACCCGACAGGCGGCACGACCACCAACAGCACCTCCATTGCCACCAGCTCGCGGGATATAGACGCGGCAAACAACAGCATTTCAGGCACGGCAACCATTCTGGATTCCAGTATTGCCGGAACCGTTTATCGGGATCTTGACGATAGCGGCAGCCAGTCCACCGGAGAAACCGGCATCGCCGGCATTACCATTGCCTTGAACGGAACGGCCTTTGACTCCACCGCGATCACCCGCAACACGACAACCAATGCCAGCGGCAATTTCAGCTTTTCCGGGCTGCCGGAAGGCACCTATACCCTGACCGAAGGGGCCGTTTCCCTTGCCGGCTTCGTTGACGGCCGCGAGACAGCCGGCACCATCGACGGCAGTTCCGTCGGCAACACGGCGGTCAATGACGTCATTTCCGCCATCGCCCTTGGTGAAAACAAGGACGGCGTAACCTATCTGTTCGGAGAGGTACCCGATGCGGACGTCAGCGGCAGGGTTTACCATGACATCGCCAGCAATGGGTTGTTCGATGGTTCCGATACCGGCATCGGCGGCGTCACCCTGACTCTCACCGGCACCGATGACCGCGGCCAGGCAGTGAACCGCACGACAACCACCGCCGCCAACGGCACCTACAGCTTTACCGGAATGCGTCCCGGCACCTACACCGTCACCGAAACCCAGCCCTCCGGGTGGGATGCCGGTAAAACCACCGCCGGAACGGCCAGCGGTGCCGGATCAAGCCCCGGCACGGTCAGCGGCGCTGCCACCAGTAATATCATCCAGAATATCGTGCTCGGTCTGAACGGCAGTTCTCCCGGTAACAATTTCGGCGAGATTCATCTGGCCAGCCTGGCCGGCTTCGTCTTTATCGATCCGAACAGCAACGCCATCAGGGACGCCGGGGAAACCGCCGGTGTCACCGGGGTATCACTTTCACTGACCGGCACCGACGATCTTGGCACTGCCGTTGATCTTTCCGCAACCACCGCTGCCAACGGCGCATACAGCTTTACCGGCCTGCGTCCCGGCACCTACCTCGTCCGCGAAACTCCGCCAGACGGATTCACCCATACCGGGGCACAGGCCGGGAACAAGGGGGGGACCGGAGAAGGGGTGGGTGTTACCGTCGTCTCCATATCCGCGATCCCGCTCGTTTCCGCAGATACTGCCAGCGGCTACAACTTCGGCGGGAACGGCCAGGGCCTTTCCGGCTATGTCTACGTTGATCTGAATGGCAGCGGCAGCAGGGACAGCGCTGAGCCGGGAATCCCGGGAGTTTCGATCTCCCTGTCAGGGTTAACCGCCGGCGGCGTGAATGTCTGTACTGCCATTTTTCCGAGCCCCTGTACAGCAGTCACTGATTCCACGGGGGCCTATAACTTCACCGGTATTCCCGCCAGTGACGTAACGGGCTATACCCTTACCGAACAACCACAGACGAATGCGCCACTGACCAATTACGCTGATGGTGCGGACTCGGCGGGCTCTCTCGGCGGCACGGCCGGCAACGATGTGCTTTCAGGGATCGTGCTCGGCACGACATATGGAGACAATTACAACTTTGGTGAACTGGGCGGCACTATCTCGGGCCTGGTTTATCATGATGTGAATAACAATGGCGGGTATGACTTGGCAACCGAGAGCGGAATCTCCGGTGTGGCGGTGATTCTTTCCGGACTAACTGCAACCGGAGTCGATGTCTGTGGCGTGATTCCCACCTGTACGGCGACAACCGTCCCGGATGGCAGCTTCTCTTTTGCCGGAGTCCCCGCCGGTAACTACACCCTGACCGAGACACAGCCGGTTGATTTTGCCGATGGTACCAACAATGTCGGGACAGCCGGTGGCACTGCCGGAACCAATTCGTTTAGCAGCATCGCCCTTACCCCGGGTGGCACGGCCCAATCGTACCGCTTCGGCGAAAAAACCGGGTCCCTTTCCGGTTTCGTATACATCGATGCCAACAATGACGGCATCTTTGATGTCGGCGAAACAGCGCTTTCCGGTGTTACTCTGACACTGTCCGGAATCACGGCCTCGAACAACGATGTCTGCACTACCATGGCCAGTTGTACTACCGAAACCGCTGCTGACGGAAGCTACAGCTTTACCGGTCTAAGGAATGCCAACGCCTCCGGATACACCATAGTCGAAACCCAGCCTGCCGGTTACCAGGACGGCCGTGACACGGCGGGAACCCCTGGCGGCGTAACCACCACCAATGATCGCATAGGTGCCATTCCGCTGAATAACGGTCAGGACGGCACCGGCCACAACTTCGGCGAGCTTCAGTCAGCCCGGATTTCCGGGCGCGTATACAATGATGCCAATTCCAGCGGAAGTTATCAGGCCGGCGAGGAAATGGCAGGCGTTACTCTTACCCTGACCGGGACCGATGACCTGGGCAACCCGGTCAATGTCGTTGTGACAACTGTCGCAAACGGCACCTATCAATTTGAAAACCTTCGACCCGGCACCTATGCCGTTACGGAAACGCAGCCTGCCGGAATTGGCAATGGTCCGACTGTTGTCGGTTCTGTCGGCGGTTCGGCGGGTGTGAACACGGTTTCCGCTATCGTGCTTGTTTCTGGAAGTGCAGCAGCCGGGTATGACTTTATCGAAATTGCTTCGAGTCTGTCCGGGTTCGTATACCTTGACGCAAATGGTAACGGTTTGATGGACGACGGTGCCAGCGGGATCTCCGGCGTTACTGTTACCCTGCTTGGCACGGATGTCGACGGCCAACCGGTCAACCGCTCGACCACCACCGCACCGGATGGCAGTTACCGGTTTGACGGTTTGACGAACGGCACATATACCCTGGTCGAGACGCAGCCGCTCCTGTATCAGGATGGCCGGGAAGCTGCCGGATCACCGGCCGGCACCGTGGACAATTCGTTGTTCAGCAACGACCAGGCACAAAACGTCATTTCAACCATCACCTTGCCTGTTGGAACTTCCGGGGCCGGGTATCTGTTTGGCGAACGTACCGGGCTTCCCGGCAGTTTCTCCGGCACGGTTTGGTTTAACAGTGAAATCCTCGACCAAATCCGACAGCCCGGCGAACCCTACCTTGAAGGCTGGCGTGTAGATGCGGTGCAGGGCGGTGTTGTGCTCGGAACTGCCACTACGGATGCCAACGGTTCTTGGCTTATCGGCGGACTGCCGGCCGCAACAGGGTACGAGCTGAAATTCTACAGCCCCGGGAACAATGCCCTGTACGGCACACCTGTTTCCCAGGATAGCGGTTACAGTGTTACAACCCCCGATTACAGCGCCAGGACCATTGCCAACATGACACTTCTTTCCGGCGCGAACATCGTGCAGCAGAATCTGCCGATTGACCCGTCCGGTGTGGTCTACGACGCCATTACCAGGGCAGCGGTTGCCGGTGCAACGGTCGCTATTTCCGGTCCGGCCGGTTTTGACCCGGCGCTTCATCTGGTCGGCGGGACGGGCAATCAGAGCCAGGTTACCAATGACACCGGTTTCTATCAGTTCCTGTTGTTGCCCAATGCCCCGTCCGGGGAGTATACCCTGACCATCAATCCACCGGCAGGGTACGTTCCTGGCACCTCTACGATCATCCCTCCGGGCGCCGGCCCTTATACGCCCTCGGGCTCCGGTGTTGATCCGATCCAGGCCCAAGCCGCTCCACCGACCGGCAGCCAGCCCACGACGTACTATATGTCGTTTACCATCAGCGGCGCATCGCCCAATGTAATCAATAACCACATACCGGTTGACCCGGTGCTGGGCGGGGCGATCATCGTTACCAAGAGATCACCATTGGTCAATGTTTCCCGCGGCGACCTCGTCCCTTATACCATTGAGGCAACGAACACTTTGTCGGCACGGCTTCTCAATGTGGACCTGGAAGACCTGATGCCGCCCGGTTTCAAATTCCGCACCGGCAGCGCCACCCTGAATGGCGTAAAGTCTGCTCCGCTGGTCGTCGGCCGCACCCTGCGCTGGACGAACCTCACCTTCGCACCTTCGGAGAAGAAAACCATCAAGCTGCTGCTGGTGGTCGGCTCCGGAGTTAGCGACGGCGATTACACAAACGTGGCCTGGGCGATGAACAATATTGTCGCCTCACGGATCTCCAATGTCGGCCAGGCAACGGTCCGGATTATTCCTGATCCGACCTTCGATTGTACCGACATCATCGGCAAGGTCTTTGATGACAAGGATGCCAATGGCTACCAGGATGAGGGTGAAGCCGGTATCGCCGATGTCCGCGTTGCAACAGCCCGTGGCTGGCTGGTAACCACTGACGCCGAAGGCAGGTTTCACGTTGCCTGCGCCGCCATTCCACGGGAAGACCGGGGCTCCAACTTCATCATGAAGCTGGACGAGAGGACGTTGCCGTCCGGTTTCCGGGTGACTACCGAGAATCCGCGCATAGTTAGGGCAACCCGGGGCAAGATGGTCAAACTCAATTTCGGCGCCACCATTCACCGGATTGTCAGGGTTGAGGTGGGAGACGCGGCATTCCAAGGGGACAAGCTGTTACTGCTGCCCCAGTGGCAGAAACGTTTCGATGATTTGCCTCAACAGCTGCGCGAGAAACCGAGCGTCGTGCGTATCGCCTATCGCCTGGAAGGAGGGGATCGGAAGCGGGCCGAGCAAAGGCTTGAAACACTGGCTGATAATCTCCGGCAGAGTTGGAAGGAACTGAAGTGTTGTTATCCCCTTGGAGTAGAGACTGAAATAGTGGAGGTCAGCCGATGAAAGCATTGATCAGAACCATCGCTCTGACCCTTGGAATGGTTGTATTTCTAGCCCTGACAGTCTTTGGCGAAAACTCCTCTGCCGCTTTGTCCGGATGCAGCGAGAACGGAACGACCTGCACCCCTTGTCGTGATTCCCTCACGGGAGCCCCGGTTGCCTGCAGCGGGAGCGCGCTCGGACAGAGAGTCGATGACGGGCGTGTCTATATGGAAATCCTTCCTCCCAGCAGCGAAAGGGCGGGTGGTTTTGGAAACTATTTTACTGGATCCCACATTCTGTTGCCCCAGAAAACGATAAAGCAGGCCTCGACAGCCTTGCTGTCCGAGGAGAAGGTCGAAACCCTGCCTCAAGCGCGGATTGTAGTCAGATTGGGTGATACCCGGACCGGAGCACTGTTCGACTCGGGCAAAGACCGGCTTCTTCCTGCTGCAATAACCAGGCTGGATAACCTGGCAGCGCAAATGCGAGGGAAGAAACACCTCAAACTCGAAGTCGTGGGACATACCGACAACATCAGGATCGGGATCCCGGAAACCAAGCGCCGATTTGCCGGCAATCAGCAGCTATCCGAAGCCCGTGCATCAGCTGTTGCTCGCTATCTGCAGAAGGTTCTGGAGCTGTCCGACGATGCGGTGGCAATCAGCGGCAAGGGCGAAACCCGGCCAATTGCTGATAATGCTACTGTTGACGGGCGGGCGCGCAACCGTCGTGCCGAGATTGCCTTCTGGTACGACGAAGACAGGCCCAATCCGGCATATGGTGATGCGCTGAAAGAGCAGGGCAGGGTGGTGTCTTTGCCTGCAGAGGCGGCTGCTTCAACGCCGGAGCGACAAGCCTGCGGCACTGCGGGTCCTGCGGACCGCAATGACCTGCCGTTTCGCGTTACCGTGGACGGTCAGCCGGTTTCGGGTGACACCCTGATGCCGGAAGCCGATCGTCAGCGCTGCGTGGATGTTTCTCTTGCCAAGAGCGATATCCAGGTGCGCTTCGACCCCCTGCAGACCAAGCCGGCTCTGAACGTCTGGTCCTTCCCGGACGGGCCGCTTCGCGGAAAACCAGTTGAATTCGGCGTCTACAGTAACTACCTTTCATGGATCATGTTTGCGGAGGTCAGGGTGTTTAGCGGCTCCAGGCCTTCCGGTAAACCCCTGGCTAGTGTGCCGGTCAGCTGGGATCAACCGGTTATCTGGACCGTGCCGGTCGACGCTCCGGAGGAGATGTGTTTTCTGGTGCGAGTCTATGATAAACAGGGGCGCTTTGACGAAACAGCGGTCAAGCCGCTGCGGATGATGGACAAATCCCGCCCGCACAGTGATAGTGAGAGCGCCGCACGGGAGCGCATGACCGGCTGGGGCCAAGATTCCCGGGCGCTTGCCACCATACCGGTTTCCGGTGGAACCGTTACCGTCAATGGCACTGGTATCCGGCCGGAACAAACGGTCCTGGCACTGGGGATGGTGGTGCCTGTGGATTCTAAAGGCTCATTCGCCATCCGTCAGATATATCCCTCCGGTCCCCATACCGTCAGCGTTGCAGTGGCCGAGTCTGACGGTAGGCAAGCGGTGTTCTCCCGCAATCTGACCATTCCCGATCAGGATTGGTTCTACGTTGCCATTGGTGATCTGACGGTGGGACAGAACAATACCAGCGGACCTGCCAACCTGGTTACCGGTGACGTTGACCATACGGATGGGAAGGTTTTTGTAGACGGACGTGCTGCCTTCTACCTAAAGGGCAAGATCAAGGGAGAATACCTGCTGACTGCCAGCGCCGATACCCGTGAGCAACCGCTGGAGGACCTGTTCAGCAACTTTGGATCAAAGGATCCACGCTACCTGCTGCGGCGAATCGACCCTGATCGCTACTATCCGGTCTACGGCGATGACAGTACCCTGGTGGAGGATGCTCCAACGGAAGGCAAGTTCTACGTAAGGCTTGAAAAGGGCGATTCCCATGTGCTGTGGGGGAATTTTCAGACACAGTGGACCGGTTCGGAACTGACCCAGTTCAACCGGGCCCTCTACGGAGCCGAGCTTTTGCTGAAAAGTCCTGCAATTACCCGCTTCGGTGAACGGCAGGGCTATCTGAATGCTTTTGCGGCCGATCCGGGTACACTCCAATCACGCGATGAATTTCGCGGTACTGGTGGTTCGCTTTACTATCTGCGCCACATGGATATAACCCGTGGTTCCGAGCAGGTCTGGGTTGAAGTGCGCGACCGGGACTCCGGACTGGTGCTGGAACGGAAACAGTTGGTTTCTTCCCAGGATTTTGATATCGACTATCTGCAGGGCAGGGTGATGCTCCGCTCACCCCTGTCGTCAGTTACCGGTGGCGCCTCGATGATTTCGACCGGTACCCTGTCCGGTAACCCGCTGTTCCTTGTGACAACCTACGAATACGTACCAGGTGTTACTGCTGTGGACGGTCTGGCGCTGGGGGGCAATGCCCACCAGTGGCTTGGTGACTACGTGAGGCTTGGTGTTACCGGGTACCGTCAGGGGCAGAATGAGCAGCAGCAAACCCTCGTTGGCGGGGACGTAATCCTCCGTTATGCTCCGGGTACCTATGTCAAGGGTGAAGTCGCGCACAGTGACGGACCTGGTGCAGGTCAGCAGAATTCCATTTCCGGCGGTTTTGATTTTATTACGACGACTGCGGGCAGCCAGGCTGCTGACGCCAAACGGATTGATGCCCAGATTGACTTGGCTGATTTTACCCCAAACCTCAAAGGCATGGGCAGCTTTTACTGGCAGGATCGGGATCAGGGTTTTTCCGGCCCCGGTCAGTTGACCTATGGTGAGGCTGTGCGTCAGATCGGCGGCCGCATGACCTTGCCGATTGGCCCGGTACTGGAAACTGATTTGAAGGGTGATGATCGTAATTCTCCGAGCCAGAGTGCCCGTAACATCGAGGGCGCGGTGCGTTGGCAGGTTACACCGGCCTGGCAGCTGGCTCTGGCACTGCGGGACGATAATCGCTGGACTGCAACCCCCGGCAACAGTGTAATTCTCTCCGAGAATGGACAGCGCACCGATATGCAGCTGCGGGCCCACTACCAGTCACTGGAGAAGCAGGGCGATAAGTCTGCGGTGCCGGGAAACTGGGACGGGTTCGGTTTTCTTCAGGGCACGCTGGCCAAGAGTGGTAACCGGAGAGATAATAACCGTGCCGGCCTTGGCGGAGGATGGCAACTGTCCGACCGTTTCCGCCTTACCGGAGAGGCTTCCTATGGTACTGACGGTTTTGGCGGTACCCTGGGTGGTGACTACAGGATCAATGATCGCAGTAATGCCTACCTGACCTTCACCAGCGAGACAGAACGGGCAGATCTGAACAGCCGGGGGCGCTACAACACCGCCGTGGTCGGTACCCGTTATCGGGTCAGCGATCAGATGGCGGTATTCGGCGAAACCAAGTCCACCCACGGTTCAGACGCAGGAAGCCTGGTGCATGCTTTCGGACTTGATTATGCACCGACCGATCGCTGGACGTATGGCATCAAGGCAGAGTATGGCACTATCTCCGACCAACTCTCCGGTGATCTGGAGAGACGCGCCGTTGGCGTTACCGCAGCGTACAAATGGTTGAAGATCAACTACGGCACCGGCCTGGAGTATCGTAATGATAATGGTACGGCCGGCGACCGTGATGCCTGGTTGCTGCGTAATTCTCTCTCCTATCAGGCAGATCCTTCCTGGAGGGCATTCGGCAAATTTGATACTTCCATCAGCAGCAACAGCCAGGGAGCATTCTACGATGGTGATTTCATGGAGTTGGTTCTGGGTGCGGCCTACCGCCCAATTTTGAACGACCGCTGGAATCTGCTCTTCAAATACACCTATTTTCAGGACACTCCTTCCCCAGGGCAGGTTACGGCGGATTCAACCATTGCCGAGTATTCACAGCGCAGTCACGTGCTTGCGATGGATGCCATCTATGATCTCTGGTCATGGCTCTCCCTGGGGGGCAAGGTGGGCTTCCGCTCCAGCCAGATCAGGCTGAGTAGAACGGATGGGGAATGGTTCGACAGTAATGCAGTACTGGGTATTCTGCGTGCGGACCTCCATCTGGTGCGCAAATGGGATCTGGTGGTGGAAGGTCGGACTCTGGCGGCTCTGGAGGCCGAGGATCAGCGCAGCGGCTGTCTGCTGGCCGGCTACTATCATGTGAACAAATACGTCAAGACTGGTGTGGGATACAACTTTACCGATTTCTCCGACGATTTGACTGATTTGTCCTACCGAAGCCACGGCTGGTTCTTTAATGTCGTGGGTGGAATATAAGGAAGTGCCGGTATACCATGCTTCTCGTGATCATTGCTGCTACGAGCCACGCGGGATACTGATTCTCAACGTTCACTAAAAATTTCCCTTGATAAGCTCCGTCGTAATCACGACGGAGCTTTTTTTTGAGGAACCTTCAAGATCCGGTATGACTGTCGGGATTGCAAACTTTACTTTTCCCTTGTCAACTTCGATAAGAGCGCGGGAAGTAAAGTAGCCGTAAGCTGCACCGCCCAAAACACCTGCCGCCGCACCATACGCCATATATTCCAGATGGTCACCAGGTTTACGGGAAAATGCCATTACGGCAGCTCCCACCATTGTGCCCGCCAAACCCCCGTAGATTGAGTCCTTGGCGATTTCCTTGAAAGCGGTTTCGGCAGCGTGACAAGGTACCTGGATTAAAAATAGAATCGCTGCGGAAAAGATTGCTGAAATGAAAACTCTGAGTTTCTTCATGGACCTCCCGGCGGACAGTTCCGGTCTCAATGCTTGACTTTGAAACGCATAACGTGGCCCGGTTAAATTCACCACTACATTGCTGTGATTGACAAGAAAGTATCGAAACAGAAACGATACAAAGACGTGACAGAGTACCATAATGACGGAGGGTGTCAAAGGAAAAACTGCCCTGTGTTGTAGCGAATCAAGGTTCAGCTGCGCTGGTCAAGGGGAGACACCGGAAGAGACGTAGGTGATGGAGTTATGGAATTCTTTGACTTTTTGAGCCTTTTTAGTTATAGTCCTGGTGTAATTTAGATGGAAGCAGGGTTCTCCGTCTGGAGTCGATCCTGTTTCATTTCACCTATATGCAAGGGGTTAGGTCGAGAGGCCTAGCCCTTTTCTGTTGTCGCGGACTGTCGCATGATCACTATCCATACGGAGTTTTATCATGATTCATTTGTCAAATATTTCCAAGCAGCATGGCTCGCAGATCCTTTTTCGCGAGGCTGGTTTTCAGATACTTCCGGGGAGCCGGAATGGTCTCGTTGGCCCCAACGGTGCCGGTAAAACAACCATCTTTCGGATCATCACCGGCGAGGAGGAAGTGGACAGCGGCGAAATTACCAGCGCGAAAAAAACCACGGTCGGCTATTTTTCCCAGGATGTTAGCGAGATGGCCGGCCGCAGTGCCCTGGAAGAGGTTATGGCAGGTTCCGCAGAGACCATGCGTCTTGCGGGTGAGTTGGCAGAAATGGAGGCGGCCATGTGCGAGCCCATGGAGGATGACGCAATGGCGACTCTCCTGGAACGCTACGGCATCGCCCAGGAGGAGTTCGAGCACCGGGGCGGTTATGACCTGGATACCCGTGCCCGGACTGTACTGACCGGACTCGGTATCGGCCCGGATCGCTTTGATCTGTCGGTGGAGTCTTTCAGTGGTGGCTGGAAAATGCGTATTGCTCTGGCCCGCATTCTGACGCTCAAGCCAGACGTGCTGCTGCTGGATGAGCCCACCAACCACCTGGACGTGGAGTCAATAGTCTGGCTTGAGGAATGGCTTTCCAGCGAGTTCGGCGGCGCGCTGCTTATGACAAGCCATGACCGCGATTTCATGAATCGGGTCGTAACCCGTATCATCGAGGTAGCCAACAAGACGGTGACTTCCTACAGCGGCAACTACGATTTTTACGAGCGGGAGCGTGACATCCGCCTGGAGCAGTTGCTGGCGAGCCACAAGCGGCAGCAGGACATGCTGGCGAAAGAAGAGGAGTTCATTGCCCGCTTCGCTGCCCGCGCTTCCCACGCGGCACAGGTTCAGTCGCGGGTCAAGAAGCTGGAGAAGATTGAGCGGATCGAGATCCCTGCCGAGGAGCGGGTGGTTCGCTTTGAATTCAGGGAACCTCCCCGGAGCGGTGACGACGTGGCGGTCTTCGAAGGTCTCACAAAGAGCTGGGATTTGCCCGATGGCGGTGTGCATCCTGTTTTCAGCGGCGCTTCCGGTATCGTCCGGCGCGGCAACAAGATAGCCGTTGTCGGTGTGAATGGTGCGGGTAAATCAACTTTTTTGAAGACATTGGCCGGGTTGACCGGGCCATCCGGCGGGAATATCGCTTTGGGTGCCGGTGTGGAACTTGGCTATTTCAGCCAGCATGCCATGGAAGTGTTGGAACCGAAGAAGACCGTGTTCGAAACCGTTCAGGACGCCATGCCTTTGGCAAATATCGGTGTAATCCGCAACCTGCTGGGGGCGTTCATGTTTTCCGGGGATTCGGTGGACAAGCGAATTGAAAACCTTTCCGGAGGAGAGAAGAGCAGGGTGGTGCTGGCAACACTCCTGGGCAGGCCGATCAACTTCCTGGTCCTTGACGAGCCTACCAACCACCTGGACATCCGTTCACGGGAGATTCTCCTGGATGCGCTGCGGGGCTTCACCGGCACCGTGGTGCTGGTAAGTCATGACAGGCATTTCCTGCGGTCCCTGGTGGACAGGGTCTTCGAGATAGATCACGGGGAGATGCGGGTGTTCGAGGGAGACTACTGCTATTATCTGGAAAAGACCCGAAATGAGGCGACAATCGCCGCCTGATAGTACGGGGCGGACGTTGTCCTCTTTACCCTCGGGCCTGAAGTGTCCTTGCCACCATCAGGCTGAATAGCTCTTCCAGGCTTTCCTGCACGTTGGCCGAATCGATGATGCCGAGAGCCCGGGCGATCGCCTCGAATGTTGCCAGTCCTTCGGGATGACACTCTTTCCTGACACCCCAAGACGTTTTTTCTCCTTCAGGGAGACGCACCATGGTGGCATGCTCCATTCCAGGGAGCCGCTTGCCCATGCGCGCAGCCTGGCGCCAGTTGCCGTCAGGGACAACGAGGTTGACCGGTCTGGGGTCCTCCGCCAGCAGGGCGCGGCTCAGGATCCGGGCCTCCTCGCCGGGATAGAGGAGCAAGGTGCATCGCTGTTCGGATTCGAGGTCTTGAAGGGAAAGTGGCTGATCCTGGTGTCCCTGGATGCGAAGTTCGCTGTTGCTGAGTGCGGCGAGCGCCAACGGCCCGGTTGCAGTCGGTTTTGCCCACTCACGGCGATGCATCACCAGGATTAGCCGGGTGGCAAGATCGAGCCGGGGGATGGAGCTGCAGAGGCAGAGGCGTGTGTGCAGGCGGCATCGAGGACAACGTTCGCTGCGTTTTGATCTGGTTCCCATGTCCTTACCCTACCATAGATCCGTTCGTAGTGATATTGCTGAAATCAATCAGCCGTGGGCGTACTAAGAGATCAGCCCGTAGCAGTTTCTATCCGGAAACTCCAAAACACTGCTACCCCCCGTTGGGCTGGGGCTTTCTCGGAGTCTCTCGTCCGGCTTTATGGCAAGTCAGCGACAGCAAAGAAAACGCCTGAATCCAGCAAGTAGCCTGTTCTGTGTCTCGGGTGGAGACCGATTACGAGAGGCTTCGAGGAAGTTCCAGCCCAGCCTCTGTCGAGACTTTCCGGATGGACACGAGATAGTGTCGGGCATCTTTCATGGTATAGTAATTTCAGCTCCCGTTCGACTGTCAACAGGCGCGGGCGCGGCTCAGCTGCAGTATAGTCGTATTTCCCCTAAGGAGGGGCACATGGAGAATAGTGAACAACTCGAACTTTGTCGTCTGCATACCCTGAAGGTTGCCCGCATTGACACGCGCGGCATTTGGCTCGAGGCCGGCGGACAGTTGGCGCACCTTCCGCGGAGGGAGGCGCGTGAGGTACAGCCTGGTGAGCAACTGGAAGTTTTTCTCTATCAGGATGTGGCGGGAGAGCTGCAGGCTACCTGCCGTGAGCCGCGTGTCCAGGCTGGAGAATTTGCGTTGCTCAAGGTTCAGTCGGTCGGTCCCCATGGGGCATTTCTCGACTGGGGCCTGGCAAAGGACCTGCTCGCACCATTCAGTCTCCAGCCGGAGCGGATGCAGGTTGGCAGAAGCTATCTGGTCAAGGTCGAACTTGATCATCAGGGTCGTCCTTTTGCCAACGCCCGCATAGATGACTGCCTTGACCTCGAGTGGCCCGATCTTCATGACGGTGACCCGGTGGAATTTCTCATCTGGCAGCTCACCGACCTTGGCGCTAAAGTCATCGTCAATCACCGCTATCTTGCTCTGCTCTACCGGGATGAGTTGCCGGCCGGGGCCGGTACCGGTATGCACCTGACCGGCTATGTTAAGCGTTTGCGCGATGATGGCAAGCTTGATGTTACTCTGCGCAAGGTTGGTGCCGAGGGGGTGCTGGACGCTCGGCAGGTCATCCTTACGGCGCTGACGGAACAAGGCGGCAGTTTGCCTTTGCATGACCAGAGCTCTCCGGCGGCCATTCAGCAGGCACTGGGCATGAGCAAAAAAACCTTTAAAAAAGCGGTGGGCGGGCTCTATAAGGACGGTTTGGTGACTCTGACTAATGACGGAGTCCGGTTGAAAGTGAACGGCACGGGATCAGACCGCAGAAAGTAGCGGATCCTGCCCGATTGAACATATCTTAAACTTTTTGGAAATTTCATGGGCAATTACACCGTTGTTGTGTTGGACTTTGAAACCACCGGCCTCTCGCCGGACTGCGGCGACCGGATCATTGAGGTCGGAGCGGTCCTGATTCGAGACAACCGGATCGTCGACCGTTTTCAAAGCCTGATGAATCCGGGGATGCGGATCAGCAGCTTCATTGAAGGCTACACCGGCATCAGCAACCGGATGCTTGCAGCAGCGCCGCCGATTGCCGAGGTCATGGAGCGGTTTTATACATTCATTGACCGACACCACCTGGTCGCCCATAATGCCAGCTTTGACTGTCGCTTCCTTGACGTCGAGATGCAGCGCATCAACCGGCAGCGCAATCAGGAGTTCGCCTGCTCCATGCTCGTTTCCCGACGTGTCTATCCCGAAGCTCCGGGGCACAGCCTGGAAAAGCTGGTCCGTTACAAGAGGCTCAAGACAGACGGGATTCACCACCGTGCTTTGGCAGATGCGGAAATGACCTGCCATCTTTGGCTCGGTATGGTGGCTGACCTGAAAAAGGTGTTCGGACTGAAGCAGGTACCGTTCGATCTGATGCGTCATTTGGCGAAAATTTCGAAATCTGCCGCCCCTGCTTTTCTTGCGAGGGTCGCTGCCGGGCAGGGCTGAGTGACGTCCTTGCTTGACATTTTAGGACAGAAAGTACACCGTACCAGTTCAAATTACTGAAAGGAGCTTTTCCATGAACCAGCTTGATATACAGTACCCTCGCACTGCCGACCAGATCATCATTGCTCAGAACGCACTCATCAGACAGGTCTATGCCTGGATGGGTGGCGGTCTTCTCCTCACCGCGCTGATGGCTCTGGCCACCATCTCTTCGCCGGCCCTGTTCAATGCAATTGTCGGAAATCGCATGGTATTTTATGCTTTGATTATTGGAGAACTTGGCCTGGTGATCGGTATCTCCCGTGCCATCAATAAAATCAGCGCCGCTCTGGCGTCGTCCTTGTTTCTGCTTTATGCCGCCTTGAACGGCGTTACCATGTCGGTAATTTTTGCGGTTTACACTGCTGAATCGATCAGCTCCACTTTTGTCATCACGGCAGCCACGTTTGGTGCCATGAGCGCTTTTGGCTACTTTACTACTCGTGATCTGACCCGTTAGGGGAGCTTCCCCTTTATGGGTTTGATTGGCGTGGTAATCGCCTCGCTGGTCAACATTTTTGTCGGAAGCAGTGCTGTCTCCTGGATAATTTCCGTCATTGGGGTGATTGTCTTCACGGGGCTGACCGCTTACGACACCTGGAAGATCAAGGCCATGGCCGCTGCCGGAGCAGAAGGACGCAAGCCGGCCATTCTGGGCGCCCTCACTCTCTATCTCGACTTTATCAACCTCTTCCTCATGCTCTTGCGTTTACTCGGAAGTAGACGCTAGTATCCTTTGAGTTTTGTTTTTTTGTTAGTACACCGGCAATTAAACAACACAACCCTGAAGTAGGGGCGCTGCTCGCCGCGCCCCAATTGGGCAGGGCAAGCACTGCCCCTACCTTTGATATGTTTAATTGCCGAAGTAATAGCGCTGTGCTGCTGTTGCCAGACTCCCTCTTACACCGGCAGGATTTGAACATCCTGCCATCAGGAAATGAAACACGATGACGATACGATGGTTTCCCGGACATATGGGCAAGGCCCTGGAGCAGATTGAGGAACAGATCCGGAAGATAGACGTGGTGATTGAGGTGCTGGATGCCCGACTGCCTTTTTCCAGCTCAAACCACAAGCTTGCGGCACTGAGAAATAACAAGGTCTGGATCAAGGTGCTGAACAAAAATGATCTTGCAGACCCGGTTGTCACCAAGGCTTGGGTGCGGGATTTTCAGCTGCAGGCGGGGGTGCGTGCTTTGCCGCTGTCGGCAAAAAAACATGCCGACACGAAGCCGCTGATCAAGCTTTGCAAGGATTTGGTGCCGAGGCGCGGCCAGCCTGGCTTTCCGGTCCGTGCCATGGTGGTGGGCATCCCTAACGTGGGCAAATCCACCCTGATCAATACCCTGGCAGGGAGAAGTGCTGCGAAGGTGGGAGATCGGCCGGCAATAACAAAGTCTACCCAGCAGATCGACCTGCGCAACGGCATTGTGTTGTCCGATACCCCGGGGATGCTCTGGCCGGATATGAAAGACCAGGACGGAGCCTACCGTCTAGCAGCCAGTGGCGCCATTGGAGATAATGCCTTGGATTATACCTCTGTCGGCCTCTTTGCCGGAGAGTACTTGCTGCGACGTTACCCCGGCCTGCTGAAAGAGCGTTACGCTCTGCAGGAACTTCCCGAATCCGCCCATGACCTGATGATCGCTGTTGGTCGCAAGCGGGGACTTTTGGCGTCGGGCGGGGTGGTAGACCTGCACCGGGCTTCGGAGGCGTTTTTACGCGAGCTGCGGGCAGGAAAGATAGGTCGTATAAGTTTTGAGGAGCCAGCGGGAGCTCCTTCCGTTCCTGAGTGATACTGCTTCCCGAAATACCTCTGACGCTGTTTCAAAAGTGTCGCCGAGTTCTAAAAGCTTTCTTTCTCATGTCAATACCTGTATCGTGAGAAAGTATTTCATTAAATTTTTGAACCGAGAACACTCTATGAAGATTTTTATGATCTACGTCAGGGATGAGGATTTCTACCGACTTCTTCCAACTGAACTGAATGACTCACGGTTCACGAAGGGGCGAGTTCAGGTAATGGCCTTCCCCCCGCTCGGGATTGAAACCCTGGCACCGATTGTGCGTCAGTACGGCCATGAGGTGCGGATGTTCGACACCTGTCATCCGCAGATGAAGGAGGCGCAGATCGCCGAGGCGGTTATCGAGGAGCGGCCGGATGTGATTGCGCTTTCGTTTCTATCGACTACCTCGTATCCCGCCACTCGCAGTATGGCTCAACGGTTGAAAAATGCTGCGCCAGCGACGCCGATTATCCTTGGGGGCGTGTTTGCTACGATCAACGCAAAAATGGTTCTCGCCGACTGCATTTATGCGGACTATGTCTGCAAGGGCGAGGGTGAGGAACTGTTGCCTGACTTCCTGGAAAACCTCGAATCTCCCGAGAAGGTCGAAGGTTTAGTCTGGCGTTCTGGAAATGAAATCATCGAGAACCCGCCGCGCCCCTTCATCAAAAACCTCGACCTGTTTCCCTACCCGGACCGCAAGAGTCTGCCGATTGATTACATTGAATCAATGCCGCTTGACGTTCCGGCTGTTCTCTCGCTGGACCGATTCTGCACCATGCAGACTTCGCGCGGCTGTCCCAATCAGTGTATTTACTGTGACATCCCCACCCTCGCTGATCGTACCTGGCGATCTCGCTCCCCCGAGCACGTGCTGGGTGAGATGCAGCAGCTCAGCGACGAGGGTTACCGGTCAATCTATCTCACCGACGATCAATTTCTGCTGAACAGTAAACGCATCAGCGGGATCTGCCAAGGAATTATCGACCGCGAGCTGAAGTTCAACTGGGGCTGTGAGGGCCGGGTCGACTCGATCGCTGCCGACCAATTTCCCATTATGGCCAAGGCCAATTGCAACTTTCTCGCCTTTGGCATAGAGTCCGGCACCCAGAAGGTGCTCGATCGCCTCAAGAAGATGCAGACATTGCAGCAGGTCGAGCGCACGGTCGGAGCGGCCAAGCAGCATGGCATAGCCACTACGCACGGTTTTTTCCTGATCGGCTCACCAGGGGAAAGCGAAAAAGACATCCTGGAGAGTTTTCGTTTTGCGGCGCGCTTGAAGTTGGATACCTTCGGCTTTAATCGCCTCTGCGTCTATCGCGGTACTCCTCTGTGGAAGGAGTACGTCGAGCGCGGAATCATCGATGATGCACGCGACTGGGACAAGTGGTTCAAGTGCTCTGATATCGATCCGACCATTCTTCCGAGCCAGGTACTGAACCGGGCCCGCCAGAAAGGATACCTGTTGTTGTTCGCCAAACGTGTCTTCCTGCGCCCCTTCCAGACAATCAGGCTACTGCGCAGATTCGGCCGTTACATGAAGGGTGCTGACATCCTGACGCTTCTTTGGAGCCCTTTCCGCAAGAGGACTCTCACTCGCCGACCAGAATTGCCGGCGCTGATGGTCGACAAGGGTCTCCTGTCTCCCGTTCGTTCCACCTCGTAATTCCAATTCCATATCAAGGCCCTCCCTGCGTTGGCTCGTCTTCGACTGCTCAACGTACTCTTCAGTACGCCTCGCAGCCTCAATCCTCGCCGCCTTGAGATCATCCTTGATCTGGAATTGGTCTAATACAGCTCTGCTGTTCCTTGGCTTCGTTGCGCTGAAACGTCCTGCCAAGGAGCCTGTCGTGTTCCTGCCGTAATCCCTATGTTCACAATCGTTACTATCCCAATCCAGATCATAGTTTATGTCCATGATAACAACCAGGTCATTCAAGCAGCCATGGATGCGTTGGAAAGTGAACCCTGACAACGTCAATGGGATGAGCTTTTCCAGAAATTGTCTGCTGGGGGGGAGCACATTGGGAAAATAATGCTAGAATTTCTTGGTGTGAACGTGGAGTTCACCCGTGGGTCATTCGGCATAAAGGAGCTCCCTTGAACTATCCCGTTTGGTATCTACCCGACATTGGCGGCGGCACTCTCATTGCCCTTATTTCCATCGTGCATGTTTTTATAGCCCATTTTGCGGTGGGCGGAGGGCTCTACCTGGTAGTGGCGGAAAGGAAGGGCTTGCGCGAGGAAAACCCTGCGATCCTCGATTTTACCAAAAAACATGCAAAGTTTTTTCTGCTGATGACCATGGTCATGGGTGGGATTACCGGAGTCGGGATCTGGTTCATCATTTCCCTGGTCAATCCGGCGGCCACTTCAATCCTGATCCACACCTTTGTCTTTGGCTGGGCCACGGAATGGGTTTTCT
>Ga0105099_10000350_pt1 | contig 31663 bp, 23 predicted proteins | sample PPLLak3cmMay2015_2_FD_79138 | JGI IMG/M metagenome (GOLD analysis project Ga0105099, IMG submission 79138) | Freshwater sediment microbial communities from Prairie Pothole Lake near Jamestown, North Dakota, USA - PPLs Lake P8 Core (1) Depth... | ecosystem: Environmental > Aquatic > Freshwater >... | reverse complement strand
GTATCAAAATTTGGTTTTACTGGTTTGAATCCTTCATCCTTAAAAATAGCGTTGCTATTATGATAAAAAATATCTTTAATTTTACTATCAGGAAAAATATCACTCAAATATTCTTGATAGAGTTCTTTATTATTTTTAAATAAAATAGATATTTCAGGATTATATTTAAAAACTTCGTCTATATTAGAAGATTGTTCTGGGGTCAAAGAATTTTCTATTTTCTTTAAGGGGTTAATATTTTCCATTTTTTCTATTGACATATATTTTGTATTTGATACAATTAACTTATCTATATGAAAAGTACCTCCGTGGGTTCCGTCCCTAGGCGGTGCTTTTCGTTTTACCTAACATTTGTCTTAAATTATCAATAAAAATAATCTTTTCCTTCGCACTTTTCTTAAGAAGAGTTGAGCAAGTGTCTTTATATGGACTCATGACAAATTCTAATTTATTAGTATCATACAAATGTTTTACTAAGGAATAAAAATCTCCATCACTTGAAACTATAACAGCTTTATTATATTTAGAATAATCCAACATTACTTGTAAAACTAAATCTGCATCGACATTTCCTTTTGCTCCACCGTCACCATTAGGAATTACTGGCTTATAAACTAAAACATATCCGGCTTTTTGTAAATACAAATACAATTCTTTATTTTCTGGAATAAAACCTATAAATACATAAGCAATATCAACTCCATATTTTTCATTTAGATATACACGAAATTTTCTCCAATCAAGTTCCCAACCCAAATTCTTTATTCCAAGATGGAGATTTTGAGAATCTATAAAAGCATAATTATTACTTTTAATTTTCATAATTTAATTATATCACAAGCTATTTTTTATCCCCTTACCGACACAGCCCGAAGCGGAGCTTCGGACTGATGATAGATTATTGTCCGCTTTCGTCTTTTTCTTCAACTTCTAATTCTTGCTTTTTTACTCCAAAGCCAGTACCTGCTGGAATCAAGTTACCAATGATAACATTTTCTTTTAGACCTCTTAGAGTATCAATTCCTCCACGGACAGCATTGTTTATCAAAACTCTGTTTGTATTCTGGAATGATGCAGCAGAAAGCCAGCTCTTTGTAGTCAAAGAAACTTCAGTAATTCCAAGAACGATAGTTCCAGCTTCAGCTTTTTTACCACCTTCTTTTTCTACACGATTATTTTCTTCAATCAATTCAATAGTTTCCACTATTTCTCCAGGTGAAAATGTAGTGTCTCCTGCATCTTTAATCTTTTTACGTGAGAACATTTGACGAATAATTATTTCAATATGTTTTCGTGAGATTGATGCACTCTGAAGATCATAAACCTTGTTGATTTCATCTACGATATATTCTTCCGCAACTTCTTTACCACCATATTTTACGATTTCATTGATATCTGCAGAACCATCTGTGAGTAAGTCTCCTTTCTTAACCTTCGCACCAATTTTTACAAGTATCTGACGGCGAAGAGGAACTGTATATTCAACTTCATTGCCATTCTTTCCACCAACCTTATTGTCAGCTTTCAAATCAGAAAGTACTTTAATTAATTTTTCTTTTCCATTATCCACTACATTTACAACTTCACCATCTGTTACAGCAATGATAGCTGGATTCTTTGGAATACGTCTTTCGAAAATTTCTTCAACACGAGGAAGACCAGTCGTAATATCGACAGTCGCAACTCCACCAGCATGGAAGGTACGAAGTGTAAGCTGAGTTCCTGGTTCACCGATGGCTTGAGCTGCAATAATTCCCACAGCTTGACCAAGTTCAATTTTGCAATTTCTTCCAAGATCAAGACCATAACAATTTCTACAAATTCCATGTACTGTCTCACAAGAAAGAGGAGTTCGAACAAGAGCTTCTTTTATTCCAGCTTTTTCTAAGAAACGAGCGTTCTCTTTTGTGATTAGTGATTCTTTTTTAAATAAAACTTTTCCAGTTTCATCTTTAATGTCGGCAAGTAATACACGTCCATTTATATATTTAGCAAATACTCCATCAACAGCAACAATTTTCTTTCCATTTTTTGTCCCACAATCTTCTTCTGTCACAACAACATCTTGAGCGACATCTACAAGTCTACGGGTAAGATAACCAGCTTTAGCAGTATTCAAGGCCGTGTCGGCAGCACCTTTACGTGATCCGTGAGTAGTAATGAAATATTCAAGAGGTGAAAGACCTTCTATATATGATGGAATAATTGGAAAGTCCAGAGTTTCTCCAGAAGTATTAACAATCAAACCTTTCATCCCACACATCTGAACAAGAGATCCCATATTTCCTCTAGCTCCTGAAGTTATGAGGTCATAAGTGGAACTTTTTATATCAAGTGTGCCTGGAATTATCTTTTCAATTTCTTTTTTAGCATGTTCCCATATTTCAATAACTTTTTGATATTGTTCGTCTTCAGAAAGCAATCCATCGTCATATTGACCACGAACTATTTCTTCTTCTTTACGGAATTTCTTCACAATATCTGCTTTACCAGCTGGGACTTCCACGTTATCTATCCCCCAAGTAACACCAGAATAAGTTGCATATTGATAACCAAAATCTTTAATCTTATCCAAGAAACGAGGTGTATCATCTATGCCATAGTGAACGATGAGTTCATCTACAAGTAGAGACATTCTTTTAATATTTATTTCTTCATTTATATATGGGAAATCTTCAGGGAAAATACTATTGAAGAATAATCTTCCGACAGTTGTCTCAAATGGCTTACCACCAAAAATACTGTATCTTGCTTTTTCACTTCCAAGAACTTTAATCTTTGCGCGGAAAGTAATAATACCTAAATCGAAAGCTGTTATCGCTTGATTTGTACTTGAGAAAGCCATTCCTTCTCCTTTTTCTCCGTCAACTGATTTTGTCATCCAATAACAACCAAGAATGATATCCATTTTGGGCATAACGATTGGAGAACCATCTTGTGGTTTCAATAAGTTTTTGTTTGAAGCCATGTATTCTTTTGCTTCCATTTGAGCCATCTCACCTAGTGGTACATAAACAGCCATCTGGTCTCCATCGAAGTCAGCGTTAAATCCAGCACAGACAAGTGGGTGAACTTGAATAGCATTTCCTTCAATAAGAATAGGATTGAAAGCTTGAATACCAAGTCTGTGAAGCGTAGGAGCACGGTTCAAAAGAACATACTTTCCTTTAATCACTTCTTCAAGAATAGCCCAAACTTCTGGAACTCCTTCTTCTATAAGACGATTTGCTCCGCGAATATTGAAAGCAAGTTCTGTCTCAAGTACTTTTGAAATCACGAAAGGTTTAAAGAGTTCAAGTGCCATGTGTTTTGGTAAACCACATTGATTGAGTTTAAGTCCTGGACCAACAACAATAACTGAACGTCCTGAATAATCCACACGCTTACCTAGCAGATTCTGACGGAACAAACCTTGTTTTGATTTTAAGTTATCAGACAATGATTTAAGTGCACGTTTCTGTGATGAAGAAACTGCTTGTGAATCATTTTGTTTTGCAATTGAATTATCAATAAGAGCATCCACCGCTTCTTGAAGAATACGTTTTTCATTACGAAGAATAACATCTGGAGCTCCGATTTCTTTTAATTTCTTTAAACGATTATTACGATTTATAACACGACGATAAAGATCATTTAAATCTGAAGTTGCGTGACGTCCACCATCAAGAGCAACCATCGGACGAAGTGCTGGAGGAATTATCGGAATTACGGTCAAGAACATCCACTCAGGGCGAATACCAGAGTGAATCATTGAGCGAATAAGTGACAATCTTTTTTCAAGTTTTTCTTTGTCTATACTTGAAGCTTTTGGAAGCATATTTTCTGTTTCTGTCTTTAGCTTCATCAAATCCATATTCTTAAATAATATATATATAGCTTCTGCTCCAATACTTGCTTCAAAACAACTTCCATATTTAAGACCATAATGATGATATGCTATTTCATTCAAAACTTTACCTACAACAATTTCGTTGATTTCTCTTTTTGTATTTAGTAAAAGCTCTTTTAATTTTTCTTTCTCTTCTTCGTTATTTGTACTTTTTAGTTTTGATTTAAATTCACTTTCAAGATTCTTGATAATTGTTTCTTTTTCTTCAGTGTAAACATTTGTAACGATATACCCAGCAAAGTAAATAACTTTTTCAAGATCACTAACTGAAATATTTAGAAGGACTGACATACGAGAAGGAACTCCACGTAAGAACCAGATATGTGCAACCGGACTTGAAAGCTCGATGTGACCCATACGTTCACGGCGAACAATAGAGCGAGTAACCTCAACTCCACATTTTTCACAAACAATATCTTTATAACGAATGCGTCTATATTTACCACAGTAACATTCATAATCTTTTTCTGGACCGAAAATTCTTTCATCGAATAAACCAGATCTTTCAGAACGTCCTGTTCTGTAATTTATTGTTTCTGGTTTAGTGACTTCTCCATAAGACCATTCTCGAATAGCTTCGGGAGATGCAAGCTTTAGCACTATTGAGTCAAAATTTGTTGTATCAATTGTTTTCATAATGTTAGATATTTAAATTATTAATTATTATCTCCCAACTTTTTTAAATCAACATCCAATGCAAGACCACGAAGATAGTTCAGTAATACATTAAATGAGGCTGGAATATTTGGTTCACCAATTGTGTGACCTTTAATAATTGCATCAAATGTCTGTGAACGACCGATAATATCATCAGACTTAATTGTTAACATTTCGCGAAGTGTGTAAGCTGCTCCATGACCTTCAAGTGCCCAGACCTCCATTTCTCCAAATCTCTGTCCTCCGCCTTGAGCTTTACCTCCAAGTGGTTGCTGAGTAATAAGTGAATATGGTCCGATAGAACGCATATGAAGTTTGTCTTCCACCATGTGGTGAAGTTTAAGCATGTACATGTAACCAATAGCGACATCTTGATCAAAAGCATCTCCTGTGCGTCCATCATAAAGTGTAACTTTTCCGCTTTCAGGTAGACCTGCTTTTACAAGCTCTGCTTTTATTTCAGGAACTGTTGCAGATGAGAATGGAGGAACAATAGCTTGGTATCCGAGAGTATTTGCAGCATAACCTAAATGCATTTCAAGAATCTGACCCAAGTTCATACGAGAAGGAACACCAAGAGGAGTAAGAATCACATCTATAGGTGTACCATCAGCCATGAATGGCATTTCTTCTTCTGGTAAAATAACAGAAATGACACCTTTGTTTCCGTGACGTCCTGCGAGTTTGTCACCGACTGAAATATTTCTAAGTTGAGCAATTTCAACAACGATTCTTTTTATAATACCAGACTCAAGATTGTGTCCTTGATCACGTGAGAATACTTTTACTCCAATAACTCTACCTTGTTTACCATGCTCTAAACGAAGTGAAGTATCTTTTACATCACGAGCTTTTTCAGTGAAAATAGAACGAAGAAGTCTTTCTTCTGGAGTAAGTTCTGTCTCACCTTTTGGTGTAATTTTACCAACTAAAATATCATTCTCTTTTACTTCAGCTCCGACAACAATAACTCCATCTTCATCCAAATCTTTTAATTTATTTTCACCAACGTTTGGAATATCACGAGTTGTTATTTCTGGTCCAAGCTTTGTATCACGAACATTACAGATAAATTCTGTAACATAAATACTTGTGAATTTACTATCCTTCACTAATTTTTCAGAAAGAATTATCGCGTCTTCGTAGTTTGCTCCACCCCATGACATAAATCCAACCAAGACATTTTGTCCGAGAGCTATTTGTCCACGATCGGTAGTACTTGTATCGGCAAGCAAATCCCCTTTCTTTACCTTATCTCCGACGGATACACTTGGTCTCTGATGGAATATTGAGAAGTTGTTCGTACGAGAGAAATTAATAAGTGGATATGTATGATCTTTACCTTTATCATCTTCTACTGTGATTTTCTTTGCATCAACATAAGATACAACTCCATGAACTTCGGAAATAATCAAACGTCCTGAATCATGTGATGCAAATTCTTCCATTCCTGTTGCGACAAGAGGAGCTTCAGGAACAACACAAGGAAGTGCCTGTTTCTGCATGTTTGATCCCATGAGTGTTCGGTGAGCATCATCGTGTTCAAGGAAAGGAATCATACTCGTAGCCACAGAGAAAGCTTGGTTTGTGGCCACATCAATGAAATCAATTTCTTCTTTTGCAATTAAACCTGGCTTTGTTTTCAAACGAGCTTCAACTTTTGCATCTAAAATATTTCCTTTTTCATCGTATTTAATTCCAGCATGAGCAATGTTATATTTTTCTTCTTCAAGCGCATTCAAATAAACAACTTCAGAAGTTATTTTTCCATTTTTAACTTTTACATAAGGAGTTTCAATAATTCCGAATTCGTTTATTTTTGCATATGTTGAAAGGTGAAGAATAAGACCAATGTTTGGACCTTCAGGTGTATGAATAGGGCAAACACGTCCATAGTGAGAAGTGTGCACGTCACGAACTTCAAGTCCTGCTCTTTCACGAGTAAGACCTCCAGGTCCAAGTGCTGAAAGTGTACGCAAATGTTCTACTTCCGCCATGACATTTTCTTGGTTCATGAATTGTGAAAGCTGATTGGCTGTGAAAAATTCTTTTATGCGAGCTTGAAGAGGTCGCTGATTTATTATTTGCATTGGAAGAGTTGTTCCTACGTCAATAGTCGACATTCTGTCTTGAATGTTTCTCTTTATCTGAGACATACCCATGCGGAATTTCTGTTGAATCATTTCACCAACATATCGGACACGACGTTGACCTAAATGATCAATATCATCAGCTTTTGAATGCAAAGTATTATTTAATGAAATTATATTTTGAACTATGGTTACAACATCATCGGAAGAAATAGTACGACGTTCCATTTCCTTATCATCCATACTTTTTTCAAATCTTTTATTAAAACGGAATCGTCCAACAGGAGAAAGATCATATCTTTCACTAGAGAAAAGAGCAGTTATAAATTCACGAGCGTTGTCAGCTGTCGCAAGATCGCCATCACGAAGGCGTTTATATATTTCTATGAATGAATCTTGGACATTTTTTGCAGGATCTTTCTCAAGAGAAATTTTTATAGACTTTAAAGCCTCTTCATCTTTAGAAAAAGCCTTAAGAATTGCTTCGTCTTTTTCAAATCCTAATACACGAAGGAGTGAAGTGACAGAAAACTTACGCTTTTTGTCTACGCGTACATAGACAGCTCCATCTGTATCTGACTCTACTTCTATCCAAACACCACGAGCAGGAATTATTTTTGCTCCAAAATATCTTTTTCCTTTTAATTCTTGTTCTGTAAAAAATACTCCAAAACTTCGAGTAAGCTGAGGGACAATAACACGCTCAACTCCGTTGATGATAAATGTTCCATGTTTGGTCATTAGAGGAACATCAGCCATAAAAATTTCTTGTTCTTTAGAAGTACCCAATCCTTTATTTAAAAGTTTAACGCGAGCCTTAAGACCACCTTCGTAAGTTAGTTTGTTGATCTTTGTATATTCTTCACTGAATTTTGGTTCAGAAAGTGAAAATGAAGTGAAATCCAATTGGAATTTCTTTTCAGAATAATCATTGATAGGAGAAAATTCCTTAAAGACTTCTTTGAGTCCAGACTCTACTAACCAATTAAATGAGACTAATTGGTTTTCTATTAAATTTGGAAACGGAACCAAAGGCTTCTTGTAACCTGCAAAATACTTCTTCTCACGTCCTACTGTTTTTTTCATAATAATAAAATATAAAAACAAGAAAAGACCAAGGTGACCAAACCGTGGTATTATTTTCTATTTATAATTTTTGGCAATGTTGTTTTTTAACACAAATATAGTTAAAAACTTAATAAAGCGAGGATTGATTTGCCATAACTCAATCTATTCAATCTGGGGTTCATCCTATACTATTTGAAGCTGTTTGTCAAGAAAAATAAAAGCCACTTTTGAAATTATCTCAAGTGGCTTAGTTTGTATAAAATAACTTTATTATCTTACTGTTATCTTTAATTTAAAAAGGAGTTGTTTCCCAACTTCATCCACTTTGATTTTTTCAACCTCTGCTACTCTAAACCAAAGTATGTCTATTTTATCAGGATTATCCATAACTTTCTTAATATAACCAAAACCATCATATTTCCACGTTGAACTATGGTTTGCTGTTATGTTAAAAGAATTATCCTCAGGCCAATCCAAATCAGTTTTATAACAATGAGAAACTACCATGTAATTATTAGGATGCCAAAAAGCAATTTTTAAATACACTGGTATTAAATTCTTTTTAGTCATTTTAATAACAACCATAAGAATTTTATTCTGCTCCGATCTTGCTGGTAATAAATTTTCTGCAAGTAGAATAAGAACATCGTTTAATGGAATATTAAATGTATTCATTTTATTTGGTTTTAAATTAAATTTATTTGTTAACTATTCCAAAAATCCACAAAGATACTTAGAATAGCCAACAAAATTTATCCATCAAAAAAGACAGATTAATTAAAAACCAAAAATATCAAAGAACTACCTATACTCGTATATTATAGCATATTTATACCCAATTTGTCAAGCACAATTTAAGCCCTAAATATAGGCTTTTATTACTCCTAATCCCCCACCGTATTGTGCACCCCTAGACTGAAACAAACTCTGCCATGGCAGATTTTGTTTCAGTCTATGCTAACTTTGAACATATGATTTAGCCAACTTGAAAGTCTTAATACATTTATCTAGTTTTATTTCCTTCAGATAATCTTTAAATTCCTTAGGTAATGGAGATGGTCCAACCCAAGTACTTTTTTGAACCATAATATAACTAAATTTTTTCAAATGCCATCTAAGCCATTCTCTTTCGTGTTTTCTTGCTGTAGGTACATCAAACATTATTAATAGATCTTTAACCTTAGAAATATTTTCTGGTTTATTAAACTGTTTTAATGAATCAAACTTTTTTCTGACATATTCCTTACCATATTTAGATAAAACGATTCCAGCTAATTCTTTTTCTATAACCCCATTCCTTTTCAATCGATCAATAGTTACTTGCATACTTCTAGGTGAATACTTCTTAAAGCGAGGAATACCAAAAATATTAACCTTAACACCCTTATAATTAAGTTCTGTATTCCAAAGTTCTTCTAATATTTCCCCCACCATAGACATATGTTTTTATATTATACATTAAAACCCAGATTGAAACAAACTCTGCCATGGCAGAGTTTGTTTCAATACTGATTTATAAATACAATATCTCTGTAGTACTATTTTTTTGATTTATTTTTCCACTCTTCTATTTTTTTATGGTCGCCCGAGAGGAGAACTGCGGGGACTTTGTGTTTTTTGTTGTTATGAATAAGCACTTCTGGGCGGGTGTAGACTTCACTAGAGGAGACACGTTCTTCTTCGCGAGAATCAAAATTACCAAGTACACCTTTTATCTGACGGGAAATGGAATCTATTAAAACCATCGCTGGGATTTCCCCTCCAGTGAGCACATAATCCCCTATTGATAGTTTTTTAGTTTTTAGAATTTTATCAACTCGAGCATCAATACCTTCATACCTTCCACAAATCATAATTATGTCGGTGTATTTTTGTGAGAAAGTTTTAGCTGTCTTTGTTGTAAATTTTTCTGCACTTGGCACGAAATTAATTACTATTAATTTCGTGCTCTTCCCGCCTCCTCGGCGGGTCGCCGAGAAGGCGACTTTTTTTACCACAGACTCCACTGCTTTAATTATCGGCTCGGCTCGCATCACCATCCCCGGTCCTCCAGCGTAAGGTCGGTCGTCTACTTGTAGAGATACATTGCCATCGGGCCAGACTTTTTTATATTTGCCTGTGACAAATTTACGAGGATTTAGAAATGATACTTTTATCTTCTTTTCTTTTATGGCCCTACCTAAAATAGACTCATTTAGATATGAGTCAAACATTTCGGGGAATAATGTAATTATATGAAAATGCATATTGGTATATTAGCATAAGAAAAGCCCCGAGCGAAGCTCGGGGCTTTTCTGTTTTAAATATTTATTAATTAAATTCCTTTCAAATCCTCAAGTGCTGCATCCACTGATCTTGAAGACTCACTGCTTGATGAAGAAGGAGTTTCGATTTTACCACCTTCTGGTTCATTGATTTTCAAGTTAACACGGGCATTGTTCTTCATTCCAATAACTCGCAAAAGTGTTCTTATTGCTTTTGCAGTATTTCCTTGGCGTCCAATAATTTTACCCATATCCGCCGCATTTACTGTCATAGTTATAAGTACTCCCATTTCGTCTACTGTACGGTCGATTTTCACATCATTTGGATTATCAACCAATGCTTTTACAATATATTCTAAAAATGCTTTGTCGTCTGCTTGCATATATTCTTAATAGTATTATTCTTAATTTTTCCGCAGTGTACCGACTACGACTGCTTACTTTTATTATAACATAAAATTCTTTTTCTTTGCAATAAAAAAGTCCCTGATTTTCGCAAGGACTTTTTTATTATGATTTCTTTAATTCTTTACGAGCCTTGGTTGGAGATTTTCTTGATAAAACATTTTTCTTTTTACCGTCGATTAATTTCTGAGATACAAGGAAATTGTGAACTGTATCTGATACTTGTGCTCCTTTACTTATCCAATGAGCAACTCTGTCTGATTTGAATAATACTTCTCCTTTTTTTAAATTATATGAGCCCAATATTTCTAAAAATTTACCACTTTTAGTTGAATTTTTGGAGTCTGTCAAAAGGACCCGAAAAGCAGGATCATTCTTGCGCCCTATTCTTTGTAATCGTATTTTTAACATATGTGAAGATATCTTACCATATTCTATTATAATAATCAAATCTCATTTTTATGATATACTCTCATTATGAAAGGACACAAAAATAAGTCTGATATAAATAGGAATATTGAAGGAATTATAAATATTTCCACTAAAGGGACTGGTTCTGTCCGTATAAATCAAGGAACTGAAATAGTAGAAATCGAACACAATTTTCTTAAGACAGCTTGCAATGGTGACACTGTTGTTATATTACTGCACCCAAAGAAAAAAGATGGATCCTTAACTGGTGAAGTTACAAAGATACTTCATCGTTCCAAAAAAGGTTATGCTGGAATTTTAGAAAAAGAAAATGATATATTTTTCCTTATACCTTCCGATTTAAAAATGTATTCCGATATCATAATTCCATCAAGCAAATTAAATGGAGCAAAAGTAGGACAGAAAATTTTTGTGACAATCATCGACTGGGAAGATGCCGAAAAAGCTCCGATCGGGGAAGTAACAAAAATATTAGGTATGCCAATGGAACACAATGCTGAGATGGAAGCTATTGCTCTTGAGAAAGGATTTAATTCTACGTTTCCAAACCACATATTAAAAGAAGCAGATAAAATTGCCCATATTGGCATAACAGAAGAAGATACAAGAAATAGACGCGACATAAGAAAGACAACAACATTCACAATAGACCCCATAGATGCAAAAGATTTTGATGATGCGATTTCATTTAGAAAACTTCCAAATGAACATTTTGAAATCGGCATTCATATCGCTGATGTGTCTCATTATGTAAGAATAGAAACTGCTCTTGATAAAGAAGCTCGTAAAAGAGGGACATCTGTATACCTTGTCGATCGAACTATTCCAATGCTTCCAGAAGAACTTTCAAATGGACTTTGTAGTTTAAAAGAAGGAGTTGATAGACTAACTTTTTCAGCTATTTTTGAAATAGATAAAATGGGAGTTGTTAAAAATGAATGGTTCGGTAGAACAATAATTAATTCTAATAAAAGATTTACATACGAGGAAGCACAAAATATCTTAGACAAAAAACACGGAATCTTTTTTGAAGAACTCTCCACCTTAAATCATATTGCGAAAAATCTATTAAAAAAACGTTTTGACGAAGGAGCTATTTCTCTTGAACAAGATGAAGTTAAATTTAATTTAGATGAAAATGGTATTCCCCTTTCTGTCTATACTAAAGTTCGTGGTGACACAAATAAACTTGTCGAGGAATTCATGCTTCTTGCCAACAGACGAGTGGCCGAATTCATGTCTAAAAAGAAAGATGGTGCTGAAGGAGTATTTTTATACCGAATTCATGACTTCCCCAATAAAGAAAAAATAAAAGACTTGGCGACTTTTCTTAAAAGACTTGGGCACAAAGTAACACTTAAAAATGGCATTATCCCATCGGAAGAAATAAATAAATTAATAAGCAAGCTTGAACACAGCCCTATAAAAGACACAATTCACAGTGCTATTATTCGTACAATGGCAAAAGCAATTTATTCTACAAAAAATATTGGCCATTACGGACTTGGATTTAAATACTATACTCATTTCACTTCTCCTATCCGTAGGTATCCAGATGTCATTGTTCACCGATTACTTTCTTTATTTATAGAAAATAAACCAATACCAAAAGAAAAATGGTTTGAATACGAAATTATGAGTAATGAAGCATCTATGAGAGAAAAGGAAGCATCTGAAGCAGAACGTGCATCCATAAAATATAAGCAAGTTGAATATATGTCTACTCGTATCGGAGAAAAATATGAAGGAGTTATCACTGGAGTCACTGAATGGGGTCTATATATAGAAGACAAGAAAACTAAATGTGAAGGAATGGTCAGAATGAGAGACTTGAAAGATGATTATTATACTTTCTCTAAAGAAGGTATGAGTATTCACGGGAAAAGAACTCATAAAAAATACACACTTGGAGACAAGGTAAAATTTGTAGTTAAAAATGCTGATATGAACAAAAAGACTATTGATTATGAATTAAAGTAATAATATAAAATGCATAAAAAAAATAAATTAATTCTTATCTCATTAATTGTTTTGATAATTGTTTTTATTGTGGGAACATCTATAGCAAAAGAAAATAATAAAGATCCGATAATTAAAACAAATAATATAGTAAAAAATCAGAAAAAAAATGATATCACTACCCTATCTTTTGTCGGAGATATAATGCTTACTCGTGGAGTTGAAAGTTCTGTTATTAAAAATTTCGAAGGTGATTATAATAAACTTTTTGAAAATGTATCCGAACTTAAAAATGCTGATATATTATTTGGTAATCTTGAAGGAGATGTATCCGATACGGGGAATAATGTCGGAAGTGAATATTCTTTTAGGATGAACTCTCTTGTATTACCAGCACTTAAAAATGCAGGGTTTGATATTGTCTCTTTTGCAAATAATCATGTTGGTGACTGGAATATGAATGCATTTAAAGATACTTTAGCTAGACTTGAAAATATTGGAATTTTAAAAACTGGAGCAGGAGAAAACAAGAATGAGGCAGAAAATCCAACTATCATAGAAAAGAATGGAGTTAAATTTGGATTCTTGGGTTTTTCAGATGTTGGACCAAATTGGATAGAAGCAAAAGAAAATACACCTGGAATACTTTTAGCTAGTGACCCCAACATAGAAAATATTATAAAAAATGCTAAAACAAAATGTGACGTGCTTATTATCTCATTTCATTTTGGCGAAGAATATGAATTAACACATAATACTCGCCAAGAAAATCTAGCGCACATGGCCATAGACAAAGGAGCAGATATGATCATAGGGCACCATCCTCATGTTATGGAAGATATAGAAGAATATAAAGGCAAACCGATAGTCTATTCACTTGGTAATTTTATTTTTGATCAATATTTTTCAAAAGATACAATGAGAGGAATGCTTTTCTCTGCGACATATGCTGGAAAAAGTTTGATAAAAGTTGAACAAAAAATAATTACTCTCAATAAAAAATACCAACCAGAAGGAATATTTACAAAAGAAGAATTAAGAGAACGTGAAGAATTAGCAAACTCTGTATGCTCACAACCTAAAAAAGATTATGAAAATATGATGTTTCTTAATATTGGGCAAAATATTAGCCTCCCCGACAAAACATATATTCCAAGTGATTTGAGAGAACTCAATACAGAATCAAGCACAAAAAGTATTTGTCTTATAAAAGAAGCAAGAGATGCATTTGAATTAATGGCAAAAGATGCATTATTAGATGGATACACAATAAAAGCAAGTTCTGGATATAGAAGTTATGAATATCAGAAAAATTTACTTGAAAATGCAATTAAAAATGGGAAAAAAGATGCGAGCGTATCAATCGCTAAGCCTGGATATTCAGAACATCAATTGGGAACTGCAATAGATATTACAGGTAAATCTATCAATTATTCATCAGCAGATAATTCGTTCTTAAATTCTGTGGAGTCTATATGGTTAGAAAAAAATGCATACAAATATGGTTTTATAATGAGCTACCCACTCGGCAAAGAAGATATAACTGGTTACAAACATGAACCTTGGCACTATCGTTATGTAGGCGTTGATAAAGCAAAAGAAATAAAAGAAAAAGAAGTAACTATTACAGAATATTTAAAATAAAAATTGGCAAATTAAAAGGGATGATATAAATCATCCCTCCGCCTTTTTGGCTGGTTACATTTTTGCTCTTTTTACCGGAATTCGTTTACTGAGTTTAAGATGTTTACAGGACGGCCACGTGAGCCCAAAATACACATTGTTGTTTTCATAACCTTTTTTCATTTTGGTTAAACAATAAAAAACATATTTCTCTTAAATTATATTCTCTTTACAAAAATATGCAAGTTTTTTATTTAGCGTAAGTTGTGGCGTCTTCAAGATGAATAGAAAGAAGTTTAGAAGCACCTTCAGCACTCATGGTTACTCCGTAAAGTACTTGGGCACGAGACATAGTCTCACGATTGTGAGTTACCACTATGAGTTGTGAATATTTAGAAAGATTCTCAAGCATATTTCCATATTTTCTGGAGTTCGCTTCATCTAGAGCTGCGTCTGTTTCGTCTAGAACTAAAAATGGAGGTGGGTTGACTTGAGAAATAGCAAACAAAAGTGCGATAGAAGTCAAAGATCTTTCTCCTCCTGAAAGCATATGAAGATCCTTCACTTTTTTGTGTGGAAGGTTTACATTTATCTCTATACCTCTCTCAAAACCAAGCTCACTTTCTTCTTCTTCATTTTCATCTCCTTTCTGGTCAGAAATATCTTCAGATACAGATTCATCATTCTTTTTTGGTTTTTTATGCTCCATAGTTATAGAAAGAAATGCTCCTCCCCCACCGAACATCAAAGCAAAAAATTCTTGAAATTGTTTATTTATTTTTTCTATGCCATTTTTAAATTCACTATCTAACTTTTCTTTTAAATCCTCTATAAGAATATGGCAATCTTTAATACTCTTATTCAAATCTTCTATCTCTTTTGCCAAAAAAGCATCCCTCTCAGTAGTTTCTTCAAATTCTTTCATAACATCACTTCCATTGCCACTTCCAGCATCTTCGATCTTTATTTTTATACGTTCAATCTTGCGACGCATTTCATCTTGAGATTGACGATTTATTTCACCTTCTACTTCTGTTTGTGCAAAAGATATTATCTCTCTACCAATAAGAACTCCTGCTTCCGTAAGCTCCATTTCAAATGCATTTTTAATTAAAGAAAGTTTTTCTTCTTCAAAAGAAAGTGAATGAATATTTGAAGTAATTTCATTCTGAGTATGAAGAAGTTCATAAAGGACTCTTTCGCTGTCACGATAAGAAGCGAGATGATTTTGTTCTTTTTGTTTAATTTCTCTAATTACGTCTAATATTTCCCTCTCTTCTTTTTCTGTTTTCTCTATCTCATTTAGAATACCACTTTTTGTATTCTGCATTTCTTTGTATTCCGCATTATCCTCCAAAGAAACTTTTTTCTCTTCATTAGAATTTTCATTATTATATAGTTCGCCCAATCGTGATTTGATATTCCTTAAAGCCTCTTTTACGCTCTCTAAATCTTCCACCTTAATGGCTTCATCAATACGAACCGAAATATCCTCTATGAATGTTCTCCATTCTGATTCTTCTATAACCTTACTCTTTACTTCCTTTACACGAGAGAATTGATGCTCTATCCCTTCTATAATTCCCTCTATTCTTCCAAGCTTACGAACAAGCTCATTCTTATTATTTCTTATGGAAGAAACTTTATTTTCATTTTCTTTTATTTCGTTAGCGTAAATATTTTCAACCTGATTTTCATTCTTCTTCTTTTGTAATTCTTCTATTTGTGTATTTATAGATGTTTCTTTTTCTTTAAGAGCTTTTCGTTGTTCCACTAATCTTTTTGATTCATGGTTTATATATGTCCCTTCATTTGAAAGATATGTCTTATATAAATCACGTAGTTCTTCTCGCATCTGACGTGCACGCTCAACTACCTGAACTTGTTTTTTAAGAAAAGCTAAATGAGGAGCAATCTCACGTCTTAAGGCTTGCACTTCTTTTATATTTAAAAGTGTTTTTTCTAATTTTCGTGTTGATTCTTTAATTCTGAATTGATAGACCTTTAGACCAAGAGCATCTTCTATCATGCCTCGGCGTTCTTTATTTGAAGCATTAAGAACTCTGTCAGCTTCTCCTTGAGAAATAATGTGATGACCAGAGCTTCCGATATTTACAGAAGCAAGCAAATCTATGACATCTTTCAAGCGTACTTCTGTCCCATTAATAGAATATTTATTTGAACCATCAGCAAAAACTTCTCGGCCTATCGTGATCTCATCATAATCGAGAGACACTCCAAGTCCACTATTTGTAAAAGAGAAAATTTTATTTGTATTATCAAAAGTTATAATAACTTGAGCACGAGAAGATGAAGATAAATTTTTAGAACCTTTAAAGATAAGATCTACTCCACCTTTTCCACGAAGAGATTTCATGGATTGTTCTCCTAATACAAAACGAATTGCTTCTACAATGTTTGACTTTCCAGAACCATTTGGCCCAACAATAGAAGTTATCGGTGTTGTAAAAGTTACAGCACTTTTTTTACCAAACGATTTAAATCCTATTAGTTCAATGGATTTGAGAGTCATCTTAATCTAACCATTCTTTAATTTCTAATGCTTTTTGTGCAGACATCTGCTCTGCTTCTTGCTTGGATTTACCTTTTCCTTCAGCAATTAAATCATTACCAAAGAATATTCCAACAGTAAAATGTTTATCATGATCAGGGCCTACTTCATGTAAAACTTTATAAGACGGAGTAACGTTTAAATATTCTTGAGATTTTTCTTGAACTAAACTTTTAGAATCTCGCCACAATTTCTTTGCTACTATTGTATCTATTTTATTAAAAAGTGTTTTAGCAATAAAATCTTTTGCTGTATCATATCCTCTGTCTAAGTAAACCGCTCCAACATATGCTTCATAAGTGTTTGCAAGAATATAACCTCTGGCTTTGCCGATATCTTTTGCTTCCCCTTTTGAAAGAAGTAAATATTCATTCATCCCAAGAGAAAGAGCAATCTCTCCTATGGTTGTAGCATTTACCAGCGATGATCTATATGCAGTTAGATCTCCTTCGTTCCTGTCTAGGTATTTGTTGTACAAATAATCAGTAACAATAAGTTCAAGAACTGCATCTCCAAGAAATTCTAAACGTTCATTATGAGAAAGTTGAGATCCAGTATTTTCATTTATATATGAACGATGAATAAAAGCTTGCTCAAGCAACTTTTTATTATTAAAAATTATATTTGTCTTTTTTTCAAATTTAGAAAAATCAATCATAAATTAAATTATTCTTTTTTATTAAGAATTTCTATTGCTTTTGTTAAAAGAGGAATCATATTGTCATACATTTTGAGATTTGGAATTTCATTTAAAGGAAACCATTTTGCATCATCAAGTCCTCCTGTGCCTTTGTTTAGATTTATATCAACGTATTCTGATTCTGCTAAGAAGAAAACTACTTGTTTTCGAATTTTCCCTTTTTCTGGGTGACTCGCAATATATTCATTGCGACCAAGCAATTCTTTAATATGAATATCAAGACCCATTTCTTCTTTTATTTCTCTAATAGCACCTTTTTCTTCTTCTAATCCTTCTTCTATGCCACCCTTTGATAGAGTCCAGTAACCAAACACATCATGAACAAAAGCAAAATATATTTCATCATTATGATATGCATAAATAACAGCTCCAGCTTTTTTCTCTATGGGAAACTTTGCTGGATCTGTCTCAAAATGTTTTTGATGATGCTTTTTGCTTACATCATCTTTCCCTGGCTCTCCTATTTCTTTGTAGACACCACCGAGAACCCCATTAATAAATTTACTGGAATTCTCTCCTCCAAAACTTTTTGCAAGTTCAATAGCTTCATTAATAGCAACTTTTGGTGGAACTTGAGTTCTATCACTAAATAAGAGTTCATATAATCCAATACGAAGAATATTACGATCAACTACAGATATTTTATCTATAGGCCAATCAGGAGCTGCTTTTTCTATGATCTCATCAATAATCGCTTTCTTCTTTACAATACCAAGAAAAAGATCATTCATGAATTCACCATCATCAAGGCCAGGGCCAAATTCTTCAATGTTACGTTCGAGCATTTCTTCTGGAGTGTCAGATGTAACACCAAAATCCCACTCAAAGAGTGTCTGAAGAACAATTGAACGTGAAAGGTGCCTGTTTGCCATAAAAATAAATTTATAAATAGGATCTTGAAATTTTTCAGAAAAGGTCTTATCTTTATAATTTCAAAGAAAAGAACCTTAAAGAAGAAATCAAGAATTTATTTTGATTTCTTCTTAGCTTGCTTCTTTTCTACTTTCTTAACCACATCGAGAACTTTGCGTCCACGATAAAAACCACAGTGTTTACAAACTATGTGAGTCTCCTTTTTCTGTCCACAGTTTGAACATGTAGTAAAAACAAGCGCTTCAAGCGCATGATGTGATCGACGATTCCCTGTATGGGAACGTGTATGTCTCATTCGTATTACCATATAAATAGTATACTGATTTTAGACTAAAATGCAAATACTTGTATTTTTTAAACATTAATTGTATTATTGTATACATAGAGATTGTTATGGCTACCAACCATAATTTACCCCACAAAGGCTAATCTATAACAAAGAACAAAGTTGGGTGGAACCGCGAGATAGACTCGCCCCGACAAAAAATGAAATTTTCATTTTTTGTCGGGGCGATTTTAATTTATTAATTATAAAAAAAATATAAAATTATATGGAAAACAAACTAGAATATATTCGTCATTCTCTCGCTCACCTATTAGGGGCTTCTATAATGGAGCTTTATCCAGAGTCCAAACTCACACTAGGTCCTGCAATTGAAAACGGTTTTTATTATGATGCAGATATTCCTAATAAAATTACAGATGCAGATTTAGAAAAAATAGAAAAGAAGATGAATGAAATCATTAAAACTTGGTCAAAATTTGAAAAGAAAGTTTTGAGCAAAGAAGAAGCATTAAAAATGTTTACTGGTAATGAATACAAAGAAGAACTTATAAATCAAATATCAGAAAAAGGAGAAGAGATCACGATATATACTTCTGGATCTTTCTTTGATCTTTGTCGTGGAGGACATGTGGAGGACATGAGAAATATTAAAAAAGATTCCTTTAAATTAGACAAAATTGCTGGAGCTTACTGGCGTGGAGATGAAAAGAATAAAATGCTTACTCGTATATATGGACTTGCATTTGAAACAAAAGAAGAACTCTCTGCTTATATCAACCAACAAGAAGAGGCAAAGAAAAGAGATCATCGTGAGCTTGGTAAAAAATTAGAACTTTTCACTTTTGATGAAGAAATAGGTAAAGGATTAACATTATGGTTACCAAAAGGAAACATAATTAAAGAAGAACTTGAAAATTGGGCAAAAGAAACAGAGAAAAATTGGGGGTACCAGAGAGTAACCACTCCTATAATTACAAAAGAAAACTTATTCTATACTTCTGGGCATTTACCTTTATATAAAGAAAGTATGTATGCTCCAATATGTATTGAAGAAGAAAACTATTATATAAAACCAATGAATTGTCCGTTCCATCATAAAGTCTTTTCCGCTCTTCCAAAAAGTTACAAAGATTTACCTCTTCGTTTAGCAGAATATGGATGGTGCCATAGATACGAGGACTCTGGGAGTTTGTTTGGATTAATGAGAGTAAGAGGTATGCAAATGAATGATGCTCATATATACACCACCCCTGAGCAAGCTATGAAAGAATTTATTGATGTAATTAAATTACATGAGTATTATTATAAAGTTCTAGGAATTGAAAAATATGAAATGGAGTTAGCTCTTCGTGATCCAAAAAAGATGGATAAATATCATGGTGAAGAAGCAGATTGGAAGCTCGCTGAAAATATGACAATAGATGCTATGAAAGCTTCAGGGGTACCATTTAAAATATCTAACGAGGGAGCAGCATTCTATGGACCAAAGATGGATTTCCAAATATATTCTTCAATAGGAAGATCTTTCACAGCTTCTACAAATCAACTCGACCTTTATATGGGTAAAAGATTTGGATTAGAATATACAGATAAAGATGGCACTAGAAAAACTCCTTATATAATACATCGTGCTCCTCTTGGAACCCATGAGCGTTTTATAGGATTCTTAATAGAACATTTTGCTGGAGCATTCCCTACTTGGTTATCTCCAGTACAAGTTATAGTTCTTCCTATTTCCGAACACCAAAAAGAATATGCGGGAGGAATTTATAAAACATTAAAAGAAGCTGACATAAGAGTAGAACTAGATGACTCCAATGAATCACTGGGTAAGAGAATCCGTAATGCAAAGATGAGTAAAGTCCCTTATGTAGTAGTTATCGGTGACAAAGAAAGAGACGCAAACACAATCACAGTGGAAGGACGAAGTGAAAAATTGGAAGGTATCACAACAGAAAAATTCTTAGAAAGAATTCAAAAGGAAATTAAAGAAAGAATTTTAAATTAAAATAAAAAAAATCCGTTTAAGTTAAACTAAACGGATTTTTTATTTAATTCCATAATAATCTTTAATGCAATAATCTTCATCTAAAATTAAAGGCATTTTTAAAGCTTCATTAAAAGTTACCCAAGAGAAACCTTTATGTTCTTTTTTTGATAAAATAATTTCAGGTTTTTCTTTAAGATGAAGAATAAAATAATGATATAAAAAATCTCTATCTGGATGAGAAACAAAGAATGTTTTATAAAAAATTAAATCTTCTTTTTTAGCCTCTACCCCCGTCTCTTCTCTTAATTCTCTTACCATTGCATCTAAATTACTATTATCATCAACATCCACCTTACCAGCTGGTTGACCCCATCTGTTACCATGAATTTTGTTATCTTGACGATGAAGCAAAACAAACATTCCATCATACTCTACCAAACAAGCAACAATGTCTATGTCGGGGAAGAAATTTTCTGGTTTTTTATCATAAATCATAATTTATAAATTTAGAATTTATTTTCATGATACTCCTTTTTATAAAAATGTCTAATTCTATATATCTAGATTTGCCATTTTGGCATTGGATTGGATAAATGTTTTTCGTGGAGGAACTTCACTCCCCATAAGCATTTCAAATACTTTATTGGCGTTTTCAGCATCATTTACTGCGACTTGTTTGAGAACTCTTTTGGCTGGATCCATAGTTGTTTCCCAAAGTTCTTCGGCATTCATTTCTCCCAAACCTTTATATCTTTGAACATGAATCTTTGATGATCCTTTTTTATTTTTAGTTTCTATTTCTTCCTCAGCTTCTTCTTCTACTTGTTCACCTTCTTCATTTGCAGATTCAGCAAGAAGTTCTTCAATAGATGGTGCATCTTTACCAAGTAATTTATCTCTCTCTTCATCTGAATATGCATAAGATATTTCCTTACCTTTCTTTATCTTGAATAGTGGGGGCTGTGCTATATATACATACCCTGCATCAAGCACTGGGCGGAAATAACGATACATAAGAGTAAGTATAAGTGTACGGATATGTGCTCCGTCCACATCGGCATCTGTCGCAATTATTAACTTATGATAACGCATTTTTTCAAGATCAAAAGTATCACCAATAGAAGTACCCATAGCGATAACCAAATTCTTAATCTGTTCACTTCCAAGCATGCGATCAAGGCGCGCTCTTTCAACATTGAGAATCTTTCCACGAAGTGGAAGAATGGCTTGAGTTTTTCTATCTCGGCCCATCTTGGCTGTACCCCCAGCGGAGTCTCCCTCTACGATAAATAACTCTGAGCTCTCTGCATCTTTTACTTGGCAATCAGCAAGCTTTCCAGGAAGAGTCATCCCTTCAAGAGCTCCCTTACGAAGAACAGAATCCTTTGCAGCTTTAGCCGCCTTGCGAGCACGAAGAGCAAGGAGTGACTTGCTTATAATAGACTTTGCCTCATCTGGATTCTCCTCAAGAAAAGCAGAGAATGCATCTCCAAAAACTGTTGCCACGGCACCCTGAGCTTCAGTAGATCCAAGCTTTGCTTTTGTCTGACCTTCAAATTGAATCTCACGAAGTTTAACTGATATTGCAGCAGTTAAACCTTCAAGCACATCATCTCCAGTAAATCCACCATCTGCTTCTTTGATAAGATTATTTTTCTTTCCATATGTATTTAAGATACGAGTAAGAGCCGTTTTGAAACCAGTCACATGAGTCCCTCCTTCACCATTGTAAATATTATTTGCGAAAGGAATTATGTTTGAATTTATATCATCGACATACTGTAAAGAAACTTCTACTCCTACACTATCTTGTTCTTTTTCAACATAAAAAACGCTAGAGTGAATCGGCTTCTCTGTCTTATTATAAAATTTTACCAAAGACACAAGTCCTCCTTCAAAATAAAATGTAGTGGACGGAATCTCAAGCTCAAGTTCTCTAAACCAAAAAATATCATCAAAATCTTTTTTACCTTTTCCTCCCGTTAAAGGATCCCATTCTCTTGCATCTAAAATATCTATTCTCAAACCTTTCACTAAATATGCTTGCTGACGTAAATGATTCACAACTGTGTCCATATCAAATCTAACTTGTTTGAATATTTCTTCGTCTGGTTTGAAAGAAATAATTGTACCGTGAAGTTTTGAAGATCCAACTTTTTTAACAGCTAATTTTCTTTTACCTTGAGTATAGTCTTGGACATGTTTGCCACCTTCAGTGTGAACTTCTGCTCGAGTAAAAATAGAAAGTGCATTTACAACGGATGCTCCAACTCCATGAAGTCCTCCCGAAACTTTATACCCACTATCATCTCCTCCAAATTTACCTCCAGCGTGGAGTGTAGTCATAACAGTCTCAAGTGCAGAAACTTTTGTTTTTGGGTGAATACCGACTGGAATACCACGACCATTATCAGTAACTCTTACAGAATTATCTGGCAAAAGAACAACTTCAATATGATCACAAAATCCTCCCATCGCTTCATCGCGTGAGTTATCAAAAATCTCCCAAATCAAATGGTGAAGTCCATCAATACCAGTAGACCCGATATACATCCCAGGACGGCGTCTGACAGGCTCTAAACCTTCTAGAACTGATATTTGCTCTGCCCCATACTTACCTGTTTCTTTAGTCTTTTTTTCTTCTTTTTTAGCCATTATGTTGGAAAATTAATGATAATATTTATTAACTTACTCTGGATATTATAACAAAAAATCACCTAAAATGCTAATGAATTTTAGGTGATTTTAGGCTTTAAAATCTATATATTTTACTGAATTTCATGTTTAGCAATAACTTCTTTAATTTTAAGAACTATTTCCTTTGAACTATATTGGCTTTTAACCAAACACAAATCTGCCCCAAGGTCTAGACCATTTTTTATATCTTTTTCTCCAGACAAATTCGTGAGTAATACCACAGGAATACTTTTTAAAACTGAATCTTCTTTCATTTCCTTCAAGACATCAAATCCGCTTTTTTTAGGCATCATAACATCTAGAATAACAACTGCCGGCTTTTGAGGCATAGCCTTTAATGTTTCAGTTATATTTTCACCATCATAAGCCACTTTTAATTCAAAATTATTGGCTTTGAAGGCTCGTACATACATCCCACTCATTAATGGATCATCTTCTGCTAAAAATAATATTGTTGCCATATTTCTAAGATTAAAATAATAATACTTAAGTCACTTGATTATATCATGAAGAAGTTGGAATCGTAAAGAAAAATACACTCCCAATTCCTGCTTCTGTTTTCTCAAGACCGATAGTTCCTCCCATTTTATCAACAAGCATTTTAGAAATATAAAGTCCCAAACCTGTACTTTTTGCAACATCTCGAGCAAGGACATCATCTCCGGCTGGTTGGAACTTTCTAAATAAAAGACTTTCATTTTTGATGGAAATTCCTTTTCCTGTATCAACAACTCTAATTTTAATATTATTATCTATCAACTCAAAAGTTGTTCTAATACTTCCCTTTTCTGTAAACTTAAGAGAATTACCAATAAGATTAAAGAGTACTTGACTTATTCTTGATTCATCAGCAAAAACTTTAGGCAAAGGATTTTCTGGTTTAGCAATCTCTAAAGATATATTCTTTTTATCCGCTTCTGTTTTAAGAGAGCTGATAACTTTCTCTGTTAATTCAATAACATCAAAAAGTTTTTTATCAAATGTAATATTTCCTTGTTCCAAACGAGAAACTTCTAAAAAGTCATTTACAATCCCTATCAATCTTACACTTGCATCATGAATATCAGTAAGCATTTCTTTTATATCTTTATTTTTAATTTCTTCCTTATAACTCTCGAGCATCATTTCTGAATTTCCACGGATAGCAGTAAGTGGAGTTCTGAGTTCATGAGAAGCAACAGCAAAGAATTCATCACGACTTCTTTCAAGAACTTTTTCTTCTGTAATATCTTCAAGAAGAAGAACGCCTCCAATAGGTACTCCTTCAAGGGAGAAAACTGGATTCAAGAATAACCTCAAATATTTTTTATTAAACATAATTTCATTTATTTCTACTATACATTTATCTTTTGTGCACCTCTTTAATCTTTCAAGTAAACTTTCTCCTTCTACTTTTAAGTATCTTGTTATATCATCAAGAGCAATAGTTTCTTCTTTTATATCGAGGATATGAATAAGAGAAGGGTTATTTACAATAAACTCTCCTTCTGTACCCACAATCGCAAAACCAATTTTAAGACTATTAATGGAAGCTATCAATCTAGACTTTTCATCACTAAGTTCTTGCGTACGAATTACAACAAGTTTTTCAGCATTAGATTTTTCTTTTTCAAAATCCTCAAGAAGATTCAAAATAACAATCTTATTATTTTCTAATTCCAAATTATTATCAGTAATTTCTTTAACTTTCAAATCAAGCTCTTTAGTTCTTTCCTGAATCTTATTTTCCAAAGATGAATAAGACTCTTCCAATTTACTCGTCATATCATTAAAAACTGTGGCCAATTGACCTATTTCATCGTTTGATACTATATCATTCTTAATATTCAAATTACCCTTTTGAATCTCAAGAGCTGAATTTTTTAATTTAAAGATATTTTTTAAAACAACAATATTCAATAATATAAATATTAAAATAAAACAAATTAACATTCCAGAAAGAGTAAGTACGAGAACAAAAAAACCATACTCTCTTACCCGAAGACTTGAATCTTCGTTTGATATACCTTGATGAATAACAGCTACGACTCTGTCATTTACAACAAGAGGAGATATGACCACAAGCATTGATTTACCATTTGCATCTACAAAATTATTTTTAATGGTTTTTGTACCATAAAAAGCTTCGTCAATATCTAATTTTTCTTCTGCTGTAATAAGTGGAACGGCAGAATTTTCACTAGAATAAATAACAGAATAATCTCTAGAGATTATTTCAGAAAATTCAATTGTTTCGCCAAGTAAAGCTTTGAGTTTATCTTTATCAGCAGAAGTTTCAAAAGTTAAATCACCGCTTTCCAAAAGATAATGATATGAATTTAATCTTTCTAATAACAAATCTCTTTCATTTATATTTTTATTATGAACAGAAAGAATACCAATAGTAAATAAGACTAAAGATAGTGGGATTAATGTTAGAAGAAGAATTTTATATTTTAGACTATTCATTTATAATTAAATTAATTTTTATTATCTATCTTTTTAATATCAGATAAAATTAAAGAATAAGCTTGATCTGCAGTAATTTTACCATCCATAACTGACCCTAGATGCATAGTAAAAGCTAATGTTAAATCTTTATATTTACTACCTAGAATATAATCTACCGTCTTTGAATCAAAAACATTCCCTTCGTATTTATTGGTAATATATGTAATAAAATCATCAAACTGATCTGTGGTCTTAGATGTAGATCCAGATTTACTCAAATTACCCCGAATACCAGATGGTGCTTTTGCATATCTAATCCATTTCTCAGCAGAGTTGGAGGTTGAGAAAGACATTAAAAGATTGATTGCCTCTTCTTTAACTTGGGAATCTTTCATGACTGCAAACATTGGATTATACCCTCCCATATAATGATTAACTTCTTGATACACTGGCATTTCTACTGGAACCATTTTCATAGTTTTATTTCCATCAATTCCATGCCAATGACTAAACATCCAACTAGCTCCACAAGTAGTAAATACTGCTTTATTTTCAAGTACATAGTAACGAGTTCCAAACCAATCTAAATCTTCCCATCCTGGGATTAATGGTTTATATTTACTCAACTCTTCAATAGAAGAAAGAACTTTCTTTATAGCTGAAAGTTTTAAAGAAGAAGGTTTTGTATCTTTAATATTTTCTATATTTGGGATTTCTGATCTAAAGAGACTTTGAAAAATATTCCAAACCGATGGAGCATATCCAATACCTCCTCTGTAATCTCCACTATCATAGAGTATAGAAATATCTGTATTATTTTTTTTATTATAATCATTAACTGCTTTAAAATAGCCAAGTAAATCATCAAAGGTCATACCCTTATCTTTTATTTTTATCCCCATCATATCAGTAAGTTCTTTATTATAAAAAAACGGCTGATAAAAACCTTCTATATATGGACCAGTAATAATTCCATTCATATGATTTCTAAATTGTGGGTCAGATAAGATAAATGATTTTTGGGAATCTTTAAAACCTGGAACTTCTTCAAAATCAACCAAATACTTTTTACCCCAATCTTGATCATTAAGACCATTTGCAATTTCTTGATAATAAAAAGGTTCAAGCCATATAATATCCCAATCAATTTTACCACTCTTGATTTGATCAATGGTTGCCTTAATAGCACCCTCGCGACCACCAGGAAATTCTTTATTCCATTTTAAATTTAATTTGAAACTTGGATTTCTTGCTTCAAATTCTTTTACTGTTTCTAGAACAAAATTCTCTCTAAGATCTTCACCTTTCCAGTGCCCTTGCATGTTTATGGTTTTTATCGGTTCATTATTTGTTGCCACATCTATTCTTTTTATTTTTATTTCATTAGTATTATTCCTATAACTCAAAAACCAAATAATAATTATAATTATTATAAAAAAGATCCCTAATGAAACTAGTAATATTTTTTTACTCATATTGCTTTAATAAGATGTGATATTTTTTCAAAATTACCTAAATACACTATGAGCATATTATATCACTTTTACTTATGAAAAACAGCAATATATTATTTTATTATTAGGAATTATAAAACTATCTCACTTCCCATCCTTTTGAGATAATTTTTTCTGTAATATTTTTCATTATTATGTCCACTTCTTCATTTGTGAGAGTTCGATCATCAGACTGAAAGACTAATCTGTAAGCAAAAGATGTTCTTTCATTCTTTGTAAATGAATCAAATAATCTTGGTTCTTTTATTAAAAGCTCAGTCCCAAAATCTCTATAAATACGTACAAGTTCTTCAGGACTTACTCTTTCTGGAATCCAAACAGCAATATCACGAGTAATGAATGGATAAACTGACCATGGTTTAAATACATTCAAATCATAATTGTCACCAGTGTAGTTTTGTGAATAATTCAAAGAAAATTCGAGAGAAATATTTTCAGAAACAAATTTTTCTAAACTCATTTCTTTAATTTCTTTTTTATCCCCATAAGCAACATGTATTTCTTCCTTTCCTTTTACAAAAACAGTGCCAACTTCAAAAACTTTTACCTCATTTATATCAAGAAGAGGAAGATTCGTTATATTTAACTTTATACTTTCTTTCAAACCGTCAGTTAAATTGTCTCTTAAAAACTTTTTATCTGAAGCTGAAGCAAGGACTTCCATTTCTCCTCTATCTTGAAAAACGTAATTCATTATCTCTTTATATCCATCATCAATGAGTTTCTGTTTTACAAAACAAATACTTGTCCACCTTGGATTATCTTTCCTTTCAAAATCAATAGAAGGTATTTTAGGTATGATTTTATCGTAACCATATGCCCTTCCTATTTCTTCCACCATATCATGACTTCCTGTTATATCTAATCGCATTGGTGGAATTTTTACTTCCCACCAGTCGGACTGGTGGGAAAATTCATAATTATAATTTTTAAGAATCTTTTCTATTTCCTCATCTGTTATTTTTAAGCCTAGAGATTTTGAAATATAAGAAGTCGTAAAAGAAATCTTTTTTTCTTCTGGAGCTTTTTTGTAAACATCTTTAATTTCTTCAAATACTGCTTCGGGGCACATTTCTAAAACTAATGCAGATATTTCATTCATTGCAAAGTCGCAAAGAGTTGAAGATAAATCATTCTCATATCGCTTAGAAGCATCAGTTAAAATACCAAGTCTACGAGCAGTTTTGCGGACAGATACAGCATCAAAACTCGCAACTTCAATAAGAATATCTTTTGCATTACCACTAATACCTGAATCCAAGCCTCCTTTTACCCCAGCAATTGCTAGATTCTTCACTCCATCGGTAATAACCATATCTGATTCTTTTAGTTTTGCTTTCAACTTTTCAGAGCCGACAAGTGGAAGCTCTTCCCCATCTTTTGCATTTTTAACTACAATTTTTTCGTTTGCTAATTTTGCAAGGTCAAAAGCATGAATAGGCTGACCACAGTCAAACAAGACAATATTTGTCGCATCTACAATATTATTGATACTTCTCTGCCCTACACTTTCCAAATGCTTTACTACCCAATCTGGAGAAGGCCCTACTTTAATATTGCGAACTATTCGCCCCATATATCTCTTACAATTTGGAGTTTGTATTTCAATCTGTAAACCTGTCCCGTAGGAAGTACTCTTTCCTTCGGGATTAGTTTTGGGGGGATCTGGAATTTTATATTCTGGTGATTTAAATTCTAAACCAAGCAAAGATGCAACTTCACGAGCAACTCCTTGATGTGAAAGTAAATCGTGAGCTCTATCTGGAAGAATTTTCAAATCAAAAATAGCATCACCGTCTTCTTTCTTTTCTACTCCCTCTATCTCACACAAATGAAAAGTGATCAGATCTGTGATTTTATCAACATCTGGTATCTGTGGAATATATGATTTTAGCCAATTGTAAGAAATTTTCATGTTACCTTGAAATATATTTTTCAACTTTGTTTTTTAATAAATCTTCTCTTTCAACAGCTAATATTTTTGCTTTATTAAATTTTTCTTTTAAATCAGAAAAATCGTTATTTCCCCCTAATCTATCCCAAATTTCATTTTTTGTAATACCTACTTCTTCCATCGATTCTGTTAAAGGATTATCTTGCAAGATATCACTTTCATTTATTGAAGCAGGTCTAAAATTTGGGGAATAAATTTCAGAGACAACTCCATAAATAAAAGGTTGCTCTCCTTGTTTTTTAGCATAAAATTCAGATATACGGACCTTCGCTTCTTTCTCAACTATTTTCATCTTTTCTTTCAATGAATCAGGTAGTTCTGTAATAAAAACAGATACAACATTTTTTCTAACCTCATATCCATATTTTCTGAATGTTTTACCTATTAACCCTCCATTTTTTATTTCATTATCTATTTTTAAAATTTCTTCATTATTACGGTCAAAAGTAAAAAAAGTGACCGCATAAGTTCTAGATATATTATTCTCATCAAGCATATGCATTTCTCTAACTTCATTATTATGAAGAAGAACCTCTGAATGGATAGGGCCATATTTTTCCTCAAGAACGTCAGTGTGTAATTTTTTTACCAAATTAAATTGCTCCATAATATCAAAATTGACTTATTCTCAAGTCACCTTTATAAGAAAACCTCACATCTGGGATTTTTAATTTCATCATCATTAAACGATCAAGCCCAATACCGAAAGCAAAGCCTTGGTATTTCGTGCCATCAATTCCTCCATTCGATAGGACATTTGGGTGCACCATACCAGCACCTAAAAGCTCAATCCATTTCTCTCCTATTCGCAAATCAATCTCAAAACCGGGTTCCACGAATGGGAAAAAACTTGGGCGAAGACGAATATCTACATTTTCCCCATCAAAAAATCTTTTGAAAAATTCCAAGAGAATTCCCTTCATATCGGCAACGGAAATATCTTCACCGATCATAAGTCCTTCTATTTGGTGAAATTGCATTTCGTGAGTTGCGTCTGTGGATTCATTACGGAAAACTTTCCCAGGTACAACAATCGCAAATGGTGGCTTACCTCCCGCTTTTATTAAATTCTCCATATATCTGATTTGAGTATTTGAAGTATGAGTTCGAAGAACCATGTTTTCTTGTCCTTTTATAAAAAAAGTATCTTGCATATCACGAGCGGGATGATCTTTAGGGACATTTAAGGCGTCAAAGTTATACCATTCATTTTCAAGCTCAGGTCCTACTTCCACAATAAACCCTAAATCTTTAAAGATAGAAACTGCCTCATTCATTATGAGAGTTAGCGGATGTAAGCTTCCCTTCTTGTATTCTTCCATATGTAAAATATAACACTTTTGGAACCTTTTTCAAAGATTGCATAAAACAGTAAAATAGCTTAATATGTTCTGTATATTCATAATACTTTATGTATTAAGTTCTTTGACTTATCGGGGTATAAGCGTTTGATAATCTAGCAAATAACGATGAAGGAATGTAATAGTTATATTAGACTTAATACGTTGAATTATCTTATTAAATTCCGAATGGGGAAACCTTTCCTTTTTTTAAAAAGGAAACTAGCACAGACTAGGGTTATAGCGATGAGATAACTGAAACATCTAAGTACCTTACATGTCCAAGTAGTGACAAGCGAAAAGATATGTTTACGATTATCAAACCAAAAACCGAAAAGCTGGATCTTCGTACGAAGATCCAGCTTTTTTATTTATTCTATTTCTCTCAAATATTTCCAGATTCTATACATCGCATAAGTATCTAGCTTGCAATATGTGAGCAAGTGCTGTGTTTTCTCTAGTGCTTCTTCAGAAGTTAATTCTCCACTTACAATTTGATTCCAAGTGTTTGAAGCTGTCGCTCCTTCTTTTATATCAAGTGCTTTATATGACAAGTCTGGAGCAAGCACAGGCAAAATATATTTGATAGAAGTTTTCCCTTTAAATTTTGGATGGACAAAATGTTGATTTGTAAAAATATCCATAAGGTCTATAATACGAGAATTTACATCTTCCAAGAATGCTTTATATTCAGTATTCCTATTTGCTAAATCTTTATTCCTTCCCATTTCAAAACTTTTATTCCAAGTTATCACATGACCAGTTTTTGGAAGATATTTTTCCAATGCTTTTATAAAATCTTCATCTGGATTTGTATTCTCAGTGAAAATAAATTCGAAATGACTTGGTTCTTCTTTTTCATCTTCAACAATATGCAACGAGAATTGAAATGTTATTTGATTAAAAGGAGAAAAACCAGT
>Ga0105099_10000349_pt1 | contig 31692 bp, 25 predicted proteins | sample PPLLak3cmMay2015_2_FD_79138 | JGI IMG/M metagenome (GOLD analysis project Ga0105099, IMG submission 79138) | Freshwater sediment microbial communities from Prairie Pothole Lake near Jamestown, North Dakota, USA - PPLs Lake P8 Core (1) Depth... | ecosystem: Environmental > Aquatic > Freshwater >... | reverse complement strand
AGCGGCTCCATCTTGATCCAGACGTCGCCGAACTGGCCGCGGCCGCCGGTCTGCTTCTTGTGCCGGCCCTGAACGTCAGCCCGGCCCTTGATCGTCTCCTTGTAGGAGATTTTGGGCGGCTTGAGGTCGACGTCGACGTTGTACCGCTTTTTCAGCTTTTCGGTGACGATCCGGACATGAAGCTCCCCGCCGCCGGAAATCAGCAACTGGCTGGTGTCGGGGTCGCGCTCGAAGCGGATGGTCGGGTCCTCTTCCATGAGGCGGTGAGAGGCCTGGGAGATCCGGTCTTCATCGGCCCGGGTTTTCGGTTCGATGGCGAAGGAAATCGCCGGTTCGGCGAACTTGATCGCGGGAATGACGATTCCGCTGCCCTTGGCCGCCAGCGTATCCCCGGTCGTCGTGGCTTTCAGCTTGGCCGTGGCCAAAATGTCGCCTACGACGGCCATCCCGGCTGCGATCTGCTCTTTGCCTTGAAGGAAGAAGAAGCCGGCGAATTTCTCCTCAGTTTCCTTCCCCGGATTGAGGACCGTTCCGTCCGGAGTCATTTTCCCGGAGAAAACGCGCATCATCGAAATCCGGCCGGTGTACGGGTCGGAAATCGTCTTGAAGACGAGGGCGGCGAACGGCCCGTCGGCCGAGGGCTTCAAGGGAGCGGCCTGACCGTTGACAGTGACCTCGATATCGGACCGGTCGACCGGCGAGGGCAGATATTCGATGACCCGGTCGCAGAGAGACTGGACACCGATATTGGCGGCCCCGGCGCAGGCGAATACGGGATAGATCTGGCGGGCGGCGATGGCGTTTTTCAAGCCCTTGAGGACGTCCTCAGGGGAAAGTTCGCCCTTGTCGAGATAGGTTTCCATCAGCTTTTCATCGCTTTCGGCGACCATCTCGACGAGCTCGCGATACCGCTTGTCGGCCTCGTCCTTGACCTCGGCCGGGACAGGGGCTTCGGCGAACTTGCCGCTTTCATCCTTCTCGTAGACCGTAGCCTTCATCGTCAAGAGGTCGACGACGCCGCGGAAATTCTTCTCCTCGCCCAGGGGGATCTGGACGGGGATGGCTTGCCGGCCGAAAAACTGCTGGACGGCCTCGACGGCCGGTCCGAAATGGGCATTTTCCCGGTCCATCTTGTTGATGATGAAGATGCGGGGCAGCTGATATTCCTCCAGCATATCCCAGACTTTTTCCGTCCCCACCTCGACCCCGGCCACGGAATCGATGAGGACGGCGGCGGCATCCACGGCCCGAAGACAGGCCCGGGTATCCCAAAGGAAGTTGGAATACCCCGGAGTATCGACGATGTTGAGCTTGTGATCGCGGTATTCGATGTGGCAGAGGGCGGAGCTGATCGAGATTTTCCGCTCGATTTCCTCGGGTTCGAAGTCCGTAAGGGTGTTCCCCTTGTCGACCTTGGTCAACCGGCTGGTAATCCCGGCGTTGAAGAGCATCGCCGCGGCCAACGAGGTCTTTCCGGCCGCACCGTGGCCGATCAGGGCGAAGTTGCGGATTTTGTCGGGCGTAAACGCTTTCATGCCTGTTCCTTTTCGGGCCGCGTCCCGAAGGTCCGGCCCAGAGGTTCGTTTTCCGGACGGAAAAAGTAAGGGCTATCATACACGAAAACCGCCTCCAGGCTCAAGGATGTATTTCGCCCTGATCGCTTGGCCGGAAGCAGGGGGTCATGTTACACTAAAAAGAGTTTCGGACCGCTTTCCGGATATCACGAGGAATCGGAATAAATGACAAAGATCTCGCCGGAACGTTTCCGGACTGCCTCAAAGCCGGAGTACCGGATCGGATCGGCCCCGGCCGACCTGTCCTCTCTCTTTGTTTCTGAAAGCGACATTCCCCGCAAATTCCGGCTGGATCGGCCGGTCGAACAAAGACGGGTGATCATCGACGGCCGGCGGACTCCCTGGAAAGGTCGGACCGTCGATATTTTTTCTCCGATCGAAGTCCAAACCCCGTCCGGACTGGCCCCCAAACGCTTGGGCTCCCGCCCGGACATGACCGGCCGGGATGCTCTCGGGGCTTTAGCCGCCGCCCGCAAGGCATTCGCCGACGGCCACGGCGCATGGGCTTCTTCTCCGTTGGAGAAGCGCATCCATGTCCTGGAGGATTTCGCCTCCCGCCTCGCTGCTCTCAAAGGACCGATCGTCCGGATCTTGATGTGGGAAATTGCCAAACCCCATGCCGAGCTCGAGGACGAATTCGACCGGACGATCGATTCGATCGGCCGCTTCATCGACATCGCCCGGAAACGGGAGCGGGCCGACCGGTCCGTCAAGCGCGAAAAAGGCATTCTCGGACTTATCCGGGACGAGCCCCGCGGCGTCGCCCTCTGCGCCGGCCCCTATAATTATCCGCTGTTCGAAACATTCGGATTGGTCGTCCCCGCTTTGCTTGCCGGAAACGCCGTGATTCTCAAACCGCCGCGGATCGGCGTCCTGGTTTTCGACTTACTCTTCGACACTTGCGCGTCTTGCTTTCCCTCCGGAACGGTCCAGGTCCTCTCCGGCGACGGTCGGACCGTTCTTGAGCCGCTGATGAAAAGCGGCGGAATCGATGTGTTCGCCTTCATCGGCACTCTGGCTGTGGCCGACCGCTTGATCAATCTCCACCCCAAAAAAAACCGCCTCCGGACCCTTCTTGGATTAGAAGCGAAAAACGCCGCCGTCATCCTGCCGGACGCCGATATCGAGACCGCCGTCCATGAATGCCTTCTGGGCGCTCTGGCCTTCAACGGACAGCGCTGCGCAGCCCTGAAGATTTTGTTCGTCCATGAGGAGATTCGCAAGGCGTTCGTCCTCCGCCTCGCTGAAGAGACGGACAAGGTCGCGATCGGAATGCCCTGGACGCCCGGGGTTCGCATCACTCCGCTGGCCGATCCGGCCCGGTTGCCCTATCTGCGATCCTTGATCCAAGACGCCCTCGACCGCGGCGCGGAGATCGCAAACGAAAACGGAGGGCGGACGGCCCGCTCGATCCTCTGCCCGGCGATCCTTCACCCCGTCACCCCCCGAATGAAAATCCACAGGGAGGAGCAGTTCGGGCCGCTGATTCCCATCGTTTCCTTCAAGCGCGTCTCGGAGCCCGTCGATTACCTTCACGCCTCGCCCTACGGCCAGCAAATCAGCGTCTTCGGAACCGATATCCGGACCCTCGGGCCGCTGGTTGAAGCGGCCGGCAGCCAGGTCGCCCGGGTCAACCTCAACGCCAAGTGTCAGCGCGGGCCCGACCTTTTTCCCTTCACCGGCAAAAAAGACTCGGCTCGCGGGGATTTTTCCGCCTCCGAAATCCTCAAGTCCTTCTCCGACCGATCCGTCGTCGCCGCCCGGGACACGGCTTCCGGCGCGGCCCTGCTCGGCGGTTTCCGGGCCTCGTCCGTCCGGCTTGACATCCTCGGACGGTCGAAACGATAATGCTCTTTACGATGAAAGCCGCAACGGGACGGATGATCGCTCTTTTCGGTTTGGCCTTCGGATTAGCCGCGACAGCCGGGCAATTCTTCGAGCCCGGACCCGTCGATTTGTCCGGGTATGCCGTTCCTCCTAAAACGGCCCACCCGAAAATTGATGCCCGGCTCCGGCGTGCGGTTCTGTCCGGCGAGCGGGAACACTCGGCCGGAAACGCGATCCGAATCGTGATCGAAACGGCCGAACGAGGCCTGCGGATGACGGGCACCGGCCGACGCTCGCCTCTTCTCGCCAGGATCGCAGCTTTCGGCGGCACGGTGGAGCTGGAAGTGGGGCGCGATATTCAGGCCCTCCTTCCGCGGGCGGCCGTCGAGCTCCTGGCCTCGGATGTACTCGTTTCCCGCCTCCGCCTGCCCGACACGCCCATTCCGGCCGCGATTCAGTCCGAGGGCGTCCCCCGGAGCGGCGCCCAGGCCTGGAACGACGTTCCCTCCTATCGGGCTCCGGACGACCCGGTAAAAATCGCCGTCCTCGACCTGGGTTTTCAAGGGTATCAAGCGCAACTGGGCACCGAGCTGCCGTCCAATGTCATCGTCAGCTCGTTCCGGGCCGACGGCGATATCTCCGCCGGAACGCCCCACGGCACGGCCTGCGCCGAGATCATCCATGACATGGCTCCCGAGGCGAAAATCTATCTGGTCAATTTTGCGACCGATGTCGAACAGCACGCTGCGGTGAATTTCCTCATCTCCGAAAAGGTCGACATCGTCTCCTATTCCCTGGTCTGGCCGGGGGCGGGCGCGGGCAACGGAACGGGCCCGATTTGCGAAGACGTTAAAAAATGCGATGAGAAAGGCATCCTTTGGGTCACGGCGGCGGGAGATGATGCCCTCAATCACTGGGAAGGCCTGTTCTCCGACCCCAACGACGACTTGTTCCATAATTTCAGCGGCGACGACGAAATCCTCCAGTGGGAAGTCCCGGCCAACGCGTGGACGCGGGCCACGCTTTCCTGGAACGACTGGGGGACTTGGTCCGGATCGTCATACGGTAATCCAACCCAGGATTACGACTTGCTCTTCTGGCGCTGGACCGGGACGGGCTGGGAGCTTCTCGAATATTGCGACGATTGGCAGGACGGGACGCCGGGGCAAAAGCCAGTCGAGCAAAGCTCGCTCTGGCGAACCAACGTCACGACGTATTACGGGGTCTCGATCCTCAAGTTCGGGGCCACGATCAACAATTCCCTCGAGCTCGTCATTCAAGGCGGTTCCGGAGGAGTCGAATATCCCGTCCCGGCGGGGAGCATCGGGATCCCGGCCGACGCCGCGGAGGCGGTCGCGGTTGGAGCCACCCAGGCCGAAACCGATGTCCTCGAGGCCTTCAGCTCCCGCGGCCCGACCAACGACGGCCGGATCAAGCCCGACCTGACCGCCTTTTCCGGCGTGAGTACGGCAACCTACGGCTCCAAGGCCTTTTCGGGAACGTCGGCCTCAGCGCCCCATGTCGCCGGGGCGGCCGGACTCCTGATGGCCAAAACGCCTTACACGACGGCCCAAGTCCGGACGATCCTCGAAAACCGGGCCCTGGACCTGGGCTCAACCGGCAAGGATAATCTCTTCGGATACGGTCGACTGTATCTCAAGTAGCCCTTCGTCCGGGTTGATTCTGGACGAATCCCGCGTCAAACGGTACAATACCGTAATCATGCCCTTGTACGAATTCGATTGCGAACAATGCCGGAAACGGTTTGAAGCCCTCGTCCGTCTCGGAAAAGAAGCCGAAGTCGTCTGCGCGTCCTGCGGCAGCCCGAAGATCCGCAAGGTCTGCTCCTCGTTCGGAATCGGCGGAGGCGGAAGCCGATTGAAAGCGGCCTCGAGCTGTTCCTCCTGCAAGGGCGGGACTTGCAGCACCTGCCACTGACCCGATGAAACCCGGGGCCAGGATCCGCATCGGCGTCGATACCGGAGGGACCTTCACCGACTTCGTCATCTGCGAGGGCGGTCGCCTGACGACGAAAAAAATTCCTTCCACGCCGGATAATCCCTCCCGGGCCATCCTCGAGGGCTTGCGGGAATATCTCGAGTCCGGCTCGTCCGTCCTTGTCATCCACGGCACGACCGTGGCCACCAACGCTCTTCTCGAGCGCAAAGGATCCCGCATTGCCCTCATCACAACCAGGGGATACGAAGACATCCTGACCATCGGCCGGCAAACGCGTCGCCGGCTTTACAGCTTGCAGGGCGAGCCCCGCCTGCCGCTCGTCCGGCGGGAGCTGTGTTTCGGCTTGACCGAACGGACGTCATCCGATGGCCGCGTCGAACGCGCTGTCTTTCCGGCTGACGTTCGGGCGCTGGCCGCCAAGCTCCGGGCCCGCAGGGTCGAAGCCGTCGCCGTCTCCTTTATCAATGGGTACGCCCAGGGGGCCAACGAAGAGACGGTCGCCCGTGAGCTCGAACGCCGGGGGATGTTGGTCTGCATCTCTTCACGCCTCCTTCCAGAGTACCGGGAATTCGAACGGACCTCCGCGACCGCGGTCAACGCCTACCTGATGCCGATTCTCAACCAATACCTCGGTTCGCTGGAGGACGGGATCGGCGGGGCGACTCTTCGGGTGATGCAATCCAACGAAGGCTATATTTCTTCCCGGAAAGCCAAAACGGAACCGATTCGGACAGCCCTCTCGGGCCCGGCCGGCGGCGTGGTCGGCTCGCTCCACCTGGCCCGCGCGTCCGGCTTTCCCAAGTTTATCAGCTTCGACATGGGCGGGACTTCGACCGACGTTTCCCTGGTCGACGGGGCGATCCGGCGGACCAACGAAAGCGCCGTCGGTGATTTTCCGATTCGCCTGCCGATCATCGATATCCATTCCGTCGGGGCCGGCGGCGGATCGATCGCCCACCTCGACTCGGGGGGATCGCTTCGGGTCGGGCCCCAGAGCGCCGGAGCGGATCCCGGGCCGGCTTGCTACGGCCGGGGCGACCTCCCGACGGTCACCGACGCCGACCTGATCCTGGGACGGATCGACCCCGACTTTTTCCTCGGCGGAAAGATGAAGATCGATCGCGAACGGAGCCGGGCGTCGATCGGCCGCCTCGCCGCCCGGATCGGGAAATCGACCCTCGCAACGGCCCAAGGGATCGTCGATATCGCCAATGCCAACATGGAGAAGGCCATCCGGGTGATCAGTCTCGAACGGGGCTTCGACCCGCGGGAATTTACCCTCCTTTCCTTCGGCGGCGCCGGCGGCATGCATGCGGTCGACTTGGCCGCGGGACTGAAAATGGAAGCGGTCCTGGCTCCTGAAAACGCCGGCGTCCTGTCCGCCTTCGGGCTCCTCCTGGCCGACTCGGTCAAGGACTATTCCAAGTCGGTTCTGAAAACCACAGACCAAATCGATCCGGAGGCCGTCGAACGGATGCTCCGGGACATGGAAAAACGGGGACGGCGGGATCTGGCCGAGGATGGCTTCCGGACGAAGGACATGGTCTTCGAGCGGGCGGTCGACCTCCGTTATCTCGGCCAATCCTACGAAATCACCCTCCCCTACCGGCCGGGTGATTTCGGCCGGCTGGCCGGGATGTTCCACCGGGCCCATCACAAGATGTATTCCTATCGCAACCTCCAGGGGGCCGTTGAAATCGTGACCCTGCGGCTGAAGGCCCGAGGTCTCAGCGAAAAGATCCGGCTGAGGAAAAGTCCGCTCCGGCGGGGAGCCCGTCTCAACGACGCCTTTCGTAAAAGCCAGCCGATGTATTATGGCGGGCGCAAGATGATCGGCCCGGTCTACGACCGGGCCCTCCTCGCGCCGGGCCTGAGGATTTCCGGCCCCGCCCTCATCGCCGATTTCGGCTCGACCACGGTTCTCCCGCCCGGCTTTTCCCTTCGCGGGGACGGCTATCGCAACTTGGTCATCCGGAGAAACCGATGAGAAAACCCTCTCCGGACGCCATCGAGATCGAAATCTTCAAGAACCTGTTCATCTCGATCGCCGAAGAGATGGGCGCGGTCCTGGGCCGGACCAGCCTGTCCCCCAATATCAAAGAACGAAAGGATTATTCCTGCGCTGTTTTCAACCGGAAAGGCGAAACGCTGGCCCAGGGATCCCACATCCCGGTTCACCTTGGAGCGATGCCCCTTTCGGTCCAGGCCGCTCTCAACACGCTCCGGTTCGAAGACGGCGACCTGGTCCTTCTCAATGATCCGTACCGGGGAGGAACGCATCTTCCCGACATCACCGCCATCGCTCCCGTTTTCGTCCGCGGCCGCCTTTCCTTTTTTGCCGCCAATCGGGCCCACCATTCCGACGTCGGGGGGATGTCGCCGGGCAGCATGCCCCTGGCCCAGGAAATCTTCCAGGAAGGGCTGATTCTCCCCCCGGTCAAGCTCGTCCGCCGCGGCCGGATGAACGACGACCTTCTCCGTCTCATCCTGGCCAACGTCCGAACGCCCGAGGAGCGGGAGGGCGACCTCCTGGCTCAAGTCGCCGCCTGCGAAAAAGGCAGGGTCCGGATCCTCGAGGCCGTGGACAAATTCGGCCTCGACCGGGTTGATCAATACGCCGGATTGATCCAGGACTACACCGAAACGTTCCTTCGCCGGACGCTTCGGACAATCCCGGCCGGCCGATATGAATTCTCCGACGTTCTGGATAATGACGGGATCTCCGACGACCCGGTCCGGATCTCGGTCCGGATCGGGATCGGCGGCGGCCGGGCAAGCATCGATTTCCGAGGATCATCTCCCCAGGTCAAAGGCGGAGTCAACGCCAATATGGCGGTCACGACCTCGGCCGTGTTGTATGTGTTCCGATCCCTGATCGAGGAGGACATTCCGGTCAACACCGGGCTCCTCCGGCCGCTTGCGATCATCGCTCCGGCCGGGCTCGTCGTCAGCGCCCGCTTCCCCGCGGCTACGGCCGCGGGAAATGTCGAGACGTCCCAGCGGATCGTCGACGTCCTGCTCGGGGCCCTGGCCAAAGCCATCCCGGGCCGCATTCCGGCGGCGAGCCAGGGGACGATGAACAACATCGCCCTGGGCGGCTACGATCCGGCAAGGAAACGGGATTTCGCTTATTATGAAACGATCGGCGGAGGGATGGGCGCCAGCCGCGAGCGCCCCGGTCTCTCCGGCGTCCACACCCATATGACCAATTCTTTGAACACGCCCCTGGAAGCGCTTGAGAACTATCTCCCCCTGCGGATCCGCGGGTATTCCCTCCGGCGGGGCTCGGGCGGGCGCGGCCTTCACCGCGGCGGCGAAGGCATCATCCGGGAATACGAGTTCGTCGTCCCGACCCGGGTGACCATCATGTCCGAGCGGCGGGTGTTCGCCCCGTACGGCCTCGCCGGCGGTTCGCCGGGCCGAAAAGGACGGAACATCCTGATATCGAAAGGCCGGAGAATGATCCTTGGCTCGAAGTGCGACCTCACCGTCCACGCGGGCGACGTCATCCGCATCGAAACGCCCGGGGGCGGAGGATACGGCCGGCGTTCGGGCGACCGATGAAAGGAACTTCCATGAAACGCATGTTCTTCCTTTGCGCGTCGGCAATCCTCCTGTCGGCCGGGACGGCCCAGGCCGACCTGTACGTCCGTCTCCAGGGGATCTACGCCCTTCCGACAGGCGCCACGTATTCCGGAGGAGCCGGCTTCGGACTCGCCGCCGGGTGGGAATTGGACCCGCGGTTCTCCCTTGAACTTGGCCTTCGCAATTGGGCGATGACGTCCGAGGGCTCGATCGAAGGCTTGAGCCTTGGAAAACTTTGCGTCCTGCCCATCGAGGTCGCCCTCAAGGCTCGATTCCCCCTCGGTGAAAAACTGAGCTTGTTCGGTGAAGCCGGGGTCGGGTACGCGATTCATTCATTCACCCTCGACGCGGGATTCGCGGAGGATTGGACCGCCGTCGGCTTCGAGATCGTCGAGACCGCCAAGGGCGGCTTGTCCGCCCGCCTCGGGGCCGGCCTCGAGCTTGTGATCTCTCCGAAAATGTCCCTCGATTTTACGGCCGGCTATTCCCTTCTCCGGTCCGGCGGCGAATGGTCGATCACCGACGTCTACTCTGGCGAGACGGCTTCGGGCACGCTGGAGAGCCTGAATTTCGACGCCGTCACGTTTTCCCTGGGGTTGAAAATCGCCCTGTTCGCTCCGGAGGGGAGCCGGTGAAGCGAGCCGCGGTCGCGGCTCTCGCCCTTGTCCTGGGAGCCTCCGGACTCCTTTCCGGCCCGGCCGGGAGCGGCGGATTCGTTAACGGCGTCTGGCTCCACCCCGGGCTTTTCGGCCCCGAGAAATCCGCGGCCGAGGCGAAAATGGCCGCGACCTTCGAGGCCTACGTCCGAGCGGGAATCGATTCCGTCTTCATCCTGGTGAAGTCGACGTCTGGTCACGTCTACTTCCGCTGCCGGCAGGGCGTGACCGACCCGGCCTACGGCTACGATTTTTTCGGCCTGTTTCTCCGGGAAGCCCAAAAGCGAAACCTGACCGTCCATCCCTGGTTTTGCGTCTTCACCGAGAGCGCTAAAGCGGGGGAAATCGGCCGCCATCCGGAGTGGCTGGTTCGGGGGCCGACGGGAGTCGAAGCCGGCGCCGTCAATCCGGCCAACCCCGAAGCCCGGGATTACGAGCGCGGATTAATGACGGACCTTCTCCGGAATTATCCCGAGACCGGCTGGATCCATTTGGATTATATCCGCTATCCCTGCGAGCCGACCGAGCCGTTCTACGGGTTCGACGAGCGGAGCCGGGCCCTCTTCCGGGCTGAAACCGGAGCCGACCCGCTGGCCATGAAAGCGAAAGACACGGGAAACATGATGTGGGCGGAATGGCTCCGTTGGAACGGCCGCCAGGTAACGCTGTTCATCCGGGAGCTTCGCCGCGATTTTGAAAGCCTCGGACGACCCATCCGGATCTCGGCGGCCGTATTTCCGGCCGCCGATGCGTCCAAGATCATGATCGGCCAGGACTGGGCCGACTGGGCCCGGGCCGGCCTGGTCGACATGGTATGTCCGATGCTGTACACGAATTCCGCCGACCTCTTCGATTCCTACGCCCGGGAAGCGATATCCTTCGGCTCGGACAAGTGTCGGGTCTGCCTTGGGATTGGGATCGGGACATCCCACAACCAGAGCTCTCCCCAAGGGATGGCCGGTCAAGTGAAGTTTGCCCGGGAGGCGGGCGCCGACGGCGTCGTCTTTTTTTCCGGTTCAAGCCTCGGCGAGCCGTTCCTGAAACGGCTCGCCTCGGACCGCGCTCAGCGCAAATAAAAAGCCGCGATTCGATCGACGATGTAGTCCTGCTCTTCGGTTTTCAGCTCGGCGTAGATGGGCAGAGCCAAGACGTCCTTGGCCGCTTTTTCCGCGACCGGAAAATCGCCTTCGCGGTATCCGAGCGAAGCAAAACATTTCTGAAGGTGGAGCGGAAGGGGGTAGAAGACGGCCGTCCCGACGCCGTTTTCCCGGAGAAAGGCCTGGAGCTTGTCCCGATCGACCGCCCGAATGACGTATTGATGGTAGGTGTGGAATTCGGGGGCGCCGGAATTCCGGTATACGGCCGGAGGAGGGATGACCAGGCCTTTGTCGATTAGGCCGGCGGCGGCGAATTTCCGGTCATAGCCTTGCGCCAGCGACCGCCGCTTCATCTGCCATTCGGCAAGGTGCCGGAGCTTAACCCGGAGGATCGCCGCCTGAAGAGCATCGAGACGGAAGTTGCCGCCGATCTCGTCGTAAAAATAGCGGTCCCGCTCGCCGTGGACCCGGAGCTTCTTCAGCCGGAGGCCGAGCTCGGGATCGTTCGTCAGGACCATCCCGCCGTCGCCGAAACCGCCGAGGTTTTTCGTCGGGTAAAAGGACAGCGTCCCGATCGTCCCGATCGCGCAGGCCTTGCGGACGCCGCCGGCTGAAGGATATTCGGCGCCTACGGCCTGGCACGCGTCTTCGATGACGAACAAGCCGTGCCGGCCGGCCAGGGACATCAAACCGTCCATGTCCGCGCATTGGCCGTAAAGGTGAACGGGCAGCAGCGCCTTGATTCGAACGCCCGGCTCTTTTTTCCGGAAGGAGAATACGGCCTCCTCGGCTCGAGCCGGATCGAGGTTGAACGTCGCCGGATCGATGTCAGCAAACACCGGCCGGGCTCCCGTCCGGGTGATCGTTCCGGCCGTGGCGAAGAACGTGAACGGAGTCGTAAGAACGGCGTTTCCGGGACCGACCCGAAGGGCCATCAAGGCGACGAGGAGAGCATCGGTGCCCGAGGACACGCCGACGGCGTGGGAGGTCGCGCTCAGAGCCGCGATCTCCTTCTCGAGGGCTTCCACTTCCGGGCCGAGGACGAACATCTGGGACGAAGCCACCTCGAGCAGCTTGGGCTCGAGCTCGGCCTTTAGGGCCTGGTACTGGGCTTTGAGGTTGAGAATGGGAACATTCATGGCAGGATCTTCTTCAGTTTGGATTTTTCGATGAGCATTTGGCCTTGATAGCTGACGAAATTCAAGAGAATCATGACCCGGTCCTGCTCGGACATCTGCCGGCCGAAGATCCCCCGGAGGCCTTTCCACGGGCCGGTGACGACTTCGATCTGGTCCCCGGGAGATGGTTCGATCCCGTATTTGTCCAGCTCGATCAAGCCTCCGATCTCCCGGGCCCGGAGCTCCTCGATGAACCGGTCCTCGAGGGGAATGGCCCCGGCGTCGTTTCCGACGACGTGGCGCACGCCTCGGGTGTATTTCACCAGCTTGTATTGCTCGGGGTAGGAGAAACGGACGAACTCATAGCAGGAGAAAAACGGCTTGATTCGGCTCGCGTCGGCAAAACGGGGACAGTAGACCGGGAAGCCCCCTTCCTGGAAAAGGCGCTCCACCTGGAACTCCTTCTGGGGCTTCGTGCAGAGGACAAACCAGTGTTCCATCCGGATCAGTCCTTGTCGCCCAGCCCGAAGGTTTCGTAGAGATCGGGCCGGCGGTCGACCAGGAAGTGCTTTCGCGCCGGGCAACGGGCGAGAAGGTCGAAATCGCATTCGGCCACGAGAAGATGGTCACGGTCTTTCGGGGCCCGGGCGATGACCTGACCCATCGGATCGGAGACGAACGACTCTCCGGCAAAATGCAGAACCGGTTCGGGACCGACGCGGTTGCACAAAGCCGTGAAATAGCCGTTCTGGAGCGAGGCGATTTGGACTTCGCCTTCGTAGACGCCCGGCCCCCACTCGTCCAGGATTCCCGCTTGAGGAATGACCACGAGTTCGGCTCCCTGCAGGGCCATCGCCCGCATGACTTCAGGATAATGGCGATCGTAACAAATGACCACCCCGATCTTGCCGGCCGCCGTCTCGTAAACCAGCTTGGCGTTCCGGCCGGGGGCATAATACCCGCGTTCGAAAAATCCCGGCCCGTCCATGATGTGCATCATCCGGGTCGTCCCGACGATCCGCCCGTCGGCATCGATCACCGGCGAGGAATCATACGTCCGCCCGCCATCCTTCTCGAACAGGTTGAGAACGGCCACCACGCCGTAGCGGCGGGCCAGGCGGGAGAATTCTTCGGTCAACGGGCCGGGGACCGTCTGGGCGAACGAGGCATAACCGGGCCGGCCGGAGGATGGGACTTGGGGAAGGAACGGCAGGAAGGCCAGCTCCGAAAAGGCAATGATGTTGGCCCCCTGGCGGGCGGCCTCTTCGAACGCCGCGACGCCGCGGCGGAGATTATCCTCCAAGTCAACGTCGGCGTGTTGCTGAACGAGGGCGATAATCATGGTCCTTCCGCGGCTTGAAAGCCTTTGTTTCGGATGAAATTGTCCTTCGGAACATGCTAGTTTAAACAAAATGATCCGGCTTGGCAAACGGCCGGGCAGAAATCGCTTCCCGGAATCAGATCCTGACCGCGGCAGCCAGCTGGACCGGGGTCTTCGGGATTTTCTTGCCCAGGACCTTGCGGCCGTCCTTGGTCACGAGAACGTCGTCTTCGATCCGAATTCCGCCAAAAGACCGGTAAGCCTCCAGCTTGGCGTAATTGATGAAATCGAGATGCTTATTTTCGGATTTCCAGATGTCGATCAAGGCCGGGATGAAATAAATGCCCGGTTCGGAGGTGATGACATGCCCGGGTTTGAGGGTTTTAGCCATCCGCAAGCCCCGCAGCCCGAACTGAGGGCTGCGTTGGACCGTCGCATCGTAACCGACATTGTTCTCCCCCAGGTTTTCCATGTCGTGGACGTCAAGGCCGATCTGGTGGCCCAATCCATGGACAAAGAAGAGAGCGTGGGCGCCCGCTTCGACGGCAGCATCCACATCGCCTTTCATCAATCCGAGCTCCTTCAGTCCGGAAGCGATGGTCTTGGCCGCCAGCAGATGGACTTCCTTATAAAGCCGGCCCGGCCGGGTAGCCGCGATGGCGTTTTCGTTGGCCGCCCGGACGATTTCGTAGACGTCCAGCTGCTTGGAAGTGAAGCTCCCCCCGACCGGGATCGTCCGGGTGATGTCGGAGGCATAATGGCCGGCCGAAGCCGCACCCGCGTCAACAACCAGCAGGTCGAATTTTTTCAACCGGTTGACGTGGCTGTGATTATGCAGAATCTGCCCGTTTTTGGAGAGGATGATCGGGAAGGCGATCCCGCCCCCGTCGGCGGCCGCGATCCCTTCCATCCGGCCGGCGATGGCTTGCTCCCAGACTCCGGGTTGGGCCATCCGCATCGCCGCGTCGTACATTTTATAGGTTGTGAGGAGCGCAGCCTCCATCTCGGCGACTTCGGCTTCGCTCTTGATCTCGCGCTGGGCGACGATCGCCCGGACCAGGTCCGCCGAGACCCCCTTTTTGGCATCGGCCGGCTTGATTCCGAGAAGGTCGTTGAGCTTGAGGAAATGCTCGGCTCGGTACGGAGGGAGAAAGTGGACTTTCCTTCCCTTGGCCGCGGCCTCGCGGAGAACCGCTTCCAGTCCGGAGATCGGAGCGGTGGCCTTGACCCCCACTTGGGCCGCCCGGTCTTTCATCGTCGGCAGGGCGCCCATCCAGATAATATCGGTGATGTCGACGTCGGTCCCAAAGAGGACATCCTTCTTTTCGTCGACGTCCACGACCGCGGCCAGGCCGGGCGTATCGAGGCCGAAATAATAGAGGAACGTCGCGTCCTGACGGAAGGCGTAGGCGTTATCGGCGTAATTCATCGGGCTTTCCTCGTTTCCGAGGAAGAGGATCAGGCCGGACCCGACTTTTTTCCGGAGAAGATCCCGCCGCTTGGCGTATGTTTTGGCGTCGAACATGGAAAACTCCTTGGAGAGAGTTGACGCCGGCCGAAGCCGGAGTCAACTCAATTTAACAGACGCCCGGGAGGATGTCAAAAAAACGGAGGCCGGGGCCTCGTGTATTTTGGAAATGATGGAAAGGACGGATGGTAGCGGGGGTTGGATTTGAACCAACGACCTCCGGGTTATGAGCCCGACGAGCTACCAGGCTGCTCTACCCCGCAGACACAGGCCGCATTATAGCAGAGTTTGTCTATTTGTCAAAAGGATTTGTTAACCGCTTCTTGAGGCCAACCGTATAAAGGAGGACCGATGAGCGCTCCGATCGAATTATTCTCAAGGAGTCTTTGATGTTAAAGCGGTTTTTAGCTTTCGCTGCGGCCGTCTTTGCGGCCGGAACGGCGTTTCTTTCCGCCCAGCCGGCTGGACTGGACTATCGCTATTTTGATTCATCTGGCGTCCGCCTCGCCTTCCTGGAAAAGGGCCGGGGCGAGCCGGTGATTCTCCTTCACGGCGGCCTGGCCGATTCGGAATTCAACTGGATTCAGTTCGGGATCATGGACGCTCTGGCCGCAAACTGCCGGGCGATCGCCCTGGACTTGCGCGGGCACGGCCGCAGCGGAAAGCCGCACGCAGCGGCGGCGTACGGCCGCAACATGGCCCGGGACGTTCTGGCCCTGATGGATCATTTGAAAATCGATAAGGCTCATCTTCTCGGCTATTCGCTGGGCAGCCTGATCGCCCTGACCGTGGTGGCCGATCATCCGGATCGGGTCATCTCGGCCGCGTTCGGAGGTCCGGGTTGGATTCGTCCGGACTCGGACGTTTCTATCTACGTGAAAACCGCCGATTCCCTGGAGGCGGGAGGGGGGTTGGGGCCGCTTCTCAAGGGATATCAGGACGGCCAGGGGAAACCGCTTCCGGAAAAGGAATTAGCCGAGATCAACGCCTATTACGCCGGCCGGAATGACCTCCGCGCCATTGCCGCGGCCTTTCGGGGTTTCTCCGATTTTGCCGTCCCGGAGGAGCAACTCCGCGCGGCGCATGTCCCTTGCTTGTTTCTTTTCGGGACAAAAGACGATAATAGGACGGAGATCCCCTTATTACGGACGGCCATGGGAGAATACGCCTCGTTCGTCGACATCCCGGACGCCTCTCATGGCGACGCGATCGTCCGTCCCGAATTCCAGGAGGCCGTTCTCCGTTTTTTCTCCCTCCATCCCGCATCCAAGTAAATTCACAAGGAGTCCATCATGGAAAATCCCATCACCTTCGCCTTCGTCATGGGCGGCATGTTCATCTTCTACGGATGGGTGGCCTGGATCGTTCTCGAATGGCGCAAGACGATCCGGAAAACCCAGATGCACAAGACCTTGATTGAACGGTTCGCCTCTACGGCCGACCTTCACGCTTTCCTGGCTTCCGAGGGGGGCGATCGTCTTTTCCGGTCCCTGTCCCTCGGAGGACTATCGCCCCGGGATAAAATTCTCGCGGCCTTCACCTGGGGCGCCATCGTTTCTTTTCTCGGAGTCGCCGGCCTCGTCGTCAGCTTCATCCTTCCCGAATATCATTCCCTCTTTCTCGCCGGCGGCATCCTCGTCCTCGCTCTCGGCGCCGGCTTGATCACGGCCGGAGTCATCTCTCTTGGCTTCGGGAAGAAGTGGGGATTATTCGAGCGCTGACGCCGGGCACTCCAACCCAGGGCTGCAGGAAAAGCTTCAGAAATAACTTGGACGCTCCCATGAACGAACGGAACGACCAACGCCGGGACGCGGCCTTCGAGGCTTTCTACGCCCGGACCGCGCCGGCTCTCTGGGGCTTTGTCTCCCGGACCTGCGGCGATGCCGCCCTGGCCGACGATATCGTCCAGGAAACATTCATCCGTTATCTGAACAATGTCCGGGACGAAATGCCGGAAAGGCAACGGAAAGCGTTCGCCTATAAAATCGCATCCCGCTTGCTGACCGACAGTTTCCGAAAAAAAAAGACGGTCTCCCTCGAGACGGTGAAAGAAAGGGCGTCGGAAATACTTTCGCCGGGAGTCCGGGACGCCCTTTCCCCGGATCTCGGTCGCCTTTTTAAGTCCCTCCCCGCGCGGGACCGGACCCTTCTCTGGCTGGCTTACGCCGAAGGGTACAGTCACTCCGAAATCGCCGAGATTATCGGGCTCAGGGCGGGGAGCATCAAGGTCCTGCTATTTCGTTTGCGCCGGTCTTTCGCCGCCTCCCTGCGGGAGATCGGCTATCATCCGGAGGAAATCTCATGATCGAAAAAACCTGCAGGCAAGAAGAACCTGTTCGCGAGGCCACGGCCCGGGAAGAGCTATCGCCCGAGTTGCGGGCGCATATCGCCGCCTGTCCGGTCTGCCGGCAAACGGCGGACGTCGCCGCCGGTTTGAAGCAACTTCAGAGAGAGATGCTGCGCCGTTTTCCCGTCGAGGCGCGCCTTCCCACCGCCGGTGATCTTCTGGAACGCGCCCGGAAACGGCCGGTTCCCGGCTCCTGGGAGGCCCGGGAAATCGTTAAACCCATCCGCCTCTATCGAAGGTTCGTTCTTCCGGCCGGCCTCATCACCGGCCTGGCCACAATCGTCCTGAACGGGAAGGCCGTCAATGAACTCCTGCGATCTCTCCCCGGCGCTCAAATCATGATCAACGGATTCCATTCCCTTCCCTCCGGATTGAACGGCTCCTCCTTCGGGATTCTGGCCGCACTCTCCGGTTTGGGGCTTCTCACCCTCATGATCCTAGCCGCCGCAACGAGGAGCAAATCGCCCGAGCGATAAGTCCCCTCGCCTTCGTTCGTCAATTCCGACAGTTGAAAAGGAGACAATCTCATGAAACGCTATCTGTTAGTCTGTTTTCTGATCTTTGGATTGTGGGTCTTGCCGGCCGCGCCGGCCGGGCAACAAAGGGAAATCTCCCTAGAAATCCTCGATCAAGATATTCGTAAAGCCTTGGGCGATTTTCAGGTCCCGGGGATGGCCATCGCCATCGTCAGGGACGGTCAGACGATCCTCCTGAAAGGCTACGGCGTCCGAAACATCGAGGGGCGGGAGCCCGTCGATGAATACAGCGTCTTCGGACTCGGCTCGGCTTCGAAGACATTCGCCGCCGGGCTCGCCGCCGTCCTCGTCCATGAAGGCCGCCTTCGCTGGGAAGACAAAGTTGCAGACTTTCTCCCCGAATTCAAGCTTTACGACCCCTGGCTGACGAAGGAAACCCGGATGAACGACCTCCTCTCCCACCGCGTCGGCGTCGCCGACCTTGCCCTGCTGTTTCTCGGCACGACCCGGAGCCGGGAGGACGTCGTGGCCAGAACGGGATTTCTGCCGGCCATGCAAGGTTTTCGAACGGGCTGGGCTTACAACAACATCCTGTTCATCACCGCCGGGCAGATGATGGCCCGAATTGCGGAAATGTCCTGGGATGAGGCCCTCCGCGAAAAAATCTTCTCTCCCCTCGGCATGACCTCGAGCGGATCCCTCTTCCGCGAAATCGCGTCCCGCTCGAATCGCGTCAGTCCCCACTGGTACGAAAACGGTCATCCCCGCCCGATTCCCTGGAGCGATATGGACACCCTCGGTCCAGCCGGATCTGTATATTCCAACGCCGCCGACTTGGCCAAGTGGATGAAGCTCCACTTAGGACGAGGCACCCTGGACGGCCGGACCTTGTGGAATCCGGAGATCCAGAAGACGATGTTTTCCCCCCATAGCCTGCTTCCCGATATCTCGTTCGGTTGGCCGGCGTCATTCTCCGCCTATGCCCTGGGCTGGTTCGTGACCGACTATCGGGGCCGGGCCATCGTCTGGCACAGCGGAAATTGCGACGGCATGTCCGCGGTCATCGGACTGCGGCCCGATGACCGGCTCGGGATCGCCATTCTCCAAAACACGTTCCCGACGCGTTTTGAATCCGACCTGATGCTCCGGGTCATGGACATGTTCGCCGGACTGCCGCAAAAAGAATGGCGGGCCCTCGGCGAAGCCGCGCCGATGTCTCTGGCCTTGAAAACGTATTCTCCCGGCGAAAAGGAGAAATCTCTCGACCCGAGCTTTACCCAAAACCTTGAAGGCCGATACATCAGCGATCTTTACGGAACGGTCGACGTCCGGCGGGAAGGAGAACGGCTGATCCTTCGATTCGGAGATTATCCGGCCGCCGTCCTCCATCTTCAGGAAGGAGGAATTTTCTTCGCCGACTTCGGCCATGAAGCTCGGGGGATGTTCGGTCTCATTCTCGGCGGCCAGACTTACGCTCAAATCGAATTCACCGCCGGGCGGGACGGCCTCATTACGGAGTTGAGCGTCAAAGGATTCGGATCGTTTAAAAGGACATCCGGAGAATAGACGCCCGGGCCGGAAATCCTCTATAATGCTACCCAACCATGGCCGCAGATATCATTTTTTGGATTTTAGCCGCCGTGTGCGCCGGGGCGGCCGGGGCCATGATCCTCGTGAAAAATCCCGGCCATTCCGCTCTGCTTCTCGTTTTTTGCTTTTCCGCCCTGGGCGGAATCTTCGGCTTGCTTGAGGCGCCCTTCGCCGCAGCGATTCAGATCCTCGTTTACGCCGGAGCGATCATGGTCCTCTTCATCTTCGTGGTGATGATGGTCGATCCCCGCGCCGGAATTCCGCTCGAAGGGAGAAAACGGGCGAAAATCCTGGGTCCGGCGATCGGCCTCGTGCTGCTCTTCGAGCTGGGGACCGCCGTCTGGAGAGCGTTCGGCCGAACATCCGGTCCGGCCGCCTCCGGAGCGGCCGGCTCGCCGGTCGAAGTCGGCCGGCGCTTGTTCACGGAATTCATCTATCCTTTCGAAATCACCTCGCTCTTGATCCTCGCCGCCCTGGTCGGAGCCGTCGTCCTCGGGAAGAAGGAGCAGAGCGAGCCATGACGACGGGGGCGGTCGTCGGCTTGAGCCTCGTTCTCTTCGTTTTGGGAGTCATCGCCTTTTTCGTCAAGCGCGACCTCCTCACCCAGTTCATGGCCGTGGAAATCATGCTGAACGCGGCCAACCTGGCTTTTCTCGGCCTGGCCCAAGGCGCGGAGCGCCTCGATGCCCAAGTGATCGTCTTCCTGGTCATGACCGTGGCCGCGGCCGAAGCGGCTGTCGGCTTGGCCATCATTCTCCTCGTCTTCCGCCGGAAAAAATCGATCGCCTCCAAGGACTTCAGGACGCTTCGGGGATAAGGATGCCCGCGTTCACCCTCATCCCCTTCGCGCCCGCCGCGGGAGCCCTGGTTCTGTTTTTTTTCGGCCGGCGCCTCGGCCGCAAAGCGGTCTCGCTCATCGCCTCGGCCGCCGTCGCTGTGTCCCTGGCCCTGTCCGTCGTCGCCTTCCTGAACCTGCTTTCCAGAGGGGCGAGCGGACCTGACGTTACAATCCACCGGCTGTTCACCTGGATTTCGTCCGGCGCGCTCCGGGTCGAGGCCGCCCTGCGGTTCGACGCCTTGGCGGCGGTCATGACCCTTGTCGTTTCCGGCGTCGGCCTGCTCATTCACGTCTATTCGGCCGGTTATATGACTCGCGACCGCGACGTGGCCCGCTATTTCGCCTGCCTGAACCTTTTTACCTTCGCCATGCTGCTCCTCGTCCTGGCCGATAATCTCATCCTTTTGTTCGTCGGCTGGGAGGGCGTCGGGCTCTGCTCCTATCTTCTGATCGGCTTTTGGTTCGAGAAACCCTCGGCCGCCGCGGCAGGGAAAAAGGCCTTTCTCGTCAACCGGATCGGGGACGCCGGCTTCCTCCTGGGAATCCTGTTCCTTTTGGTCGCGACCGGGACGACATCGTTCGCCGGGATCGACGAAGCGGTCACCGCCGGAGCCATCACCCCGTCCCTGGCCGTCTGTTCGGCTCTGCTGCTGTTGATCGGCGCAGTCGGAAAATCCGCCCAAATTCCTCTGTCCGTCTGGCTGCCGGACGCCATGGAGGGCCCGACCCCGGTCAGCGCCCTCATCCACGCAGCGACCATGGTCACGGCCGGGGTTTACCTGATCGCCCGGATGAATGTTTTATACGCGTTCGCCCCTATCGCCGGGCAGGTTGTCGCGTGGGTCGGCGCCTTGACCGCCGTCTACGCCGGGACGATCGCCCTCGTCCAAAACGACATCAAGCGGGTGCTGGCGTACTCGACGATCTCTCAACTGGGATACATGTTTCTCGGCTGCGGCGTCGGCGCTTACGCGGCCGGCGTCTTCCACCTCTTCACCCACGCGTTCTTCAAAGGCTTGCTTTTCCTGGCCGCCGGGAGCGTCATCCACGCCCTTTCAGGGGAACAAGACTTGCGGAAAATGGGCGGGCTGAGGAAACATCTCCCGCTCACCTATCCGGTTTTTCTTATCGGAGCGCTGGCGATCGCCGGCGTGCCGTTCCTTTCCGGATTTTTCTCAAAGGACGCCATCCTGGTTTCGGCGTTCTCCCAGGGTCGCTGGGCCCTCGGAACGCTCGGGCTGGCCGGGGCGGCGCTCACGGCCTTCTATATGTTCCGGCTGGTCTTTCTGGCGTTTTTCGGAGACGCCCGCTTAACGCTCGAAGCCAAAACCCATCTTCACGAATCCCCGCCGGTCATGACCTGGCCGCTTCTGATCCTGGCCGGGTTCTCGGTTTTGGCCGGATACCTGGGCTTGCCCCTCGCTCTGGGAAAAAACGCCAACCTTTTCTTCCGATTCCTCGAGCCCATCGTGCCTTCGGCCGAAGGACATCTGGGACGGAGCGCAGAATGGGGTTTGATGCTTCTTTCGGCCGCTTCGGCCGTCGCCGGAATCGGCTTGGCTTATCTTTTTTACATTCGGAAGACCGCCCTCCCCGGCCGATGGGCCGCTCGCCGGCCGGGCCTGCACCGGCTCCTCCTCCATGGATATCATGTCGATAATTTTTACGGAGCCGTCGTCGTCAAGCCTCTCATCCGGGGTTCCGAGGCGGTCTACCGCAGCTTCGACCTCGGGGTCATCGACGCCCTGGTCGATGGGACGGGAAAGGCGGCCCGGTTTCTCGGCCGAGCCTTCGCTTTTCTCCAAACCGGCTGGATCAAAGATTACGCCCTGGCTTTTCTTTTGGGCGTGACGATTTTCCTGGGAGCTCTGCTTTTTTAACATGCACGCTCCGTTACTGAGCCTGATCGTCTTTCTTCCGCTCGGCGGAGCCCTTCTCCTCGTCTTCATCCCGAAGGAGGAGCGTCGCCGGCTGCTCATCGCGGCGCTCGTTTTCTCGCTGGCGGCGCTCGCTCTCTCGATCGCCCTGGCTGTCCGCTTCGACGGAAACGAAGCGGGGCCGCAATTCGTCGAGGACTCCGCCTGGCTCGGTTACGGCATCCGCTACCACCTCGGCGTGGACGGTCTGAGTCTCTTCCTGGTCTGCCTGACGACGTTTCTGGTTCCTCTCGTCCTCCTGGCCTCGCGGACTTCGGTCAAGGACCGTCTCAAGGAATACCTGCTGTTCATGCTTGTTCTGGAAACGGGAATGATCGGGGTTTTTCTCTCGCTCAACCTCTTCCTCTTCTACGTCTTCTGGGAAGCCGCTCTGATCCCGATGTATTTTCTGATCGGGATGTTCGGCGGCAAACGGCGCATCTACGCCACGACCAAGTTCGTGCTGTACACGATGGCCGGAAGCCTCCTGATGCTCGCCGGTATTTTTGTTCTTCAAGCCGCCTTCGCCCGGGCCTCCGGGTCGTATTCCCTGAACATCTTCGACCTCTATCGCTTGTCCCTTCCTTCGGGGACTCAAGCCTGGCTCTTTCTCGCTTTCGGCCTGGCCTTCGCGATCAAAGTCCCGCTGTTCCCCTTCCACACTTGGCTTCCCGATGCCCACGTCGAAGCCCCCACGGGGGCTTCGGTCCTCCTGGCCGCCGTCCTCCTGAAGATGGGGGCCTACGGATTTATCCGATTCGCCTTTCCTCTCTTCCCGGACGCTGTGGCCCGGTTTGCCCCGGTTCTGGCCGTCTTGGCGATTATCGGTATCATCTATGGCGGGCTCATGGCCCTGATTCAAAAGGACATCAAATCGCTCGTCGCCTATTCGAGCGTCAGCCACATGGGACTGATCATCCTGGCCCTGGCCGCCTGGAACACGATCGGACTTCAGGGCGCGCTGCTCCAAATGATCAACCACGGCTTGAGCACCGGAATGCTGTTTTTCGCCGTCGGAGCCCTTTATGAGCGAACTCATTCCCGGACGATCACTGATTACGGCGGAGTGGCCCGCAAAATGCCGGTCTTTTCCGCCCTGTTTCTGATTGCCGTGCTTTCATCCCTGGGGCTTCCGGGCCTCAACGGCTTCGCCGGAGAGATCCTCTGCTTCGCCGGGATTTTCGCTGCCCACAAGGTCTGGGCGATTCTCGCGGTCACGACCGTCATCCTGGCCGCGGCTTATCTTTTGGGGATGTATCAAAAGGTCTGCCACGGGCCCGTCGTCCATAACCGGGTGGACGCGCTCCGCGACCTTCGCCCGGCCGAGCTCGCGATCTTCATCCCGATCGTGTTTCTGATGTTCTGGATCGGTCTATTCCCCGGCACATTCCTCCGTAAAACGGAAGCGACAGCCGCCCGTTACGCCGCTCTGATCCAAAGCCGCTCCGCCGCTTATGTCGAAGCGCAACGTCCGGCGATCCTTCCGCCGGAAGCAGGCGGCAAGGCCGCAACGGGAGGAGAGCGCCGATGACCGGTTTCGCCTCCCTCGCTCCGCTTCTTTTTCTCGTCATCGGGGCCGTCGTTGTCCTGCTCTTAGGAACGGTTCGGAAAGCCGCGGCCAGCGGACTTCAGGCTTTCGTCTCCCTGGTCTTTCTGATCGCCGCCGGGATTTCCGCCGGAAGGTTGTGGGGCCGCGGAGCCCGGGCATTCGGCGGCCAGCTTCTCTGGGATGAGGCCGGGCTTTTTCTGGCCCTCCTCTTCCTCCTCGCGGCCGCGCTGACCGTCCTCCTCGGACTCCGCTTCATCGTCTACCACCGGATGCCCCGCGGGGAATTCTACGGCCTCTTGCTTCTGGCCGCTTCCGGCCTGGTCATCATGACGGCCACGCCCAACCTGCTCGTCGCTTTCCTCGGATTGGAAGTGTTTTCCGTCTCCGGTTATGCCCTGGCCGGATTGAAACGCGGCGACGACCGTTCGGCCGAAGCCGCGGTCAAATATTTCCTGACCGGCTCGTTCGCCTCGGCCTTCTTCGTCTTCGGCTTGGCTCTGATTTACGGCGGAATCAGAACCCTCGACGTTTCCCGTTTGGGCGCGGCCCTGGCCGAATCCGGGTCGACGCCGGCCTTGGTTTTCGCTGGTCTGGCCCTGGCCGTAAGCGGATTGGCGTATAAAATCGCCCTTGTCCCCTTCCACATGTACCAACCCGATGTCTATGAAGGATCGCCGACGCCGGTCTCGGCTTTCTTCGCCGTTGCTCCAAAAGCGGCGGGGTTCGCCGTCCTTCTACGGCTTCTCCTCCCCTACGCCGGAACCGGAGAGGAGGCGAAGATCGTGTTTGGCTTGCTCGCGGCCGTGGCCGCGGCGACGATGGTCCTGGCCAATTTCGCCGCGCTCCGCCAAACAAACCTCAAGCGGATCCTGGCGTATTCCAGCATCGCCCACGCCGGTTACATGCTGGTCGCGGTCGTCGCGGAAGATCCGGCCGGTCTGCTTTTCTACCTGACACAGTATCTGTTCCCCGGGCTGGGCGCCTTCGCCGTGATCATCGCCTTGGGCGGGCCGGAACGGGAAGCGCTCGAGCTTGACGATTTGACCGGCCTCGGGCGGCGCTCTCCCTGGCTGGGCGGAATCTTCGCCGTCCTCCTGGCTTCGCTCGCCGGTTTGCCGCCGACCAGCGGATTCCTGGCGAAATTCTACGTCTTCAGCGCCGCCGTCCGGGCGGGGCATCTGGGCCTGGCCCTGGTCGGCGTCGCCACCAGCCTTGTGTCCGTCTATTATTATTTCCGGATCATCCGGGTCATGTTCATGAAGGAGGCGGTGAGGGATACCGACGCGGACGTGGACAATCCGGCTGTTTATCTCGTTTTGTTTCTCTGCCTCTACGCCGTTCTCCAGCTCGGGCTTTTCCCGGGGAACATCGTGACGTTGATCGGCCGGACGGTCGCTTCGTTCTAATCGCGCCGGACGGGATTGTCGGGAGATTCGTCATGCAGGATTTAATCGCAAAGATCAGTAACGCGCACCGCGCTCTCCACGGAGCCGAACCTGAAATTATCGCCTACGCCCCCGGCCGGGTCGAAATTCTCGGGAACCATACCGACTACAACGAAGGATTCGTCCTTTCGGCGGCCATCGACGCCGGGATTGCCTACGCCCTCTCTCCCTTGGAGGGCGATGTCTGCGTCCTCGCTTCGGCCGATTTCGGGGAAACCGTCCGTTTTCAGGCGGTCTCCCCGGGACGGACCGAGAAGGAGCGGTGGTCCAACTTCAGCCGCGGAGTTCTGACATTCCTCCGGGAACGTTACGGGCTCCGGCCCCGGGCTTTTGCCGCCACTCAGGCGGGCGACATCCCGATCGCCGCCGGGCTTTCGAGCTCGGCCGCCTTGGAAATCGCCTCCGGCCTCGCCTTTTCGGCTTTTGACAACATCGCTCCGGAAAAAATCGAGCTTGCCAAAATCGGACAGAAGGCCGAACACGAGTTCGCCGGCGTCCGCTGCGGACTCCTCGACCAGATCTCGAGCCTTTTCGGCCGGGAACAGGCCCTGGTTCTCACCGATTTCCGGACGCTCGCCGTGGACGCGGTTCTGCTCCCCGAAGGATTGGCCTTCATGGTCGCCAACACCGAAGTGAAGCATACCCTCGTCGACTCCGAATACAACGAGCGCCGGGAGCGTTGCGAACAGGCCGCGGCCGCCTTCGCCCGGATTCTCGGGCCGCGCGTGAAGGCTCTCCGGGACGTGACCTGGGAGGAGATGACGCTTCATCGGGACCGCCTCGATCCGTCGGTCTGGAAGCGAGCCGCCCATCCCGTCGGAGAGAACGCCCGGGTTCTGGCCGGCGCCGCGGCCTTGCGGGCCGGGCGGACGGCCGAATTCGGCCGCCTCATGTTCGAGTCCCACGAAAGCTCTCGGACCCTGTTTGAAAATTCGTGTCTGGAGCTGGACATCTTGGTCGAAGCCGCCCGGACGATTCCCGGCGTCTATGGAGCGCGGTTGAGCGGCGGCGGATTCGGCGGCAGCATCGTCGCCCTGATCGAAAAGGAGAAAGCCGCGGCGGTTTCGGAAGGGCTGGCGGCGGCTTTCCTGTCCAAGGTCGGCCGCCCGATCAAACCCCGGGTCGTCATTCCCTCGGCCGGAGCCAGGATGGTGAAACCATGACTTTAACCGGAAATCGGAAGCTCGGCGTAATCCTCGCCGGTTGTCTTCTCCTGGCGGCCCTCGCCTCCTTGGTCCAAGCCCAGCAGGCGGTCATCCTGGTTCGCCACGCCGAAAAGGCGGACGCCTCGAAAGATCCCGTTCTTTCCGAAGTCGGTCAGGCCCGGGCAAAGGCCTTGGCGGAGATGCTGGCCGGGTCGGGGATTACGGCGATTTATTGCAGCGAATATCAACGGACGAAACAAACGGCGGAACCGCTGGCCGCCGCCTTGAAAATTCCCATCCGGACGTTTCCCGCCTCCGACCCCGCCGGCCTCGTCGACCAGTTGCGGATGGCTCATGCCGACGAGGTCATCCTGGTGGTCGGGCATTCCAACACCCTGCCCGACCTTCTGAAGCGTCTCGGCCATCCGGTCGTGGAGACGATCGCCGATGACGACTACGGCCGCATCTTTGTCCTCATTCCGCGGATCGAAAAAACGCCCGTCGTCGTTTGGCTTCGGTATTGAAGCGCGCGACTCCGCGGCTTTCCCGCGTTCATTTTAACGCCGTCAGCGCCGGATCTCGTCGAGGATGAAGCCGGCCCCGGCGAATTTATCCGTGACAAAGAGGATGAAGCGCATGTCGAGACACATGGTGCGGGTGAGGTCGGGAAAATACGCATATTCAGCGATCATGGATTCGAAGTTACGGTCATAGACGAGGCCGACCAACTTCCCTTCTCCGTTCAGCACCGGGCTTCCTGAACTGCCTCCGATGATGTCCAGCGTCGTGAGAAAGGAGACGGGCGATTCCCCCTCCCCGACAAGCTCCGCAAAGCGCCCCGGAAGAGCGAAAGATTCAAGGCCGGTGTTTTTGGCCCGTAAGCCCTTCGTCGTCGTGAATGGATCGTAATGAACGGCCTCGGCCGGGTCGTACCCCTTCACCCGTCCGTAAGACAGCCGGAGCGTCAAGTCGGAGTCGGGATAATGAGCCTCGCCCTTCCATTCCTTCATCAGCCGCTGGAGCTTATTCTCCAGGCCGGTTTTTTCGCGGGAGTAACTCATGTGCCACTCATCGAACCACAGGAGGTCGTCCGAGATTCCCGCGACGAATTCGATCATCGGATCTCCGAGAGACAGAAGCCCGGCTCGGTCCATACCGACAAGAGAGATAGCCCGGCCTGTGTCCGCAAGGATCGTCCGCCCGTATACGGCCTCGGCAAAGGCTTGGATGGCGAGCTCCAGATCGCTCCCGCTCTTGCCGCCGAACAGCCGGTCGAGATACGGCAGGCGGAGCTCCGGGGGAAGCGAAACGGCGTCTCTCAGGAGCTCGCGAAACAAATCCCTGTCGAGCGGGACATAGAGATCGAGGCCGCGGTTTTCGATCCGGCGGCGGATCCGCCGGAGGTCCTCTTCCGGGACAGGAACTTCCCGGCCGAGCTCGAGGATCTCCCTGGCCGTATTGAAGACTTCGCAAAACATCATCCAACCGGCAAGGACGAACTCCTTGGCTGCGGTTTGATTGTTTCGGCGGCGGAGATTTTCGACGGCCTCGAAAAGTCCGGCATCTTCCCGAGCCGTTTGCGGCCGCGTCCGAAGGAACGCTTCAGCCGCCTTTTCCTCGCGCTTTTTCCTCTCAACCAGGCGGCTCTTGGCCAGGCCCTCCAGGGTTCCTTTCCGGTTGATCAGGCGGCTTTCCAGAAAATCCCTCCGGCCTGCGAGTTTTACGGCGGCCGCCTCGCCGCTCCGCATGTGGGTCTCGACGGCTTCGAGGGCCTTCCGGTAGATTTTCATCTCCCAGGGAAGGTTCAGCCGCAGTTCATAATCGATGTCCGAAGAAGTCCGGTAACGGAAGGAGTTTCCCGGAAATCCGAGACAAAAGACGAAATCGTCTTCATCGACTCCCCGCGTGTCGATCTCGAAGCGCTTGCCCGGCCGATAAGGGACATTGTCCGGTGCATACGACCGGCTTTTCCCGTCCGGCCCAACGTACGCCCGGAGAAAGGCAAAGTCCGCCGGGTAGCTGGGCCATCGCCAATCGTCGACCTCGCCCCCAAACCGGCTGAGGGAAAGCGGTGGAGCGTAAACGATCCGCAAATCAAGAATCTGAACCGATCGGAGGGCGTACCATTTTGACGATCTCATCGACAGGGAAACCCGGGAATCGCTCCGGTCCGGATCGCCGGGAGCGAGCCGGGAGGCGAACTCCTTGAGTTGAGTCTGAAGGATCTTCATCCGCGCATCCGCATCGGCGACTCCCGCGACCGCGGCTTCGACTTCCCCGGTGACGTCCAGTGTGTCGATCACGATCTGGGCCTCGAAGCCTTCGGCGGACAATTCTTCGGGACGCGACGCGGCCAGGAATCCGTCTTTGTAGTAATCGCGGCCAGGCCGGCTGAGGCGCTGTAGAGCGGAAGAGATGTTGTGAAAATTCGTCAGGATCAATCCCTCGGCCGACACGAACGCCCCCGTCCCTTCCCCGTTGATGAGAATCACGGCCTCCGCAAGCGCCGGCCGCTGCGGATGGAAGATGTCGTCCAGGCCGATTTTCAAGCCATGAGCAGGCAGATGGAGCGGCGCCAAGTTGCGGAGAAGCCAAAATCCTTCTTCCCCGGGACAAGCCCCGGCCAGAACGGCCAGGGCGAGAAGCAAGCGAACTCCGATTTTTTGCATAGAGATCCTCCTTGTCGTAGAGACGAATTTTTGGGCGGACCGGCGGGCTTACCTGAGGGAAGCCTCTCCCCGGTCGTTCCGGTTATTCCGGAGCATTCCGGCAAGCTTTTCGATGAGCTTTTTTTCGGGCCGTTTATAGGCGAACTGATATTGCTCGTGCTCGCCGATTGCTTTGACGATAAAATCCCAGTTTTTTTCGATATCCGCGGGCAGGAACCTGATGTTGTCCAACCGGAACCGGACGACATGTCCGTTGACAATGGAAGCCCTGATTCTTCTCGAATGGTCTTTCCACGGATATGAGAAATCCACCTCCCGGCTCGATAGGATCCGGTCGGAATCGGTCCCTTCGGGCACGGCATTTGCTTCCTCGGTTTTTCGGATAGGTTCTTCTCCGGCCCGGACGTCCGCCGATCGAGAGGCGCCCGAACCTGCAGGAGATTTAGGAACCGGAGCCCCGCCGCGGCTTAGAATTTTCAGGAGCGAGACTTCCTCCCGGGAAAAATGCCAGACATAGCGCCCCCGATTCAGCTCGATTTCCTGATCATAAGCCGCGCCGCCTATCGTTTGCCGGATTTGCCCGGGATCCAGACTCCAAACCACAGCTCCCGTGGACTCATCGATAATCCAGCTCAAGATCCGCGGGGAGCTCCCGTTTCCGGGATCAGCTTGTCCGATGATGCGGATGCGGCTTTTGTCCTCCAGGACAAACCGATTAAAGTCAAAGTCCCGGGGGCTGAAGAGAAAGGCCTTGCGGTCCGCTTGCCCGGGAACATTCATCGACGGATCGCCCGTAGTCCAGGGCGTGAACGCATTGGCGTTCAATCCAATCCAGAGGACCGAGAGAGACAGCACTCCGGCAGCGACCAAACCCTCGCTGAAGTCGGTCGACCGCCGGCGTTTCGAAAAAAGCCTCTTGACCCGAACGAGAAGGCGGCCTTCGCGATTGGCGAAAGCCACGGCCGGAGCGGATGGCTTCCCGTATCCCTCGGCTTGAACCGCGGCCAGGGCTTTGGCGAAATCCAGCGAATCCACTTTAAACGAGAGGGCCAAGTCGTCACAGCAATGTTCCCGCTCGGACCGGATGAAAGAGGATATCCAGCGGACTCCGGGGTGGTAAAAATAGAGAACGTCGACGATAGATTGAAGGAGGTTGATCAGGTAATCCCGCCTCAGGATGTGAGCCAGCTCGTGAGCCAGAATGGCCTCCACCTGCCCGGGGGGAAGCCCCGCAACGAGGCCGAGCGGAAAAAGAAGGACCGGTTTGAGATGCCCGATGACCATGGGAGACTTCGCCAGGCCCGATTCCAGAATTTTGATCTTATTCCGGATCTTCAAACGACTGAGGAATTCCCGGCACCGGTCGGCAACCGTTTCCGGGAGCGGGCGGGTCGCAAAATAGCGGAGCCGCTGATTGAGAGCGAAACCGCTGATGAACCGAAGAAGGGAGAAGAACATCCCCAGCAGCCAGAGGGTGACAATAAGTGGAAAATGCCTATTAAAATAGGCCGAAAGAGAGCCGGACGCTTTCCGAAAGATGGTCTTGGGAGGCACGAAGACGCTCGGCTCGTTAACGTCGCGAATCGATGGCGGACCGTCGACGGCGTCCGGCTGGATGAGAATCCGGCCCGAGGTTTCCGCATGATAGGAATTGATGAAGGAAACGAGGGACAGGCCGACGACGAGGGCGAGGATCGTGATGGCGACAACGTATCGCGTCCTCGCACTGAAGTTCCGCATGAGGACGGCCAGCCCGGCCAGGGCCAGCGCGGCTAACACCCCCTGCCAGAGAGAATGGAAAAGGGTCCACCCCAGGGCGTTGACCATCTTGACCGTGAGAAGCTCCGTTACGGCGTTCACAATTTGTCGCCCTTTTCGATGGAGTCAAGAAATTCCCTGATCTCCCGGATTTCATCTTCCGAAGCCTTATAATTGCCGAGCGTTTGCATGACCATTTTGGCCGCGGAACCGCCGAATGCGTTGTGGAGAAGAGTATCGATCAGCTGGCCTTGGGTTTTTTCTCGTTCGATGGAGGGCGTGTAGACATGGCATTTGCCCCTTTTTTCCCTCCTCAGCACTTTTTTATCGGCCATGATCTGCATAATTTTCAAGGTCGTGGTATAGCCGACTTCGCGCTTTTCGTTTTGAATTTCGTTCACCAATTTAACCGCAGCGGGGCCTTTTTCCCACAGGATCTTGAGTATTTCCAACTCTGAATCAGTTAGTTTCGTCGGTTTGTCATCGTTCATGGAGAACCCTTTTTCATTGCTACGAATTATTTCGTAATTAAAATACCACCTCTCCCTAAGCTTGTCAAGACTTTATTACGAATTATTTCGTAGTTTTATATTTTTATTATTTTCTATGTTATACAAGATATTACATTTTCGGAATTACCCGCGGCAAACTCGTTCATGCGCCTCGCTAAGGCAGGACGTGTCGTGCCAATCCAACGTCCGAAGGCTCATTTAGCAATCATTTCGATCCGCTCGATGACATCGCCCTCGAGAATGAGGTCGACAACCTCCATGCCGGACGTCACCCGGGCGAAAACACAATAATTGTGGTCCAACCGGTCGTTATCGACCGTATTGATGTAGATTTGGGCGTCGCCGGTGTCCCGGCCGCGCGTCGAGATTCCGACCGTCCCGCGAACGTTTGAGGCGAGACCGGATTCATCTCGCATGAACAGGGCATCTCCCATAAATTCGTTGGCCCCCGGACTCCCGCCCTGGACGAGAAAATTCGGGACGATCCGGTGAATCGTCAGGCCATCATAATAACGGCTCCGGACGAGCGCGGCGAATCGGGCAACCGTTGCCGGCGCCTCGTCGACAAAGAGTCCCATTTCGAACGCCCCGCCGTCGGCCATGGTTACCTTGACTATGGCCGTTCGGAGCTTTTCGAGATCGGCCAGGCGGGGAAAAGCGACGGGCCGCGGGCGCGGATGGACGTCCGGTCGATTTCCGGTCCAACGGGCAACGAGGTCGGCCGCGGCCGAAGCAACGGCCGGGTCGAAATCCTCAGGATAAGGGGCCAGCGCCGCAGCCTGATCTTTCGAGCCGAGCTCGCCGAGCCGCTCCAAGATCGCCAGCCGCGGATCGCGCGATGT
>Ga0105099_10000348_pt1 | contig 31829 bp, 32 predicted proteins | sample PPLLak3cmMay2015_2_FD_79138 | JGI IMG/M metagenome (GOLD analysis project Ga0105099, IMG submission 79138) | Freshwater sediment microbial communities from Prairie Pothole Lake near Jamestown, North Dakota, USA - PPLs Lake P8 Core (1) Depth... | ecosystem: Environmental > Aquatic > Freshwater >... | reverse complement strand
TCCTTCTGGAAAGCTTCAACCCAAATAATATTCTTACCGCTAGACCAGAAAGCAGTACGATGGTCCTCCTGCGTCAAATACACAGCAAGATTATGACCAAGATGCTTCTGAGTGCCCTTCTGAATAATATCCTTCAACGGCAAATCATCACGCGTCAAAGTCTTATCCACATCAGCACGACTGTCAAAATTAAACACGTGAACAAGCACGATTAAACCATTAGAAGCCTTATACTTGCCATCATAACGAATAACATTAATCTCATTAAAATTATCCTTCTCAGCAAGAGTGTTCATAAGCTCAAACTGAAGAACTTTATTCACAACAAATTCGTCAATATTCGCGAATTCAGGAATAGTTCCAGTAGCAGAACCCATAACCTTGAAAGTCGCAAGCATCCACTTGTTGCCATTACAATCCCAATCCTTCCCCTGCTTCATACATGCATAAATAACTGCATAATTATCACCAGTCTCAAACCTGCCAGCATCAATCGTGATGCCTCCAGTAGCAGTGCCTTTCAACCATTCCTGAACAGCCTCTCCCTGAAGCTCAAACTTCTCCCAAGTACGCTGTTTAGAATTAAACAAATAAGCATTCTTATAGATGTAATCAAAATTAGAAACAGAAACAATAACACCATCATTAAAATAAGGCTGCGCAGGAGTGACAGCAATATTTTTTGCCTCAGCAGCCCAAGCAGGCATACCAGTTGCTAATCCAGCAAGAGCTTTACCAACACCAGAACCTCCACCAGGCGGAGAAGGAACAGGAGGAAGCTCCTCCTTACCAGCGCAAGATGCCAATATTAACAACAAAACAACCAAGATTGCAATTTTTTTCATTTTAGTTACCTCTCTTTTTTTATTTCGGCAGTTTCCTAACAATTTCTTCAATCAACTCATCCTTCCAGCCACAAGCACGCAAATGCATCCTCAAAGTCTCAAGCTTGTAACCAGCATTCTGATAATTAACCAAGTACTGCCTCAATAACCTCTTATTATCAACAGCATCATTGTGACGATTGATAATCACAACTGAAATCATGACAACAATAATCAACATGACAAAAACAAAAAACGAAACAGTCAAAACAAGATTCCTCTTAATAGGACCCTCAATATCAGTCACGCTCAAAGGAAACTCAACAGAAGGCTGCTGCCTAAGATTCCTTGTTTCAACCTTCAAAGCATCAACATCACTTTTCATAGTATAAAACTCGGCAAGATTCTCCTGCAAAGCCCTAATAGCTGGAGTAATAGTTGAGTCCAAAGTCCTCTCAATAGCATCCAAGCGGGAAGAAACAGAAGCATCAACAGGAGCGTAAGTCTCAATAGTAACAACAGGCTCTTCAACAACCTCTTCCTCATAATAACCAGGAGGCTCTGGCTCAGGAGGAATGTCTTCTTCAACAGTTTCTATAATAGCCTCTTCCTCCTCTTCATCACCACCCATGCCAGGAGGAGAAGGAGGAGCAGGCAAGTCAAGCATCTGCCAACCAGTCAAATTACCTTTAGAGAACAGTAAAACAAGAGCAAGAACTGCAAGTACAAGTATGACTGTCACGCTCTTTTTCATATAAAGCCCCTAACTAATATTAGTATATAAAGGTTATTGGAATGCGTATAAGGTACTATAATATTATTGTCACAAACAAATAAATTGCTGAAAAACATACACCACCATATTGTGACAAGACTGTCGCAATAGGTGAACAAAATGAATGAGTGTGGACAAAAACAAGACGCGGTTGAAAAATATGAAGGAATACTTCATGCAATGCAAGGATTTTATGCACCGGCCGGACAAGTAGCATCAGAACATGCCATAAATTTAAGTATAGCATACCTTGCGTCACAGGTTGAAATGGCACAATTGCCAGAAGAAGCAAAAAGACCATTCTATGCTGCAATAGAGGCAGACTATAGAAGCCGTGCCAAGACTGAGAATGACGAAGGTTTGGCAAAACTGGCAGACTTCTATGCAAACAAAATAAAACAGCCAGAAAGCTGATTTTTTTTACATTTTCTCCAACTATGACTTTTTTGTCACAAAGTCTTAAATTTGTTTAGAACATATACTAAAATATTGTGACAACACTGTCACAATGGTGAACACAATGACAAACGAAGAACAAATCGGCTTCCACAAAGGAGCACTAACAACACTAGCAAAAGAAAGACAAGAAATGGTAAGAATACTGCAAATAGTAGAACAACTAATGCAAGCACACCTAAAAGCACTCAAAGACATGGGCGTAGACCTAGAAGCAGAAGCGAAAAAAGTAACAGATAAAAAACCACTAGAAGAATCAGTGAAACGCGGAGCATAAAAATGAATTACGGGTGCGGAGGGTATTCAGCAACAACGAGCTACAGCTCGTGCGCAAGAGGATACTCCTCAAGTTCAGGATACTCTGCATCAAGCCCAAGCTACTCTTCAAGCTCATACGGCGGAAAAGCAGAATATGCAATGCCTGAAACACCAAGCTTTCTCGTAACAGAAGCATTTCTCGCAGAAAACAGACCACTAACCCCAATCATATCCGAACTAGGAGACATAAAAGAAATAGTCCACCAAACCTTCAAAACAATAACAGGACAAGAATTCCCAGAAGAAGACATCAGAATAACACTCTGCACAGAAAAACAATTCGCAGAAAACAACATGGCACCAGGAGTCATGGGATTCAGCTACAACAAATACGGCAGAGGAATATCAGAAATATTCGTTGTCCAAGACCACATGGATAGATTACTGCTCACAATAGGACACGAAATAGGACACATCCTAAGCCCAACACTTCTTAACAAACACGACGAAGAAGCAAAAGCACACGCATTCTCACTCGCATGGATAGAAACAATCAGAGACAACGACATCGGAGGATTAAGACCGAACATCGCGCCAAACCCGGCACACAACGGACTCCACGACACAGCATTTGATTTCGTCAAATATCTATTACAAACAGGAGCAAGCTCATTCGACGTGTTCAAAACACTTGCACACGGACTGACAAGCATAATCGCAGAGGTACGCTAAAATGGCAAAGAAAAAAACAGAAGAAAAACAATACGAAAACAAAAAAGAAGCAAAATACGAAGACAAAAAAGAAGAAAAAACCGAGAAAAAACCAGAAATGGAAATGCCTGCAAACCTTCCTCCAGAAGTAGCAGAAAAACTCAAAATCATAAAAGAAAAACTCACAAACTTCCAGAAAAAAATAGTGGAAAAGTTTGACAAGTATATTGTAGGCGTTGCATTACTCCCGCCACCAAGACCACCAGCACCAAACCTTCCGCCAGACATCTACGCAGAAGAACAAAAAAGATATGAGGAAGAAAAAGACAAATACCACACACTCATCCTGATAGACGATTCTGAACCAACAAAAATGACAAAAGGAGAGCTCCGCGACAAGCTCACCTCAATAATGGAAGTAACAGCCAAAGAAATAGACAAAAATATCTTCCCACAAACATTGCTATTGTCCGAATTATGGCAGAACTGCTACGACGGAAAATACGATTTATTGCAATTAATCGGAATGAGCGCGCCAATCTACGACACTGGAATGCTCGGAGCCGTAAGAATAGCAGAAATCCACAAAACAATGGTTCTCAAAAAATTCGAGAAGTACATCGTAACATACGTCCTAGCCGGCTCAATGGTACAAGGAAGAGCAACAAAAGATTCAGACATTGACGTATTTGTTGTAATCGATGACACTGACGTCAAAAAAATGACCAGAGCAGAACTGCGCGACAAGCTCAGAGCAATAATCATAGGAATGGGAATGGAAGCAGGAGAGCTCACAGGAATAAGAAACAAAATAAACATACAAATCTACATCCTGACAGACTTCTGGGATTCAATCCGAGAAAGCAATCCAGTCATCTTTACTTTCTTAAGAGACGGAGTGCCATTCTACGACAGAGGAATCTTCATGCCATGGAAACAATTGCTCAAAATGGGCAAGATAAAACCATCAGCAGAAGCAATAGACATCTTCATGAGCTCAGGAGAACAAACACTTGACCGCGTTAAGTTCAAACTACGCGATATAGGCACAGAAGACTTCTTCTGGGGAATACACACGCCAACACAAGCAGCATTAATGCTGTACGGCATACCGCCACCAGCACCAAAAGAAACCTGCGGAGTACTAAGAGAAATCTTCGTCAAAAAAGAAGGCTTGCTTGAAGAAGAATACGTCAAAATACTCGAAAACGTGATACAAGTAAGAAAAGACATAGAACACGGAGTCAGAAAAGACATCTCAGGAAAAGAAATCGACAAGATGCTCACAGACTCTGAAAAATACATGAAAAGACTCCAAAGACTCTTCACACAAATAGAGAAATTAAAAGATGAAGAAGGAATGCTCAACATGTACGACACAATGCAGACGATCTTACGGGATGTTCTCAAAATAGAAGGAATAGAAATCGCACCAGAAGCAGAACTCACCAGCCTGTTCGAAGAAAAACTGATAGCATCAGGAAAAATACCTGCAAAATACCTCAGAACACTCCACGACATCTTCAAAGCAAAAGCAGACTACGATGCAGGCAAGCTCAGCAAAACAGACATAGAAAAAGTACGCAAAGACAGCACAGAACTGATCAAACACCTGATAGACTACATGCACCGAAAGAAAGCCCACGAGCTTGAAAGAGCAAAACTCCGGGTAAAATACGGGCAAAAATTCGGAGAACTAACAATACTAGGCAACACGGCATTCATCGTAAGAGACATGGACGCGCCTGAAAGAGTAATGGAAAGAGCGCCAGTCAACCCTGACGGCAGCCTTGGAAACGCAGGACCATGCACTCAAGAAGAATACGAACAAGCAATGGTAAAACTAGTGCCAATGAAAATCTCGCTCAAAGAACCATTGTTCGAAAGCTTGAAAAGATTCTTCGGAGACTACGAAGTATTAATTTAATTTTTTATTAATTTTTTAGCTTAAATGAATCACTTATTTGAAGAGCTTGGCCTTGACAGGATTTTTAGAAGCACCATCAACAGCAGCTTTCACTTTACCCTCAAGCTCGCCAAGCACCTTGCGAGCTTCAGCACACCTATCCCCTGCAGAATCAATACTACGCTTCATCTCTTCCAGCTTTCCAACAACATCTGAAAAAACCCTGTCACCAGAAGATAGAGTCAAACCAGCATAAATGCCGGCCTGAAGAAAAATCGAGTCAATAATACGCACAGCATCATAACCCATATGAAGGCGGTAATCATGCTCAAGACTTTCAATAATATCCTGCTGTTTTAAAGTATATCTCATAACAACGACGGGGCAAGAAAGGGGTATAAAAAGATAACTGAAAAAAAAGAAAAAAGTGTTAAGTCAGGTCGCTGACATAAATGTATTTCCATTCCCCGTCTCTGAATACGAATACTGACTTCAAGCCTATCTCAAGATTAGGTGGCAGGGGCTCTGTGGGCGGAGTCGTACTGATGTCGCTGACGTAAATGTATTTCCATTCTCCGTCTCTGAATACAAATACTGACTTTAAGCCTATATTGAGATCAGGTGGCAGAGGTTCTGATGATGGCGTCGGAACGGTAACTTCATAAATACCTCCTTTGAGTTTCACGAACCCTTTTACTGCATAGCCAATTGTTTCAGTTTCATCTACAGGAATTGTTTTTCCTGCTGCTGTGGTTATTGAGGCAACAACGTCTGTGCGTGGCAGCGGTGCTCCAATTTTCGCTCCTGCGTGGTAATATTGTCCGCCTATTTTTACCAACATCAATTGTGCAGGTTGACCTATTTCAGTAACTAAAGGCAATTTTGTTCCATCCTTCATAGTGAAAGAAACTATCTGTTCAGATGGTGCTCCCGCCAGCGCTGTGGCTGTTGATGCAGTCGGAATGGTTGACGGAGGCGCACTTATTGTTGCTTCGACAGGAGTTGCGACTAATGCTGAACCCGGCACTCTTGAAAGCTGTTCTTTTAAGAATGCAACATCTTTAGTAAGTTGATTTCTCTCAGCAGTAAGCTGGTTAATCTGTCTAGTATAACTAGAAGTCTGCTCGGAGTACAACTTAGCGTTGTAGTCTACAAATGATCTGGGACATTTATTTCTAAATTCATCAATATTTCTTGTGCACTTGGCATAATTTTCCTCTCTCCCCGTTGCCATTCCGGCACAACTAACCAAAAACATAGCCATAACAGCTAGAATTAAAATCGTCCAAATCTTCATCAACATCACCTCTTTAGTATACTGTTTTGTATACTGAGTATTTAAATTTTACCCCTACAACGTCGTTCACAATATTAATATAGAATGCAGTAATAACACCATCTATGTACAGAATAAAAACAGGGTATGTGGTGGCAGACGCGATGACGCGCGAGCCAGTAACAATTTCTCCCAACAAAACACTAAGAGATGCAGCCAAACTCATGGCAAAAGAACACGTAGGAGCACTCCTGATAAAAGAAGAAGACAAAATAGTGGGAATAATATCAGAACAAGACATAGTCAGAAAAGCAGTCGCAACCTTGGGAAACCCTGCAAAAAGAAAAATAAAAGAAATATTAGCGGGAAATTTAATAACAACAACACCAGATGAAGACATTTTCGAAGCACTAAGAATAATGAGAGACTACAATATAAGACACCTGCCAGTCATGCACCAGGGAAAATTTGTAGGATTGGTAACAATGAAAGACATACTCAAAATAGAACCAGACCTATACGAAATTCTAGTAGAAAAAATAGAATTAAGAGAAACGGAAAACAAACCGATAAGATAAAAAAAATGGAAGAGATAAAACAACTCTTCAAAGAAAGAGCACGAGCACACATAATAGTCCGCGGAAAAGTACAAGGAGTATTCTTCAGACATTACACAAAAAAAGAAGCAGACAAAATAGGAATAACAGGCTGGGTGAAAAACACTGACAACGCAGTAGAAATAACGGCAGAAGGAGACAAAACAAAACTAAGAGAGTTCATCATACGCTGCCAAAAAGGAAGCCCATTAGCAAAAGTCGAAAAAGTCGATTATAACTGGGAAGATTACACAGGAAAATTCGACAGATTCTTCATAAATTACTAATTGAATAATATTATTACATATTATTTCAATCTCTTTTTCTTTCCTTTTTGCAGATAATTTTCTTCAGAAATGACGCTTTTTCCAAGATTTTTCTCTAAATCCTCTCTGGCCCTTCTTGCAATGTTCCCGCCTTTGTTTGCGGATACTTTACATTCATCAAAACCTTCTGAATCTTCTTCTTTGGTTATTGCAGTAGTCGATGCTTCACCAAGCATTGTAAAAATCAATTCTAAATCAGTCATGTGATCTCTTAAGTTTTGATTTTTCTCTTGTAATTGCTTGAATTCCTTATATTCCCCAACTGTTCTTCCAAAAGTTGCCTTAGAAATTTCATTTGTTAATATTGCAAATTCTTTCTCTGTTTTTACATCGCGATTTTTCCATTCATCAGTCAGTTCCTGCCGTATAGCTATCCCTCTCAGTCGTTTATCAATCCAATCTTTCGGATATCCTTTCAATTCATAATATTCCTTGATTCTGTTTTGGCCTAGTTCAGGATTTTCTATTTCCTCTATTCGATCATATCCAACTTGGGCGAGCCATTGCTTGAACGGCTCAGCTCGCGGAGAGGGAACTGATTGTATTATTCTAAAAAGCTGTTTAGTGTTTCCAGCTAATGTTTTTCTTTGTTTACCTGTCTCAGTTAACATTTCTACCTGGGGACAATTTGTCCCTATGTAGCTCCCAAGTGTTTCATCTCTTTTACGAAGTTTCTTCAGATAATCAGTGGGATTCAGACTATCTGTTAATACTGCTATGACATCCACTATTGAGAAATACCACTCTTCTTTGTGCCAGACCCGTCTTATTTTTCTGTCTTGAAACACAATAAGCTTATTAGTTTTCATTATGAATGAGTATGAATTGTTATTTATATATTCTGCGTCAGATTGTCCAGTGTCCAGTGGAAAAAGAAGCACCACCCTACACTGGAAAATTCGACAGATTCTTCATAAATTACTAATAACCCATCAGCAAAGCATCGGGGTCTTCAAGATGACGCTTAATCTCATTAACAAACTTGGCAGCCAATGCACCGTCAATAATTCTGTGGTCAAAAGACAAAGAAACAGGAAGCATCTTCCTAACCTCAATCTTGCCATCAATCGGAACAGCCATGTCAGCCATCCTCCCCAAAGCAAGAATAGCACACTCAGGATAATTAATCACAGGCGTTGCAAAAACACCACCAAGACTGCCGATATTAGTAATCGTAAAAGTACCGCCCTGCAAATCCTTCAACTGAATCTCTCTAGTTCTTGACAATTCAGCAACACGATAAATCTCACGAGCAATCTCATAAATCGTCCTCTCATTAGCATTCTTCACAACAGGAACCATCAAACCAGCAGGAGTATCAACAGCAATTCCAATGTTATAATACTGCTTGATAACAATATCATCGCCTTCAAGACTAGAATTAACATAAGGAAACGCTTTAAGCGCAAGCACACAAGCCTTAACAACAAACGGAAGGAAAGTCAGTTTAACACCGCGCTTCTCAGCCTCCTCCTTCTCTTTATCACGATAATCTGATAATTTAGTAACATCAATGTAATCCATATGAGTTACTTGAACAGCAGTGCGCATACTTTCAGACAAATGAACAGCAATCTCCTTGCGCATACCCTTCAACGGAATCTTCAAAACACGACCAAACTTCTCAAAACTAATAGTGGGACCTTTAGCTTCCTTGGCAACCTTGCCGGAAGCGCGGGCAACATCATCCTCAGTAATCCTGCCATCAGGACCAGAACCCTGAACTTTAGAAACATTAACACCCAACTCCTGAGCAAGCTTTCTCACAGCAGGAAGAACAGCAACAGAAGCTTCAGCAACTTTCTTAAAAGGAATAGGCTTCGCAGTCATACCGATGGGGCCTCCACCGCCGGCCCCCTCTTGACCCCCGCGGTCTTCAGGAGCAACAAACTTAGGTTCCTCTGGAACTGTTTCAAGCTCACCAACAACACCAGCAGCAACACGCTTTGTTTCACCTTCCTCACCAATCGTGCACAAAACATCACCAACATGAATCTTATCACCAGCACTGCCGAAAATCTTCAAAACAGTCCCAGCCTTAGGACTTGGAACCTGCACAACAGCCTTAGCAGTCTCCAACTCAACAATCGGCTCGTGCTCCTCAACCTTGTCGCCGTCTTTAACCAGCCACTTAACTATCTCTGCCTCAACAATACCCTCTCCCAAATCCGGAAGCCTGAAGTCCATCAGAACTTAATCACCCTGCCAATAGCTTTTTTAATCTTATCAGGACTAGGCAAATACTCATTCTCCAACTTAAAGTAAGGAAACGGAGTATCATAACCAGCCACTCTCAAAACAGGAGCTTTAAGAAACAATAAAAGTTTTTCCTGAATACGAGCAGCAATCTCAGCACCAAAACCCAAATTTCTCGGAGCTTCATGCACAACAACACACCTGCCAGTCTTCTGCACACTCGCAAAAATCGTTTCATAATCACAAGGGCTCAAAGTCCTCAAATCAATAACCTCTGCCTTCACGCCCTGCACAGCAGCATCATCAGCAGCCCTCAAACACTCACGCACCATTGCGCCCCAACAAATCAAAGTAACATCACTACCAGCCCTGACAACTTTAGCCTTGCCAAGCTCAACAGTATAAGCCTCTTCAGGCACCTCATCACGAAACGCACGATAAATCCTCTTCGGCTCCATAAAAATAACCGGATCAGGATCGCGAATAGCAGAAATCAACAAGCCCTTAGCATCATAAGGAGTGCTCGGCACAACAACCTTCAAACCAGGAGTATGAATAAAATAAGATTCAGGACTCTCATTATGATGCTCCAAAGCCCTGATGCCACCGCCATAAGGAAAACGAACAACCAACGGACAAGTATAACGACCACGCGTCCTATTCCTAAACCTTGCAGCATGACAAAACAACTGGTCCATAGCAGGATAAGTAAAACCATCAAACTGGATTTCAGCAACAGGCCTCAAACCCTGAACAGCCATCGCGATACTCGCACCAACAATCCCAGACTCTGACAAAGGAGTATCAATAACTCTTTTATCACCATACTTTTTGAACAAACCATCAGTAGCACGGAAAACACCGCCATTCAGACCCACATCCTCTCCTAATACGATGACACTCTTGTCTCTAGCCAACTCACAATCCAACGCATCCTTCACAGCCTCAACAATAGTCAGCTTTGCCATTCCTTCCTCTCCTCACACAAATCAGGAGTCAACTTCTCATAAACAAAATCAAACATATCAGTAGGCTTAGGCTTATGCAACTCAGCTTCCTTCACGCCCTGATTAACCATGCGCTTAGCCTCAGCCTGCACAGCAGCCTCAAACTTTTCATCCCACAACTTCTTCTTCTGCAAATACAACTTAAAACGCGCAAGAGGCTCCTTCTTAACCCACTCATTAACAACCTTTGGATCCCAATATCGCGTAGGATCATCAGCAGTAGTGTGAGGAGTAATACGATAAGAAAAACACTCAACAAGAGTCGGACCCTTACCTTTTCTCGCCTTCTCCAAAGCCTGCTTCACAACAGAATAAACAGCAAGAACATCATTTCCATCAACTTGAATACCATCAAAACCAAACGCAATAGCCTTCTGAGCCAAAGTCTGAGCCCTAGACTGACAACAACCCCAATCAGATTTTTCACAAACACGAGGAACACTAATCGCCCACTGATTATTACGAATAACAAAAACAGCCGGAGCCATAAAAGTACCAGCAAAATTCAAGCCCTCATTAAAATCACCAGTACTTGTGGAAGCATCACCAACAAAAGTCAAAGAGCAATTCTTCTGCTTCTTCAACTTGAAAGCAATAGCAGAACCAGCACCATGCAAAGTCTGCGTGCCAACAGGAATACAAACAGGAAAAATATTTGAGCGCTCAGGCAACTCCATACCGTCTTCAGAACCACCCCAATGCAAAATCAAATTCTTAACAGGAACTTTACGCATCAAGAAAGAAACATGCTCCCTATAATCAGGAAAAATCCAGTCATTCTCACTTGTTGCAAAAGTAGAACCAACATGCACAGCCTCCTCACCCAAACTCTGCGCATAAGTGCCAATACGACCTTCACGCTGCAAAGCCAAAGCAGTATTATCAAAAACGCGCTCAATAACCATCCAGCGATACAAGTCGCGAAGCTCCTGAGAAGACAATTTAGGCTCTAACTTCTTATCAACATTACCCTTCTCATCAAGTATCTGAATGTACTTAACCCTAAAACTGGCAATATCCTTCTGCATGATACCTCTTTTACAAAAACTATAGAAAATTCATTTATAAGACTTACTGTTCATTATCAACCAAATCAACAAAACAATGACCAAGACATGACTTAACACCCTTTTTCAAAAGCAAATCAGAATCATAATACTTGCCTAACAACACGCTGGCATCAAACTCAATACTGTCCGGCAAATCGCTGCGAACATCAGTACCGGACAAACAAGAAGCAAGCCTTTCCATCAAATCAGGAGCATTAACACCAAAAGAATCCAAACCAGGAGCAGAAGCGAGCTCAGAACGCTCATCACGCAATTTACGCAAAATGTTAACTGGAATATTAGTCTTATCACCATTAATGCAATAAACCGCGTTATCAATAACAAGATATTTCACTCCCTTATATTCTGCAAGAGTCCTCAAACGCAAAGCATTATCCAAGACATTCACATCCCATTTCTTCATACGAATAATACCCTGAAACTCAGAAGCAAAACCACGATTCTGCTGAGCATGACCAGCAATAACCTTGCCATCAAGACGAACATACCAATTACCAACAGTAACTTCCAAACCAAAACTGTTCAATGCCTTCACAACACGACCAGTAAACTCGCGGTAAAGATTAGTAATATCAACCTTGCTCCCAGTTCTCAAAAAAACACTATAACCCAAAGTGTTCTCATCAACATAAATCACAGAACCACCAGTCGGACGACGAGTAACATCAATCTTTCCAATAACGTGTTCACGAACATCCCAAATACTCTCATTATTGCTCAAAATGGCGCCAGGACGAGAAAAAGGATAAACACGCACTATTTCATCAAAATCCCCCTTGTTAACTGCATCAAGACAAGCATGATTTAAAGCAAGATTCTCATACACATTTCTTGACCTGTCAACAACAACCAATTTCATGCCAACGGCAACGCTCCCAGCGCAGCACCAATAAGATAACCAACAATAGCAGCAGTCATACCGATAACAGCCAGCTCAATACCTGACTTCAAAGGATTAGTTTTAGTAAAACCAGCCTTAACAAAACCAGTTATAAATAACGCGACAGTGGCAAAAACAATAGCAGCCCACCTTGCAGAAGCAACAGGCAAAAAGAAAAAAGACAGCAGAGGAATAAAAGAACCAACAATAGCAGCAAAACCCACAACAAAAGAATCACGCAAAGGATGAGCGAATTCCTCATACATGGAATGCCTGAATTTTTTCTTAACATAATACTCAGTACCTGCCTTGGCGCTCGTATAAGCAACAGCCGCCATACTGATAGATTCAGCAAAAGTAGCAGCAAGACCAGAAACCAAAATAATGTATCTGCTGTTAGTTGCAGTGGCAACAGCAAGAACAATACCTAAAACATTAACCAAACCATCCTGACCGCCAAGAATAACGTCGCGAATGATTGCAGAGCCTGAATTATGATGCCTCTTTTTCATAACAAACGAGAAAGTATTACAGTTTAAAAAAGTTTAGCTCTCAACAAATGAATCTCGCGCATCATAGTCTTCTGCATCTCAGCATCAGCAGCAGAATGACCTGAAGTCAAAAAGAACAATTTAGACTTAGGCAAAGCCTGATGCAGTTTGTAAGCAAATTCAGGAGTGCAAACAAAATCATAACGACCATGCGCAATAGAAAGAGGAATGTCTTTAATCTTATGACAATTCCTCAAAATATAATTCTTCGGCAGGAAACAATCATTCATCAAATATTTAGCTTCAAACCTTGCAAGAGGAACAATCCATTTGCCACGATATTCTTTTTCAGTTTTCTTCGGATTATATTCCAAATGAAGCATATTACCTTCGTATATAGACCACTCATAACAAAACTTCCTCGCAATTTTATTATTCTTGGAATTCATCATCTTCCAATAATATTTAGCAGGCTTATTACGATAATTTTTTGGAACATTGCTTACAAAACGCTCCCAAACATCAGGAAAATGAGTCCTTGTCTTCCCGAGCAGGAAATACTCATTCTCCTCACGAGAACCAAGATAAATACCGCGCAAAACCATACCAAGCACAGATTCAGGATATTTTATTGCATAACATAAAGACAAACACGAACCCCAAGAACCGCCAAACAACAAAGTCTTCTTTATCTTCAAAAAATCCAGGAATTTGTGCAAGTCCTTCACTAAATTCTGAGTAGTATTAGCTCTCAATCCAGCAAAAGGCTTGCTCTTTCCAGCACCACGCTGGTCAATAGTAAGAATGTTGAATAATCGAGGATTGAAATGCCTATGAGCATACTTGTTGCAGCCAGAACCAGGACCACCATGCAAAAACAAAACAGGACTGCCCTTCGGATTGCCGTATAAAGCATAATATAATTCATGACCGTCACCAACAGCAAGATAGCCCTTGCGATACGGCTTGCGGGAAGGGAAAAGCTTCATGAATTTTATTTGTACTGATTAACTTATAAATTTATTCCATCAAGTGTAGGAATTCCTCCTTGGAAAAACCTGACTGGTGGATTATGCTCAGCAAAGTACCTTGCGCAATTTCGCTATTTCCATGACAGGGAACAGTGACCATTCTTCTTGCGCCATTTATTACACCTACAAGATGCACATGAGAACCAACCTGATTGCGGATTGTAAAACCTTGTTTGACAAGTATTTTAATAATCTCATTTGCTGTCAGCCACGGTAATTTCACTATGCAGGAAGCGGGACGGACATTGGCATTATGACGGTTTTTCTATTTTTCTTTATTCCGGATTGCTCAAGAATTTCATCCAGCATGCCTTCCTGTTGCGCTACCAGCAAACGGCCGATAACTGCCTCCCTCAAATTTCTTCGAGCTTCAGCAGGAGTATTTCCCTGGCTGGCAACGTCCAATTCAGGACATACGGCGGAATAAACTTTTTTCTCCCATTTTATAACACACGTCAACGCCAATTTTCTTGCCATCACTTCCATTCACCTCACGAAATATATAAAACTTACTTCTTAAAATGCGTATCGACGATGAAACTGGAATAATTACAAACTTGTTAAGAAATATTACAAGAAAACAATGAAAAACTGGAAAAACCTGTTTATTTTTTCTTCAAGAAAAACTGAATCAAAGCGCCAAGAAAAGCATAACACAGACCATTAAAGCCAAGACATAAAATCCATTTGTAAATCGGAACATAAAAAGTATCTGCGCTAATCTGAACATCAGGAATAAAACCAGCAATCAAATCAAAAGGACCAATAAGCAAAGGTCTCAAACTCTCAAAAAAAGAGCTGACAAGACCAAGCGTTGACAAAGCAGGAAAAACAAAAGCGCCAAGCAGAAAGCCGATAATCAGACCTTTCTTAAAACGAAGAAAAAAAGAAAACATAAAAAAATTAAATAAACAATGGTGCTAAAACCAGTGTAAGGGTTCCAAGCAATTTAATTAGGACGTGTAGTGAAGGACCTGCGGTATCTTTCATAGGGTCTCCCACAGTATCTCCAGTCACTGAAGCCTGATGTTCTGGTGTGCCCTTCATACCCTCTGCTTCTAAATGCTTCTTCGCATTATCCCAAGCACCACCGCCAGTGTTCAACACGAGAGCCATCAAAATACCAGTAATCGTGCCGACCATCAGGAAACCAGCAGTCGCTTCAGCCTTCAAAAGAAGACCGACACCGATAGTAACGACCACAATCATCAAGCCAGGCAAAATCATCTCACGCAAAGCGGACTTTGTACAGATGTCAACACACTTCGCGTAATCAGGCAGTGATGTCCCTTTCATAATGCCCTTGTTCTTGAACTGCCTTCTAACCTCAATGACAACCTCGTGAGCAGTGTCACCAACAGCCTTGATAGCCATGCTGGAAAACAAGAACACAAGCATAGCACCAATAAAGGCGCCTACAAAAACTTCAATCTTGCCGATGTTCACAATCCTGCCAGCCTCGCCAACAATCTTAACAACCTCATCCTGGTAAGCGCTGAACAACAAGAAAGCTGCAAGAGCAGCACTGCCGATAGCATAACCCTTGGTCAAAGCCTTAGTAGTATTGCCAACAGCATCAAGCTTATCAGTCCTGTTTCTCACACTCTTAGGAGCGCCAGAAAACTCAACAATTCCGCCAGCGTTATCAGTAATCGGACCAAACGTGTCCATTGCAAGCACGTAAGCAGCAGTAGCAAGCATACCCATAGTTGCGACAGCAGTACCATACAATCCGCCATGAGCAATGCCAGTGCGAGTACCAAACATGTAGCTCAGCAACAAGGCAGCGCTCAAAACAATAACAGGAGCTGCAGTGCATTCCAAAGCAACAGCAAACCCGCGGATAATGTTTGTAGCGTGACCGGTTGCACAAGCCTTAGCAATAGACTTAACAGGCCTGTACTCAGATTCAGTGTAGTACATTGTAATAAGCACGATTAAAATGCTTGTCACAATACCAACACAACCAGCATAAAAGAAATTAATATCGCCAAGCATTTTCATAGTCACAAAATAAAAAGCAACCGTTGCAATAATAGAAGTAACAATGTAACCCTTTGTCAAAGCCCACATAGGATTTGCAGTCTCCTTAACGCGAACAATCATAACGCCCACAATGCTCGCAAGCAAACCAAAACTTCTAACAATCAACGGGAACAAAATACCATTAATGCCGAAAACAGGGAACAAAGCAACACCAATAATCATGGCTCCAATGTTCTCAGCAGCAGTAGACTCAAATAAATCAGCACCACGACCAGCACAATCACCCACGTTATCGCCAACAAGGTCAGCAATAACAGCAGGGTTTCGAGGGTCATCCTCTGGAATGTTCTTCTCAATCTTGCCGACAAGGTCAGCACCAACATCAGCTGCCTTAGTATAAATACCGCCGCCAAGCTGGGCGAACAAAGCAACAAAAGAAGCGCCGAAACCATAACCGACAATCAAGAAAGGAATCTCCTTAATATCAAACCAGATTCCCATAATGGTAAACAAAGCAGCAATGCCGAGCAAGCTCAAAGAAACAATAAAAATACCGCTCACAGCACCACCCCTCAAAGCAGGAACAAGAGCATCATTCATACTCTTCTGCGCGCCAGCAGCAACACGAACATTAGCCCTGACAGCCATCCACATTCCAATAACACCTGCAACAGCAGAACAAGCAGCACCAAAAATAAAACCAAGCGAAGTAATCAAGCCAAGCTGTGCCTGACCGATATAGCGATAAATAACGTAAATCGCTATTGCGAAAATAATGCTGATAACCGTGATAGTAAGGTACTGGCGCTTCATATAAGCATTCGCGCCAAGCCTTATAAGACCAGAAATCTCCTGCATTTTAGGAGTGCCAACCGGCCTTTTCAAAACATCACGCATAAGCCAAACAGCAAAACCTAAAGACAATATACTAACAATCCATACTATATACATCATAGTTAACACCCCACTATAATAATATTAAAAAAAGAAAAAGGGGGCGATTTAAAAAGCTTACTACTTTAACAAGTAGTGAACTATAATTACGATAACAACAATTGCAGCAGAAGCAATAATGCCCAACCTGACCATAGAATTCTTCTCATCACTTTTCGCCATGATAACACCTCTCTTTTACAGAATCAAAGAATTATTCATTTATAAACATTACGATTCAAGGCAAAGCAGGAAAAAGACTTTTACGGCATAGGCACTTTCTCAGCCAGTTTCGGCCGGTACCTGCGCATCAACAAACTATTAGAAACAACACTCAAACTGCTCAAACTCATAGCAATACCTGCAAGAACCGGACTCAACAGCCAGCCAGTAAACGGATACAAAACACCAGCAGCAACAGGAATCAGTAATATATTATAAGCAAACGCCCAAAACAAATTCTGACGAATCTTCATCATAGCATACCGGCTCAAAGAAATCGCAGTAACAACATCCCTCAAATCATCCTTGACAAGAACAACACTTCCAGCCTCAATAGCAACATCAGTGCCAGAACCAATCGCAATCCCAACATCAGCCTGAGACAAAGCAGGAGCATCATTAACACCATCACCAACCATTGCAACCTTCAAACCTTTAGACTGCAACTCCTTAATTCTTTCAGCCTTCTGACCAGGAAGAACATTAGCAAGAACATCATCAATACCCAGCTGTGAAGCAATAGCAACAGCAGTCCTCTCATTATCACCAGTAATCAACATGACCTTCTTACCAAGCCTGTGAAGCTCCTGAACAGCCTCTTTCGCAAAAGGCTTAACCCTATCAGAAACAGCAAGCAAGCCAAGAACCTGCTTGGAAGAAGACAAGAAAACAACAGTCTTACCCTGAGCCTCCAAAACAGAAACATCAGAATCAACAGATTTAGTGCTAATACCATTCTCCTCCATCAAAACACGATTGCCCAAAAACAACAACTTACCCTGGAACCTGGCAGAAACACCCTTGCCTGAATAAGACTCAAAACCAAAAGGTTCAGGAACAGCAATCTTTCTAACACGCGCAGCATTAATGATAGCTTCAGCCAACGAGTGCTCAGAACGCCTCTCCAAAATAGCAGCCAACTGCAAAATACCCTCAGGCTTAGCCCTGCCAACAGGAACAATATCAGTTAACTCAGGACTGCCAACAGTCAAAGTGCCAGTCTTATCAAAAACAACAACATCCAACTCCCTTGAACGCTGCAAAGCATCAGCATTCTTGAACAAAACACCAAACTCTGCAGCCTTTCCAGAAGCAACCATAACAGCAGTAGGAGTAGCCAAGCCCAAAGCACAAGGACAGGCAATAATCAAAACAGCAATAAAAGTTTTCAAGCCAAGCAATGGCAGACCAAAATAATACCAAACACCAAAAGTCACAACGGCAATAAGAATAACTACAGGAACAAAATAAAACGAAATTTTATCAGCCAAACGCTGAACAGGAGCCTTAGAACCCTGAGCATCCTCCACAAGCCTGATAATACTGGCAAGCACAGTATCAGCACCAACCTTCTTAGCCTTAAACTTGAAAGAGCCAGCCTTGTTAACAGTCCCTCCAATAACTTTACTGTTAACAGATTTCTCAACAGGAATACTCTCACCAGTAATCATGCTCTCATCAACACTCGAGCTCCCGCTCAAAACAACACCATCAACAGGAATCCTCTCGCCAGGATAAACAACAACAACATCACCAACCTGAACCTCTTCTATGGAAATTTCCAATTCCTCCTTGCCACGAACCACAGTAGCAGTCTTAGACTGCAAGCCAAGAAGTTTCTTAATAGCCTCAGAAGTCCTTCCTTTAGCAACAGCCTCCAATAGTTTACCTAAAATGATAAACGCGATAACCAAGCCTGCAATCTCAAAATACAACATGTCAGCAGAATAACCATTCACACCATTAAAAATCATGAAAGTAACATACAAACTATACAAATAAGCAGAACCAGTGCCAACAGCAATCAAACTATCCATGTTAGGAGAACGACTCAACAAAGAACGAAAACCCCTAATGAAAAAACAGCTGCCCGCAAGAACAATAAAAGATGCAAGAACAAGCTGAATAACAGAATCAGTCAAGGAATCCAAAGAAGGCAAAGGCAAACCAACCATGTCACCCATGGCCACATATAACAGCGGAACAGCAAAAACGCCAGCAACAAAAAAACGACGCTTCCAAAAAGCAACCTCCTCATTTCTTTCAACCTTTTCCTTATCAACACGAGAAGCACTATAACCCACCTTTTTAACAGCAGAAATCAACTGCTGAACATTCGCAGATGAAGAATCATAAGAAACAAAAGCCTTACCAACAGCCAAATTCACCTTTACGCCTAAAACACCTTTGACCCTAGACAAAACATTCTCAACAATATCAGCACAATGCTGGCTCTCCAAACCAAAAACGTCAAGCTCTACCTCACCCTTATCAATATCTTCATGTTTTTCAGACCTGTAACCACTCGAATCAACAGCCTCCCTCAACATACCCTCAGAAACCAAAGAAGGATTGTAGTCAACATACGCCTTTGAGCTCACAAAACTAACAACAACCTTCTCAACACCAGGCAGTTTCCTCAAAGCAGACTCTATAGTGGAAACACAACTAGCACAATGCATCCCCGAAATACTAAAAATAGCCTTAACAGTCTTACGCTCAAACTTATCCCTGCAGTCCTTACTGCAAAAATAAAAAGTTTCATCCCCTTTTTTCACTAAAAACTTTGCGGTGATAGGATTAAGCTCCATCCCGCAAGATGGATCTTTAACCATACAAACAAAAATAGCAAAGATTCTTTATAAAGGTTATGAAGCTAAAGATAAGATTTATAATATACCAAATTAATTTTGATACTTAATGTACAAAGAGGTAATACTATTCATCATAGCGTGCCTGGTGCTTGTAAAAAGCGCAGAATACGCAGTCAAATCAATAGAACACATCGCAAAATTTCTCAAATCAACAGAATTCGTCACAAGCTTCTTACTAGTAGCAGTCGTGTCAGCACTACCTGAAGGACTCATAGGCCTGATGTCCCTTCTCAAAGGAGACCCTGGAATAGGAATTGGAACACTCTTCGGAGGAAACATCGCAGACCTAACACTCATACTAGGATTAGTCACACTAGCAGGACACCCGCTAAAAATTCATAGCTCAATAGTAAAAAAAGACCTATACTTTGCCATCCTAACACTATTACCAATAATTTTGGGAATGAATGGAATACTATCCAGAACAGACGGAATAATACTCCTGGCAGCAGGAATAGGATTCATAATCCTACTACTAAAAGAAAGACAATACTTCCACAAGCCATTCCAAAACAAAGACCACCTGCTCAAAAACCTGGCCAAATTCCTAATCAGCATAACACTGATGCTGGTAAGCGCGTACTTTATAGTACAAAGTTCCCACGCCATTGCAATAAACATAGGCATACCCTCAATAATAATTGGACTCATAATGGTCGCACTAGGCACAACACTCCCAGAATTCATATTCTCACTCCAAAGCGTAAGAGCAGGACACGGAGAAATGGCAATAGGAGACCTATTAGGCGTTGTAGTAGTAGACGCGTGCATAATGATGGGGCTAATAGCATTAATATCCCCTGTACTAATAAATATTTTTTACCTATCAATAATAGGAGTATTCACACTATTCGCAGTAATATTCGCACTACTCTTCATGCGCTCAGACGGAATGTTAACAAGAAACGAAGCAGTAGCAATGGTATTCTTCTACATAGCATTTGTAATAGTGCAACTACTAATAGGATAAATTTTAAACATCGGAATTCCACCACTCTATAATTGAACTAAAAAAAAATATGAGAAGAAAACAAACTCGACCTGGCAGATTATGTTTTAGCTATCTGAACTTTCTGAACGCAAAATAACCAAGAACTCCCAAAAGCAATGCGGCACCAGCAATAGAAGACCACAAAACAGGACCTTTCAAATCAGCATCATTCAAACTAAAAGCGCCTGTTATCTTAGGAACCGGACTCTTGCTTAAGGGTGCTGCTGGCGCAGATTCTACAGAATTTACACCTGCGACAGGCTGAGAAACAACTTCTGCAACAAGGGGCGTAATTTGTTGAGGCTCTGGGCTGGAAACGTCGCTAAAAGGCGAAACAGAAGGAATCACTCCGCCAGAAACAAATCCGCTAAGGAAAGACTGATAACCGTTGCCTCTGCCACTGGCTGGGACAACATAAACAGTCCTATAAACAGCAACTGCAGAATTTCCAGCAGTATCATTAACATTGTAAGTCACCAAGTAAGTTCCAGCTGTATTTGTATTAACAGTGCCTGATACCAAAATCGAGCCAGTCAAGTTTCCATTAACAATATCAACTGCAGTCGCGCCATCATCAACATAAACACTGTTGAGAGCAATTTGCACTGGATTTGAACCGAGCAAAGAAATAATTGGAGCAGTTGTGTCAACAATTTCAACCTTTTGAGAAGCATTTGCTGAATTGTTGTAAATGTCTGTAGCAGTCCAATTAACAAAAGTAACTCCGACAGGGAAACTGGCAGGAGAATCATTAACAACAACAGGACTCAAATCAACAGCATCAGAAACAACAGGAGAACCAAGCAATACAATGGTAAGATTTCCAGTGGCTTCAATGCTAATATTTGCAGGAGCAGAAATAACTGGAGAAGTAGTATCAACAACAGTCACATTAAAACTGGCAGATATTACATTGCCTGAAAAATCAATTGCAGAACAATTAACAATAGTAACATTCAAAGAAAACACAGAGCCGGAAGCAGGCACACAAACAACAGAAGGACTAGCATCCACCAAATCAGAAACATTCACAGTATAATTAATTAGTGCGCCTGACGAATTAGCAGCTTCTGAAATAATATTTGCAGGAACAGTGATGCTGGGTGGAGTAGAATCCTGAACTGTGATGTTGAATGAATTTGTTGCAGTATTGTTAGAACTGTCAGTTGCATTACAAGCAACAACAGTTGTTCCAAATGGGAATACCGAGCCTGAAGATGAAGTGCAAATTGGAACCAGACTTCCGTCAACTGCGTCAGCAGCAGTTGCTGTATAAGTTACAGTTACGCCTGAAGGACTTGTTGCTTCTGCGATAATGTTGGCTGGAACGGTAATGACGGGAGGAGTAGTATCCTGAATTGTAATGGTGAAAGTATTTGTTCCTGTGTTAAGCGAGCTGTCTGTTGCATTGCAGGAAACTGTTGTTGTTCCAAATGGGAAAGTTGAGCCTGATGAAGGATTGCAGACTGGAACTAAACTACCATCAACTGTGTCAGTAGCGGTTGCGGTGTAAACAACAGATGCTCCTGAGGAACTTGTCGCCTCAGCTATAATATTAGCAGGCACGTTCACAATCGGAGAAGTTGTATCCTGCACTGTGATGTTGAAGTTGTTTGTTCCTGTGTTGTTTGAACTGTCAGTCGCGCTGCAGGTGACTGTTGTTATTCCTAATGGGAACGTTGAACCTTGCGATGGAATGCAAGTTGGCACCAGACTTCCATCAACGTTATCTGTCGCATTCGCTGTAAAATTGACCACTGCACCTGATGAGCTTGTAGCCTCTGAAACGATGTTTGCAGGAACAGAAACAACAGGAGGAGTAGAATCAGCAACTCCAGTTTCAATCAATTGTCCCAACGCAGTTCCAGAAGGCACGCCTACAATAGAACTATTCCCTGATGAGGTAATATTACCGTTGGCCAAAGGAAGCGCAGCAGTCGGTCTCACTTTAACATTCTGCCAAGTCAAACTGTTCCTGACATTATTAGTAGTAGTATCTATGATGGTAAAAACAATATGAGTGGAATTCTTAGACGACACTGCAGCAGAAGTACCGTTGGCAACATTATTTATGTTCCTTGCATTGCCCCCGGTTCCCGCAGTCCTTGTAATCTTGACAGTTATTGAAGCACTTGCATCAAACTCAAAACCAGAAGGAACAACTAATATTATAGTGCCATTCCCTATATCAGCCCTACCTGCTTCAGAAATAACAGGACCAGCAAGATTAGTATAATTGCCGCCAGCAGTTGAAGAAGAAATATTAGTTCCACCAGTCGCAGGTGTTACAGAAGCAGCAAAAACAGATGGTAAAAACAAGATTAAAATAAGCAAAAAATTCATCTCATTTTTCATCAGCCGTAAATTGTACGTTCTATTTATAAATATTATGAATGGCACGGGCAGCCAATCATTAATGCAAAGCTTTATAAACAGACACTCAGGCACAATAATTACTATTCTGAAAAATATATTTTAGAGAATAGATGATGATTGGAGCAACAAAAAAATGCAATTTACAGACCTTCACCTGCCAGCACCCATACTCAGCGCCATCCGCGAACAAGGCTACCAAGCCCCAACACTCATACAAGAAAAAGCAATACCACTAATACTTTCAGGCAAAGACATCATCGGACACTCACAAACCGGCTCAGGAAAAACAGCAGCATTCGGACTACCACTCTTAAGCAAACTAAATTCTGGCAAAGGAATCTACGCACTAATCCTGACACCAACCAGAGAACTCTGCGTACAAGTAAGCGACGCGCTCAAAGGATTTGCAAAACACCTTCCAGCAAAAATAACCCCAATATACGGAGGAGTCGGCATAGGCGCACAAATCAACGCCCTCCGCACAGCAGAAGTCGTAGTCGCAACACCAGGAAGACTTCTTGACATGATACAACGCGGATACAAACTAAACACAGTCCAATACCTAGTACTCGACGAAGCCGACAGAATGCTTGACATGGGATTTATCAACGATGTAGAAAAAATCATCAAATGCACCCCAAAACAACGCCAAACACTGCTCTTCGGCGCAACATTTTCACCCAAACTACGCTCACTCATAAACAGATACATGAACTCGCCAATACCAGTACAAGCAGAAACCCACGTAGACAGAAGCCTTCTCACAGAAAAAGCATACGCAGTACAACCACAAGAAAAATTCTCACTACTAGTACACTTTCTAAAAAACGAAACCCCAGGAATCGGAATTGTTTTCTGCGCAACACGCAGAAACTGCGATAAAATCGCAAAAAACCTGCGAGCACAAAAAATAAACGCGATACCAATACACGGAGGACTATCACAAAGCAAAAGAATCAACGCCATCAACATTCTACACAAACAAGGAATCGGCATACTAGTCGCAACAGACGTCGCCTCACGAGGACTCCACATAAACAACATCTCACACGTTTACAATTATGATCTACCCAAAACATCAGACGATTACGTCCACCGCATAGGCAGAACAGCACGAGCAGGAGCAAAAGGAAACGCTGTGACATTCGTAACAAGCCAAGACAGCCGCGATTTCAAACTAATACTGCGCGAACTCGGAAGAGAAATTGCTGCTTCACCACTTCCAACATTCGAAAAAGTAGCACTCATAACAGGCTCGCATGAGCCCTTCCAGCAGAAAGACAACAAGAAACGAGGACGATTCTGGAAACGAAACAGATAAATATTTTTTCTAAGATAAAAAAGTATAATGGCGCGGGAATTTTAGGCTTTGCAATTATCAGCAGGGGTATTCAACCGCCATACCCCTGCAACCCCGGCGGTCAATGGCGCGGGCAGGCAAACGCCGAACTATGGTTCGTCGAGTCTGCCGCGAGTCATAAAAATTATACTGGCGCGGGCAGGATTTGAACCTGCGAACCCACTAAGGGACCGGATCTTAAGTCCGGCGCATTTGGCCGACTTTGCTACCGCGCCGCAAAGGAAAGAGATAAATAACCGTATATAAAGATAGTGCTACAAAGATTTAAAAAAAGAACATAGAAACCACTTACTATGCCTCCGTAGCATAGTAGCCATTGCGCCACCTTGGTAAGGTGGAGGTCGCGGGTGCAACTCCCGTCGGAGGCTTATTACTGTTCTCGTCGATAATAGCATTGAAAATAATCGGTGTGGGCTTATAACTAGAACCCGTAATTTTCCACTAATTGCTAAAGCTCTGCTTTTCACATCATAAGCTTTAAATAATAGTTCTGTTTATCAGAACTATTATGGCGAGTAAGGAAGAAACTATTGTTGGATTATTCTTTAACGAGTCTTCAAAACACTGGCATTTCGAGCAAATTCTAAAAGCAGCCAAAATCAGCAGGAGCAACGCTGTTAAATGGCTTGCCAAACTTGTTAGAGAAGGAATCATTCTTCATATCAAGCCTGAAAACAAAATGCCATATTATCGTGGAAATTTTGAGAACCCCGCATACCAGAACTGCAAAAAAATATACGCGCTCACCCAACTCTGCCGCACAGGATTTTTGGATCATCTGGCTTCGCTGGCAGATGCAAAAGTAATCATCTTATTCGGCAGCTTTTCACGATGGGACTGGTACTCAGAAAGCGATATTGACTTGTTTATTTACGGAAATGATGATAAATTAGACATAGCAACTTACGAAACTGCATTAAAAAGAGAAATTCAGGTATTTACGGTAAAGAATGAGGTAGAATTGAGAAAATTCAGCCCGGGGCTTCTCCAAAACATTATTAATGGATACCGAATCAAGGGAAGAATTGATGATTTGGTTCAGGTGAGCGAAAATGCCTCAGTATAAAACCAGCAAAGAAGTGTTTGAGTCTTGTGAGAATGATGGCTTTTACAAAGACCAAAGCGAGCCTGACCTTAAAGAGATACGAACGATGCTTGATATCGGACTCGCAATGTTGAGGCAGGCACAAAAACTCATTCCCATAACGCCGCACGATTCCATCGAATGGACAGTTATTTACACCTTATACTATGATGCACTGCACCAATTTACCGATGCATTTTTGCGGTTTGACCGCATTAAAAGCGACAAGCACCAATGTCTTTTTTCATATTTGTGCGAGAAACATCCTGAACTAGATTTTGACTGGGGATTCCTTGAAGAAATCCGGACCAAGCGAAACGGAGTTCACTATCACGGAACACCCGTCAGCTACGATGACTGGAAAAAGAAGGAAGTACAAATAAGTCTCTACATCAGCACTCTCAAAAAACTGGTAGAAGAAAAGCTTAAAGTTGAAAAATAATTAAGCAAGCACATCATTCTTAAGAACAGATTCTTGCACCATCGCAAGTCGAGTGATTACGAAACGTGTGCTGCTTCCTTCAGAGGATTGTAACTACTTTTCAGTAGATTTTTTGGAAAGATTTAAAAATAAAACGATTGCGCAGACTCTTATGAGCTTCACGCACAACAATCATACAAACCCGCTAACAGAACTCATAAAAAACTTCACAAACCCTGACGCCAAAGCTTATACTTCCTTATCAATCGAACTGCACTCCATCCGAGACAGCGTGCTCGTCCTGGGAGAAGACAACCTGCCAAAAGAAACAACGCAATACTGCTGGAAACCACTTTATGTCCAAGTTGATTTCCTTATCTGGGTGCCATCAGCACCATTAATCATTTCAGAACTCATGGGAAAAATCACAAAAACAACCGGAGAAAAATATGAATCCTGCTTCGGCAAAGAAGTAATAACACAAATACGACACCAGACAGGACTAAGACTGGAAAAAATCATGCAATGCCAAAGAGAAACATACTTTCACAGCGAACTATTAGGCTATGAAAACAAAAAAGTTTCTGAAGAAATTGTACAAGAACTATTAAATTCAGAAAACAGAAAAATAAGCTTTATCCACGATTCTTAAAATTGACGGCCGTCCAGGTCCTCACGGACTGGAATACTCCACCCTTTCTTGCCATTAGGCAGGACGGCCATCGGATAAACTTAAGTGCACGGATTCTGAGCAGGCAAAGCGACTGTCTTCTGCAACTGGAACGTCAAAGTACCACCATCTTTCAGCTCGTGAACATCATCATCAATATCAATATGAACGCTGACACACTCACACAAAGAACCACCAGACGTAAACCTGTCACACTCCTGCACAGTATCAGGATCAGAAGTGCTCGAGTTCAAATCCTTATAACAACCAATAGTATCTGCAGCAGGACAATTATTACAATTAGTATTATTACAACCCGGAGCACTAACAGCATCAAAAATATAATTATCCAGATAGATGTTTGTGTTGTTTATGCCGTTAATAGTCAAATTCACCAAGGTGGCATTCAAAACAGCATCAACACCATTATTAGTAATAAAGAACGCGCCATAATTCGGAGCATTCAAATCACAAGTTGTTGCATTAGTCGGATAGGTAGCACTTGAGCCACCTGAATCAGAATCGCAAACAATACTACCTCCAATACTTGGAATGTCACCACACGTGTACAAAGTGGCAGTATCATTTCCCTGATACAAAGTCACAGTGCAATTAACAGTATCTTTAGGCATCAAAAGATCAAGAGTCATACCATCCTTGCTACTGTAATAAGTAAAGTGGGTGACATTGTAAACAAACACGCCAGACACATAACTGACTTCTGCACAAATCGAAGCATTACAATCAGTAAAATTCAAAGTATCATTAAAGTCAACAATCGGCTCGGGATTGCTGAAATTAAGACCCCGCAAAGTAATCTGACCAGAAGTATTCAGGAAAGACAAATTAGTGCTGTTGAGGAAGGTAAGATTAAAGCTGATGTTCAGATTCCACAAGGAAATATTAGTGGCTGCAGGAACAGTTACATTCGGGAAAATCCTGATGCTCCCATTCGGAGCATCAAATAAAGTATCAGTGATGTTATTACCAGAACTACTTGCTCCGGCAAACAACCAAGTATTAACTGTATAAATCACAGTATTGTTTAAAGTGTTATCAGTGCTTTGGTCAAAATAAATATCAGCCCCTGAATTATTAGCTGCAGAATTATTAAAGAAATCATTAAATGTTGAAAGATTCAAATAATAACCCGCGCCTGAATTATTATACGCGCTGTTGTTCTGAAGACTGTTGTTATGAGAATCATCCAAGTGCAAACCGTCGATGGAATTATTGTAAATATTATTAGCAATAATACTATTATTGTAAGACGGATTCATGAGCAAACCAAACTGACTAAACAGCAGGGTATCATTCCTGTATGTCGAAAGGTTGGAAGACTGACTGTAAATGGCATAAGTGAAATTAGAAATAACACAGTTCTCAATCGTAACATTCTTCCTGTTCTGGACAAGGAAGCCATAACCAGAAGTATTTCCAGTTATGGTGTAACCTGCACAATCAAACGTAATGTTATCGGCAGTGATGTTGAAGCAAGTGCCGTTAACATCAATGCTCTGAGACAAGATTCTGCTGGCTGACACATTTCCACAAGTGAAACCCAAAGTAAACTGGTCACTATAACCAAACGAGCACTGATTAAGCACATCACAAGCCTCAACACGAATATAATAACTGCCATCATCAGTGCCGGTCCTGTCCCACAAGTAGCTCAAATTCAAAGAATTATTTGCAACAAGAGTCTTATTAAAACTACCATCAGAATTCAACAAAGAAATATTGTAGAAACTGATGTTGTAACCGTTTGGAGATTGCGCAGCAGTATAATTAATCGGAACAGTTGTGAAATACGTAGTGCTTATAGGACTATAAACATTAGGAGCAGTAGGCGGAAGACCTGCCAAGTCCAACAAATCATACTTCTGATCAGAACAACCCTGAATACCAATAGTATTATTGGCGCAAACATAATAGTACAAAGTATCAGTAGGCTCAAACTGGTGCAAGTGAGAATCAACAGTGCCAGCAAAATTAGACCAAGCAGTACCTGAATTCGCAGATGTTTGAATGGCATCAACCCTGCTTATATTGGTGATATAATACACATTCCAAGTAGTGCCAACAATACCTCTCACAATGAAATAACTGGTAGAAGTAACTGCAACCGTTCCAATACTGCCATTAACAACAGCAAAAGGAGCAACCTGATGATAAGAATAATTGCTGTGAGAATGATTATAAGTGCCACTAGCAGGCAAATTATAGAAATTAGTGCAATAAGGACTCGTTGCAACAACCCCGGAAGTATAAGAACTATTACAATAATAAATTCTTAAATTACCAGTGCCAGAAGTATTCGCCATAATCTCATACATACCATACTGGGTGGTGTTTGAAACATTAAGCAACTGAATCTTAATGAAATTATTATTGCCAGTAAGCGTGGTAACATTGTGAGGAGTCAACTCCAAAGGCCTGTCAGGGAAATTATAAGTCGCAGGATAAACCTGATTATCATACAAATTGAACTCATAAAAATCACCAGTCACATTATGATAAGACACATTCTGATAACCACACTGCGCAGTACCATTAACGAAAATCAAACAATCAGAAGTTGACGAGTTGGTCTTATAACTCATTACAACAGTAGAATTGTTAATGCCAACAGGGTCGGTGATGTTGTAGTTTATAACAAGAGGAATTCCGAAAATATTATTGCTGCTCACATCAGCAGGAGACTGGTTAACCCAAATAATGAAAGGCCCGCCCCTAATCGTAAGATTATTGCTGCAGTTAGTTCCCTGAGTAACTCCATTACTGGCAGTAATACAAGACTGCCAAATCTCATTAACTGCAGTCTCTTCTGGAAGAATAGTATCCATCAGGAAACTATTGTAAAGATTGTAAATCTCTGTGGCATTCAAAGTACTATTGTAAATCTGGATATCATCCATTTTACCCTGCCAGTTATAGCCACCACCATAATACTGTCCAATCCACACATCATCAGTAAAGCTGCCAGTATCAGTAAAAGTGGAACTGGCAACAGCAACACCATTAACATACAAAATACCTACAGAACCATTGAAAGTACCTGCAACCATCTGCCAAGTACCTGCAGTAACAGTGCCATTCTCAGCAGTGCCATAAGGAAGACCTACATTATTAACAATCAATTTATACTTTGTACCTGTACTGTCAAGACCAAGATAGAAACCAGAACCAAAATAAGTTTCTATAATCCTTGCAAAAGCTATTGGAGATGAAAAATTCGGATACACCCAACCAACAACAGTGAACTTGTTAGTGAAACTAATCTGAGATGTATTCATACTATTGCTGGCAAAATTATACGCACCATAACCATTACGGTCAGTATTATTCTGCCAGGTCGCGCCAGTAACAGTAACTTTATTATTCAACTTAGAATAATCCTTGTAAGCATCAGAAGCAGTCGTGTAGTTCTCAAACGGCAAGTCTAACAATAAATCCAAATAACTCGCATTTTTCGGAACTGCAGGATAAATTCTTCCATACTTATACCATCTGGTCTGATTGGTTATTGACTTATTATTTGGATCAGTCGCATTATAATAAACATTCAAGTTTTCAAAAGTATAATTAGTTCCATAAGTAGAATTCAAAATAACATTAGTAACAACAGGTGGAGGAATCTGCAAAATAGTCAAATTATTAGAACAATTAGTCAGTCCATCAAACGCTCCATCATTTGAAGTAACACAAGCCTGCCACACATCCCCTATACTTGTTTCCTGAGACACAATAACATTTGTCTTATTCTGATAAATAGCCTGGATTTGTTCTGCAGTTAAAGAAACATTCCAGAACTTGAATTCATCAATACTACCTTCAAAGTCCTCGCCGGAAACAGTGTCCCAACCAATCCTTAAGTTTGTTGGAGCAGGGAATGCAAAATTATGTGTTGCAAATCCTGCTGACTGTCCGTCAACATAACATCTAACTCCATTGGTGGCACTGCTGTCCCTTGCAAAAGCAACATGATGCCAGGCATTGTTATTGAGCGTTACTGTTTGATTGCACTGCAACAGGCTTCCATCCCATATCGCCAGCCGATTTCCAGTATAAACATACCATGCAGGATCAAAAGAATTAACTGAAAATATCGCCTGGTATGTCTGACTTGAACCGGTCTTTACCCACGCTTCAAGTGTGTACTGGCCTGATGCGCTAATTGTGGGGAAACTGCCAACATTAAGATTAATCGCATCATTACCAGTGCTAAAATTATACACTCCAAAGCCATCATAGCCGCCGTTGGGGAAGTAAGTCGGGCTACCTGTAACACTTGTTCCATTATTATCAAATCCAGCATAATCTGTTGCATTATAGTTTCCTACTGTCTCAAACGGAACATAAATCAACATCAAAGATGAATTGCTCTTAAACCAAGTAGTCATGTTTTTAACAGTATCATTATCCGCATCAGTGACATTGAAATAAACAGTCAAGTTCTCATCAGTGAAATTCGTTCCAAAAGTTGAATTCAAAGTAACATTCGTCACAACAGGCGCTTGGGGTCCTTCCTGTGTAGTATAGTTAGTGAACCTTGTAACACTGAACTTGTAAACTCCTGAAGAATAACTTATTTCAGTGCACTGGCTAAAAGGACAGAAAACGAAAATACCATTATCATTCACGCTCCAATAAGGCGACGGGTCAGTAAGTACTATATTATAAAACGTGATATTTGCAGAAGTGTTCAAACCGCCAACCTTGCTTGAATTAACGTGAGCAGAATTGTTGATAAGAATCACATTAGTACTCAAGTTAAACAAGTTAGTCAAAGAAGTATTAATCCAGGCAACCTCAGCATAACCATTCCTCTCCAAAGTCAAAGCACGACAGACAGCATAAGTGGCATTCTCATCATTGAAACTATTATAATTCAAATCAAGCCTGCCAGTGAAATTAATCCTTGAAGCCGGATCAAACAAAATACTGGAAGCCTTAAAGAAAGTAACAGCAGAACTATTCTCATTAGTCAAATTAGAATTGTACAAATTAAAGCCAGAAACAGCCTCAACAACAACACCAGTCTCGTTTACTCTGACAGAAGCATTAGTCATATTGAATAAATTATACAAAATCTGACCGCCAACCATATCATTCAACTGATAACGGAAACCTTGGTAGATATGCACGTAATCATTAGGAACATCAATGAACGCCAAAGTACCAACCTCGCCATTCACGGCGGTAGAACCGGCAGCAAGACCAGGAAGAACACTCATTCTACTCATAACATCTGATTGAGACCAATCAGTAACATTATAGTAAACAATAATACGACCACCGCCACCACCACCGCCAAACCTAGTTGCAT
>Ga0105099_10000347_pt1 | contig 31856 bp, 27 predicted proteins | sample PPLLak3cmMay2015_2_FD_79138 | JGI IMG/M metagenome (GOLD analysis project Ga0105099, IMG submission 79138) | Freshwater sediment microbial communities from Prairie Pothole Lake near Jamestown, North Dakota, USA - PPLs Lake P8 Core (1) Depth... | ecosystem: Environmental > Aquatic > Freshwater >... | reverse complement strand
CGAAATGACCTCGAGCGAATCGCCGATGGGCAGGAACGTATCGCTCATCACATCGTCCCTCGCCTCTTTTTTAAAGCGGAGGCTCAGAAGAGCCAGGGGAAGGCTTCCCACCGGGTCTCCCGAAGAGACGTTGATGATCAGCCGAACGACCCCCTCGAGCGTAACCGCAAAAGCCAGGAATCCCGCCCAGGTGGGGATGAAAGGACCGAATCGCCCCCCCGCTCCCCAAATCTGGGTGAGGAAGAGAAACGCCGGAAGCAAAGGAACCAGCGTCTCCAGAATCGCCGAATAGCGCGTCGCCCTCCCCGGATCGAATTCAAGGGTTTGAGCCAATCGTTCCTGAATTTTTCCGGGAAGAAAGCCCAGGAGGAACTGGCCGCCGAGAGCCAGGGATTTTTTCCGGGACTGGATCCGGTCTTTGCGGAGACGGGTCAGGAATTGTCCTTCCGCCGCGCCCCCCCACTCGACGTAAACGCGGCTGACCTGTCCCTCCTCCCACGGTTCCAGGCGGTAGATCCATTCGCTCCCGACGGGCGTGGCCGACATCACCTCATACAGATCTTCTCCGATCCGGACCGCCGTCCCGGGATGGGTGACCGTCCGACCGGCCCCCTGCCGGCGCGGCCGGAAGTCGGGATGGGCGGCGGGCAGGCGGATTTCGCGGGTGGTCGGCATTCGGGTATTTCCCGCCGTCACTATATGCCCGGCCGCAAAAGGGTGTCAAACAGTTAACCTCGTCACTTCAGCCGGTACCTCTTGATCACGGGAACACCCTCGTCATTTTCGTTTTCGATGAAGTAAAACATTCCGTCTCTTACCGCCGCAAGACGGTTTCCCCGAGGGGGAAATATTTTTTTAAACGATCCGCCGTCCGGATCGAACACGTCGATCCGCGTCCGTCCCTCGGAATCATGCTCGGATGTCGTCACATACAGACGACCCTTCTCGTCGACGACGAAATTCCAAAAAGCAGAATGATGTTCGGGGAAGTCGAGTTTAAGATCGGGAGGCACGCCCGGCCGGGCGAATTCCTTCCGGGTTTCGTCCCGCTCCGCTTCGGTCACCTTGACCCGATCGTGCTCCTTGCGGATCACTGCCCTTTCCGTCCCGTCGGGGCCGATGATATGAAACTCATAGGCGCCCGTATAACCCCAGATGACATCATCATTCGGCAGGACATTAAAACGGAGGGTCTCGGGATAGGGGTTTAAATGCGGAGGGGGAGTCCTCTTTTCCTCAAAGGTAACCACCATCTCGATCCATTGCATGGAGGAATCGAACCGATGGATCTGGAGAAGTCGGCGCTCCGGCTCGGTGATATTGACGCTGAGCAAGATCCGTCCCCGCTCATCCGTCCGAATGACCGACGAACGCCATTTTCCCATAGGGCTCTCTTCCCCGAACTCGCCTGCAGACGACAGCCGGCTGATCCGGTTATTTATGAAATCCCCGACAACAACAACTCCGTCCTTTCCGAAAAAGAGGGAGGTCGGCCCTTGCCATTCCATCGGCCCCTGTCCCCGCTTCCCGACCGCCCGGAGGAAACGTCCCGAGGCGTCGAAAATCTTGAGCTTGACTTCCTTCCGATCCAGGGCGTAGATCGTTCCATCGGGGGAGACCTGGAGCGCGATGAGCTCGCTGAAAAGCGCGTTCTCGTCGGACGGCTGATTGCCGATCACCAGATCGAGTTCCAATCCCAGCGGAGCAATCCCCGGCACAACCGGGGGATCCTTCGGAATCCGAACGACCGCGGGTTTAATCTTCTGGACAGGGTTTTGCCCCCAGGCGACAGCCAGGGCGAAAGATGCGACCGGGAGCGTCGCCAGGAAAAAGGAAACCGCTTTTGCGGTTTTTCGGCTACGAATCAACGTCATGGCTCCCCTCCTGATTCCTTTTCCCAATCCCTCGCCTCTCCGATCAGAGTATCAAGCCCGTTTGAGACGATCAATTCAACGACGGCCGTCCGTACCGCTCCAATCCTTCGCCCGGGTCGTCCACTTGTGAAAGCGGAGGTGCCGGCGAAGAAGGGCCTGGTTCCCCACCCTGGCCTGGGAAGCCAGGAATTTGGCGATGTCATCGGCTGCCCGGCCTAATTCCTTACCGCTCGAATAGAGAGAAGGCTTGATGAATCGATAAGCGGACTCTTCGAACGTGGGATCGATCCGCCGCCAGGTTTCGAAGGCCCTGGCTGGTTCGCCGTCTTCCCAGAACGTCGCCCCGACGGCGAAGAGAGCCCGGTCCCGGGTTTCGTCTCCCATCGCGGCCAAATGGCGGTAAATCGCCAGGGAGGCCTTCCGGTATGAAGCCAAGGCGTCGTTGATTTGAAGTCCGCCGTTTTTCAGCAAGGCCGCCCTGATTTTCTCGGCGGTTTTCTTCAGGACATAGGCTTTGACCCGATAATCATAAATCCCCGATTTCAAGACACCCTCGCTCAACACCTCGGCGGCTTCTGATTCGACTTCGGTCAGGAGACGAAGGGTCCGGCGCTCGAAATCGTAAGCCGCGGCCAGGCTGAAAAGAAATTCGGCGGCCGTTCGCGTCCCCGGATGGCGCCGGGCATAGCCCAGGAAGGCGTCATAAATCGGCCGCTTGTAGTAAAGCTCCTCCAGCGAATCGAAGGCCTCGGCGAAACGATTGGCTGTATAAAAGACGCCGTTGAGGTTGGCCGAGATGAACTCGCCGGTGAAACGGGCAAGATCAACCGAATCCGGGTCTTCCTTGTCGAGATATTCGCCCTGAAAATCCGCGAACTGCTCGCGCTCCGACCTCGCCATCCAGGCATCGAGCGTTTCGGCCGCCCGGGCCGGATCGAACGGATCCCCGGCATCCGCGGAGCTCGCAGTCACGAACTCTGAATCCCCGCTCACGAGCCAAACGGTCAGCAAAGAGGAATCTTCCATCCGGGCCGCCGCCTCCGCCTGAGAGCGGGGCTTCGAGGCTTTCATTTTCTCGACCGGCGGGGCAAAGTCCGGAAATTCCTGCGCGACCGTAAACAAAGACGGGCCATAAGCCAGGATCTGTTCGTAGGGACTTTGACGATAATAAATCTCCGGATCGATGTAATAGACTTCCGGCGGGGACTTGCGGGAAGCGGTCGGGGCAGAGCCTGCGCCTTTATCGACGGCCAAACGGGATATCTCCGTCTCGTCGTCACGGTTCAGGGTATGAATTTCGAGCTCATGGCGGTTCTCGAGGCTTTTCGCAGCGAAGGCTTTATCTCCTTCCGGCAAACGGATCGTCCCGTCTTCGATCTTGGCCTGGATTTCATCGAGGGTCAGTTGGGAAAGGTCGAGGTAGCTTCCTTCCTTCTCGCCGCCCGCCCGAAAAAACGACCGGATCATGGCTTTGACGATCTCGACCTTTTTCCGCAAATCTTCCTCGTCGCGGAAGCCGATCGAGCGGCCGACCGTCTGGGCCGCTTCTTCCAGATCTTTTTCCGACGTTTTGTCGGACGGTCCCTTCTCCTTCGCCAACTCGGCCAGGGCCCGCCGGATCGTTTCCCGCTCGGGAGAAGCCGCCGACGGTCCGGGCGGATGGGCGATAAGCAGAGCCGAGAGAAGAACGATGTGCCCGGCCAGGGCGAAAGCAAAAGCGGCGGAGATCCTCGGCCCGGCCTTCCGCCCGGTCGGGACGCCGCCTGCTTCAGTAAAAAGATCTATCAACTTGCCCCCGCTCCCAATCCTTCGAATCTCTGGTGACAATCTAGACCTGAAACGGCCGTGTTGTCAAACGGCCGGATAAAAAAAGGGGCGGCGGCCGCCTCCGGCCTTCCGGAGGGCGGCAACCGCCCGTTTATCGGATGAGGGGGGAAGCCGAGGGGCGTCCTCCCGCGCCTGCGCGATTTAGCCTGGATTATGCACGAAAAAAGATATAAGATTTTTTAAATATTTATGCATAATCCAGGTTACAGCTTATTGATGCGGATCGCCCCGTTGGTCGTATGAAGGTCGATCATCGGGCCGCCGGAACCGATCCGGCCTTCGATCCGGTGGCGGGAAGAAATCGTCCCCTGGATCGTCACCGGGAAATCGACAGTCAGGCCGCCATTGGTCGTCCTCGCCCGGAGCTCGGCGTTGACCGCGCCGCCCAGCTTCAAATTGACCGATCCGTTGGTCGTGCCGGCCTTGATGTCGTTTTTAACTTCAGCCAGATCCAGGTAAATCGAGCCGTTGGTGGTCCCGGCATCGACCGTTCCGTTGATGTTCCGAGCCCGGATGGAGCCGTTGGTCGTGTCCAGCTCGATCCGCCCCTCGCCGCCCTCGATCCGGATGTCGCCGTTGGTCGTCCCGGCTTTCACGTCGGCAAACCGGCCGGCGAGCTCGACGTCGCCGTTGGTCGAGTGGATGGTTTCGAGGATCACGCCCTCCGGGACCTTCACCTCGTAATCGACATGAACCCGGAGGTTGCGGAATTTCTCGTAAATGGTGTCCACCCGAACGGAAGAGCCGAACGCTTCGACCTCGATCTTCACCCGGTCGAGGTCTTCCTCGCGGCGCCGGGCCACTTTTTTAGCCGAGATCTCGACTTCGTTCCGGTCCCAGGTCGTCACCTTGACGAAACCGTTGGTGTTTCTCAGGCTGAACCGATCCCCGGCCTTCAGGGGCAGGGTCTTGCTGAACGGCTCGGTGAATTGCTTGCCGCCGAACATTTCGTCGAAGTCGCCGTCATCCATGAAGTCGCAGGCGGCGCTGGAAGCGGAGGCCAGGACCAGAAGGCCGGCGGTCAGTAACGTTAAAGCGTTCATTTTAAAGCGCATGGGCTCTCTCCTTAAAGGCATTCATATGAAAAGACGCAAAACAGGGGGAAAAGGTTCCCGGGGGCCGATTATTCGTTGTTGGTTTCGATGATCGCCGGGTCCGACAGCGATTCCTGGGGAATCCCGAAATGATACCCCTGGAGGTAGTGGACGCCGCAGTTGGCCAAAAATTTGGCGATTTCCGGCTTGTCGACGTGCTCGGCCACGACTTTAATCTCATTGGCCCGGCAGTATTCGACCACGATTCGAATCAAGTGCTGGGCCTTTTCGTCATGGAGGCACTTCTGGGTCAGGCTTCCGTCGATCTTCAGAATGTCCATCGGAAGCTGGATCAGGCGGCTGAAATTGGAATAGCCGGACCCGAAATCGTCGATGGCGATTTTGCAGCCATGCTCCCGAGCGCGCTCGAGGAAATTGCGGCAGGCCTCGTTTTCGACCAGCTCGTCCCGTTCGATGATTTCGAGGATGAGCCGCTTATCGGATTTGGGGGCGTCCTTGAGGTAGGAAAACAGCGATTTCTCGAATTCGGGGAGGAGGAGGTCCTTGAAGGTGACGTTCAGGGAAACGTCGCAGGGCGTCTTCCGAAGAGCCGTAAAGGCCTCTTTCAGCATGAATTCGGTAATGTCGGTGTCGAGACCGGTCGACGAAGCGAGGGAGAGGAACGGGTACGGCGAGACGTAGAACCCATCCTGGTCCTTCAGCCGGAGGAGGCTTTCAAACCAGACCACTTCGCCGGTGCTCGTGTCGATGATCGGCTGGAAGTAAGCCCGGCAGGTCTTGCCCTCGAGGTTCCGGGTCAGCGTGCTGTAGAGCTTCAGTGAATCGATCGCCGAATCGCGGATGCTGTCGTCCCCCTTGTAGAGGGAGACGGCCCGGTGGGAGCGGATGCCGTCCTTGAGGGCCAGGTCGGCCTTGGAAAGAAAATCGATCCGGGACGCGTCTTCGACAAAGGACGCCCCCAGCTTGATGTTGAGATGGATGTTCAGCTTCCCCCAGGCCATGAACTCCCGCCGGAGGGCGCTGCAGATCCGGTTCAACAGGACCTCGGCCTCGGGCCCGTCCATCCCGGCCCGGGGAATCAGGAGTCCGAAATCGTTACCCCGCAGCCGGTAAAGCGAATAGTTGAACTCCCGGCTCCATTGTTGGAGGTAGCGGGAGATGAACTGGAGGATCTCGTCCAGCATCTCGTACCCGAAGATCGTCCCCAGCTCGCCGAAGTTCTCGATATGAACGATGGCGAAGAGGAATTGCCGGTCCTTGGGGATGGAATGGATTAATACCTCGCGGTTCGGCAGCTTCGTCGCGACATCGTAGCTCAGCCGCATGACCAGCTGATCGATGTAGTGCTCTTTTTGGCGCTCGCCGGCCAGCCCCAGGATGAAGATGATGCTGAAAATAATGACGGCGACGATGATTTGCTGGAACGTCAGGGTGATATTCCAAGTCCCGAATACGCCGAATCGGTTCAAAGCGAACGTCAGGACGACGGTGGCGAAGAAGACCGCCGTCCAGAAGCTCCCCCGCCGGATGCCCAGGGCCTGGAGCACAAGCGGCGGGAAGCACAGGAAGATCAGCAGGTAGAGGTCGCGGGAGCTCGGAAGGAACGCGGTCAGGACGAATCCGGCGATGAGGAAGATCACCGCAGGAATCGTCAGCGCCGCCGTCCGGCCCGTTTTCAGAAAAAAGAACAGCAACGCGACGGCCGCGGCCAGGCAGAGCAGGTAGTAGACGAGGTATTGGGATTCGCGATGGCTGAGGTCGATGAGGATATATCCGATCGAGGCGAGGGCGGCCGTGATCAATCCGACCAGAAGGAGCATCCGGTGGGATTTTTCATTGATCCCGGAGATGGCATGGTACCAGCCGGTTTCCCGGAACCGGAATCCTTCCGGAAGGGAATCACGCAGCTTTTTTGATAACATCCGTCTTTCAGCCCTGCTTCCTACGCTTCCTTCGCTCGGATGATCCGCCTGTCCACTTTTTGGACAGGCCCATATCCGATGACATTATACAATCGAAAACAAAAATAAAAAAATGATTTCTGAATCTCGTTTTCTTATTCTCCGCCGGGCTTTTCCACTCGATACAGCCTCCACCTTCCCGAAGTCGTCACGGGAGTCAAGAACCGTCTGGGAAGCCGATGGTCGTGGTCGTACGGAATTCCATTGACCAGGATGTAATCAAAATGAGTCAAATCGGCTTCTCGGACACGCTCGGCGTACCAATCCAGCTTAGGCGTCCACGGAACGGTTCGCGGCTCGCGGTAAGCAACCAGTCCTGTGGAATGGCGGGCGAACGGGAAAGCCAATTCCGCCCCGTGAAAGACCTGGGCATAGGCGCTGAGCTGGAGGAACGGCCGATATTTAAAATACCGGCTTCCTTTCACGTAATCCAATTCCAAAACCTTGGCGGCCGGAGGAACACGCGCCAGGCTTTCCGCAAATCCCGTGAGCTCGTTCCGATCGTAGCCGATCCAATGGATCGTGGTTACGGTCATAAATGCCACCACCGGCGCCCAGGCCGCGATCCGGCGAGCGATGGCGGGAATCCGAGGCACAGGCAAGGCCAGGATGAGAAAAATCAAACACGGAGCCGTCCACCGGCCGGAAAAATAAATGGTGTTGCGGGCTGTATCGGGAGCGAAGAAACAGATGGCGAAGAGCAGGCCGGCCATCATCAACAGATCGGGATCGATCTTCCGCTTGAGCTCACGCCGGTTTGTCAAAATCCCGGCGGCCATCCAGACGCATAAAAAGATAAAGAGGATGACATCCAAAACGCCCGCGCCCCCGCCCAATCCCGTATGGGCAAACCAGGGAGAAAACAGCTTTTCAAAGGGGCGATTGACCCATTCCGCAGCTTCATCCAGGTGGGAAGCCGATTGATACGCCGAAAATTTCGCGAACCAGATAGCCGTCAGGAGGCAGACGGGGACGAGCGCCGCCGCCCGGAGGATGAGCGAACGGATCGGAAGCCGGCGGAAAAGGCTGATCAGGCCGAACCAGGCCGCGCCGACGACAAACCAGAGAATGTGACTTCCATAGAGGAGGAGCGAGGTCAAAGCCACAAGACCATACCAACCGACGGGCGGATGAGGGTCCTTCCGTATCGATAAGAAAAACCAGGCGACAAACACCGGGAAGCCGATCAGAAAATTCAGAAAGCCCCAGTAAAAGGAGATGTTGAAAAGAAACAATGAGGCCAGGACGGCCGCCTCCGGCGGCCTGTTGCTCCGGGCCGCGGCGTAATAAATCGCAAAGATCCAAGCCCCGATCATCGCCAGAAGGATCGCCCGGCCGAGGAACTCGAGGGAAAAGCTCCGCTCGAGAAGATAGATGAAGCCGTAAACGAGGGTATTAGGCGCACCCCACAGCAAGACATACTGTCCGGATGAATCTCCGGCATGCTCGATTGCCGTCAGGAGCTGGCTGATGTGCTGGGGAACATCGGTCGTCGGCGGGAACGGAAGGAGGACGATCGGAACGGCGGCCAGGAGAAAAATGACGATTCCGGAAAGAATTTTTTCCCTCATTTCGGCTCATCTTATTCCCGGTTTCCGCGCGATGTCAAGGAAACAAACAGCCGCGCTCTTGTCTTCGCCCGGGCCCTGTGCTATCGTTTTTTCGAGGTTACCAATCCATGAAACGACGTTTTCTTTCCCTCGTCCTTCTGGCCGCGGCGGCCCTCGCCCCCGCCGGCTTATCGGCCCAGAACCGCATCCTTGACGTCCCGTATGTCCCGACCAAATTCCCGGTCGTCGACGAAATGCTGAAGATGGCCGGCGTGGCGAAAACCGACCTTCTCTACGACCTGGGGTGCGGAGATGGGCGGATCGTCATCGGCGCCGCTCAGAAATACGGCTCCCGCGGCGTGGGCATCGATCTCGATCCGGCCCGCATCCGGGAATGCGAAGCCAACGCCGCCAGCGCCGGAGTGACGGACCAGGTCAAATTCTATACCGGGGACCTCTTCGAAGCCGATTTCCGCGAAGCGTCGGTCGTTTCCCTCTATCTCCTGACGTCGATCAACCTCAAGCTCCGGCCCCGTCTCCTCCGGGAGCTCAAGCCGGGCACACGGGTCGTTTCGCATAATTTCGGAATGGACAACTGGAAGCCCGACGCCTCGTCGGAAGTGGACGTGGACGGCATCCGCCACGACGTCTATCTCTGGGTGATCCCGGTCAATTCCAGCGGGAATTGGTCTTGGACAATGAAGCTCGACGGCAAAACGACCACGGTCAAGTCGACCCTGGTCCAGAAGTACCAATACGCGACGGGCAACGCCGTCATCAACGCGGACACGGTCGAGGTCAAAGACGCCAAAATCCAGGGCGATCTGGTCCGCTTCACTCTCGAAATCCCGGTGGAAGGAAGGCCGGCGACGTTCGCTTTCGAAGGCAAGGTCATCGGGCATTCCATCAACGGGACCATCCGGGCGACCATCGACGGCAAGGTTGAAGCCTGGACCTGGAAAGCCCACCGGAACCCGACCTCGGAAAAAGCGATCGACGAGCCCCCGGTCGAGTATTGATTCGGCGCGGATAAACCGGATTAATCGGTCCGGATTTCGACGATTTCCCCAACCGCCAGGATTTTCTCCCGGAAGGCCCGGGCGTTGGAGATATTCGTCTCCAGGTGAAAGCTGAGAAACGCCGTCTCCCCTTCTTTTTGAAACGTCAGCTCTCCGAGCTTCAACCGGGCGGTCTCGGCCTCCCGCCGCAACTCGTCTACGGAAGCGATCGAAGGAACTTTAAGCCGGTAATGAAAAACCGACCGGTGGGGGATCCGCCGTTCGAGCGAAGGGAAAGCCAGGAGGGTGACGACCAACACGAGGGTATAAACCGCGGCCACGTCAAAGAATCCCGACCCGATGACCAGGCCGAGGCCGGCCACCGCCCAGAGAGACGAGGCCGTCGTCAGGCCGCGGATATGGCCCTGGGCTTGAATGATCGTCCCCGCCCCGATGAATCCCATTCCGGTGATCACCCCGGCGGCGATTCGGAGGGAGTCGGCCGCGCCCGCGGGAGCCGCACCAAGCATGATGTCCGACAAGGCCATCATCATTGTCGAGCCGACGCAGATAAGGATGTTGGTCCGCAGGCCGGCGGGCTTCCGGCTGGATTCCCGCTCCCATCCGACGATTCCGCCCAGGACCACGGCCAGAACAAGCTTCAAGACGATATCGAGCATGGCGGCTCCTTTCTTATCACAGCCACAAGAGGGCGGTTTCGGGGACAGAGGCCCTGTCTGAGAGGCCGATCGCGTCCCGGGCGCAGACGCTGCGGCAAATCCCGCAGCCAAAACATTTCAGCGAATCGATCCGGGCCTTTTCCTTTCGTTTGAACGGGATCAATGCCCCGAACGGGCACAGCTTGAGGCAGGCCCCGCAGCCGTTGCATCGATCCGGATCGACGCCGGCGACGTACTCCGACCTGAACATCACCGGCGTCTTTCGGGTCAGCGTGGTCCGCATCGCCATGCAGCTCGGGAGGGAGCAGTTGCAGATGCCGCCGATGAACGGGGTGATGAACGTCCAGACGGTGTGGCAGAGCCCTTCCTTTTCGTTGTCGCGCATCAAGGCCAGGGCTTTTTCCCTCGAGAGATGCTCCAGGCCGGCGGTTTGCGGGCCGATCAAGTAGGCCGGATCGATCCCCCGGATGATGTCCAGCAATCCCCCGCCCTTCGGCCCGAGGCTGACGCCGTAACAGTAGCGCCGGTCCGGCCCCATGAAGACGTGGCGGCAGATGCAGGACAACCGAACAACCGAGGTCGTCATCTCCAGGATCTTTTCGATATCCTCGATCGGGACGACCTGGCCGAAATGTCGGATCTTTTGCTTTCCGGTAATCGCCTGCCTGATGCCGCGAGTGAAAAACCTGGGAATCCAATCGAGCCGGCGGAGAGTCTTGTCCCCCTTGGCGAGATGATCGGGCGAGGCAAAAAAGCGCTCAATGAATCGCCGGCGCCGAAGGTCGCTCAGAAGATCCTCGGAATAATTCCGGGCCTCCAGGTACCATTTTTTCCCTTCGCCGTGCTGATGGCAGAACTCGCACATTTCGGCTTCATCCTGCCATAGGGCCGGGGGGGTGTCAAACGAGGGCCGGCGACGAAACCGGGAGACCGTTTGGCTCGTTAAGAATGATATAATGAGGCCCAAAACGGAGCGGAACATGAAAAAAACAAGAATAATCATACAGACCCTCGGCGCGGCGGCGCTCCTCGCAGCCATCGCCGGCCCCGGCCTGCGCGCCCAGCAAGCTCCGCTTCTCGAAGACGAACGGAACACGATCGATGTCGTCAAGAAAACCCGCAACTCGGTCGTTTACATCACCAACATCCAGCTCGTCCGGGATCGGTGGTACGGATCCGAGGAAAAAATGCCCCGGGGCGCCGGTTCCGGTTTCGTTTGGGACCGGATGGGACATATCGTTACGAATTTTCACGTGATCGAGGACGGCGTGGAATTTCTGGTGACTCTTTCCAATCAGGAGCAGCGCCAGGCCAAGCTCGTCGGCAAGGATGAGTCCATGGACATCGCCGTCCTCAAGCTCGACGGGAATCTTTCCGATCTCTTCCCCGTCACGCCGGGCACCTCCCGGGATTTGGAGGTCGGGCAGAAAGTCATCGCCATCGGGAATCCGTTCGGCTTCGATTACACCGTGACCAAAGGGATCGTCAGCGCCCTCGGCCGAAAAATCGAGGGCGCCGGCGGCGTCTTGATCCGGAATGTGATTCAAACGGACGCCTCGATCAACCCGGGGAACTCCGGCGGGCCGCTGCTCGATTCCTCCGGCCGGCTCATCGCCATGAACACGATGATCTATAATCCGACCGGGCAAGCCACGTCCATCGGCGTCGGTTTCGCCGTCCCTGTGGACATTATCTCCAAAATCGTCCCCGAAATCATCCGGTACGGCCGGGTCATTCGGCCCGGCCTGGGCGTTTCGTTCGTCTATGACGCCTATGCCCGCCGGGCCGGGGTCGCAGGCGCCGTGATCGAGAAAGTGGACCAAGGCACGCCGGCCTTTGAAGCCGGACTTCGAGGATTGAGCCGGGACCGCTACGGACGCCTCCTCATCAACGACATTATCACGGCCATCGACAAGACCGTTGTCAAATCCCACGACGACCTGTTCACCGCCCTGGAGGGCTATAAAATCGGCGATACCGTGACCCTGACCGTCGAGCGCAACGAGAAGGCGCGCCCGGTCCGATTCAAGCTCGTTCGCGATTGATCGCCGCCCGGACGTCCTCCGGCCGGGTCGAGCCCGACGTTTTTTTTCGTTCGATCGATCCGCCGACGGAAAAGATCGCGGCCGCATCCGCCTCGAAGGCCGGATGGACGATTTTCAGCTCGGCCAGGGTCAACCGGTCGCACGATTTTCCCAGGGTGACGGCCCGGGCGACGACTGCGCCGACGACGCCGTGGGCCTCCCGGAAGGGCAGGCCTTTGGCCGCCAGGTAATCGGCCAGGTCGGTCGCGAGAAGCGAAGCATCGGCTTGAGCCGCCGGGCCGTCGGCCCGTGGCCGGATCAGCTTCAGAGCGGCCGCGAAAACATCGAGGACGCGTTTCGCTTCTTCGACACCCTCGCGAAGCGGCCGCTTGTCCGCCTGGAGGTCCTTGTTATACGTCGAGGGGAGCCCTTTCAGCGTCGTCATGAAGCCGACCAATCGTCCGACGGCTGCCCCGGACGAAGCCCGGACGAGCTCGAAAATGTCGGGATTTTTTTTCTGAGGCATCAAGCTCGAGGATGTGGCCAATCGATCGTCCATCTCGATCAGCCCGAATTCGCGGGTAGCGAAAATAATGAAATCCTCGGCAAAACGGGCCAGGTCCAGGTGAAGCACCGTCAAGGCGTATAAGACATCGAGGACAAACGACCTGTCGGAGACGGCGTCCATCGAGTTGGCCGTCGGCCCGGAAAAGCCAAGATCGGCGGCCAAGGCCTCCCGGTCGAGGGGAACGGTCGACCCGGCCAGCGCCCCCGATCCCAAGGGGCAGAAATCGAGCCGCCGGAGAGTCTCGTTGAGCCGGGATTGAGCCCGTTCGAGAGGGCCGAGAAGCGACAGGATGTAATGAGCGAAAAGAACGTACTGCCCCGGTTGAAGATGGGTATAGCCGGGAACGATCTCCTCGGGATAGGCCGCGGCCAATTCGACGGCCGCGGTCCTGACGCGGGCGACCCCCCCGGAAAGCTTCGGAAGCTCGGCTTTCAGAAACAGCTTCTCGTCAACTGCAACCTGTTCGTTCCGGCTCCGTCCGGTATGAAGCCGGCGGCCGGCGTCGCCCGTTTCCTCGGTCAGGAGCAGTTCCACGGCCGAATGGATGTCCTCGAACCGGTCAAGGCTTTCGCCCTCGGCGATCCGGCGCCGCACCCTCTCGAGGCCGGTCAGAATCGATTCGAGCTCCGCCGCCGTCAGGACCGAAGCCCGGGCCAGGGCCCTGGCATAGGCGGCTGAAGCCGCCGTTTCCGCTTCGGCCAGGAATCGGTCTTCATGGATTGAAGCGTTGAACGCCTCGAACAGCGGGTCCCGGGGACCCGCAAGCCTCCGCGACCAGACGTTCACCGGCCGTTCCTCAGGAAATCGGTGACCTTTTTCCCTTGCTTGGCCGTGATCACGTGATGGGCTTTCAGCCGGATGGCATTGATCGCAATGAAGCCCCGGGAATCCGTCTGGTCGAATCCCCCTTCGATGTCCATGCTCGATAGGCTCCGGTCATAAAGCGAGCTGGGCGAGGTGCGGCCCAGGATCGAGACGTTGCCCTTGTAGAGGGACAACCGGACTGTCCCGTCGATTAGTTCCTGGCTCTTATTGATCGCGGCCATGAGAAAATCCATCTCCGGGGAGAACCAGAAGCCGTTATAGACGTATTCGGCGAATCGGGGGGTGAGCGTGTCCCGCAGCCGCATCACCTCGCGGTCCATCGCCACACCCTCGATGTCCTTGTGGGCCGCCAGAAGGATGGTCAGTCCGGGCGTTTCATACACGCCCCGGCTTTTGATCCCGACGAACCGGTTTTCGACCATGTCCACCCGGCCGATTCCGTTGGCCGCGCCCGCCTCATTCAGGTAGCTGAACAGGGCCAACGAACCGGTGATTGTCAGGCCATGCGTTTCATCGACAACGCCCGCCGGCACGCCGTCCTTGAATTCGACCTGAAGGACGGTGGGACGATCCGGCGCGCGCTCGGGGCTGACCGTCCAGCTGAAGACACGCTCATCGACCGGAGCGGCCGGGTCTTCGAGGACTCCGGACTCGTGGCTGATATGGATCAGGTTGGCGTCCTCGCTGAACGGCTTGCCCCGGGAGGCTTTCACTTCGATCCCGTGCGCCTCGGCGTACGAGAGAAGGTCCGGACGCCCTTCGAAAGCCGAAAGAAACTCCGGATCCTTCCAAGGCGAATAGACGCGAAGCTTCGGGTCCAGGGCCGCGTAGCTCAGCTCAAAGCGGACCTGGTCGTTGCCTTTTCCCGTCGCCCCGTGGGCAACGATATCGGCTTTCGCCGCGTGGGCCGCGGCGACCTGGGCCTTGGCGATCAACGGACGGGCGAGCGAAGTTCCCAGAAGATAGCGGCCTTCGTAAACCGCGTTGGCCTTGACCGCGGCAAAGACATAATCGGCGACAAGCTCTTCCTTGAGGTCGGAGACGACAACGGCGGAAGCCCCCGTGGCCAGGGCTTTGGCCTTGATCGCTTCGAAATCTTCGGCCTGGCCGACGTCGGCGACGTAGGCGATGACCTCGTGGCCTTTTTCCGCCAGCCACTTCAGGATGACGGAGGTATCGAGCCCTCCGGAATAGGCGAGAACGATTTTCGACATATGCAACTCCAGTCTTTAAAACAAACGGACGGTTTCGGTTTCGGCCTTGCGGCCGGGAAAAAGCGGTGAAAGAATATTTATTAGCCCTGGAGCAGGGCTCGGAACTCGCGGGCCAGGGCGGCCCGCCGGGCTTCGGTGTCCACGACGACGAGAACGGTATCGTCACCGGCGACCGTGCCGAGGATGCCCGGCCGGTCGAGCGAGTCGAGAAGGGAGGCAACGCCGCTGGCGTTGCCCGGGTGCGTCTTGATCAGGACGAGATGGGTCGTATCTCTGACATCCGTGACGAAATTGCGGAACATCACGGCCAGGCTCTTCGCCACGGCCGCGGCCGGCGGACGGCCGGACGGTTCGGCCGAGTAGGCGTAATCCCCTCCCTCGATCCGGACCTTGGCCAGCCCCATTTCCCGAAGATCGCGGGAAATCGTCGCCTGGGTCGTCCGGAATCCGCGCTTGCGGAGGGCCAGGGCCAGATCGTCCTGACCGACGGCCGGACGGTTGGTGAGGGCCTCGCGGATCGCCGCTTGCCGGATCATTTTTGTATTTTTATTCATTTATCTTGTATTTTTATACACACTTGTTCTTGCCCTGTCAAGCCCTTTTTGTTTGACAGTCCCGGGGCCGGCGCCTATCATGAGCGCCATGGATGTCGTCCTGGCCTCACAATCCCCGCGCCGCCGGGAAATCCTCGGGCGGATGTTCCGCGAATTCCAGGTGGTTCCCAGCGGCCTGGACGAATCCGTCCTCGACCGGTCCGATCCCGTTGTCTTCGTCCGGGAAGCGGCCGAGCTCAAAGCCCGGGACATCGGAGCCCGCTTCCCTGAAGCCTTGATCGTCGCCGCCGACACGATCGTCTGCCTGGAACGGGAGATCTTCGGCAAGCCGAAAGACAGGGAGGAGGCCGCGGCCATGCTGGCCCGTCTTTCAGGCCGCCGCCATCGGGTCCTGACCGGCGTCGCCCTCTTTCGGGCCACCGACGACCGCCTCATCGTCAGCTACGAGACGACATATGTCACGTTCAAGCCCCTCGGCCGGGAAGAAATAGACGCCTACCTCGACGGGAACGCATACGCCGACAAGGCCGGCAGCTACGCCATCCAAGACGTCGGCGAGACGTTCGTCGAACGGCTCGAGGGCGATTACGATAACGTCGTCGGCTTTCCTTTAAAGCGCTTCAAGAAGATGCTGAAGGAATTCAAGGCCCCGGAAATCGACGTGGAGATTTCCGGAATCGCCTTCCCCAAAAGCTGGCCTGTCGGAAAGGTTAAGGACAAGGACGTCTGGGTTCCGGGAGCGGTGGTCGGGGACAAGGTCCGGGCCCGGATCCTCCGCCGCAAGCCCGCCGCGGCGAAAATCACCAAGATGTTGGAGCCGTCGCCCTGGCGAACGCCGCCCGTCTGTCCCCACTTCGGGCCGTGCGGCGGGTGCGCCTTCCAGAATCTGGAATACGGGAAGCAGGTCGAGCTGAAGTCGGAATACCTTCGCCGCGTTTTAGAGAAGAACGGCCCCCCGGGCTCGATGGCCGCCCTCGAGCCGTTTCTTCCCTCGCCGGTTCTCTTCGGATACCGGAATAAGATGGAGTTCGCCTTTTCCGGCCTCGGCGGCGACCTCCGCCTCGGCCTCCGGGAACGCTCGCTCCCCCTCGGCAAATCGCGCAAGCGGACGGTCGGCCTCCAGACTTGCCCCCTCTTCGGGCCGGCGGCCGACCGGATCCTGCCCTCGGCCGCGGCCTTTGCCGAGGCCGACGGCCGGCCGGGCTTCGACCCGATGTCGAAAAAAGGATTTTTCCGAAACCTCGTCCTCCGGGAGGCGAAAGCGACGGGTGAAGTGATGGTCATCCTCGTCACCCGCAGCGGAGAGCTCCCCGGAGAGCGGGCCTGGGCGGAGCGGATCATGTCCGAAGTCCCTGCAGTCCGGAGCATCTGGCGGGTCGAAAACGACCGGGAAGCCGACTTGGTCGAATACGGCAGGGAAACGCTCTTGGCCGGCGCGGCCGGCATCGAAGAAGAGCTGTCGGGTTTGTCGTTCCGGATCGGCCCGGGCTCGTTTTTTCAGCCAAACCCCCGCGGGGCGGCCGTTTTCTATGAAAAGATCGCCGCCCGGGCGGCCGAGACGGGGGCGAAGAAGGCGGTCGGGCTCTTTTGCGGAGCCGGGGCGATCGAGCTTTATCTGGCCCGGACGGTCGACGAGGTCGTCGGGATCGATTCCGAGACTTCCAACATCCGGAACGCCGAGGATAACGCAGCCCGTAACGGCCTCGGAAACATTGTTTTCATCGCCGGGCTGGTCGAAAAATCGCTCGGACGAGAGGAGATCAAGGGCGCCGACCTCGTCGTCCTCGATCCGCCCCGGGACGGGCTTCGCCCCGACAGCCTTGCCCTCATCCCGGCCCTCGGCGCGCCCAATCTGATCTACATGTCCTGTAATCCGGCCACGTTCGCCCGGGACATCCGGGGGTTGGCCGCCTCCGGCTACCGGCCGGCGCGGATTGTCGGAGCAGACTTCTTCCCCCACACGCCGCTCTTCGAGGTGCTGGGTTTTCTTTCCCGTTGAGAATTACTGCATCAAGGCTTGAGCCGCGTTATACCGTTCCTGGGCCGCGACGACTTTCGGGTCCTGGAGGAACTGGGCGGCATTCCCCGTCATGGCGGTCATCATCTTGCCCATGAGCGCTTCAATCCGGTCCATGAAGGGCTTCAGCTCGGCCGGGGGATTTTCCTGGGTTTTGAATTCGGGAAACTTTTCCCCAATCGCCTTCATTTTCGGGGCGAGCTCGGTCAGCGTCGCCGTCGCGGCGTCCAGGGCCGCGGCTACCTCATCGGCTGAGGTGGCTTTCCCGATCGCCTCCGCAAGCTTCTCGCTCGAGCCGATGAACTTGTCCATCACCGGGCCGACTTCGGCATATTTGCCCAGCGAGGCGTATTGATCGACCGCCGCCGCTTCTTCACCTTTCTTCTTGCAGGCCGTCACGCCGACAACGAGAACAACCGCCAGAACCAGAATCAGGGTTTTGCGCATCGACTCTCCTCCTCCTCGAAATCCGGGCGGGACAAACCCCGTGGGACGGGCTCGTCCGCTCCCGCTATGCCCAGACTATATCTGCGGCCGTTCGCTCAAGTCAAGCGACGTTTTTCACACGGAGAACGAATAAATTATCTTTGGGGAGAAAATCCTCGGTCCGGACGAGCTCGAAACCCGCCCGGCGGGCTTCTTCTTGGATTTTCGATTTGGACGTATATTCGCTCTCGCGCATGCCGGGATCCTTTTTGGCGTCCGGATCAAGGACAGCCACAATGGCCCCGGGCTTGAGCGAGGGGATGAGATTCTTCAAAAGCTCGACGGGCTGGGCAAGATGGTGATAGGTCAAGACCATGATGACCGCGTCCAGGGCGCCATCCGGAAACAGGGGGTCGTTCACCTCGCCCTGGATGACTTCGGTATTGGAGATCTCCGCCCTTTTCAGCCGCTCCCGGAGATAATCGAGGCTGCTCGAATTGATATCCTCGGCATAGACCTTCCCGGCCGGGCCGACCCGGGAGGCCAGGAGGACCGTGTAGCGCCCGCGACCGGCGCCGACTTCTCCGATGACCATTCCCGGCTTGATTCCGAGAGCATCCATCACCCGGTCAGGGGGCTGGCGCTCGTTATCCGCTTTTTCCCAATAATCGGAAAGCCCGGACTGGGTCGAAGCGCCTAACGCGAAAACGGACAGACAAACGGCTAAAGTCAAAAATCGCGCGAACCGGAAAGGCTGATTCATGTAAAATCCTTGGTTGGCGGTAAAAATAACATCATCTTCATCGATTGATCGAGCATGATTTGTGCCATTTGATTTCTCGCGATTCCTGCCCTATTCGACACTTTTTTAAAACACCCGATGCAAATATTCGTTACATCCCGATTAACCCTGGCCCCGAATTTCCGATTTTTTGGTATGATGTCTTGTGGAGAGAGAGGATGCCCCACAAATTCGAAACCGCCCGGTTCAAACGGCTGATGTCCGCCGAACGCCGCGAAGAACTTCCCCCCGGTTCCATCCTTGAACGGATCGGACTGCGGTCCGGACAGACGTTCGTCGACATCGGCGCCGGCCCCGGATTCTTCGCCCTTCCGGCCGCCGCGATCGTCGGCCCCAAGGGTCGGGTGTTCGGTTTGGATGTCGCCCAAATCATGGTCGATGAGCTCCGGAAAAACGCCGCCCGTAAAAAGGCGTCTAACGTCGAGACCGGGCTGATTCCTGAAGCGGGGGCCAAGCTTCCAAACGGAGCGGATTTCTATTTCCTGGCCAATGTCTTCCATGAAGTCGACGACCGGGGAGCGTACCTTCGCAACTTGAGGAAGCACATGACCGGCCGGTCCCGCCTCGTCATCATCGATTACCTGAGAAAGAAAACAAAGCACGGACCGCCGCTCCGCGACAGGGTTCCGCTCCAAACCCTCCGGACGTTTCTGGCCGAGGCCGGTTTCGTTGTTGAACGGGTTTTCCGCCCGAATGAAATGGAATATGCCCTCATCGCCCGCCGCTCGTCCCGAGGATGCCGATGACGCCGTCGAAAATCCGTTGGGGGATCCTGAGCACCGGGAAGATCGCCCATTCCTTCGTTCAGGGACTCCGGCACCTCCCCGACGCCGAGGTCGCGGCCGTCGGCTCGCGGACAAAGGAAGCCGCGACCCGATTTGCCGATTGCTTCGAGATTCCCCGGCGCCACGGGAGCTACGCCGCTCTCGTCGAGGATCCCGATATCGACGTTATTTACGTCGCCACCCCGCACAACCTTCACGCCGAAAACACGCTCCTGTGCCTCGAGGCGGGCAAAGCGGTGCTCTGCGAAAAACCCTTCGCGATCAATGCCGCCCAGGCCGAGCGGATGATATCCTCCGCCCGGGCTAAAAACATCTTTTTAATGGAAGCGATGTGGACGCGGTTCCTGCCCGCGGCCATCGAGCTCAAGCGTCTCGTCGCCGAAGGGGCCGTCGGCGAGCCGCGGATGATGGAAGCGAGCTTCGGGTTCCCCGCGCCCTTCAACCCGGCCGGACGCCTGTTCAATCCCGAGCTGGGCGGCGGCGCCCTCCTCGACCTCGGCATCTACCCTCTCTCAATGGCCTATTTCCTTTTCGGGAAGCCCTGCCGGATGGCCGGAATGGCCGACCTCGGAAAAACGGGCGTCGATGAGCGGGCTGGAATCGTCCTGGGGTTCCCGCGCGGCCAAATCGCCGTCCTTCATTTTTCGCTCGTGGCCGATTTGCCGTCCGATCTGACGGTCATGGGCTCGAAGGGACGGATTCGGGCCCACGCCCCGATTTTCCGGCCGGAAAGACTGACCGTGACCAAGCCCGTTCTCCCCAGGGCCGGCGGCGGCCGGGCCGCATCCCTGGCCCGGCGAATCGCAACCCATCCCCTGGGGGCATGGCTGAAAAAGCGTCTGCCCGTCGAAACCGGCCGGACGATCCGACTCCCCTGCGCCGGTAACGGGTACAACTACGAGGCCGCCGAAGTCATGCGGGCCCTCCGGGAAGGCCGGACCGAAAGCCCCCGGATGCCGTTGGATGAATCGCTCGACATCATGCGGACGATGGACGCGATCCGGGCCCTCTGGGGGTTGCGATATCCCGGGGAAATCGAAAGCTCCGTGAAAGGGATTGACAACCCCCGCGGCCTTCCCTAATTTAGAAGAACCTGAATCGAGGGACACAACGTGAAACAAGAGCTCCTCCGGAATCTCCCCTCCATTGACTCGCTTCTCAGCCGGACCGATACGGCGGCGCTCGTCGGCCGCTTCGGCCGCGAGCCGGTTCTCGCCGCCCTTCGAGGCGCGCTCGACCGGGCCCGGGCCTCGATTCTCGCCGAGAAAACGGCGGAAACCGCCCCCGAGGCGATTGCCGCCGCGGCCGCGGCTCTCCTGGAGGAAAAGTTCGCCCCATCGCTCCGCCGGGCGATCAACGCCACGGGAATTCTGATGCATTCCGGACTCGGACGGGCGGTCCTATCCGAGGACGCCCGGACCGCGCTTAGCGAGGCCGCCCGAGGCTACTGCACCCTTGCCCTGGACATCGATTCCGGGCGCAGGGGCAGCCGCGACGAGCACGTCGCCGGCTTGCTCCGCGAGCTGACCGGAGCCGAGGCGGCAACGATCTGCAACAACAACTCGGCCGCGACCATCCTCGTTCTCAATACGCTTGCCCGGGGCAAGGAAGTCATTCTGTCACGCGGGCAGATGGTCGAGATCGGGGGGTCGTTCCGCATGCCCGAGGTCATGGCCATGAGCGGGGCGATCCTCCGCGAAATCGGGACCACCAATAAAACCCACCTTCGGGATTACGCCGGAGCGATCGGGCCGGAAACCGGGGCCATTCTCCGGGTCCATCACAGCAACTACCGGATCCTTGGTTTTCATTCCGAGCCGTCGATCGAGGAATTGACCGCCCTCGGCCGGGAGCGGGGCATCCCGGTCATCGACGACCTGGGAAGCGGGGCCCTGGTCGACATCAAACCCTTCGGCCTCGAAACCGAGCCGATGGTCCGAGCGAGCATCGCCGCCGGGGCCGATGTCGCCTGCTTCAGCGGCGACAAGCTGATCGGCGGCCCCCAGTCGGGGCTCATCGTCGGCAAGGCCGATTGGATCGCTCGAATCAAAAAGAATCCCCTGGCCCGCGCTTTCCGCTGCGGCAAGCTGACGCTCGCGGCGATGGAAGCGACCTTGAAGCTGTTTCTCTCGCCCGAAACCCTCACCCTGCGACATCCGATCTACCGGATGCTGTCGATTCCGCCGGCCGAGCTCGAGCGCCGGGCCAACCGGATGGCCAAAGCCCTGGCCAAGGCCCTGCCGCCGCCGGAATTCGAATTCGCGGTCGTCGACGGCGGCTCCCAGGTCGGAAGCGGAGCCGTCCCCGTGGAGACGATCCCGACCAAGCTCCTCGCTCTCCGGGCCCGCTCAAAGAACGCGGACGAAATCGGCCTGAAGCTCCGCCGCCGCCGGCCGGCCGTCTTCACCCGGATCCAGGACGGGGCAGTCCTGTTCGACTTGCGGACGATCGCCCCCGAGGAAGACGCCGAAGTCCTCGACGCCATCAGCAGAGGGGTCAGGTCTTAAATTTGTAATTTTTTTCAAGACCTGACCCCTAACGGGATGAAATGGGGTCAGGTCTTGAGTTTTTTTCAAAATTTAAGACCTGACCCCTTTGCTTTGTTATAATCCGAGTATGACCGAGGTAGAAAAACCGCATCTGATCATCGGCACGGCCGGCCACATCGACCACGGCAAAAGCGCCTTGGTCCGAGCCCTGACCGGGATCGATCCCGACACCCTCCCCGAAGAGAAAGAGCGGGGCATGACGATTGAGCTCGGGTTCGTCTTCTTCGACGCGCCCGGTTCAGAGCGCCAGATCGTCTTCATCGATGTCCCCGGCCACGAAAAGTTCGTCAAGACGATGGTCGCCGGCGCGTCCAATGTCGATGCGGTCCTCTTCGTCATCGCCGCCGACGAGGGCATCTCCGTCCAGACTCGGGAGCATTTCGACATCCTTCGTCTGCTTTCGGCCCGGGAGGGCATCATCGCCCTGACCAAATCCGACCTGGTCGACGCGGCCCGGATCGAGGAGCTTGCGCGGGACGTCCGTCATTTTGTCAAGGGAACGTTCCTCGAAACGGCCCCGATCATGCCCGTCTCCGCCCTGAAAGGAGACGGCCTGCCGGCGCTAATCGATGCACTCCAGGCGATTGGATCGCGCGTCCGCGTTCGGGAGGATTGCGGCTATTTCCGGATGCCCCTGGACCGGGTCTTCATCCGTCAGGGATTCGGAACGGTCGTCGCCGGGACGGTCCTTTCGGGCCGGGTCAAGACCGGCGACGTCGTCGAAGTCCTTCCGGAAAAGCTCGAAACGCGCGTCCGGGGCGTCCAAGTCCATCACTCCAAGCGCGAATCCTCGAGCCTCGGCCGGCGGACGGCCGTCAACCTCCAGGATCTGGACAAGGATGTTCTCCGCCGCGGCCAATGCCTGGCCGTTCCCGGATTCCTCCAGCCGACGACCCGGATTGACGCCCGCCTCGAGCTTCTCCCCGACGCGCCCAAGGAGCTCAAGACGCGCGACCGGGTTCGTTTCCACATCGGGACGGACGAAGTCATCGCCCGGGTCGTCCTCCTGGAAAAGGAAAAGCTCGCCCCCGGCGGATCGATGCTGGCCCAGTTCGTCCTCGAATCCCCGACAATCGCCCTTTATCAGGACCGGTACATCATCCGGACGTTCTCGCCGGTCAACACGATCGGCGGCGGCGAAGTCCTCGACACCGCTCCGGCCCGCCACAAGCGGTTCGATGAAACCGCCCTGGCCGGGATCCGGAGGTTCGAGGGAACGCTGGATGAAGCCGTTTACCAATACGCCGTCAACGCCGGAGCCCGGCCGGTCTCAGCCGCCGAAATAACCCTCCGGCTCGGAAGGCCGCTCGAGCGGATACAAGAAACACTCGGTCGGATGGCCTCGGCCGGCGGATTACGCAAAATCGCCGAGGCCAAGGGGGATCGGTTCCTGACCGCCGGGATGTTCGCCGGGCTTGCAGAAAAAGCGGCCCAAGCCGCCGTCAAATTCTTCGCCGCCAATCCCCAGAAACCGGCCATGACCCCGGCCGAGTTCCAAGCCGCCCTACCGACTGAGGCCGGCGATGCCGCCGCCCGGGCGGTCGCCGATGAGCTTGTCCGGACCAACCGGCTCGCGCGGATCGCGGGCGGAATCTCCCTTCCCGGCCACGAGGCGCGGTTTGCCGACCGCGATCAGGCCCAAGCCGACAAGGTCGAGACGGCTTACCGAAGGGCGGGATTCGAGCCGCCGCTCGAAGATGATGTCTGCCGCGGCTTGAACATCCCCTTGAGTTCGTTCCGCAAGATCATGGGCGCGCTGATCCAGCAGGGCAAGCTCGTCCGCCTGGATCCCAAGGTCACAATGCACCGGGAGGCATTCGACAGGGCCCGGACCTCGGTCCTTCAATACCTCGGAATTAAGAAATCCATCACCATCGCCGAGGCCAAGGACATCCTGAAAGTGTCCCGGAAATACGCCTGCGCTCTCCTGGAGCACCTGGATAAAACGCAAGTCACCCGGCGGGACGGCGATGCCCACAGATTGAAATAAGCCCATTATTCATTTTAATTCTGAAGATATTCCTCTTGATAATAAGAATTATCTTTTAAGCCATCTCGACTCTTATCGTGTGGATAAATTTAGAATAGGCAAGTCAACGGTTACAAACAGACCATAGCGCCATATTCGTTCTCTCAGTTCCGACATGATTTTATTCGTGGTAGGATCCTGAATGACGCGTGAGAGTTCAGGCCCCAATCGAGCTCCTAATCCGAGCGCTAAAGGAGTCTTCGGGATCCCAACGAAGTAGAATACTCCAGGTGAAAATATATTCCTCAAATCAAAATCAGGAGTATCGCTTTCAATATCAGAAAACTTTCGGGCTACGATCGCACCGGGATCGATAATCGAGAAAAAGAGTGTTTTTGAGCATTTTTCTTTTAATTGTCCCCAACTGATGGCAATTCCGATAGGGGCGGAGACGGCGGGAACGAAACGGACAGCGTCGGAGGTCGTTTTTTTCTCGACCATACCGACGATTTCCCGCCTGAATTGCTCCCCCGTGCTAATTTCCGCAGATAGTCCGACAAAGGCGTTTATCGAAATATTGTGAGCGGAATTGCGTTTGATTGAATAACTACCTGGAGGAAGGGCGACGCTTTCGATCACTTTCTGCATTTCCTTCTCATCGGCAGCGCCGAGAGTCGCAGCGATAAAGGAGCCGTATTTAAAGATCATCTGGCTTGTCTTTGAACGAAACTCCTCAAGTTTTATATCATCCATACCGATGGTGTTCTCTTCTAGGACACTAAAGGCCAGATTAAAGGCGTTGCCTAAGTCAAGGAAGATGTGGTCATAATTTTTCTGGCTCACATCCATATAGATGTCTTTTATGATGACGAGAGATTGCGCTAAATATTGGAAATGGGCTTCAATCTTCTTGAAATTGTCATCGTCACCAATAAGAACTCGCGCCATATTAAAGCCCGATTTGAACGTCGAAACAACCTCATCGGCATAGAGAAGGTATAATGAAGAATCGGGTGTTCCTTTGTCGCTTTTAATTTCAGATATTTTCTTTTTCAAATTGTCGATGGCGCAGAAGGTAGTTTTAATCTCTCCCAAAGCATTTCTCGCGGTCTTTATATTTTTGGTGCTGTCAAGAAGGACGTGAGTAATTGAATTTGCGGGTGAGAATCGAGGATCGTTCTTAATTTTCTCATACAGAAGTCCGAAGTAGAGACACGAAATCTTGCTTCCGCTTTCACCATGAAGCCCGAGAATGCTCTCCATTTCCTGCGCTGAAATCCAATAGGACTTCTTGCTATCATTCGAACGCAAAGATTGAGAGACGATTTGAATCAGACGAAGAACACATTTGATAGTGACTGTTTTCTCATTGCTAAATATTTCATCCATCCTTGCCAAATCGATGTTTTCATAAATTTCGACCGCTGATTTTTCCTGCTCCAATCCATGGACAATATCAGTCAGAAGTCGAAGTGCTCGAGTATATCGGACAATTTCACCCTCAAAATCTTCTCTGGTCATATTATGATTAGGTAGACAATCCTTTAAAGTCGCATACAAATAGTTTTTTGTTTCCGGCCTTTCCAGCAGAATAGGGACTTGGTCCCAGATACCGTTAAGATCGTCATAAAATGCCTCTTTTAAGATATTGGTGAAGCTGGAGAACTGGCCGATGGCATCAGCGATAGAGGAAAGCACGTCGGCTGTGCGAGGCAGGAGTGTTTTGAGAAGGATATTTGTTTTTACATCATCGGCAAAACTGTCAAAAAAGGCCATGGACAGTTCTTCCTTGACTCTCTCAACAAGATAACGAGCCAGCCCGCCGATGATTTTCTCGATTTCGATTCCCTGGAGACTACTATTCACGGCTGCATCTGAAAACGGAATTACATTTTTATTACTATCTGGTAGTTCAGCTTTTAGAAAAAACGGAAAGCCGTTAATAAATTGATTAAACGCTACCTGGCTGCTAATGACGATGAACGGATTGTCTTTGAAGTGTTTTTGGGAATCATACACCGTAGCGTCCTTATCGCAATATGCGCGGACAAGAGAAAGCCGTTCATCTTCATTCAATAGAAGAAGTACGCTTGTTTTATCGGTAATAATTGAAGCCTTTTCCTTATAATTAAAGGAATCCTGGTAAGCATACTGTCCCAAGAGAACATCCGAAAAGACTAAACAAAGACAAACCAATACGACTCTTTTCATTATTCCCCTCCCTTTAGGCTCATTTACTATTCCGAAGAATATTTGGACCATTAAGAAATTTATTTTGGTCTCGGATACTTATTGTGAAGATGTACTCCCCCCTCATAGTGAGACACAAAAACCAGAATGAGCTTTATCCCCCCCTTTCCCGATCAGACAATTCCGCGGGAATTACATCTATTATCTATCACAAAACGAATTTATTTTCATTATGGGCGATTTGAATAATAATTAGAGGCTGACGATCTTCAATCCCTTGAAGTATTTCGAATAAAATCCCCGGTCCCGAGTCAGCAGGGCATCGGCCTGAACCAGGCCATGAGCGCCGATTAAAAAATCCGAGATGACGCGCGACCGGCCCGGCAAAGGATTTCGGCATTTAGGGCAGATCGCCTGATCAGGGCGATCGCGATATTTCTTCCAGAGCCGTCCGGCGATCCAGAGGGACTTTGGCTCCAAATAAGAGACCTTAATGCCGGATTCTTCGAGAAAGGCCTGCAGGTCGTCGGCGGAGGAGAACCGGGCTCCCATCTCGGCAACAACGATTTCGCAGACGACAAGACGACCGGCCGCGTTCCGATCATCCAGGAGGGATTTTGAGGATGCGGAAAAAGCGGATCCCGCCACCAAGACATCGAGCAGAATGTTGGTATCGACCGCGGTAATCAACGGCCGCGCATCTCCTCAATCAGCTCGTCGACCGTTTGGCCGGACGGATTTTTGAGAAAGCCGACCCATTTATCGAACGGAGATTTGAGGACAGCTTTCTTGATCCGGAATTCGCCGTCGACTTCCACAAAATAAACGGCTTCACCCTCGGAAACGCCCAGGCGATCCCGTACTTTTTTAGGTATTGTGATTTGCCCTTTGGAGGTGATTTTAGCGGAATACATTGCCTGATTCCTTACTTTTAATATAAGGATTCCTTACCGCAATGTCAAGGAAATCAGAAAAGCCTTACCAGCCAGCGGTGAAGCGCAAGAAGCGGGGCGAATCGTTCGAAGGCGTAATCGACGAATGCGGCCGAATAAAAATTCTCCGGGATCTTCGTTTCGATCCCGCCATAGAGGCCCTTGTGCTTGAGGAGCTCGGCATTCGGATGATCCGGATCGAAGCCCGCCGGGACACGCTTGTAATGCGTCCCTCCGACCGTATATCCCGGCAAAGCCCGGATCGCGGCCGTGATCTTCCGGATCTCCGCCCCCCGTTTTGGATCGACCAAGTCCCGGCGGAATTTCCCGAGCAGAGTGTCCGGGATCATGTACATCCCCCCGCTGAACATCAGGTCGGGGGGCTCGAGCTGAAAATAAAATCCGGCGGATTCCATCTTCGGACGGGCCGCGTCCCAAAAAAAGATGCCTAGGTTCGTTTTGTATGGAGTGGGGTCGAGCGAAAACCGCGTATCCCGGTTGAGACGGAAGATGGATTTATTGACCTTGGGGACGGCGACGATTTTCGGGGCGATGGCCTTCAACCGCGGCCCCATCGCCTCGACAAAAAGCTTCGCCGGGTCCATCACCTCGTTTTCGTACGTCTCGCGGTTTTTCTCGAACCACTCGCGATTGTTGTTCTTTTTCAGGCCGCTGAAAAAGCGGACGGTGTCCTTGGAAAACCCGGAAAAAACTGCTTCACTCATAGGGACTCCCCCGTTCCGTCCGCCTCTCAACGGGCGGGCGAGTGAACGGCGCGTTTACCCGATGATGGCCAGGCTGAAGGCCATGACGAAGATGGCCACGGTCTCGCACAGCCCGACGACGATCAGGTCCTGGGCGAAGCCTTTGCCCGTCTCGGAGAAGGCGTCGCAGCTTGAGGCCGAACACATTCCCTGGGCCACCGCCGAATAACCGATCGCCGCGCCGGAGAGGACGCCGATCCCCAGCTTGAACAGGCCGTCGATCGACGAGGCCTTCAGGGTGTTCATGACGATGAACCCGTAAATCGTCTGGGTCAGGGGCGCGCCGGCGAAAACGACGAGAAGAAAGGACGCGGGTTTGTTGGCCAGATAGCTACGCTTCCATGCCCCGATGGCCGCCTGGCCGGCGATCCCGGCTCCGATGCCGGACCCGATGGCCGACAGCCCTAGTACCGCCGCGACTCCGATGTAACCGATGAGATCCATCTCCGTCTCCTTTTTTACCGCCCGGACTTGACCGTGACCCGGAAGGGGTCGTATTTGATTCCCGACCATTCCATGCCGAGGTGATTCGAAAATTCGAGCATGTTGAGCCGGATCCCGTGGACGACGACAGACAACACGCTGAGAACGATATTGAGGGTGTGGCCGAACGTCAGCAGAAGCACGCCGACGACGGCCATGAGGACCGGCTTGATCATTCCCCCACCCATGTCGTTGATGACCGAACCGAGCGACGAGCCGGCCAGACCGACGGCCCAGAGCCGGATATACGACACGATGTCGGCAAACACCCCGACCGTTCCCAGAAATATGGGGATGAAGTTCTGAAGCCCGCCGAGGAACGATTTGAAGATGTTCCCGTTATAGGATCCGAACAAGAGGTTGGCCGCGAATCCGCCGACCACCAGCCAGACGGCATACGGCGGGACCGGGAACCGCTGGGCGTCCACGACCAGGTTAAGGACGAAAAAGAGCATCCCGACAATCATCGCCAGCGATCCCGCGTGGGAGAGGAACTGGAGGTTGGGGAAGAGGCGCCGGATATTCTTGAATCGGGCCAACGAGAGCTGGACGACGCCGATGAGAAAACAGAAGACCTGGATGTTGGACCCGGCCTCGGGATTGGCGTTGGAGATCGCTTTGATCGTGATCGTCTGGAGGAACGGGGGGAGCGAGGCGTAGGGAATCGCAAACCAGCTCCCCGTAACCGCGCCCCAGACGACCAGGGCGCCGGAGAGCAAGAAGAGGAGCCGGACGCCGTCGGGAACGGCCTGGCCCTTGCGCTTGGACTTGAAGGCGAGGAACAGCGCTCCGCCGAGCATCAGGAGACCGTATCCCCCATCGCCGAAAATCATGGCAAAAAACAGGGCGAAAAAGACCAGAAACCAGAAGGAGATCTCGAACTCGTGATAGCCGGGGACGGTCCCCAGGAATTCAAAGACCGGCTCGATCATCCGGACAAAGCGGTTATTCACTACTTTGGTCGGGACGAAGTCTTCGCCCGAGGGATCGTCGGCGGCGAAAGCCCAGCCCCGATTTTTGGCCAAGTCGGCGAGCGCCTCCATGTCCGCGACCGGGACGAAACCTTTGACATGGCAGACCTGGCCCTCTCGGGTGAACGATCCCTGAACATTCTCGAAACGGAGGTCTTGTTCGATGACCGCGAGGGCGTTTCGCAGCGAGGCCGTATCCTTGGCCGCTTCGGCCTGCCGCTTCTTGATGGCCGCGATTTCCCGATCTCCGGCCGCGATCTTTTCCCGCATGGTCCACGTAGGGATGTGCGGCGGGGCGAATTCGACAAACGCCCTGGGCATGTCGGGGACCGGACCGGACCGGCTGACGGCCGCTACATAGACGCGGCGCTTGCGCCGGGCCAGGATGATGATTTCGACGTTCCCCGGCACCGAGGCGAGTTCCTTCTCTTCTGTCTCGAACAGCCGGACGTCCACACCCCTGGCCCAGAGGGCCTGGAGCGCCGCCGGGTCGAAATCGCCCCAAACGGCGGTCCGGTCGATGTCCCGCTGGAGCGAGGCGGCTTCGTCTTGGAGCGACTTGATTCGGTCTTCGCCGCCCAGGATCTCCTGGGCCAGGGCGAGGGCTTGCTCGGTCGAGAGGCGGGCGGCCGGCGGCTTTTTCACCGGCGGGACGATGTTAAGTGCGGCCAAGATCCCGTCCCGGGTTCGGGCCAGCCGGTCGCATTCGACGCCGGAGGGACGGGCGGTTTCGAGATGGACAACCCCAAGGCCGCGCAGCTCGCCGAGAGCCTGGGCTTTCTCCTTTTCGAGGAGAACGAGCCAGACCTTCTTCATCGGCGCGATCATGCGGCTGTCCTTGCAACGACTTTGCGCTGGGCGATCTTGCCCCGGACGACTTGGGCGATCTGCTGGTCGCCCAGCGAGATCCGGATTTTCCGGATATGTTCCTGCGTTTCGGGAATTTTCACTTTTTCAAAGAGGTTGACCCGCTGTGATGTCGTCCGGAGCTCGTCGGAGAGCCGGACGATCTGTTCGCCCAGGGTGCGATCTTCGAGGTCGAGGGACAACAGCTGCTTAAGCCGCTCGATCGCCGCATCCACCCAGAGCGGCGTGGTGAACAAGTCGTATTCGGCGACTGAGAAATCGGCCCCTTCGAACACCGGGATGTCCACGCCGGCGATGTTGCCCCGGCTCGTGCGGACGGCGGCGACCGAAAGAAACGGCTTCCCATCGGAATCGGCCAAAGCCGACGCTTCGCCGTACACCGCGATCCAGGCCCGGAATTCCTTGTCCGACGCCTCGCGGCGTGATCGGAGCTCGCGGCGACGGGCTTCGACTTCCCGGATCTCCATTTGCAGCTGCTGCTTTTTCATCTGAAGGGTGGGCAGGTAGCGCAGGAAGGTTTTCAGCGCGTCCCGCTGCTTCTTCAGCTCGTTCTTCGTCAGCTTGATCTTGGCCATACCGTTTGCCTAGGCGATTTTCTCCGGCCAGTATTTTTGAATGAGCTCGGACCGGAGGCCGGTCTCCTGCGGTTCGAAGCAGTCGGCCAGGATCCGCCAGCCTTTATCCAGGGCCCCTTCCAGCGGGATATTGACCGAAAGGTCCATCATCTCCCGCTCGAACATCTCACCGTAGCGGAGGAGCTTTCTGTCCCAGGGGGTCATGAGAAAGCCCATGGCCCTTTTCTCCAGCGTCTCCTTGAACGAGGCGTAGAGCTTGATCATCCCGTCCATGATCGGCCGGTGGTCGGGCCGGGTTTTGGCGTTGACCAGCTGTTTCAGCCGGGAGAGCGAGCCGAAGGGCTCGATCCGGCCGCCTTTAAGATAGAACTGCCCCTCGGTGATGTATCCGGTATTGTCGGGGACCGGATGGGTGACGTCGTCGCCCGGCATCGTCGTGGCCGCCAGGATCGTGATCGAGCCGGCATCGGAAAAGTCGACGGCCTTCTCATAGCGGGCGGCCAGCTGGGAGTACAGGTCGCCGGGGTAGCCGCGGTTGGACGGGACCTTTTCCTGGGTGATGGCGATTTCTTTCATCGCGTCGGCAAAGTTGGTCATGTCGGTCAAGAGGACGAGGACGTTCTTGCCCCGGAGAGCGAAGCGCTCGGCCACGGCCAGGGCCAGGTCCGGGACCATCAGGCATTCGACGACCGGATCGGCCGCGGTGTGGACGAACAAGATGGATTTGGACAAGGCCCCGCCCTGTTCGAGCGAGTCGCGGAAGAAAAGGTAATCGTCGAAGGTCAGGCCCATCCCGCCGAGAATGATGACGTCGACCTCGGCCTGCATGGCGATCCGGGCGAGGAGGGGATTGTACGGCTCGCCCGAAACGGTAAACAGCGGCAGTTTCTGGCTTTTGACCAGAGTGTTGAACAGGTCGATCATCGGGATGCCCGTCCGGATCATCTCCCGGGGGATGATCCGCTTGCTCGGATTGACCGAAGGGCCGGCGATGTCGATCAGGTTTTCGGACAGGCGGGGCCCGTCGTCCCGGGGCTCGCCCGCCCCGTCGAAGATCCGGCCCAGAAGGTTGTCCGAGAAGCTGACCCGCATCGGGTGACCGAGAAAATGAAGCTCATCCCCGGTCGAAATGCCGCGGCCGCCCTGGAAAACCTGGAGCGAGACCAGGTCCTTGTCGAGGCGGATGACCTCGGCCAGGGAAGCGCCGAACCGGGTGGCGATCGAGGCCAGCTCGCCGTACCGGACGCCCTCGGCCCGGACGGTAATGACGTTGCCGGTGATGGATTCGATCCGCGAATAGACTTTCTTCATGACTGCTCCAAAGCTTCGATCGTGCGGATCCCCTTGTCGTCGTTGCCGGACCGGCGTTCTGCAAGGAGCGTCCGGATTTCGGCGG
>Ga0105099_10000346_pt1 | contig 31912 bp, 34 predicted proteins | sample PPLLak3cmMay2015_2_FD_79138 | JGI IMG/M metagenome (GOLD analysis project Ga0105099, IMG submission 79138) | Freshwater sediment microbial communities from Prairie Pothole Lake near Jamestown, North Dakota, USA - PPLs Lake P8 Core (1) Depth... | ecosystem: Environmental > Aquatic > Freshwater >... | reverse complement strand
CCAGGCGAGTTGGCGTGAGGAATATTCTGATTAGCGGTGTACTCAGACAGATAATCAAGATGCCCGTAGAAACGAGCGGCTGTGGCGGCACTGATGCAACAGATACATAAAAATTTATAAGTCCATCCGTCTTTTGAGATGCCATGAGAATCGAGAAGAAAGTATGGCCTGAGTATTTTCAGAAGATAATTGAAGGCGTCAAGAACTATGAACTGCGTCTTGCAGATTTTGAATGCAGACCAGGAGATATTCTTGTGCTAAAAGAGTGGGACCCGAAGACAAAAGGTTTTACAGGACGAGTTCTAGAAAAGACCGTGACATATGTAGGTAAGACTAAAGGACAGAAGTTCTGGCCAAAAGAGGATGTTGAAAAGTACGGTTTCCAGATAATTTCGTTTAAGTGATTTTATTCCAACACGCTCAGCTTAAAGATAATACGACAAGAAAGGTTTATAAACTAATAAACCAGAATATTCTGTCATGACCTGGAAATTTGAGCCTCTGCAGAAAGTCGAACCTAAACTTAAGAGTCCAGTACTTATAGTTGGCCTGCCAGGCATTGCAAATGTGGGTAAGATAGCTGCAGATTTCATAATCGACGAAATCAAAGCAAAGAAACTCTACAACTTATTCTCTTATGACCTTCCTAATTCAGTATTTGTCAATGACAGAAGCCTTGTAGAGCTGCCGACGATAGAGATGTATTTCAAGACAGGCAAAGGCAGTGACCTTCTGATACTTACAGGTGATGTGCAGCCTGCTGATGAGCATAGCTCTTATGAATTATGCGAGCAGGTGCTTGATGTCGCAAAGAAGTTCGGTGTCAAGCTCATAATAACCCTTGGCGGAATAGGCTTGGCAGAAGTCCCTAAGAAAGCACAGGTGTTCTGCACAGGAAACTCTAAAGCGATCATGAAAGATTTCAGCAAAGGCCATAGCATAAACCATCAGCTGTATGGCATTGTCGGCCCTATAATCGGAGTGAGCGGCCTCATGATAGGGCTTGCAGGGAGGAGGAAGATGCCTGCGATATGCCTATTGGCAGAGACCCTCGGCCACCCGGCGTTCCTCGGCATAAAAGCTGCAAGAGAAATCGTCAAAGTCCTAAACAAGAAGTTCTCTCTAAAGATAAACATCAATGCTCTTGACAAGGAGATCGAAGAGATAGAGTGCGAGATGAAAAAGACCACTGAGAACACAAAAATCTCTAAGAAATCCTCTCTCAAGAAGATGCAGAGCATGATGCACAAGGATACGAGTTATATCGGATAACCACGCGCCCCTTCTAAACAATAAAGCATTATATCAAGAAATATTTATATATGAATAACAACATCGTCAGGCAGATATGCAAAAAAGGGCGATAACTCTTCTCTTCTGTATACTGCTTCTGGCAGTTCCATTAGTCGAGGCGACAAAACCGCTCAGTGACATGATGCGCGAATATACTATCCGAAATTATTACTATGATGAAGATAGTTTTGGCGTAGATGACCCTGATTATGACGGACCTGCTCTGCACAAGTCAGCCAATCAATACGTCGAGATAAACGTTTTCAACATAATTCTGACTCCTAAGAAGTTTGCAACACTACAAATTGCGCTCCACACAGATGAGTATGAGGCAATCGGTGAACTCAGCGAAGGAGATTATTATGTAACTCGTGATGGTATAAAAATTACAGTTGATCACATCGAAGAAGGGAAAATCAATTTCACTCTAAGAAAGGTTTCGAAGGAACAACACACAATACTTTGTCCACAGTGCATAAGGGTTGAATCGTTGCGGGAGGATGATGGATTACGGGCAATAAATGTCAATCAGGAATGTGGATGGGCAGTCAAAGGCAATGATTATTGGGTCAGCCTGTATGATTTAGACCGAAAGACTGCAGAAGCAAAACTTAAGATAAATGGTGAGATACTTCCAATACTCCAACCTGACCAAGTTTACGTGCTTCGTGATGGTATAGGAGTACAATTTTTCTCTTCCGCATACCATGATTGGGGAGGAAGTGACACTTATGGATATGCCATATTCGGTTTTGTAGATACAAAAGATATCCCAAATAGATTTATCTGCCCGAACTGCACAAGTTTTGTTTACCTAAAAGAGGAACAGAAGCAAGATATAAGGATCAAGAACAAAGTATATCCATTACAGTTAAGTAATAAGGACAATGCGTTAATCCTAAAATACAATGGAGATACTATAAAACTCGAAGAGAACAAGCAGACAAAGGTCAATGATAATTTTGCGGTCGTGCTACTTAAAATCGAGACAGGATATAGAAGCACACAGTATCAGATAGGAGTTATAACTGAAGAAGGCAAAGAGACTCGGGTATCTTGCAAGGATATGAATGATAAGGGATTCGACTTTAAAAAGAAAGGCAGCATCAGGCTGTACATAGGGTCTAATGATAATGAGTTTGAAAAGGAAGATACCTGCATTGATGACAAGACTCTTGTAGAATATGCGTGTGAAAGGATACCTGGCAAGGAACTAGACCAGGATAAAGGCATAGGATTCACAGGTAAGATCACATATGCAAGATGCGCCTGCAACAAAGGAGCATGCAAGGACGAGCCGACCTGCACAGGGACTGCTTGTGTCGAGAAAGAGAAAAAACAGGAAGTGAAGCCGCAAGAAGATAGACCGGTGCTAAAACCTGCCAAGAAAGACGCGATGAAACCTGTCGAAGAGAATAAATCTATAGTAAAAGAGATGCCAAAACAAGACGAGACGGCAGCAGTGGCTGAAAACAGAGAAGAGATTGCACAAGAGACAGCAGAAGAACCGACCGCTAAACAAGGAGTATTCGGCAGGATGATTGGTTTCTTCAAGAATCTTTTCAGTTAATGGCAGATAGCTGCACAAACGGTTTCTAGACAAACATACAGATATAAAACCGAAAAGCTTAAATATTCGTGTTACAAATTGTTATATTAAGTTACTTTTTGTTACAAAACCAACAAAGCATAGAGTCCTGACAAAGTATATGATGAGTACAAAACAGGTGCCAGTGTGGGAGTAGTACGCATAGATGACGGCCTTGAAAAGGAGATCGAAGAGCTCATAGCTAGGTCTGAGAATAAGTTCAAGTATCCTTCTAAGACAGCATTTCTCAACATAATCATAAATGATAACCTATCCAAGTTATCAAAGTCAAAAAAAAGAGGTGTTTGAATGGCTACAGATTTTATCATAAGGAAGGTTTGTGCAAGAGAGATACTTGATTCCAGAGGAAACCCCACAGTAGAGGTTGATATATCCACAAAGACGCATTCCGCGCGCGCAGCAGTCCCTTCAGGAGCGTCGACAGGAATACATGAGGCTCTTGAACTCCGGGATGGCGGACCCAGGTACAACGGCAACGGTGTAAGGAAAGCAGTGAGCAACGTCAACACGAAGATAAAGAATGTTGTCGTTGGTATGGACTGCAGGAACCAAAAAGTGCTTGACAAGGCAATGATCAAGGCAGATGGAACCCCTAACAAAGCAAACTTCGGCGCTAACGCGATACTTGGCGTCAGTTTAGCCGCTGCAAGGCTTTCTGCCGCAACCCAGAAGAAGCCATTGTATTCTATCCTGGGAGGAAAAAATGTCATGCCAGTCCCTTGCATGAACATAATAAATGGAGGCAAGCACGCAGACAACAAGCTGCAGTTCCAGGAGTTCATGATCTGTCCGCAGGGCAAGACTTTCGCAGATTCATTGAGGATGGGTTCTGAGACATATCATGTCTTGAAGAAGATGATAGGAGAGCAGTATGGCAAGTCATCTACAAACGTAGGTGATGAAGGAGGTTTTGCTCCTGACATCAAGAACGTTGAGGACGCGCTTGACATCCTTACAAGAGCGATAAAGAAGGCAGGTTATGAAGGGATGATAAAGATAGCTATCGATGCTGCCTCTTCCGAATTCTACGACAAGGACAGGAAGGAATACCTTGTCGACGGAAAATGGATGAATGCAGATAAGCTGACAAAGCTCTATGAAAGGATAATGGACAATTATCCTGCTGTAGTGTCCATTGAAGATCCATTCGATCAGGATGATTTCGATCCGTATCCTAACCTCACAATGCTAGCGAAGAAGAAAGGCGTCCAGCTTGTAGGTGATGACCTTCTTGTCACGAATCCTGAACGTATCAAGATGGCGAAGGAAAAAGAGCTCTGCTCTGCGTTGCTCTTGAAAGTGAATCAGATAGGTTCATTGACAGAAGCTATCGAAGCTGCAAAGCTTGCCATGAGCTATGGCTGGAAAGTGATGGTGAGCCACAGGAGCGGCGAGACAGAGGACCCGTTCATCGCAGACCTTGTTGTTGGTCTTGGCACAGGCCAGATAAAGACAGGAGCGCCGTGCAGGTCTGAACGTCTTTGCAAGTACAACCAGTTGTTGAGGATTGAAGAAGAGCTTGGGTTAAAGGCAAAAGTAGGCAGGTTTTAAAAGACCGCTGCCGGGGAAAAAGAGGAATAGATTATGGCTGAGAAAGAAGTCGCAGATTATATCAAGGTGCAGAAGAGCCTCGGTGTTAGCGACGCGGCCATAAGGAAGTCTCTCATCGACGCAGGGTACACCGAAAACGAGTTCGTACACCTTCTTGATGAGCATAAGAAGCACCAAAAGCAGGAGTGGATCACTACTAAGCACATTTTGTTCTTGAACGTGCTTATAGTGGTCTTTTTCTGCATCCTTTTCCTGAATCTCAACCACACATATTCAAAAAAGCTCAGCGAGTTCTCTCTCGCAGAGGACAAGAGGATGACTGATCTGAGCACCGACCTTTCGACACAGCTAGAAACATTGAGGTCGCAGATGGATTCTAATCAACGTTCGCTCAGCGCAGATATACAGTCAGCATCAGCAAAGGTAGACAGTTCAAAGTCACAGTTAGACCAGAAGATTGCAGAGTATGGCTATCAGTCATTGTCAAGGGATGCTGCTCTCTCTGACTCAATCCAGAAGATGAGCAACCGAAGCCTGACAGAGCTTTCAGGTTTCCAAAAGGAGCTCGCCGGCTTCAAGGAGACATCTGCAGATTTCAGCAAGGTCATCCCAAATGCGCTTAACGCAGTTGTGACTATAGGTAAGAAAGGCGCAGGCATATTCACGACGACAGGAAGCGGAGTCTTCATCAACAGCGACGGGTATATAGTCACAAATCAGCACGTCATCGATAAGCTCAGCACAATAAGCGTAAGGACTCACTCAGACAATGATTACACTGCGACAGTCATAGGCAAGAGCGATAAGTTTGATATCGCTGTCTTGAAGGTTGTCTCAGAAAGGAAGGATTTTAAGTATCTTGACTGGGCAGATTCTGACAAAGTTAAAGTCGGCGCTCCGGTCATTGCAGTAGGTAACCCTGTGGGTTTTGAATCCACTGTGACTCAAGGCATCATAAGCAACACCCGAAGGCTTGTCAATGATGATGGCATCTATTATTTCCAGACAGATGTGGCGATAAATGCAGGCAACTCAGGAGGCCCTCTGATAGACACAGATGGCAGGATAGTCGGCATAGCTACACTGAAGTACGCCCGTGCAGGCTTTGAAGGCCTGAGTTTCGCGCTAAGGGCTAATGATATACGAGGCGTAGTGATGAACATCATGCAGCCGCAGATAAAATAAATATAGTCATTGCCGCCTAGCGAGCTACGGGTTCAACAAATGACAAAAAATGCAGTTGTGCGAAAAGAAGCGGTTATACAAACGATGCGAGCGCGGCAATGACGCATAAAAGTCATTAAGAATAATCATAAAATAGATAAACAACAGATGAGAAGCGTGATACTATGAAAAAAGAGAAAGTCTTGTTGATGGTCCTCGATGGATGGGGAATAAGGAAAGGGAGAAGTTTCAATGCAGTGAAGCTTGCAGACCCTAAGAATTTCAACAGGCTTTGGGATTCTAATCCACACACCACGCTTTTCGCTGCCGAAGAGCATGTCGGACTCCCTAAAGGGTTCATAGGAAATTCTGAAGTAGGTCACTTGCACCTGGGTGCTGGACGCATGGTCCCTCAGGAACTTTTCAAGATAAACAGGTCGATAAAGGATGGCAGCTTCTTCAAGAACAAGGTATTGTTGCAGTCGATGGACAATGTGAACAATAACGGTTCTTCCCTGCACCTCATGGGGCTTCTGAGCGATGGCGGGGTCCATTCCCATATAATTCACCTGTTTGCCCTGCTTGAGTTGGCTAAGATGAAGAAAGTCAACAACGTCTATGTCCATTGCTTCCTGGATGGGAGGGATGTCCCTCCTAAGAGTGCATTGAAGTACCTAAAGATGCTTGAAGATAAGATGAAATCTATCAAAGTGGGCAAGACAGGGACAGTGATGGGACGTTTCTACGCTATGGACAGGGATAACAGGTGGAACCGTGAGCACAAGGCTTACGATGCATTGGTGAATGGCCAGTGCCTGTTCTATAAGTCAGCTACAGAAGCTGTGAAAGCCGCTTATGCCCGCGGAGAGACAGATGAATTTGTAGTGCCTTCCATAATACTTTCAGGCGGAAGGACTGACGTCAAGTACGTCAAGGAGCATGATTCCATCATATTCTTCAATTTCAGGGAAGATCGCGCAAGAGAGCTCACAAGGGCTTTTGTCGAGGGTCGTTTCAGGAAGTTCAAACGCGAGCAGATCATACATCTGGATTTCGTCTGCCTGACGCAGTACGACAGCAATATCCGCGCACCAGCAGCATTCCCGCCAGAGGTCCCGAAAAACACTCTTGCAGATGTTATATCCAGGAATAAGCTGAAGCAGTTCAGGATAGCTGAGACAGAGAAATACGCCCATGTCACTTATTTCTTCAACGGCGGCAGGGAAAGTCCCCACAAGTTTGAGGAAAGGTTGATGATACCAAGCCCTCGTGTGGCTACTTATGATAAGACCCCTGCGATGTCAGCGCACAAGGTGACTGAAGAGGTCATAAAGAAGATAAAGCTCAATAAGTATCCGCTCATCATCATGAATTTCGCTAATCCTGACATGGTCGGCCATACAGGAAAGCTTGATGAGACAATAGCAGGGATAAAAGTCATAGACGGTTGCCTACAGAAGGTCGTTGACGCTGCACGTAAAGAGAAGTACAATGTCATGATGGTCGCAGACCACGGCAATGCAGAGGAGATGACCGGCATCCACAAGACTTCGCACACGACGAACAAGGTCCCATTCATCCTGATATCGAACAAGAAGTACAGCGTCGTAGAGAGGAAAGACAACAGCATAGCGAACATATCACCGACAATACTGAAGATAATGGGTCTGAAGATACCGAAAGAGTATGCAGATCCGCTGATAGAATAGTCTGGATTATATTTTTGACTATCTGTATTTCTTTGTTGATTCTATTATCCTTATGTATTTTTGAAGGTTTTCGTTCAGGACTGAGCGGATGATTGGCCTTATTGATCTATAGTAATATTTCAATTCAGTATTGGTCAGGGATTCGTGGTTGAATATCTTTTCCATTATGCGCATCTTTGCTGGAGCAAAGATTATTGATGACGCCTGGTTTATGTTAAGATCGCTCCTTGCGTCTATCTGGCCTTTTATTGTCTCTTCCTTCTCCCGGGATTCTTTTTTGGATGCTTGCTTGAATGTCGCGGAATAATAGTCGATCTCACTCTTACCTGCCGTCCCCTTGATCTTGTGTCTTATCAATGTCTGTTCTATGTCTGTGTCGTCTATGCCTTCTTTCTTGAATATCTTGCTTGTTATGATAAGGATCCTATTGAATTGTCTTCTTTCAGATGGGCTTAGTCTCCGGGTTATATACTCATAATGAAAATCTTCCTTCAGCAGTATAGGTATTGCCAAGTATAACCTTTCATTCTTCTCTTTCAGTATGTCTATTATCCTATTCTCATTGGAATCATACTCCGGGAATTCCAATTCAAATCCTTTCTTCTCTAAATCCTTGATGAGTTTTGCGCTGATCATTTCAGTAACCTCTCCAGATGCTTGAATTTATAGTCCGGGTCTGAGATTATCGACTCTTCCGCAAGCGCACAGTATCTCTTCTTTAGAAAGTCCGTATCCAATTTCTGCGATTTTATTATGGCCATGATGTCTGAGTAGTCTCTTTCTTCAGACCTCGCTATTTTAGTTATTATGATATCATACCAGTTGAGGATATAGAGCTTGATCTTACCGATAGTCATTATCTGATCTGACAAGTTTCTCCAGTCACCCGGCAGAGTCACACCCATTATGTGGCTGCCGAAGAATATGTCTATCCTGATATCATTCAGGTACCAGATGTTCGGGCCGTGCGATTTGCTCTCTTCTTTAAGGCCTGCGAGCTTGAAAAGCCTGTTGATCCTCTCATAAGAGTCAGTGGATATGAAGTCAATATCTTTCGTCGATTCTTTGATGTTTTTCAGGACCATCGCAGTGCCGCCTATTGCAAAGAGCTCCAGTTCTTCATCCAGGTCAGCAATGAGCTGAAGGAAGATATCTAGTTCCTTTCGCTTCGTGCTTATCGGGTTCTTGAATTTATTTTCATACATTTTAATACACTTATTCATACATAAATGTATGAATTAATATATAAACCTATCGCTTTTCATCGTATGAATCAGATACAAATAACAAAGAAAGAAAAAGCATTTACAGAAAATGCGGTTACCCGAACACGATCATCCTGTGGTCCCTCTTTGCGTCTCCGACCTTTTCGAAGGCTTCTTTCATCACTTCCTCTTTGACTTCGATTGGTCCGTGCTTCGGGTCCATGACTTTGAATGTTCCATCAGCACATCCATAAACTGCCAAATAATGGGGATTCCGTTTGTTCTCTTTGGTCTGCCGGACTATTCCAATCAGTAATCTCAACAGCAATATCTTTCCAGAAGTTAATTGTTTCTTGACTTCATCGAAGTTGAACTCTCTTTCTTCTATGTCAACGCCAGCATTTTTAGCCTTCTTGTACGTCAGGTCTGAAGCGAATCTGGCTATGCCTATCTCTTTCTTTGTGTAGGACTTGAATTTGTAGCCAGGGAATTTGTATTCATGAGAACCGACAACGACTTTCATCGGTATCTTGAATCGTGCAGCATACATCGCAAGTGAGTATATCGAACTGCCTCGGGTAGGGAGTATCGCGGTATCATGCCAGACCTCGAACTCATTCTCTATGGTCATCAGGTAGTCTGGCCTGTATTTGTGTATTATCATGACTAAAGAAGCAGCTGCGCATGTGTACTTCGTTGTCTGTCTATAGTATTGCATTCCACTCCCCATAAGCCTTAAACAAATCTCTATTTAAAAAGGTTATGCGAAGAGCGAGCACATATTGCCAGCTACCAGGTCGTATAATATACATTAACGCTAAAGACAGTTAATGGATTTTTCCTATGGCCTGAGTCATTATTATGGCGTGCACGTTTAACTGCCGAGCGGAAATATTCTTGCATTGAATTTCTTCACGATCTCACTCTCGTGGCTCGTCATCACTATGGTCATACCAGTATCAGCATTCAATCTTATCAGGATATTTATTATATCTTTTTTTGATTGTTCATCCATGTTGGCGAAAAGTTCATCAAGCACCAGTAATTTAGGTTTCATGACCAATGCTCCTGCCAGTGCCACTTTCTTCTTTTCGCCACCGCTGAGATAATGGGGAGCCTTGTTCTTTAGGCTGGTTATACCAAGCTGTTTCATGATGAGGTTCACGTCTTTATGTATCTGATCGATTTTCCAGCCGTAGTTCAATGGTGAGAACGCGATATCCTCATATACTGTAGGAGCGATGAGCTGTTCATCGACATCTTGGAATACGATACCGACGCTATTTCTGATCTTCTCGAACTCTTTTGATGCTACATCGACTCCGAAGACTCGGACTTTCCCTTGTGTAGGCTCTAATAGTCCGACTATGTGGTGCAGCAATGTGCTTTTGCCTGAACCGTTCTTCCCTGTTATGATCACTATCTCCCCGCATTCTGCGGAGAAGTGACTGTCGCAGATCTGGACATGCGTACCATCTTCGTACCTGTGTTTTAGGCAGGATATCTCTACTGCTTTCATAGCGACCATATCATCATCACTCCAATTGAATATGCAATCAGGACAGTGTCATTCAATGACAGATTTAATCTTTTGGGCATGGTGAGTTTTCCAGCAAATCCCCTTATTGCCATGATTTTGTACACTCTCTCGGCCTTTTCCAATGTGTGGATCAGCTCATGGGCGATTATATCCGACAGTGACCTGATCCGGTCGATAGGCCTCGCGTGGTTGCTGCCGCGGATCCGTGATATGCTAAGACGCCTTGAGAAATTGTCCAGTATCATGAAGAAGAACCTGTAAGTGAGCAAGAGCATGTTCCTCATTGTTTTCGATGGGATTGCAGAGAACAGCTGCATGAATCCTGTTGTAGTTATGAACCACAGCATGAGAGATACTGTCGTGAATACTTTCAGCACCGTCAGTGTTGCAGCAGGATATGAATAGAACAATTGGCTTAATGCGAACATGAGTCCGAAGATGAGGGAATATGCAGACCATTTCAGCATCTTCAATAATGGCAGTTTGGCCAGAATGATGAGGCTTATTATCACCATAGAGTATGCTGCTATTTTTATGGGGTCCCTTGAAGATATTATCAGCATAAGAAATAAAGAAGTGAAACTGATTTTGACAATATACGAACATCTGTGGAGCAGGCTGTCTTTTGTGCTTGCATATAAGTCTATTAGGTATATCTCTGAATTCATCTTAACAGTTTTGGTTTGACCCTGCTTATAAAGATAACCATGAAGGATGTCAATATAGACTCGATTATACCGCTTAACAACAGAGGTATTATGCTTATAGCTGCGAACTCCACTAATGGGACATGCTCGACATGTTGTGAATGCTCTTCATCATGATTGACCGCATGTTCATCATGATCTGCACCAGCATCTTCATCATGGTCATGTTCTAGCTGCAGCGCAGGGTTTATACCTGTCAGGGCGATTATCCCTAAGAAAAATATGAATGACAACGTTAAAGATAAGAAGACAGTCACTCCCGATAATGCGGATTTCAGGTCTATGTTCTTTATCTTGCTGAGCAGGAACCTGAAAACAAGGAACGCTGCAAGCGATTCGGACCAATTGACAAGTATATTTATCGGTGCCACAGTGATTCCACCATGTCCGAAAAGCGCCAGGAAGACATTCACAGTAGTTATAGACAGCAATGACCACCACGGACCAAGTATCATCCCGGAAAGTGCAGTGAAATTCAGGTGATATCCGAGAATCTCGATCGAGAATACCAGCAGCATCAATGCTGTAGTTGCGGAAGTTATGACTAATCTTTTACTGTCCTTTCTGACAATGTAGATTGCAAGAGAAATTATGGGCAAGAGAATGAGGATTCCGCTTATCCAGAGCCAAGAGGGAAATACGCCATCAGGTATGTGTATGTGCATAGGATATCACCAGGATAGACTAAAAACGATATTTTTAAATATGTTACTGATTCTCAGTATCAATAAGCGAATATGAAAGAGACACGTTCTACCAGGCAGAAAAAGCTGATAATCAAGAAACTGAGCGAGATGGATACGCTCTTCACTGCAGAGGAGATCTTATCAGAAGTGAGAAAAGAAGATAAAAAAATAGGTATCGCCACGATATACCGCTTTCTTAAGGGTCATGCAAAAGATGAGCATATCCATTCTTATGATTGTGACAGGAGGAAGGTATATTCCTCTAAAACAGATAACCATTGTCACTTCATATGTAAAAATTGCGGCAATGTAGAGCATTTCAGCATATCAAAGATAGAATTCATCAAAGAGAAGATAAAAGGGGACATATGCCATTTCCAGATAGATGTACATGGCATATGTGAAAAATGTAAGGGCAGCAGCAAGGGAAAGGTTTAGGATTTTAGTATTTGGTCAACTTATCTTTCTAGCACCATCACCACCGTATGGCGAGCTATCTGGGACAAAGGAATAGTCACACAAAAATCGGTTGTTAAATCGAGATGTGCACCAGAAGCGAACGCTGTATCTGCCTTGCAAAACAAGACTCAGGACAGAAACCAAAACACCAAAAGATTTAAAAACGAGCAGACACTTACTTTTACACATGAAGCATTTAGCTGTGTCAAGGCCATAATAATACTGTTTTCTGATTATTTTCAGCTAAATTAAATTTTCAACATATTATTTCATAATCAATAATCGAAGGTGCATCATATGACAAAACAATCTACTACAGGCTATACGCCTACAAAGACCGCGGACCTTAGCAAGCTTCCGCGCATAATGGGTTATGATTTCAACAGCAAGTTCAGTTTTGATGAATTCTTGAATTCGTATTACACTACAGGCATCCAGGCTGCTAAATTAGGCATGGCTATAGAAGTCATGAAGGCCATGATGAAAGACAAAGCCACGATCTTCCTTAGCTACACTTCAAATATGGTCAGTTCAGGTGTAAGAGAGATCATAAGGTACCTTGTGCAGCACAAGATGGTGAACGTCCTCATAACCAGCGCTGGTGGTATCGAAGAGGACTTCATAAAGTGCTTTGACCATTTCAGGCTCGGTGATTTCAATGCCAACGGGAAGTTCCTGAATGACCAGGGAGTCAACCGTATCGGGAATATCTTTGTCACAAACGATCTTTATGCAAGGTTTGAGATGGAGATGCACAAGATATTTGACATCTGCTATGGGAAACAGCAAGAGGCAAAGAGGCCTCTATGCACTTCTGAGATAATCTACGAGATGGGCAAGTACATGGATGACAACAGGCTGCCAGATAAAGAATCGAGCATAATATACTGGGCGTACAAGAACAGCATCCCTGTTTTCTCTCCAGCATTCACAGATGGTTCAATCGGAGATATGGTGTTCTTCCACAGGCAGAAGAAGAAAGATTTCTATGTGGACATCGCGCAGGACATGGATAAGATAGTAAAGATCTCATTGAACGCAGAGAAGACAGGGGTCATAGCATTAGGCGGCGGCAGCGCAAAGCATTATGCATTGAATGCCCAGATATTCAGGGATGGCACAGAGTTTGCGCTGTTCATAAACACGCACACTGGTGACGACGCTTCAGACTCTGGCGCAGAGGTCTCTGAAGCAGTTACCTGGAGCAAGGTCAAGCATGACGCGATGCAGGTGAAAGTCGTTGCAGACGCTTCGATAGTTTTTCCTTTGATAGTTGCAGGAATAGTAAAAAAGACAACTAAAGGTTTATAATGGCGTCAGAACAGCCAGGAAAACATGAAAGCAGTATTGATGGTCAATTCAGCGTGCAATAACAGATGTGAACACTGTTATCTGCAGTACTCTGGGTCTAGGACTCCTAAGGATACATTAGACACAGTCAAACAGTTGCAGGGAGAGGGGCTTGAAGTGGTCATAGCAGGCAGCGAGACCTTGCTTGACCTTGGCTATCTTGAGTCTTACAAACAGACAGGACAGCGGTACATACTTTCTAATGGGGTCATATTGCACCAGGACAAGTCGATATACAAAAAGTTAGAAGATACAGGTATAGAGCTTATACAGCTGAGCATCCAGTCAGGTATGGAAGATAGATTGAAAAGCGTACCTGAAATGATTGTTGCAGGAGTCCTGCGCGAAGCAAGAGAGCATGGTTTCAAGACGCAGGTCAATACGACGATTACATCTGAAAACTATAGTCATGTAAAAGAGATGTGCGATGCTGCAAAAGCTTACGGTGCAAGCAAGATAAAGTTCCTGAAGTTCGCAGCAGTGGGACGTGCAAAAGATATGACTCAATTAGAGCCGACAGAAGGACAGGTCACTGAATTCTTTAGGCTGATCGATGAGTCTAGGAAGAGCTACAGCAAAAGCGAATTAGAGATACGTCCTTATGGTAATTTCGGCCCTAGATTAGGGACAAAAGGTGAACAGTTGGCAAGAGAGAACAGATATTGCCCTGCAGGTGTTGAGAGTGTAGCTATCGCTCCAGATAATCTTGTCTATGCCTGTGTTATAATGATGGACAAAAAGGATGCAATTGGAAGATATGAGAATGGAAAGATAATAATAGATAAGAATTTGTTTGGTGGAAGAAGGGATAAATGCCTTCTGCAGCTAATAGATAGAAAATAGCGAGTATTCTTTGATTTTTGATATACAAAAACTATTTAATGCCCCTTACTTTTTCATGTGTTATGGACCTTGATTCTATAAAATCCAAGATTCCTGAAAAGCTGTATGCTGTATTGAAGAAGGAAGGCATCGCTAAACTCAGGCCATCGCAGGAGAAATCTATCAAAGCAGGACTGTTGGAAAACAAGTCTTTATTGGTCTGCACTCCTACTGCTTCAGGGAAGACACTTGTCGCTGAACTAGGCATGATGAATGCTATCCTTAACCGTAAAGGAAAAGCGATCTACATCGCTCCCTTGAAAGCATTGGCTACTGAGAAATACAAGGATTTCAACAGGAAGTACGGCCATCTGATGAAGATTGGGATATCAATCGGTGATTTTGATTCTGCAGACACATATCTTAGCAATTTTGACCTTATCATGTGCACTTCAGAGAAACTCGATTCTTTGATGCGTCATCATTGCCCGTGGCTGAGAGATGTCGCAGTCGTGATAATAGATGAGGTCCATCTCCTTAACGACACAGGCAGAGGACCGACTTTGGAGATAATAATAACAATACTGAAGAAACTTCTGAAAAACTCTCAAATAATAGCCCTTAGCGCGACAATAGGGAACGAGAAGGAGCTCGCAGAGTGGCTTGAGGCAGAGCTTGTAGAAGACAAATGGCGTCCTGTAGACCTGCATAAGGGAGTGTATCTGGAAGGCAAGATACAGTTTGAATAAGATTCTAAATAAAAATATCTAGCATCGCCACCGCTACCGACCTGCGAGTTTACGAACTAAACTAGTGGTAAAACTAAACCCAGAAACATAAACGAACAAAACATTGATAACGAGCGTCGTAGCGGTGGCGATGCTTTGTTGATTATGATAAAAAAAATAAGAAATAAAAAAAATTAAAATTTAAAAAATTTACAGGTTTATCTTGTCTGCATACTTGCCGATTATCGGTATTGGCTTCTCTGTTCCGGACAATGCGTTTATCCAGCCGATTATCCAAAGGACAAACAGCAGGAGGTTGCCGAGAATCGCAACAATCCAGCCGAGTATTGGAATTATTCCGACAATCATGAGGCATACGCCTGCGATTGTCAGGACAAGTCCCTGCTTCGCATAGTACATAGCGTACTTGTTGTCTTTCTTTGCCAATAAAACTATTACAAAGCCTATTATTCCTAAGAAGACTCCTAGGAAAGCAAATGCTTTTCCGTCATCCGCGCCGGATGAGTGTCCACCTTCGTGTTTTTTTGCCATTTTTTCGTTCATCCTCCTTGATTTGTTTATACATCAAAGAATGTGATCATGCAAGTCCAAGGTTCTCAAGGACAAGTTTCTTGTCGAACTTCTGCAGAGAGTCGTATGTCTGTCCTGTGCCTATGAATAGTATGGGTTTTCCTGTTACGTAAGACACGGATATCGCTGCTCCGCCTTTCTCATCGACATCTGCCTTCGACAGCACTATGCCGTCAAGTTCGACTGCCTGGTTGAACTGCTGCGCCTGCTCTATGCAGTCGTTCCCTGTTATGGATTCTCCGACGAATATCTTGAGGTCAGGGTTAGCGATCCTCATTATCTTCTTCATCTCATCCATCAGATTAGTATTGGAATGAAGCCTTCCTGCTGTGTCTATCAGGACGACATCTATCCCTTTTGCTTCTGCGTATTTTATGCCGTCGAAAGCGACTGCTGCCGGGTCGCTGCCGTAATCGTGTTTTATTATCTTGATGCCTAGTTTATTTGCGTGCTCTTCGAGCTGCTGTATCGCTGCTGCCCTGAATGTATCTCCTGCGACAAGCACAGGTTTTAAGTTGTTGTTCATGAAGTATTTTGCCATCTTGGCTATTGTTGTGGTCTTCCCTGAGCCGTTTATTCCGACAAAGGTTATGACATAGGGCTTGTTCTCTTTTCTTTTCTCTTTTATGCGCTTCAGTATGTCTATCTGCTCTACGCTGAGTATCTGTGTCAGGCTCTCTTTAAGCGATTTTGCGACGACCATGTCTATGTCTGACCGCTTTATCTTCTTGTCGACCATCCTCTCATGGAGGTCTTTCTTTATCTTCTCGATGACTTCGACTGCGACATTATTCTCTAGGAGCGCGACCTCAAGGTCGAAGAACAGCTCTTCGAATCTTTCGTCTGAAAGCTTCTTCATGACAAAGCTCTGTTTTATCTTGCCGAAGAATCCGCTAGGCTCTTCTTCCTCTTCAGGTTCTTCAGAAGTATCTTCTTTCTCTCCCTTGCGTTCTTCTTTCTCTGCTTCTTCTACTGTCTCCGGGGCAGTTTCAAGCTCTTTGTCATCTTTTTCCACTTCTTTTTCTGCTTCTTCTTTCTCATCCTCTATCTCTTCGAGGTCTTCTTCTTTGGGCTCTTCTGGTTTTTTCTCTGCAGTCTCTTGAGAAGTCTCTTCTTTCTTCTTGCCAAAGCCGAAGAGTCTTTTGAAGAATCCTTTCTTCTCTTCCTGGGGCGTGATTTCAGGAGTTTCTAATACCTCTTCTTCTTTAGCGACCTCTTCAAGTATCTCTTCTTCCTTCTTTTCCTCTTCTTTCTCTTCTACAGGCTCTTCTTCCTCGACTTCAGGCAGAGGGGATTCTTGGAAGCTGTCAAGACGGTCTATTGCAGAGTTTATCTCTGATAGAGGTCTCTTGAGTATGATCTTTATCTTGTCGTTCTTGCTCTTGTCTTTTGAGAATGAAGATATTCCGAGGATATCCAGGAGTGAATCGATATCTTTGTCAGGATAGCTTTGTAGAGATTCTTTTATCCCGTTGAGTTCGACGCTTATCTCAGTGTCAGGAAGTTCTAATGCCTCCTCTTTCAGGCCATTCTCTTCTTCTGGCTCTTCAGTTGCCTGCAGTTCTTCCTCTTTCTTAGGTGAATGCTTCTCTTTCTTTGCTCCTTCTTTCTTCTTTGGTTTATCTTCCTTCTTGGTCTTCTCTTCTTTCTTTACTGGCTTCTTGACTGCTTTCTGTTTGGCGAATTCTTCTTCGGTCTGTTCTTCGATGACTTCGTCTGCTTTCTCATCTACGTCTTTCGAAAACTTCGCGACCGCCTTTTTCAGTGTCTCTTTTAAGAAGTTGAACATTTTTTACTCTTGCATCATTTCTTTTAATTCGATCTCGAGCTTCTGGCAGTCCATCAATTGCTTTGCCAATTGCTCTGATATCTGACTCTTGTAGGAGTCAAGATCATTTGACTGTTCTTTTAGCAGCTGTTTTGTGCTTTCAAGGTCTTTCTTCACTACAACTCCGCCTCCTACGTTCACAAGGAAGGTGTTGCTGTCATTTAACGAAGCCTTAAAGAAGATTCCGCCAGATACCGGTACAAGTACTTCAGTGCCTTTCTTGGCTTTTGATATGTCTTCAATGCTTTGCGTCACAGCTGCGACTTCTGCTGTCTGTGCTTCAAGCCTTTCTAGCTGCTGCTGCATCTGTTTTATCTGATGCTCAAGCATCTGGTACTCGACATATCGCTTCTGGAGCTTTTTCCTCTTCTCATCATCATTTTCTGCCATTTTAGGGACTTATAAGCTGTTTTATTTAATAACTTTTCTATGCATCAGCATCTGCCAAAAGAATAGCCACAGCCACCATGCGAGCATTTGATTATGACGTGCCACTCCGAACTAAGTGAGGAATGTGACACCGGATGGCGCGTGTCAGAAACCGTTAGGTTTCTGAGCGTGCTAAGAAATGCGGTTGCATTTCTGACATGTCAACCAAGCAAGACCATTTGAAGTGTCTGGCTGTGGCGGTAGCAGAAAATTTTTAGTATAATCTAGAATTATTCTTTCTTCTTCTTGGTTGCTCTTTTCTTCACCGGTTTTTCCTTAACAGGTTTTTCCTTTGCTACTTTTTCCTTGACAGGTTTTTTCTTCACAGTTTTTACAGGCTTTACAGGTTCCAGGAATCCGAGCTCTTCTTCGATATGGACTATCTCTGGTCCGCCGCTGAGTTCTCCTATCACAAACCCGTTGTCGTTGCAGAGGAGTCCGCTCCTTATGTATGGGGAACCCATGTTGACTGTGCCAGGCACCGATTTCAGGCCCAATGTTGAATCGACTAGCTTCTTCTCCTCTTTTGTCACATCCCTATGTATTATGCAGCCTCTGCTGTTTAGGGCAGCGACGCTCCCGACGATATCGATCTCAGCTATCAGGCAAGTCTTTACCTCTACGCCTAGTGCCTGCTTTATCTTCTTCTGCTGCTCTGGAGTGAATTCCGGGTTGATGATGCAGCCATCGTCATTGCAGAGTATGTTGTTTCCAAGAGCATTGAGTTCTGCTTTTATGAGAGTGTATTTTATTCCCAGATTGTCCAGGTATCTGAGTTCGTACTCAAACGCATTGTTTGGTACAAGCAGGGTCTTGCTGTTTCCTGTGACAAACGCACCTATCAGTGATGTTCCGCAGATCGTGATCTTATGTACGGGGACTTTAAGAACTTCTTCTACCATTTTTGCCTTATGGTCGGGGACCTCTTTACCCAAAAGGCAGTATCTGTTGTTGCAGTAGCCGTAGAGCCCTACGTTAGGGTTTCCGTTGAAATGTATTTTAAGTATGTGCATATTTAAGAAGAATCAGGGGCTGTTTAAATATCTTATCATAACAGGTATCTACGCCACTCCCGCTGCCTAGCGAACGACAAGTTAAAGAATCAGACAGCATTGCAGTCGGGCGAAAAGAATCAATTCAAGCATCAATGCGAGCGCAATCGGGAGTGACGCGACGGTATTTTAAGCTATGTGATACCTAACAGAATTATAGAACGTCTGTCCTGCTTTCGACTTCCAGCTGGTATCCCTTTATGACTACCTTGTTTTTTTCATGCGCTATGAATATCTCTTCAAGATCATTTATGACTATATCATTGCCTTCAAGATAATATGATATGTTGAGACGCCTTATCCTGACTTTCTCTGTGTCGCTGAATTCGAACGTCTTTGTGGGAAATTCTGTGGTCTTGTGAGGATTGTTGACGTTATATAGCCTTATGACCGCTGTCTTGTACTTAGAACCTTCTTTTCTTGGCAGCCTGCCTATTAGGGCGCTCTTTGTGGCTATCTTGAGTTCTTTCTCTTTCGGGTCAACTATTACATCCATTCCCATATAGCAACTATAAACCTCTTTAATATTTAAAGTTTGCTAAGATATGCCATAACAGGATATAAATGGACCAGAGATGCCACTATGTACCAGATTTCTATTCAGAATGCACGTTCTCATTATCGATGCGTATGTCTGTCACGTCTCTTATGACTTTGAGTTTATCTATGGTCTTGTCTATCTGAGATTGTTCGCTGAACTCGACTTTGAATGACAGGAGTATCTTCTTTTTCTTGACTCGCGTATTGACAGATGAGACCTTCACTTTTTCCATAGCAAGGAGATTCAATAGTTCCGCAAGTATTCCAGGACGCTCTGTGACGTAGATCCTCAGCTTCTTTATGTTCCTGGCTTCAGGCATAGTCCATCCTAGCTTCACTCGTTTTGACTCGTCGACACTATGCACATTTATACAATCGGCCTTGTGCACTGTAAGCTTCCCGTCTGATGTGTAGAGGCCAAGTATGGGGTCTCCTAGTTTTATCTCACAGCATTTCGATATCCTGAGTGGCGCTTTCTTGCCATCAACATTGATGTATTCCAGTACAGACGTGGTGACTACCTCATCCTCCTCTTCAGATGGCTTCCTGTGGTCGACCTCTATGCCTAAGAATGCGCGTATCTTGCTCTTCGCTTTTGATGTAGATACGAAATTCAGCCAGTTCCTTGAAGGTTTCGCAGAGTTATTTGTTACCACCTCGACCACGTCTCCGCTGTTGAGATGGTAGTCTAACGACTGTATGCGGTCATTGACCTTGACTTTCGAGCAGTGGTTCCCGACGCTCGTGTGGACGGCGTAAGCGAAGTCGACTGGTGTCGCTCCTTCGGGAAGGGATATCGGGTCGCCATTAGGGGTCAATACGATTATCTCGTTCTCGAACAGGTCTATCTTCAGGGTCTCGACGAATTCTGATGCGTTCTTTGATTTCTGCAGCCAGCTCAGTATCTGATTGAGCCACATTATCTTCCGGTCGAATGCCCTGTCTTTCTCGGTCCCCTTGTATTTCCAGTGCGCAGCTATCCCTTCTTCTGATATGGAGTGCATCTCCCTTGTCCTTATCTGGACTTCCACATTCTTGTTCTTGTAGATGACTGAAGTGTGTATGGATTGGTAGCCGTTCGCTTTCGGGTGCTGTATGTAGTCCTTGAACCTCTCAAGCTGCGGTGAGAACATCGTATGCACGACTTCTAGCACCCTGTAGCATTCAGGCACAGTGCCTACTATTATCCTGAGTGCGATGAGGTCTCTTATCTCATCGAAGCTCTTCTGTTTCTTGACCATCTTCTTGTATATTGAATAGAAATATTTGGCCCTGCCTGAGACTTCTGAATCGATACCCCTCTCTTTTAGTGTGTTCTTTATCAGGTCGACGAGTTCAGAAGTCACTTTTTCACGCTCGACTCTTTTTTCTGCTATCTTCTCTTTCAGCCTGACGTAAGAGTCGTAATCTAGATATCTGAATGAAAGGTCCTCAAGCTCTCCTTTTATGGCCCACATGCCGAGTTTGTCTGCTATCGGCGCGTATATGTCAAGCGTCTCCTGCGCTATCCTCTTTCGCTTGTCTGGTCGGAATGTCGCAAGCGTCCTCATGTTGTGGAGCCTGTCCGCCAGTCGTATCAGTATGACTCGTACGTCTTTTGTCGTAGCGAGAAGTATCTTTCTTAGGTTCTCTGCCTTGTATTCCTCTTTCGAGCTGAACCATTCACCGGAGACTTTTGTAAGTCCCTCCACTATGTTCGCTATCTCTGCCCCGAACTCTTTCTTCACGATCTCTATCGACGTGCTCGTGTCTTCGACTATGTCGTGGAGCAGTGCTGAACAGATGGTTGCGCTGTCTGCCTTGAAGCCCACAAGTATCCTTGCTACCTCTGAAGGATGGACAAAGAATTCCTCTCCAGAGCTTCTCTTCTGACCCTTATGGCCTGCTTCTGCGAACTTGTATGCTTTCTCTATCTTGGAGAAGTCTGCCCTGGGGTTCATCTCTTTGACAAGGCTTATGAATTCTTCAAAGGTCACTGGTTTTGATTCGAATGCCATTTTTTTATGTTGATTTGCAGCATTTACTGCAATTTATTGCAAAATAGAGGTTTTAGTGCACAAACCTTGAACAACCTTTATATTTTTTTCTTTGTTCCTCATGTATAATATGATATCATTAGGCATAGAGAGCACGGCGCACACGTTCGGGATAGGCATAATAGATGACACTGGAAAGAGTTACGCGAATGAGCGCGACGTCTTCACTACCGACGAAGGCGAGGGGGGCATGATACCTGCGGAGGTCGCAGAGCACCACACCGCCGTGTTTGATGCTGTGCTTTCACGTGCGCTTGATAAGGCAAAGATGAGACTTGATGACATCGACCTGGTAGTATACTCTCAAAGCCCAGGGATAGGCAATTGTCTTCGTGTCGGGGCGATGCTTGCAAGATCAATAGCTGCATTATACGATAAGCAGATAGTCGGCGTCAACCATTGCATCGCTCATCTTGAGATAGGAAAGCTCATGACTGAAGCAAAAGACCCTGTATTCCTTTACGCCTCTGGTGCGAACACTCAGATTGTAGCGTATGATGGGGGAAAGTACAGGATATTTGGAGAAACTCTTGACATAGGTGTAGGCAATTTTCTTGATTGCTTCGCAAGGCACATAGGCCTGGGTTTTCCAGGCGGACCGAAGATCCATGAACTCTCGCTCAAGTCAAAAAAGTTCATCAATCTGCCATATGTAGTCAAGGGTATGGACGTCTCTTTCGGCGGGCTTCTGACGAACCTCAAGCAGAAGTTCGACTCTGACAAGTTCTCAAAAGAGGACCTTGCCTACTCTCTGCAGGAGACTGCGTTCGCCATGCTTGTCGAGGTGAGTGAACGTGCGATGGCCCACTGCGGCAAAGGGGAATTGCTTCTTGGCGGAGGGGTAGCGTGTTCTGTACGGCTTAAGGAGATGTGTAGATTGATGTGTGAAGAGCGTGGAGCAAGTGTCTTTAGCCTGCCTAATGAAGTGAATGTCGACAATGGACTGATGATAGCCTGGCTTGGCCTTCTTGAATACAGGTCTGGAAAAAGGATAAGCATAAGAGAAGCAGATATCAAGCCGTACTTAAGGACTGACCAGGTCGATGTGTTCTGGATCTAAGCGTTCCTATAGGAGTTCGTCTTCTTCTTTGTAGGCCTTTTCCATGTCTTCTGGCAGCTCTTCGAATATAAGTCCGCAGTCCTGGCAGATAAGCTGTTCTGTCTCAGTATCGAACATTATATTATCGCTGCCGCAGTCAGGACAGTCTTTCCTACGTTTGACTTCCTTCTTAGGTGCCTCTTCGACTGGAGGTACTTTTGCCTTTTTAGGTTTTGATTTTTTTGCGGGCATAGGAATACATACAGATTTATTAATATATAAAGCTTTTGAAGAATCAGTCAACAACGGATAAACACCGTTAAAACATCATAAAACCTAGTTATCAGCGTTCTTATCTTCTATGACTGTGAGTATATTTGCCTTGCCTTTCCAGTCAAGCGCTTCCTTTAGGACCTGGGATATTGTCTCTACAGGTATTATCTCTATTGTCTTCAGCTTGTCATCGCTTATGATTATATCCTGTAAGTTTGATTTTGGCACGATTATCCTTTTTATGCCTGCTTCTATCGCCGCATCGACTTTTGCGGATACTCCTCCTACTGGCAGGACTTCACCGCGTACAGAAAGTGAGCCAGTCATAGCAGTGTCTTGCCTTACAGGGACCTGCTTAAGTGCTGATATTATAGACGTCGCGACTGCGATGGATGCAGAATCCCCTTCGACTCCTTCATACGTCTGCAGGAATTGGACATACACATCATACTTCTGGATGTCGTCTCCGAAGTATTTCTTTATTATCGCAGATACGTTCTTGACAGCTTCTTTCGCTATCTCTCCAAGTTTTCCCGTAGCTATGAATTCTTTCTCTTTGCCGCCGGGCGTGACCTGTGATTCGATAGGGAGTATTATTCCTGAATATGATGCTTCTCCACCTATTACCGCTAGGCCGTTGACCCTTCCGACTATCTTGCCCTGTGTTATTATGACTTCATACTCTTTCTTGCGCTCTATGAATTTGTCAGCTATCTGCTGCTCAAGCGATCTTGCTATGCGTTTTGCTTCAAGGACATGTGATTTTGTCACGACTTTTGCGCCTTTCTCAAGGGTCAGGTCTCCTGCAGCACGTACGAGTCCTCCAAGGTCCCTCAATCTGAGGGTTAGGTGATTCTTCCTGTTGGCTCTTCTTCTTGCCTCGTCGATTATGGCTTCCACCGCATCTTTTGAGAAGTGAGGTATCTTCTTGTCTTTCACTACCTCCTGCGCGACAAAGACAGCTATCTTCCATCTGTTTTCAATAGTATCTTTTATCGTCTCGTTCATGTAGACTTCGTAGCCATATCCGCGTATCCTTGACCTGAGTGCCGGGTGCATGTTCTTTATTGTCTCGAGGTTTCCTGCGGCGACAAGGATGAAGTCGCATGGCACAGGTTCAGTCCTTACCATCGCTCCGGCGCTCCTTTCAGATTGTCCGGTTATCGCATATTTTCTTTCCTGCAATGAAGATAATAATTCCTGTTGTGTGTGAGGCTGTAGTGTAGCTATCTCGTCGATGAACAATACTCCCTTGTTTGCCTTGTGTATCATGCCTGCTACCACTCTTTCATGTGCCGGAGTCCCTAATCCTCCGCTCTGGAATGGATCATGGAGAACGTCTCCTAGAAGCGCTCCTGCGTGTCCGCCTGTCGCATCAAGGAATGGCGCCTGTTCTTTGTTGAAATTGTCGACTATTATCTTAGGCACGCCTCCCGTATCTTTTCCAGCCGGTGCACGTCGCCCTATGTTGATGAATATGACGAATGCTGCAAGGAACATCATCCCACCGAGGAAGAATGCAGCGAACATTATATCTGACTTATAGTATGACCTGACCCACCAGGGCGCAATCATGGCAAGTATAGCGAGTATGAACATGAGTATGTTCTGGTTCTTGAACATGGAAAGCGATTCTATCCTTGCACGTTTGACGAGCTCACGCCCCTCCCCGCCGGCGACAGTCCTTATGAGAGGCTGGTTCTCATCATTAGGATTGGCAAAAGATATTATGTCCACAAGTTTTTCTTTGGGAAGGAGTTCAGCCAGTGCAAGGCCGAGCATTGATTTTCCTGTGCCTGGCTCCCCTATCAGGAATACGTGTCTCCTTTGCAGCGCTGCTTTCTTTATGACTTCTACTGCGCTCTCCTGGCCGAGTACCTGGTCTACTATCTTCTCAGATATTTTTATCTCACTAGTATCTTTGAATTTTTCAAAGAGCGCTTTGTAGTCCTGGCTATCTTTCTTTGTTGTCTTCAGAGAAGCAGCTTTGGTTTTATCTGTTTTGACAGCTTTCGCGGGTACCGCACCACTACCTCTTTTTACACCAGTATTAGCCTTGGGCATGGTTTAAAAAGAAATCTTTCTCATATATAAAGCTTGTGAACAAAAAGCTCTGTAGAAAATGCAGGCATTGCCTCTTATTCCGAGAGCCTTGAATGAAAACATACAGAACCGACAGGGGGACGTCCCTTACGGGGATGTCGGTTCAACTTTGAAAAACTTAGAAACTCGAGGCTGGCAATGCCCAAAACGTAGTGAGATTTTCTAGAACATGACAATAGATACGGTTCAGAATTTTTAGAAAAATAAAGATATCTTACTGCGCTACGTTCTGTGTATTGTCTATATTATTATCTGCAGGTCCGGCTTTAGGCTCTTCGAGAGTCATTTCTTCGATTGGCTGCTCGGCAATATCTGTCAGCTGTGCGCTCTCTTGAGGTGCTGTTTCCTTCTTCGTCCTCTTGGCTCTCTTGGTGCCGCTCTTGCTTTTTTTCTTTTTCGGCTCCATGTCAGAGTAGTCTATGTCAGGAGTTGGCGCGTCAGGGTCTGGAAGGCTCACCCAAATCTCTCCGAAATGGTCTTTCTGGTCAAGGTCTACTTTCCTCGCGTTTGTAAGATGGAGCAGAGGTACGAATGTGAATACCTTGTCGAGCTTTGATTCTCCTGGCACGAGGCTTGAGAAGGATACTTTCTTTTCAGACTGCTGGAGGATGAAATTTTCAACATCAGCATAAAGGTCATCCATGAGTTTTGAGATGTCCCATTTCTTCTCAGGCATCGCCATGGTTGTAGTCTGTATCTGGTTGAGTATCCTTCGTCTCCTGACATTGAGTGCGATTGCGAGTGCATCGATGAGGTCATATACAGAGACCTTCCTTTTCCTCGGCTGCGGAGTCCTTGGGACAAGTCCCATCTGCCCCGTACCTGCAGTGAGGCCCATATTGTTGAATTCTCCTTCGACAAAGTTCTGGTCTTCTGCGTAGAGGTCTTGAGGGTTCTGGCCGGATGCGAGGAGCCTGTCGAACTCCATCATGTCGTCTCCGACTAGCCTACTTGATTTTATCCTTAAGAGGAGCGCCGCTGCGAGGAGGACTTTACCTGATACTCTCAGGTTCATCTCCTTGAGTTTTTTCAGTGTAGAGATGTATGTCTTTGCGAGCTTTGACACATCTACATCCCACGGATCCATCTGTTCTGACTTGATGAGTTCGAATATGAGTGAGCGCCAGCCTATCTCATCATCATTGGTAAGCACATCATATATCTGCGCATGGTGCGGAGCTTTTGGAGCAGGATCTGCTGTTTGTTCGGCTATCTGAGAAAATTCAGGCGTGACTGATTGGTTCGCCTCTTCTCCTTTTATGATCTGTTCTTGAGGATTTTTTTCATCCATTATCCTGCACCAGGAAATGTCAGTATTTAAATTTATTTCACAATATTGACAGAAGTCGTTATTTAAAAAAGTTTCGATTTTGTAACCACTAAATGGTTACGATTTGAGCAATAAGAAGTTTTATAAACCAATTATTAACTCAAGAAACCCCGTAAAATTTAAATAAAACGTAACTGGGCTCATGGTCTAGTGGCTTCGCGGGGATTTCTATCTTCGCGCCACAAATGACAATTCCCTTACACGGAATAGGTCGCCGGTTCGAATCCGGCTGGGCCCATTCATTGTCACAGGGAAAACAAGTCAATCCAAGTTTTTCCAAAAATAATCTTTTCAAAACCGCGCCAGTGGTTGAGTGGTACAATGGGGCCTTGCCAAGGCAGCGAAGAAAACGTCGCTTCCGCAACGAGGCTTCGGTCCGGGTTCGATTCCCGGCTGGCGCAGCCCTTCTTCTAGTTCAATGCGTATACCTAGATATTTAAGATTCGAGAAATATCAGGTATACGAACATGGTTGAAAACGACATATACGACAATAAAGGAAAATTTGAGGCGTTTGTGGCCAATATGGGCGGGCTTACGAAACAACCCGAACCAAATGGCAAAAGAAAATACTTTGTTAAACACAAGGCAAACTTAGCCTATTTTAAGGCAATCCTGGCAAGGTTTGAGGCTAAGGACATCAGTTACATCAGGAGAAACAGGCTTCTTAGCAGCATGAGGCTGCTATGTTATGCCACAGATAAAGACCTTAAGACGCTAGAACGCGAGGATATAGATGGCATTGTGGCTTTTATGCATTCAGTATATAAAAGCCCGAAGAGTAAGAGTGATTTCATAAGGGATATGAAGTGCATTTGGAGAATCTTGTTTCCTGAACACGATTCAGAAGGGCGGATTGATGAGACAGCCACGCCTCACGCGGTAAGGCATTTGAGCCCGAAAATGGATAAAAGTAGAGAGAAGTTGCGGAATGATAGGCTTTCTTGGGATGAATTTGAAAGGATAGTGACCTATTTTTCAGATGATCCCAGACTTCAGCTTTTCTTGACTTTAAGTCTTGAGAGTTTGGGAAGGCCACAGGAGATCCTTTATCTCAGGCTTAAAGACGTTCAGCTTTATGATAAGTATGCTAAGGTCTGGATTAGTGAACACGGTAAAGAAGGGACGGGTATGCTTCAATGTATTGACAGCTTTCCTTATCTTATAAATTGGCTGGGAAAACACCCTCTTAGGAATGATAAGGATTCTTTCTTGTTCATCAATCTAGCAGGAAAGGGATTCGGGAAGCAGATGACTCCTTTCAATGTGAATAAGCATCTTAAGAAAGCGTTGAATCATCTGAGAATAGATAAGCCTATGACCTGTTATAGTTTGAAGCGTTGTGGTGTTACTTTCAGGCGCTTGCGTGGTGATTCTGATATGGAGATTCAGCACGCTGCCAGGTGGACAAGCACGAAACAGCTAAATACATACGATAAAAGCAAGCAAGATGATGCTTTCAGGATTCAATTAGCTAGGCGTGGCCTTATCAAAGATAAAGAGTTAGAGCAGTATCATCCAGCTACGAAGGAATGTATTTGTGGCAAGGTTCACGGGTTCACAGCCACGACATGCGACGCCTGCAAACGACCTCTGGATAGAGATGCCGTCAAGAAGCAGTTTGATATGATGGAGAAGATGGAACGCTTCATTGAGTTCTTAGAGTCAAAGCCAGAAATCAAGACGATGATTGAGAACACGGTGAAGTGATTTTATCTGTTTTGTGGATAAATTGTTTTTCTTTTTATTCCTATTTCGTTATATAACGCTATTGCTTCTTTTTCTTTTTTGATATAGTCGATGTGTTTGGAATACTTGAAGAGTTCGTCTATTGATAGGTTTGATTCTTTCCATTCGAGTCGATTGCATAGTCCGTCGATATTGTTGAAAATTAAATCAAAGAATGTTGGACTGAGTGACATATAATCTATTACTGTATCTTTTGTTATTTGTTTCTCTCCTGCTTTTTTTAATTTTGTTAATATCTCTTCAACGTATCTGGATGCTCCTTTAGTTCGTAATAACTTGAAGACATTATTTTCTTCTGAGTTTTGAAGGTCTTTTATTCTCATGAGATTGCAGGCGTTCTGAAATGCGTTTCTTGATGGTGTCAGAATGATAGGTGTTTCTGCATTTTTGTGATGAATTGGTGGCTTGTCGAATCTGATACCATACGCTTCCTGTCGTGTCGTGTTTGTTACCAGATGGTCTGCTATTTGTTTCTGGATTGCTCTTTCTTTTCTTTGTGTTTGTGACTTTATGATTATAGAAATAGCTTTTCTTGATACCTTCTTTTTGGGGTTACACCAAAGAAAGATAAGCAATCTGTGAAAAGTGTTATCGTTCTTCTGAGGGTTTGTAACGTTTCTCATGTTAGGTTTAAGCTAAACTGTCTTTGTATATAAATATTTTGCGTGTTACCTACTTCTCTAACGATGGTCATATTAATATCTACGGTTCACCGGGTGTTATGGAATTTGAGACTGAACAATGGTTTTTAGATTTATATCAAAAGCTCGAGGAGAGCGGTCAGCTCCCCACGAAAAAACAAAAAGCCACAACCGCAGATAAGGATGCGGTTTCTGGTTAAAATAAGGTGGTTTACCGTTTGGACGACAGCATCTTTCAAAGTGCCGATTGAGGATTTTAACGCTTTGAAGGCATCTGCGGAGAAAGAAGGTATTACGCTAAGTCAATTTGTACGGAAAAAAGTATTTGGAGATGAAAAAAATGGATAACAAGATGACGACTGACCAAGAGTTTTTGTTAAGAATCTATCTGGCTATGAAAGATGTCGATAAGTTGAAATCAGAGATGGATGACCTGAAAACAAGAATCGAAAAACTCGAAGGAGATGCAGATGACCGATGATTTTTGATGATGACGATGACGACGACGGAGAGGAGGTGTTTCCTTTTGATGATTCCTGAAAGACTCAAAAATCCCGAATTTCGTTTTATCAAGCTGCGGAAGCGGGAGAAAATCCCTATCGAGAAGGCGTGGCAGAGCAAAAAGAATTATTCTTTTGATGACTCTGCGCTTATTGAATGGCTTGCAGAAGGTGGGAATTGTGGGATCATCGGGGGTTATGGTGGTTTGTTGGTTGTTGATTTTGATGACCTATCTCTCTATGAGAGCATGATTCCGCGGCTTCCTGATACTTTTATGGTCAAGACGGGTTCAGGGAAGTATCATGTTTATTTTCTATGTGATGATACTGCGAGTTGCAAGGCAGGCAGCGGTAAGATAGATGTTCAGGGTAAGGGGAAACAGGTTGTAGTTCCGGGCAGTATTCATCCAAATGGTGAGCCTTACGAAGTTTTCAAGGATGTACCGATTGCTAGGATTGAGAGAAGCGTGCTTAATTCTATTTTAGATCCCAAGAAGGAAGAGCTGAAGCAGGAGAAGCCTGTTGAACAGAAGTCCGTCGATGATTCGAGGTCTGGCAAGGAGTGGGGGCGAGTTCTCGCGTTATTGAAAGAGGGATATGATAAGGAGCAGGTTTTTTCATTAATGGAGCAGAAGCGGAAGGTCAAGGATGCCGAGGGTAAGGTGAAAGAGGAGTTTATATGGCAGAAATGGAATGTTGATGGTGAGCATTACAGAGAGGCCACTTATAAAAGCGCATTAAGGCAGTATTCTGAAGAGAGGGATGCGAAAATTCCTTTTTTGAAACGTCCCGATTTGCTCGACGCTATCGACGCAGAGCTTGATAAGCAGATTGTCGATGAGAAGGACACGCGAAAGGCAGTTTTGCTTGTGGCTCTTGGTGGAAGTTTGACGATTAACTGCGCTCCGACATCGACTAACCTCATGGTTAATGATGCTTCTGGAGCGGGAAAGGATTTTGTCTGCAAGAGCGTGCTGGATATTCTGCCGAAGTACAAGGTTGTAGCGCGTAAGCGTATCTCTGAAAGGGTTTTTACTTATTGGCATAATGCTAAGTTCGAGCCCGAGTGGTCGTGGGATGGTAAGATATTCTATAATGAGGACATCGGCAATTCATTACTTAACTGCGATGTTTTCAAGGTTATGAGCAGCAGCGACGGAGTGAATCAATCGACTATCATCATCAAGCAGCAGCTTGTTGAGATTATTACGAAGGGCAAGCCTGTGATGCTTATCACTTTGGCTCATGCTTATCCAAAAGATGAGCTATTAAGGCGTTATCCTATATGTAATCTTGACACGACAGAAGACCAGACGCGAAAGATAATCAAGAGAAAGGCGGAGTTTGCGAAGTCTGGAATGATGCCGAGATATTCTGCTGAGGTCAAGGATGCGCTGGCGTATTTGCAGAGAGTTAAGGTAAGAATTCCTTTTGCGGATAAGCTGTCAGGAGCGCTTGATACTTCGCACATCATTATTAGAACGCATTTTGATAGGTTTCTGGATTACATCCGCTTCTCATGTGCCTTACATCAGTTTCAAAGGAAGGAAGAAGATGGGCATCTCCTGGCTGAGAGGCAGGATTATGAGTTGGCCTGTCGGGTTTTGCGGAAGACCACCTCGAATGTGTTTTGCGTGCCTCTCACAAAGAACCAGCAGAGGATTCTTGAGTTATTGCGAAGTCTGGTTGAGGGTGTATGGTATTCTGTAAGTGATCTCGAGCCTTCTGTGACCTTTGTGAGTGATAGGACTTTGTATAAGGAGCTGGATAAACTTACTGAGTTCGGGTTCTTGAGTAAGGATAAGCAGAAGAGAGAGCGAGCCGACAAGCCTGTGATGGTTTATCGGTTGAACAAAATATCACAATTGGGGCTGCCTTCTTGGGCTGATATTCAGAACGCATCAAATACACATATTGATTCAATTAGTTCAGGTAGTTCAAATAGTTCAAATAGTTCAAATGGTTCAAATGGTCGACCATTTGAAGTAAATGAACCATTTGTTAAGCATATTGACAATGAAAAACTGAGTGTTGAGGAAGAGAAGATTGACTGAAGACCGAAAAACAGGAGGGTTATCTGTGAGGTGGCTCTGGATTGTTGACTTTTTCAAGCAGAAGGTGTGGTTCGTGTGGAAAATCAAGCGCTTAAAGGTCGTTGGTGAGGACATGATTGTTGAAGATGTGAAAGGAAACGTCAAGGAATTCACGATTAAACCCAAAAAACAAACATGGGTTGGTGCGCGGGAAGATATTGAAATAAACCTAAAAGGAGGGAGGAAATGATGAATGATAAGGAGAAGGAGAGCCATGCTCAGTTCAATATGTCTCTAGCGACTTTGATTCGTATTGATGCGTTGCTTAAGGCTGCCGAGTCAGGCACAGGCATCCTCGTGGAGCGTCATGCTATTCTTCACATATTCAAAGAGTTGTATCCTTTCTTGAAAGAGGATGAACGCGATGAAGGCCAGAAGATGTATGATATAGTGATGAACGGTTTTCCGACAGATAAGTATGACAATACTAAGTTCATGATTACGTATGAAGGAGCGGTTAATCTTGAGAAGTTTGATTTCTGGCTGAGAGACAAGTTGAACGAAAAGGGCTTGCTTATGGCGAAGAGCGATGATCCAGGCAGCGCTCTTGGTGGTGGCTGAAAATGGTTAAGGTCATGGCGGGGGAGACTGAGCTGTATCTTGACGGCTATCTTAAGAGTAATTTAGATACTGCGAAGAGCGTCATCCAGAAAGATTGGGACATGCTCTTTATAGTAGACGGCACAGAGGGCGGCGGTAAATCAGTTCTTGCTCAGCATGTCGCGAAATACTTGGATCCTTCTCTCTCGCTTGATAGGATAGTGTTCACGCCTAAAGAATTTAGGGATGCGGTTCTTAAGGCGGAGAAGTATATGTGTATCATTTATGATGAGGCTTTCGGTGGCTTGTCAGCGAGGCAAGCGATGAGTCTAGTCAATAAGGCGCT